>WUUC01105005.1_pt1 | contig 16167 bp, 8 predicted proteins | sample 6278441 | NCBI WGS metagenome assembly WUUC01 (sample SAMN13675441, study PRJNA597444) | soil metagenome | isolation source: soil | place: USA: Washington | collected 2017-10
CCCGGCGGTGACCCCGGAGCAGCGCACGGGCGTGAGTTACTACTCGCGCCCGGGGGCGCCGCGCCGGGCCCACGAGCTCGCCGTCATGGCGCTCGACCTCTTCGCCGAGCGCCATCCCGAGGTCGAGATCCATCTCTACGGGTCGGAGACGAAGCGGCTGCCGTTCGCGGCCACCCACCACGGGATCTGCACGCCCGAGCGGCTCAACGAGCTCTACAACCGCTCGATCGCGGGCGTCGTGCTGTCGGCGACCAACGTGTCGCTCGTCCCGCACGAGATGCTCGCCGCGGGCTGCATCCCCGTCGTCAACGACGCCGAGCACAACCGCATGGTGCTCGACAACTCCCAGGTGGCGTACGCGCCGGCCACGCCGTTCGAGCTCGCGGCGAAGCTGTGCGAGCTCGTCGAGCGTCAGCCGGCTGCCCGCGCGGCCGCGGCCGAGGCCGCCGCCTCGAGCGTCCAGGGGACCTCCTGGGACGACGCCGGGACGGCGATCGTCGAGATCGTCGAGCGCGTCGTCTCCGACGCCACCCGGCCCCGCGTCCTGCGGGCGAGCTGACTCCGGGCTGGCCGCGAGCCCGGCCCGCCCCCGCTCTAGCGGACGACGACCTCGGCGCCGTCGCCCACGGCCACGCGCATCGTGGCCGGGAGGTCGAAGCCGCGCACGACACGGGCGCCGCGCCCGATCACGCTCGACTCCAGGCGGTGGCCGACGAAGCGCAGCTGAGCGTCGGCCAGTACGATCGAGTGCTCGATCTCAGAGCCTTCGACGACGACGCCGGCGCCGATCGACGTGTAGGGCCCGATGTAGGCATCGGTCACCTTCGCGCCGGGCCCCACGATCACCGGGCCGCGCAGCAGGCTGCGGCAGATGCTGGCGGTGGGGTGGACCTCGACGGATCCCTGCACGGTGCTGTCCTGGAGCGAGGCGGCGTCCACCGATGCCGTGTGGCCCTCGAGCATGCGCCGGTTGCCCTCGATCAGCGCCTCGACGTCGCCGTGGCACGGCAGGCAGCCGTCGACCGACTGGATCCGCACGCGGCCGCCGGAGGCCCGCAGCCGAGCGACTGGGCCGGCGTCGCACGCGCTGTGGTCTAGCAGGATGGAGACCGCCCGCGGACTCAGGAGGTACCCCGGCGTCAGATGCCGGGGCGTGCGCTCGAAGCCGCGCTCCAGGCACAGGGCGAGCGCGTCGAGCCGCTCGCGGGCGAAGGCCGAGATGTGCACGTGCATCCGCTCGCGCAGCAGCGCGTCGCCCTGCTCGACGAGCACGGGCTCGTGGCCCAGGAACTCGCGGCCGGCCGCCAGCGCCCCGAGGATGCCGTCGGACCCGCTCCATTCCGCGTGCCGGACGGTCAGGCCCCAGTCACGGCCGTCGCCGACCGCCCGCTCTATCGCGCTCGCGGTGTGCGGCTCGGACAGGATCGTGGCCTCGAGGATCCCCGCGGCGCGCAGCGCCTCAAGGTTGTGGAAGAGGATCGGCCGGTTCGCGATGGGGAAGAGGTGCCGGGATCCGGCGACGACCGGCCAGGGGCGATCGTCGCCTCCGCCGCCGGCCAGGATCAGAGCCTTCGCGATCTCCATAGAGGAGGAACGGATGGCGGCGTCCCCTGCGTTCGGCGATTCGTCTGGGCACCGGCTGAAAAACGGTTGAGTCGTATCCCGCGAAAGCCAGGAGGCAGCCGAGTCGTTCTTTGGCAGAGACAAAGGAGACTCTTGTGATCAAGCTGGCGGTCGTGGGCTACGGATACTGGGGCCCCAACATCGTCCGAAACGCGATGGAGCGTCCGGAGCTCGAGCTCTGGGGCCTCTGCGAGATGAACCCCGAGCGGGTCGCGAAGTTCAGCGCTCGCTACCCGGGCGTACGCACGAGCGACGACTTCGGCGAGGTCCTCGCCGACCCGACCGTCGACGCGGTCTCGATCGCCACCCCGCCGGCGACGCACTACCCGCTCGTGAAGCGGGCGCTCGAGGCCGGCAAGCACGTGCTCGTCGAGAAGCCGCTGGCCACGTGCGCGGCCGAGGCCAGCGAGCTGGTCGCTCTCGCCGAGAGCAAGGGCCTGACCCTGATGCCAGGGCACACGTTCCTCTACAGCCCCGCCGTGAACAAGGTCCGCGAGCTGATCGATTCCGGCGAGCTCGGGGAGATCTACTTCATCACCTCGTCGCGCATGAACCTGGGCATCTACCAGCCCGACGGCGTCGTGAACGACCTGGCGCCGCACGACCTGTCGATCCTCCTCTACTGGATCGGCCGTCCGGTGACGATGGTCTCCGCCACTGGCTCCACGGTCTTCCAGAACGGCGTGCCGGAGACGGCGTTCTTGACCCTGTCGTTCGAGGGCGGCCCGACCGCCAACGTGCAGCTCTCCTGGCTGGCGCCGCACAAAGTCCGCCAGACGATCGTGGTGGGCAGCAAGCGGATGGTCGTCTACGACGACGCCGCGACCGACGGCGCCGTCCGCGTCTATGACCGCGGCTTCGACTTCACGGAGCCCAAGGACTTCGGCGAGTACCAGCTCACGTATCGCTCCGGCGACATGGTGGCTCCGCGCCTGGAGCCGGCCGAGCCGCTCGGGCTCGAGTTGGCCGACTTCGCGCACGCGATCGAGAGCGGGACCACCCCACGCTCCGACGCGGCGCTGGGCGCTGAGATCGTCGACATCCTCGAGGCCGCCCACAGCTCGCTGAGCTCCTCGGGCCGGCCCGTCACGCTCGGTTTCGCGCGCGACTTCACGGTCGCCCAGATCTCGCGTAACGGCGCCGCGGAGCACTGACGCGGCGCGTCCGGACCGGCGTCTACCTCTGGCACTGGGTCATCCTGGCCACCCTGCAGCGCCCCGAGACGTCCATCGTGAGCGGCTTCCAGCTCCTGCTCGAACGCCCGCTCCCGCGCCGGACCGCTGGCTCGGAGAAGCGCACGGCCGCTCGGCCGTAGGCCTCAAAGACGCGCTGGGCGTGCCGGGCTTCAGACGCCCTGGCGCGCCCAGCGGCGCCACCAGAGCTCCGAGCGGACGCGGCGGTGGACCGCGGAGAGGATGAGGGGCTGGAGGTAGGGCGCGATCCGCGGCCCGACCTTCTCACGCCACCGTAGGCCCCAGAACTCGGGCAGCTGGGTGATGTGCGGGTACGCCGCCTCTGCGAATTCGACCAGCTCGACGATCGGGGTGATGTCCATGCGCCGGCGCTCGTAGGCGCGGCAGGCCCGCCACAGCGCCTCCTTCGCCATCGCGCGGCCGGCCCGCTGCGAGAGGCGCTCCGCGCCGGCGATCGCATGGCCGTACCGCTCGAAGAGCGCGTCGTACGCCGCCTTGCGCTGGACCAGGTCCACGTACGGCACCCGGTCGTTCGTCATCTGGGTCGCGTGGATGCGGTAGAAGGCCTGGTCGACGCCCTTGATGTAGGCGACGTCGGAGTGCACGGCGAACCGCATCCACATCTCGGCGTCCCCGGTGTGGGGAAGCTCGGGCATGTAGCCGCCGATCCGCTGCTGGACCGAGGTGCGCACGACCACCTCCGGCGAGGAGATGACGTTGTGCCCGCGCCGGCACATGATCTCGAGCCACTCGGAGCCTCGCCAGGTCGTCACGCCCTTGCTCTCGGTGCGCACGGCGGGCATCGGCTCGCCGTCCCGCCACCACGGGGCGTGCCCGTAGACGAAGCCGACTTCGGGGTAGGCCTCCATGACCGCCGTCGCGCGTGTGAGCGCGCCGCGCGTGAGCATGTCGTCGGCCGAGATGAGGACCGAGTAGTCGCCGTCGGCCCACTCGAGCAGGCCCTCGTTGTACGTCGCGATGTGGCCCTGGTTCGTCTCGTGGATGCGCGCCTCGACGCGCGGGTCCTCGGCGGCGAGCCGGAGCGCCACCTCGGCGCTGTCGTCGGGCGAGGCGTCGTCGATGATGAGGACGCGGACGTCGACGCCCTCCTGGTCGAGCGCGCTTTTGACGCACCGCGGCAGGAAGTGGCCGTACTTGTAACAGGGAATGACGACGCTGACGCTAGGCATCACACGACTCAACGCGCCGCGAGCGCCGGGTTTTTTCGCCGCACGGCGGCGCGTGAGGCGAACCGGCAGGACGCGACGCAGGAGCGCGGAGAGGTCGAGCCACGCGTCCCTGAACCAGAGGCGGAGCGCCGCGAGGTAGACGACGCCGCAGACGGCTCCCACGAGTACCACCTGCACGAGGGCCGGCGTGTCGGAGCGCTCCAGCGCGATCGCCACGGGGACGGCCGCCGCCGCCATCGCCCCGCACGAGACGACGGCGGCCGACGTGTCCTCCCACAGCAGCCGCAGAGCCTTCTCGGGACGCCCGTGCAGCAGGATCCGGTAGGCGACGCCCACGAAGACGAGATGGACCCCGGAGGCTGCGATGGCGACGCCCGTGATGCCCCAGTTGGCGGCGAAGAGGACCACGCCGACGTAGACGACGAAGTGCGCCACGCCGAAGCCGAGCAGCGCGCGGGAACGGCCGGTCGCCATGAACACCGTGCCGACGGCGTCGATCACCACCGTCGCCGCGCCGGCTCCGGCGAGGAGCTGCGTCGGCAACACGGCGGCCTCCCAGGCCGGCCCGAACACGAACGGGACGACGACCGGCGCGAGGAGCACCAGGCCGACGAGGAGCGGGAACACAATCATCGCGAGCAGCCGCACCATGCGGCCGCGGAGGGCGAAGAGCTCGTCCGACCCGGCGGTGCGGGCGAGGACCGGCATCGCGACGCTCGTCATGACGACGCTGATCTTGCGCTGGTACTCGACCGCGAGCTGGAAGCCGCGCCAGTAGACCCCCGCGGAGGCGGACCCGAGCTTGGCCCCGACGATCGCGTAGTCGCCGTTCCGGAACCCCGCCCAGCAGACGCACGCGAACGACGCCGGTCCGCCGTAGCCCACGAGATCATTCACCTCGGCTCGATGCCAGCGCGGCAGTGGGACGGGGGCGAAGGCCAGCGCCAGCAGGCACATCGCCGCGACGCCGGCGAGGGCGCCGAGCACGAGCGCGCTGGCGTCGAGCCCGACCACGGTGGCGAGGGCGACAGACGTGGACGAGCGCACGACCGTGTTCGTGACGTCGAGGATCGAGAGCCGGCGAAAGTCGAGCCGGCGGCGCAGGACCGCCGTGGCCGGCGCCGCAAGGGCCCCGAAGAGGAAGAACGACGTCGAGACGGCGACGAGCGTGGCCGTCTCAGGCCCGAACAGCGGATCGACGATCACCGCCGCCGCCACGAGGGTCAGCCCGGCGAGCGCGGTGCCGATGAGGAGCGCGAGCGCGAGGCCGGCCTGGAGGTGCTCGCGAGCGATGCTCCGGCGCTGGACGAGGGCGGTGCCCACGCCTTCGCTCGGGATCGTCGTGGCGAGCTCCTGGATGATCACCGCGATCGCGAACATGCCGAACGCGCTCGGCGGGATGAGCCGCGCGAGCAGCACCATCGAGCCGAGCATCAGCAGCTCCCCGACCACGCGCGCGATGCTCACCCAGCGCACGCCGCGGGCCGAGGCCTCGGTGAGCTCGGCGTTGCTGCGGACGTCGGTCACGGAGGAGAAACGGGGGGCCGGGCGCCGCACTTGCGTCCCCTCGAGCGTCATACCAATTTCATCCGTGAGCTTTCGGGCACGACGTGCGTTGGTCAGTCACGAAGACCCTCGCCCCACGGAAGGCGGCCGAAAGCTTGCACACCTCCAGCCGGTCTGTATTCACCCTGCGGCGCTCCGGCCCGCGGCGCCTGCATGTCGGCTGCCTGGCGGTGGCGGTGATCGCGGCTGCGCTGGCGATGGCACCCACTCCCTCGATGGCGGCTGCATGCGACGCGCCGGTCGTCAACGAGGTCGCGTGCGAGAACACCAAGCCGGGCACGCCCAGCTCGGACTGGGCGATCACCGGCGCCGGTGACGACAGGCTGCAGGGCTACGCCACGCGGATGAGCGTGAACAAGGGCGACACGATCAGCTTCAAGATCAAGTCGACGACCGGGGCGCCGTACCACATCGACGTCCTGCGGCTCGGCTACTACGGCGGCGCCGGGGCCCGCAAGCTGGCCTCGAACCTCGTCCCCACCGGCAGCTCGACCCAGCTGGCCTGCCAGAAGGAGGCGAGCACCGGCCTGATCGACTGCGGCAACTGGTCCGTGTCCCGATCCTGGACGGTGCCCGACGACGCGGTCTCGGGCGTCTACATCGCCCACCTGGTGCAGGAGAACGACCCGGAGATCGAGAGCCACATCGTCTTCGTCGTGCGCGACGACGCGAGCGACTCGGACATGGTCTACCAGACCGCCGACACGACCTGGCAGGCGTACAACCGCTACGGCGGCAACAGCCTCTACACCTGCGACGACCCGTGCCCGCCCGGCAACCCGACGACCTACAAAGCCGCCTACAAGGTCTCGTACAACCGGCCCAACAACGTCGAGCAGGACAGCAAGCCGTCGTCGCTCTTCGGCGGCGCCGAGTACTCGATGATCCGCTTCCTCGAGGCGAGCGGCTACGACGTGAGCTACATGAGCGGCGTCGACGTGCACGCGCGCGGGTCGCTGCTCCAGAACCACAAGCTCTTCGTCTCCAACGGGCACGACGAGTACTGGTCCAAGGGGCAGCGGGACAACATGGAGGCCGCGCGCGATGCGGGCGTCAACCTCACGTTCTTCAGCGGCAACACCGGCTTCTGGAAGACGCGCTTCGAGCCGAGCATCGACGGGTCGGGAACCGCCGACCGCACGCTCGTCTCCTACAAGGACACGCACTTCCAGCAGCAGCAGGACCCGGTGTCCTGGACCGGTACGTGGCGCGACGGCCGCTTCGCGGCGGCCGCCGACGGCGTAACGCCCGAGAACGCGCTGATCGGGACGTCGTTCCTGGTCAACTCCGGCACGTCGCGGATCGTGGTGCCGGCCGCGTACCGCGCGCAGCGGCTGTGGCGCAACACCGGCGCGAACCTGCTCCCCGAGCAGAACATGAACCTCGCGCTGCGGACGCTCGGCTACGAGTGGGACGTCGACGCCGACAACGGCTTCCGCCCCGCCGGCACGTTCAAGATGTCGGCGACCACGGTCGGCGGCCTCGAGGTGTTCACCGACTACGGCAGCACGACACGGCTCAACGGGACCGCGACGCACAACCTGACCATGTACCGCGCGCCCAGCGGCGCGCGCGTGTTCAGCGCGGCCACCGTGCAGTGGGCGTGGGGCCTCGACAGCTACCACGACGAGTCGACGATCGACGTCAATATGCGGCAGGCGACCGTCAACCTCTTCGCGGACATGGGCGTGCAGCCGAGCACGCTGCTGCCGGGCGTGACCGCCGCGTCACCCTCGACCGACACCGAGGCGCCGACCTCCGCGATCACCACGATCCCCGCCACGGTCAACGACGGCACGCAAATCACGATCTCGGGCACGGCCGCCGACACGGGCGGCGGCGTCGTCGCCGGCGTGGAGATCTCCACCGACGGCGGCCAGAGCTGGCACCCCGCCAACGGTACGGCGACCTGGTCCTACACCTGGATCGCCCACGGCAACCCGGCGGCGTCGGTCAAGGTCCGCGCGGTCGACGACAGCGGCAACCTCGAGACCGCGGGCGCAAGCGCGTCGATCACGATCAACTGCCCGTGCTCGCTCTGGGGGCGGAGCATGCCGGTTCCGGTCAACGACCGCGACTCGGGCGATCCCACGCCGGCGGAGGTGGGCGTCAAGTTCAAGGCCGACAAGTTCGGCACCGTGTCGGGCCTGCGCTTCTACAAGGCCACGACCAACACCGGCACCCACGTCGGCACGCTGTGGTCGGCGTCCGGGCAGCCGCTCGCCCAGGCCACGTTCGCGAACGAGACGGCCTCCGGTTGGCAGACGGTGACCTTCAGCAGCCCGGTCCAGATCCAGAAGGACACGATCTACGTGGCCTCCTACCACGCCCCCGCCGGGCACTTCTCGGCCAGCGCGGACTACTTCCAGAAGACGCCTGCGCCGGGCCCGAACGGCGGCTCGATCGTCGACAGCGGGCCGCTGCACGCGCCGCGCAACACCGGCACGTCGACCACCACGACGACCAACGGCTTCTACGCCTACAGCGCCACGTCGACGTTCCCGACCAACAGCTTCGGCGCCAGCAACTACTGGGTCGACGTGATCTACACGCCGACGGCCATTCCCGGCACACCGGGCAACGTGACCGCGACCTCGGGCGGCCTCACGTCGGCGAACGTGACGTGGACGGCACCGACCACCGGCGGCACCGTGACCGGCTACCGGATCACCCCGTACATCGGCGATCAGGCGCAGAGCCCGACGACGATCCAGGGCTCGCCGCCCGTGACCACCACGACGATCACAGGGCTGACGAACGGCACCACGTACACGTTCAGGGTCGAGGCGATGAACCCCAACGGCACCGGCCCGCAGTCCGCGGCGTCGAATCCGGTCACGCCGCTCACCGCGGTTGCGCCGTCCGTGCCGCGGTCGGTCGTCGCGCGGCCGGCCTCGCAGTCGGCGCGCGTGACTTGGGACGTCCCGCAGTCAGACGGCGACAGCCCGATCACCGGCTACACGGTCACGCCGTACATCGGCTCGACGGCGCAGACGCCGGTCCAGGTCGGCCCGTCGACGACGATGCAGACCATCACCGGCCTCACCAACGGGACCAGCTACACGTTCCGGGTCACCGCGACCAACGGCGCCGGCACGGGTCCGGCCGGGATCTCGCCGGCCGTGATCCCGCAGGCGACGATCTTCGACCTCGCCGTGCCGGCGAACCCCGACGCCGGCGACGGCAGCGCGGTGGAGCTCGGTGTGAAGTTCAAGGCCGACCACAACGGCACGATCGTCGGCATCCGCTTCTACAAGTCGGCCGCCAACACCGGCACTCACGTCGGCAGCCTGTGGACCACGACCGGCACGCTCCTGGGCCAGGCGACCTTCACCAACGAGAGCGAGTCCGGCTGGCAGTCGGTGACGTTCTCGACCCCGGTTGCCGTGACGGCCGGCACCACGTACGTCGCGTCGTACTTCGCGCCCAAGGGCCACTACGCGGTGACCAGCCGCGGACTGGACGCGCCCGTGGACAACGGCCCGCTGCACACGATCGCCGACCCGATCAGCGGCAACGGCGTGTACGCCTACAGCTCGGCGAGCGCGTTCCCGAGCAACAGCTACAACGCGAGCAACTACTGGGTGGACGTGCTCTACGCGGTCCCGGCGCCCGGCCAGGTCACCGGCGTCGTGGCCGAGGCGAGCGGCGCCACGTCGGCCATCGTCGACTGGTCACCGCCGTCCAGCGGCGGGCCCGTGAGCTCGTACCGGATCACGCCGCGCATCGGCAGCGTCGCGCAGACGCCGACGATCGTGACCGGTGACCCGCCCGCCACCCAGAAGCGGATCACGGGTCTCACCACCGGCCGGACCTACACGTTCGTCGTCCAGGCCGTGAATGCCAACGGCAACGGGCCGGCCTCCGCGGCGTCCAACGCGGTCACGCCGCAGGCTGCGGTGCCGCCCACGGCGCCCACCGGGGTGACCGCCCGGCCCGCCACCAGGTCCGCGCTGGTCAGCTGGTCTCCGCCCAGCAGCGACGGCGACAGCCCGGTCACCGGTTACACGGTGACGCCGTACGACGGAGCGACGGCGCTCGACTCCGTCTCGGTGGGCCCGTCGGTCACCAGCCGGACGATCACCGGCCTGGCGAACGGGACGGCCTACACGTTCCGGGTGCGCGCGACGAACGCGGTCGGCTCGAGCGTCGAATCGGCCGCCTCCAACGCCGTCACGCCCGCCGTCACGATCCTCGACTTCGCGACGCCCTCGATCGACGACAGCGGCGAGAACCAGCCGGTCACGCTGGGCGTGAAGTTCCGGACCTCGTTCGCGGGCACGGTCACCGGCGTGCGGTTCTACAAGTCCACCGCGAACACGGGCACCCACCTCGGCACCCTGTGGTCGGCGGCCGGCGAGCGGCTCGCCGAGGCGACGTTCACCGGCGAGACCGCCTCCGGCTGGCAGCACGTCGTGTTCTCGAACCCCGTGGCGATCACGCCCGGCACCACGTACGTGGCCTCCTACCACGCACCGGCCGGCCACTACTCGGTGACCAGCAACGGGTTCGCCGAGGCGATCTCCAATCCGCCGCTCGAGGGGCTCTCCAGCGCGGTCAGCGCCAACGGCGTCTACACCTACGGGGCATCGGCCGCCTTCCCGACGAGCACCTACAACGCGGGCAACTACGGCGTCGACGTGCTCTTCGACCCGGCCCCGGCGCCGGGCGAGCCGACCGGCGTGAACGCCACGGCGGGCTCGGCCTCGGCCGAGGTGTCGTGGACGGCCCCGGCGACGGGCGGCCCGGCCACGTCCTACGTGCTCACGCCGTACCTCGACGGGGCGGCGCAGACGCCCAAGACCGTCGACGGCTCGCCGCTGCCCACCAGCACCACCGTCACCGGCCTCACGCCCGGCGCCAGCTACACGTTCACCGTGCGCGCCGCGAACCTCAGCGGCGCGAGCGCCGAGTCGGCTCCCTCCGGCGCGGTCGTTCCCAGCGGTTCACAGGCGCCGGGGGCACCGACCGGCGCGACGGCAGAGGCCGACTCGACCTCCGCGCTCGTCCGCTGGACCGCGCCGGGCGACGACGGCGGCAGCCCGATCACCGGCTACACGGTCACGGCGTTCTCCGGGGGCGAGGCGCAGGGCTCGACCGAGGTCGGCGGGTCGGCCACGACCGCCCGCGTCACCGGGCTCACGAACGGGACCACCTACCGGTTCGCCGTCTCGGCGACGAGCTCTGCGGGCACCGGTCCCGCCTCGGACCTCAGCAACGGGGTCGAGCCCAAGCGCTCGCTGTTCGAGCTGGCCACGCCGCCGACCGTCGACGCGGGCGACTCGAGCGCCACGGTCCTTGGCGTGAAGTTCACGTCCGACATGGACGGCGCGATCACCGGCGTCCGCTTCTACAAGGCGAGCGCGAACACCGGGACGCACGTCGGCGCCCTGTGGCGCACGGACGGCACCCAGCTTGCCCAGGGGACGTTCAGCGACGAAACCAGCTCGGGCTGGCAGACGCTCACCTTCGCGGTGCCGGTCCCCGTCACCGCCGGCACGACGTACGTCGCGAGCTACCACGCGCCGCGCGGCCGCTACTCGGTGGCCGGCGGGGCGTTCGCCAACCCGATCGACAACCCGCCGCTGCGCGCGCTCGCCAACAGCACCAGCGCGAACGGCGTGTACGCCTACAGCGCGACGCCCGTGTTCCCGACGAGCACGTACGGGTCGAGCAACTACTACGTGGACGTCCTGTTCGCGCCGGGGAGCTGACGTGACGGCCCGACTGCGCACGCTGGCGTCGATCGCCGTGGCGGCCGCGCTCGTGGCCGCCTGTGGTGACAGCGGGGACGGCGGGTCGCCGGCCGGCAGCCCGGAGAACCCGCTCGTCGCCGAGAGGCAGGGCGAGCGGACGAACGAGGGCGCGGCGGCCGCCGAGGAGGAGCCCGGCTTCCAGGCCATCCTCGAGAATCAGCGGCAGAAGCCGGCTGAGAGCCGCTTCACGCCGTGCCTCGTCAGCCGGGCACAGGCCCGCTCGTTCCTCGGCGCGCCGGTCGTGGCGCCGGTCGAGGCGCCCCAGGGGCCGACCTGCATCTACCGCACCCAGGGCGGCGAGTCGTTCGTCACGCTCGCCGTCCAGTCGCTCGACATCAACCAGCTCAAGCGGGAGCTGCAGCTCCCGCGGGCGGTCGCCGTCGCCGACCGCCAGGCGTACTGCGGCCGGCATGGACAGCCGATGCTCTACGTGTCGCTCTCCGGAGACCGCGTCTTGAGCGTCGGCGCGCCGTGCTCTGTCGCGCGACGGTTCGCGACCGCGACCGTCGCGCGACTGAGCGGCTAGCCGCCCGTACCTCTACACGCCTGCGAGCGGCGCACGCTCGACACCTGGTAGTCCTCGGTGACGGTGACGATCTGCGCGTCCCAGGCGCTCACGCCCGAGCAGCGGACATCGACCGGACCGTAGTGCCAGGAGTTGTCGGCGATCTTGAGGCCCCTGACGGCCCCGGGCACGCCGAGCCGGAAGCTGTAGCCGCCTCCTATGACCAGCAGGCCGTTGACGTCGACGCTGGTGTTGCCCTGGCTATGCGGCACGAAGAACGGGGCGGTGCCACACGAGGCCTCGTTGAAGTCGATCGTCACGTTGCGGACGCTGAGCGCCGGCCCGTCGTACCCCTGGATGCCGTCGGAGTGCGGATCGCCCGGGCACCCGGGCGGGATCACGATCTTGGCGAAGGAGTCCTCGATCGAGACCGGGCCGCAGCCGCCGCCCTTGCCGCCGGCGCGGAAGCCCTCCTGGCGACGCCAGATCAGCACCCGACGGGCGGTGTACCCACCTGCGCCGGTCATGCCTTCGGTGTCGTCGGCGTACTGCTGGCCGGGCGCGGGCTCGAACGTGCTGTCCTCGACGAGGAGGCCGTTCTTGCAGCTGCCCTGCGTGTTGATCACGCGGCCCCCCTGGAGCTTGACCCGCCGGAGCGTGACGTTCGGGGCATTGACGACGATGTTCCCGCGAGTGAGCAGCACGTCCTGCACGACAGCGCCGGTCTGCGTCACCACGAGGTCGCTGCTGCGCGTCTGCGCCGGCACCCATCCGGCGGGCACCCCGACGTTGGAGGGCCTCGGCGCCGCGCCGGGCGAGGCAGGAGTCGGAGGAGGAGTCGACCCCCGGGACGGATGGCTCGAGCGCTTGCGCGGGTTGGTCCCGGCGCGGATCTCGACGCGGTCGCTGAAGCCGTCGCCGTCGGTGTCGCGCCGGCGCGGGTTCGTCCGGTGGCGCCTGATCTCGCCTCCATCGCCGAGCCCGTCGCCCTCGGTGTCGCGCCGCCGCGGGTGCGTGCGCAGCTTGTATTCGCTGCGATTGGAGAGCTGGTCGCTATCAGGGTCGTACTTGCCCGACGGCTTGCTGGTGGAGAGCCCGTGGCGGCGCTCCCACCGATCGGGCAGGCGATCACCGTCGCGGCTGCGCGCCGTGGCGGTCGCCACGGGCAGAGCGAGCAGCATGAGAATCAGAACCGGCCCGAGCCAGCGTCTCGACATCGAAAGCATCCTCCGCGTCGTCGTTTCAGGCGCGCGAGGTGCGCGCGCGTCGCCCCGACCAGCCGTGAAGGACATCTCGCGTATAAATCGGCTGCCGCCAACGAGGCTTGAGCGGCCCGCCTTCCATGACACCTCCCGAGCTCGGCCGCTCTTGGACGCGCCACCATAGCGAATCTTCCGGAAGGCGGTCAGCCGCAGGGCTGGCCGCGCAGACGGCGGACGACCCGGTAGTCGCGCGAAATCGTGACGACCTCGGCGCTCCAGCCGCGCACCAGCGCGCAGTTGACGTCGACCGGGAAGTAGCTCCACGAGCCCTCGACGACCTTCAGGCCGCGGACGCGTCCCGGGACGCCGAGGCGGAACGTGGCGCCCCCGCCCATGACGAGCAGGCCGTCGACGTCGACGCGCGTGTTGCCCTGTCCCTCAGGCACGAAGAACGGCGCGGTGCCGCACGAGGCCTCGTCGAAGTCGATCGTCACGTTGCGGATCGTGAGCGGCGGCCCGTCCACGCCTTGGATGCCGTCGGAGTGAGGGTCCCCGGGGCAACCGCGCGGCACCGTGATCTTCACGAACGAGCTCTCGATCCTCACCGGCCCGCAGCCCGCGGAGCGCCCGCCGACACGGAATCCCTCGCCGCGCCGCCAGATTTTGACGCGGCGTGCCGTGTAGCCGCCGTCGCTGATCACGCCCTCGGAGTCCGGGCTGTGCGCCCGACCCGGCGCCGGCTCGATCGTCGAGTCCTCGACGACCATGCCGTTGCCGCAGGTGGAGGAGGGCACGTTGTAGATGCGGCCGCCGCGCAGCCTGACGCGCCGGATCGTCACATCGGGGGCCTCGACGACGAGGTCCGCATTGTCGAGCTGGACGTCCTCGACAACCGCGCCCGGGGTACGCACCCTGAGCTCGCTCGTCACTGTCCGGCTGGGCGCCCAGCCCGCGGGAACGCCGGTGGACGACGGCGCGGGGAAGCCAGGCGGTGGCGCGGGGGCGGACGGCCGATCCGGCGTTCCGCCGCCGCAGCCCGCGGCCACGAGCGCGGCACACCACGCCATGGCCACGTGCGCGGCCGCCCGCTGCATGTCAGGCGCGGGCGGTCGGTCCGTAGTAGTCGTCGCGACGCAGGACGCTGGCCAGGGCGCGGAACTGCACCGCCGCTTTCCAGACCAGGTACCACGGGGCGGCGCAGAGCGCGAGCCACGTGCGCAGGCCGGCGCCGGCTTGGATCAGGCCGGTCACGAGCGCGGCGACGAGCAGGGCGAAGCCTGCGCCGAACACCGCGGCGACCGCCCACGCGCCAGCGAGGGCGGCCAGCCCGCCGGCCACGATGAGCGAGAGGGCGCCGACCGCGAACGGCGGCGAGGCGAGGAACCAGGCCGCCTCCAGGCACGCGGCGTCGCGCTCGCGGATCGCCCGCCGCACCAGCCGGGGGACGTAGTCGCGGGCGGCGGCCATCCGGCCGGCCTCGTAGCGGACCTTCTGGCCGCCGAACGCTCCCCACGTGCCGGCGCTCTGCGAGCGCAGGCGGGCGCGGTCGACGTGCCGGCAGCGGACGCCGTCGAGCAGCAGGTCGAGGGTGAAGAACAGGTCCTCGGACGCGGGCGCGCGGAAGCGGTGCGCGAGGGCGACGTCGCGGCGGATGGCCATGCCGGTGCCGCGGAGCCGGACGGAGACCCTGAGGCGGTCGCGGCCGCGCGGGATCGTGATGCCCTGGAGCGTGAAGGCGGCCAGCGACGCCTCCTGGGCCAGCGTCCGCCCCCGGCCGCTCTCGCTGCGGGCCTGGACGGCCTGGACGCCGGAGGCCATCGCGCCGGCGCAGGCAGCGAAGAAGCCCGGCTCGACGACGGAGTCGGCGTCCAGCATGAGGACGGCGTCCCAGTCCAGGCTCCGGGCGTGCTCGAGGCCGGCCTGTCGCGCGGCGGCGCGTCCGGCCGGCTCGTCGGGGCCCCGCTCGAGCACCGCCGCGCCGAGGGAGCGCGCGATCTCGGCCGTCCGGTCGGTGCAGCGGTCGGCGACCACGAGCACGAGGTCCTCGGCTCGCTTGTCGGCCATGATGGCGTTCAGGCCTGTCGCGATGACCAGCTCCTCGTCGTGCGCGGGGACGAGCACGAGGAAGCGGGTGTCGGGGCCGCCCGCGGACCGTCGCTCGCGGTAGAACCAGGACGCCGCCGCGAGCAGTCCGAGGTGCGCCGCAGCGGCGAGGCCCGGCAGGCCGAGCACGATCGCCGCCGCGGCGACGAGGGTCATGAGATCCATGGAGCGTCCGTTTCCGTAGGCGGGCCGACGCCAGACCAACGGCCGGCCCGCCCACGGAATTGCACGCGACCCCCGGCTACGGGATGCGAGCCCCCAGGTTCAACCCGTCCGACGCGGCGCCCCGGCCGGCGCTGTCGGACGCGAGCTTGTACCCGGCCCAGGTGCTCATGGGCCCGGTGTACTTGATCGTCGCGCCGTTCTGGTTGTGATCGTTCCAACTGGTCGACGAGCCGTTCTGGACGGTGACGACAGCGATGTTGTCGTAGACCTGGGTGCCTGAGCCCGCCGGGTCGCTGCTCTTGCGGTTGATGTCGATATAGCCGCACGCTGCGGAGCCGTAGCAGCCGGGCCCGTAATAGCGGACGGTGTTATGGCGGATGATCGAGTTCTTGTCGGCGTAGAACTCGATTCCCCAGCTGCGGCGAATGTCCACGACGTTGTCCTCGATGATCACGCCGTTGGTCCCGCCGTCGTAGCTGGTGATGCCCTGCGTCGTGCACGTCGCCGTGACGTAGTTGCCGGCGATCCGACCCCCGACAGCGCCCTCGAACTGGACGTTGTCGGTGTGGTTGCCGCCCTGGTCGCAGATGTTGGTGAATGTGTTGTTGAGGACGTTCACCGCGACGCCGGTGTGGACGCCGTCGCTGTCGCCGCCGGTCATCGTCGAGTTTTGGATCGTCAGGCCGCTCGGCGTGCTGGAGCCCCAGTAGAGGCCCAGGCGCGCGTTCGGCGCCCCGCTCGGGCTGTTGATGTTGTTATGCGTGTTGCTGTCGAACAGGATGTTGCTGTTCGCGAGCCCGTCGAAGGTCGCGTGCGTGGCGAACGTGCTGTTGCGGATTGTGATGTCACGCGCGCCGTTGGTGA
>WUUC01165635.1_pt1 | contig 16155 bp, 10 predicted proteins | sample 6278441 | NCBI WGS metagenome assembly WUUC01 (sample SAMN13675441, study PRJNA597444) | soil metagenome | isolation source: soil | place: USA: Washington | collected 2017-10
CGGCGACCAGCGCGGCCGCCCTGCTGTGCACGCGGAGCTTACGGAACAGGTTGCTCTGCAGGTTCTCCACAGTGCGAATGGAGATGCCCAGCAGACGCGCGGTCTGCTTGGTCGCGTGCCCGCGGCCGATCGAGGCGAGGATCTCCCTCTCCCGAGGGGTAAGGGCGAGCTCCCAGCGCTGCCAGCCCCCGTTGGACCCGGCGTGCGACGGGCCGAGCAACGCCCGGACGTAGGTCGAGTTCACCAGCACATACCCCTGAGCCGCGGCGCGAATCGCCGGTGCGAGCAGGTCGTCCACTCGCGAAGCCGGCACCGTGGCGATGCCCCCGGACAGTGCCTTGGTCACATCGGAGCGTTTGGGCTCGCGGCTGGTGACGATCACCACGAGTTCACCGTTTCGCTTGTTCTCCGATGCCGGCCAGTCATGCTCGGTCGGGTCAACCAGCACCGTGATCGACAGTTCCTGTTCGCCGTCCGGCGAGTGGTGCTCGACTTCTCCGTCCAGCACGGGGATCTGCTGCTCCACAAGGACTTCCCGGATCCGAGCGGACAGCCGGCCACCGGGGTCACGCAGCACCACGCTGACCCGCCTGCGCCGCTTGGGAAGCCTCGGCTGCTGGCGCGGCATCGGCACCGCGCGGGGCAGCAGGCCAAGTCGGACCGCGCTCGCGGCCGCGTGCGCCTGGTTGTGCACGTCCAGCTTCGCGAAGATCCGCTGCTTGTGGTTCTCCACGGTGTGCAGGCTGATGCCGAGCTCGGTGGCGACCTGCTTGGGCGGGTAGCCGGAGCTGATCAGGTACAGCACCTGAAGCTCACGCTCGGTGAGAGTGTGCCCGTCCACCCGCTTGGCCCGCGCCGCTTCCACCGGAAGCAACGGATTCTTGACTGCTTCAAGAAGAGCGTCCAGACCGCTGGTGTACGACACCAGCGCGCTTACCCCCGACTCGTAGGCCCGGATGACGTATGCGGTCGGCAGTGCGTCATGCACGCCGACCATGCGCACGTGGCGCCCGGACTGCAGCAACAGGGAGACCAGCCGTTCATTGCTCCATCTGGGTGTGTCCGCCTCGAACACCGCGACGGCTGGTCTTCGGAGATTGCAGACCTGGATCAGCTCCGGCCCGGAAGGTGCCGTCCCGGCCAGCACGATGCCTGGCTCCCGCTCAAGGTGTCCCGCCAGCATCTCCCGAACGAGCCGGTTCTCATGCTGTAGCACGACACTTATGGAATTGGTCCCCTCCATGCCCCAACCTCGGTTCATGAATCTCATGAACCGGCGCATGGCAACGCCAGAGGTGACGTTCCCCCCGGCATGACACCGGTTCCCCGTTCGGCCTGTGTTGACGCTACCCACTCGCGTGGACGCCCACCGTTATCTTTCCATACTTGGGTATTACGGTATAGACCTCTATCGATCAATGCTTCAAGCTAATGCTTTTCAACGCACCGCCCATGGTGACCGCGCGTGATATGTCTATCTTGAGCCCTATGGCCGGTGGCCCCAAACGGCAACGGGGAACGGTGGGACCTCATGTTTCTGTCTCGTCGCGCAGATGCACGCGAGGATGACCGAGCTGATACATCCGATGTCAAGGCCCTTCCCGCACACTTTCACTCGATTGGCGGTGTCATTCCTTGGCGGACTAGTGGTAACGCCGATGACCACCCTGCCAGGCCGAGATCACTTCGCCGAACCCTCATGGTGCGCTGAACACCGACCTTGCCGGAACGACCGTCGGAACGCGGCCCTAAACTTGACCCCTTCAGGAATCCGCCCGACCAGCGGACCGGGACACCGCCGGATTCCCGAACCGGGCAAGCATTCGCCTACTTGATCTTTCCGGAGGTCCTGCTCGACGCCCAGCACCAGGGTCGACCACCGCGGATGCACGCCGTCCGCTGGACAAGATCGGCTCCAAACATCGGCTCAATGACGGCCGACAAGGCCGTCGACCGGATCTTCGGCCACCAAGAGCGCACCATCACCCACCGCGCGCCTATCCGCCAACATGCTGACTCCCAGAGAATAAAATCCACTAGTAGCTTTTCACCGGAAACAATTCCGATGACAGCCGTGCCCGCGCGGTTTCAACATCTGAACACCGATGACCAACGCGGGTTCTACAAGCTTCACAAGACCGGCAACACGGAGATCGTCCGCATTGCGGGCATTCGGCTCAACCACGAACACAGCCCACGGGCAGACCCTTCACGTGACGCCCACAAGCCGCCGACCACATCCCCGGGACGGGTGCTCCGATGTCTCCTTCGCGACTCCTCCCGAAGGAATTGACCGATCAGTATTTCTTGGCCGGAAGCGCGAAGTCCGAATAGTACAAATAAGTCACGGGGGCCACCACCGCCCCACGGCCGCACGCGGGTAGCAACCGTCTGCGACAGACCGATCCGGATGCCGGTGGCGCCCTGTCCTCCGACCGGCTAGATCAGCCTTGCTCGGGCCCGAGGGTCGCTTGTGGACAATGGATGGCGTCGAACGCTATCGAAGGGCCGCTCCGCCGAGGCAAGTGAACATGTGTGCGATATAAGGTAGCATCGGGCGCGTGTCCATGCCGCTGCAGGGGTCGCTGTTCGACGAGACCGAGGTGGTCGGCCTCGGCCCCCTCGCCTCCGTCGAGCGCCGAGCCCTGGCCGCCGGAGCCTGGGTTGACGTGCTGCCCGGGTGGCTGACTGGCGCGGACACCCTCTTTCAGCGGCTGGCCACCCGCGTGCCCTGGCAGGCAGAGCGGCGGCAGATGTACGACCGGGTGGTCGACGTGCCGAGGCTGCTGGCGTTCTACCGCGAGGGCGACACGCTGCCCGACCCTATCCTCGATCAGGCCCGCGACGCGCTCAGCGCGCACTACGCCGACGAGCTCGGTGAGCCATTCCGCACGGCGGGGCTCTGCTACTACCGCGACGGCCGGGACAGCGTCGCCTGGCACGGTGACCGCAACGGGCGCGGCGGCACGGAGGACACCATGGTGGCGATCGTGTCGGTTGGTGCGGCGCGCCCGCTGCTGTTGAGACCACGCTGCGGCGGTCCCATCCACCGGTACTCCCTCGGCCACGGCGACCTCGTCGTCATGGGCGGTTCATGCCAGCGGACCTGGGAACATGCCATTCCCAAGACGGCTAAGACAATAGGGCCGCGAGTCAGTATCCAATTCCGCCCTCGAGGCGTTAGCTAACTGACGCAACCGTTCGCTAGAACCACGGATTCAGCTCGATGGGGTGAACGCACGGCCACCTTAGTGCGAACGCCGTAACGGGCGGCAACGCCTCCGGGATCTATTGAGCATGCGTGCGCTGCTCGTGAACACGACACGGTCAGGACATCAGGATGACGTGCGGTCGGGGCCGCAACATAGAGAGGGATCATGCGCGCAGTTCCGTCCCAGCGGCCACAAGTGCTGCCCGACGCGGTGAGGCGTCCAGACCTTCGCGAGGCGGGCCCCGGCCCAGAGTCCCGCATCAAAGTACTGCTTGCCGAAGACATGGATCTATTGCGCAGTGCACTGGTCAGCCTGCTGTCAGATGAAGAGGACATCGAGGTCGTCGCGGACCTTAAATGCAACGACAAGGTGCTGGCCGTCGCGTTGCATCTGCGGCCCGACGTCGCCGTCGTCGACGTGGATCTGCCGTTCACCAGCGGGTTGACCATGGTCAAGGAACTGCGCAGGCGGCTACCCGACATGCAGATCGTCGCATTGGCCGCGGCCAAGCCGGCCGGCCTCGTGCAACGGCTGCTCGCCGCGGACGTCATGGGAGCGGTCGACAAGAACGCCCCGGCCGCCCGGCTGCTGCAGGCAATTCGCGGTGCCGCCAAGGGCGAGCTGGTGGTCGACGTCAACCTGGCGGTTGCCGCGCTCGCCGTCGAGCCCAACCCGCTGACCCCACGCGAGCTCGAGGTGTTGCGGCTGGCATCGGAGGGCGCGTCCGGGCCGGAGATCGCCGACAAACTGCATCTCTCGCCGGGCACCGTCCGCAACTACCTGTCGAAGGTGATCAACAAAACCTGCGCGCGAACCAGGGTGGACGCGGTGCGGATCGCCAGGGAGGCCGGCTGGATCTAGGCCTCCAGCGGTGCCCGCTCGTCGATCAGCCAGTGGCCGAGCAGATCCCGGTAGAGGGGTGAGCTGACCCGCAGCGTCTCATGATCACCCAGCGCGGCGCAGGTGCCGTCGAGCACCAGGATCCGGTTGGCCCGCAGTGCCGAGCTGATCCGGTGCGCGATCACGATCAGCGTGCCCGGCCGCTCGGCGAAGGCCTCCTCCGCCTGCCGCTCGGCCGCCGGGTCGAGGTGGCAGGTCGCCTCGTCGAGCACGACCAGTGGGGCGACCGAGAGGTGCGCCCGAACCAGGGCGATGAGCTGACGCTCCCCCGCCGAGAGCTCGGCCGGGATCAGCTCGCCCGAGCAGCCGCCGAGCCTGGCGACCAGCTTGTCCGCGCCGACGTCGGCGATCGCGTCGTAGACCTGGGTGCGGCCGGCGTTCGGTCTGAGATAGGTGAGGTTGTCCCACACCGTGCCGGCGAAGACGTAGGCCTCCTGCGGGATCAGCGTCCTGACCCTGGCGAGCCGGTCGGGGGCAAGGTCAACCGCCGGCACACCGCCGACACTGACCGTGCCCCCGTCCGGTCTCAGCAGCCCGCAGAGCAGTCCGGCCAGGGTGGACTTGCCGATGCCGCTCGGCCCGACGATCGCCAGGTGATCGCCTTCGGGCACGCTGAGATCCAGACTTCGCAGCACCGGCTCCGCGTGCGGGCCGTAGGAAAAGGTCAGTCCGCGCACCTTGAGGTCGTACTTGGCCGGCGCGGCGGCGGTTGTGGTCCTCGTGGGAACCGGTGGTTCGCTGGCGTCGAGGATGCGGCCCAGCGTCACCACGAACCTCAGCCCGCTGCCGCCGAGCCCGGAGATCACCTTGCGCAGCGCCGGCTGGAGTCCAAAGAGGACATACGTGAGCCCGCCCATGATCTCGCCCGCGGTGAGGCCGCGGCCGACCAGCCACGGACCGGCGACCAGGATGGTGAGCAGCGGCAGCCATCCGCCGACCGCGAAGCACAGTGTGCGCAGGGCCGAAACCCAGGCCAGCGCCCGCTCCGCGGCGGCCTGCGCGCGAATCGGCCGGCCAACCAAGGCGGCCGCGTGGTCCTCGGTGCCGGCGGCCACCACGTCGCGAATACCGCTCAGCACCGAGGTCGCGGTGCTCGCCACCCGCTCATCGGCAAGTACCGCCGCCCGCTGCCTGGCCGCCGACATCCCCAATGTGGCAAGGAAAAGCCCGAAGCCGAGCAAGAATGTCGGCAGCATCAGCAGGCCGACCACCGGCGCCAGCGACAGCAGCCCGATCACCACTCCGGTAACCGTGACCAGGAACGAGCGCATGATCACGATCAGTCCGGCATAGGTGTCCCTGACGATCTCCACCTGCCTGGTGAGCCTCGCCAGCGCACCCGACTCCGACCGTCCGGCAACGCTGTTGCGCAGTGCCCCCCGCACCACCCGGCGCACCAGGTCGTCACGCATCGGCTCGACCAACTCGCCCAACCGCCGAAACACCTGCCGCGAGCCGACGGCCCCAACTGCCGACGCCACCAGGAAGGCCGCGAGCCAGCTAACTCCGATGATCGGCTGACGAGCAAGAAACCCGTCGTCAACGGCCCTGGCGATCACCAAACCGGACAGTGCGGCCGGCAGCGCCTCCGGGATCGACCAGGCGGCCAGGGCGAGCAGCGGCCCGCGCCGGAGCGATTCGGCACCGAAGCGAATCTCGCGCCTCATCCGAACGCCGCCCAGGTGCGATCCCGGCCAACCGGCGTGAGCACCGCTGGTCTCATCCGAACACCGCCCGGTACTCCGCCGACTCCCACAGCGTCTCGTGGGGGCCGATCTGCTGGATACGTCCGGAATCCAGCCACACCACCAGGTCCGCGCGCGCGGCGGTGGCCGCGCGGTGGGTGACGATCAGCCGGGTGCGCTCGTCGGCCTGGCCGAGGAGTGTGTTGCCAATCTGCATCTCGGTCACCATGTCCAGGCTTGACGTGGCGTCGTCGAGCACCAGCAGCCGTTCGGCGCGCCAGGCCCTGGCGAGGCCGAGCCGCTGCAACTCGCCGCCGGACATCGGGGCCTTCTCGAGCCTTGTGTCGTAACCGTTCGGGAGCCGGCTGATGAACTCGTGCGCGTGCACCGATCGCGCGGCATCTCGGTCCGGTCCGATCGCGTCGGCGATGGTGGCGCCCACCAGCACCGGGCGTTCGAACGCGCAGGCGACGGCCTGGCGCAGCGTGTCATGGCTGAGCTCCGCGAGCGGCATGCCGTCCAGTAGGACCTCGCCCTGGTCAGGCTCGCGCAGCCGGGCGGCCAACGCGGCCAGCACCGACTTGCCGGCGCCGGACTGCCCGACGACGGCGACCGTGCTGCCGCCCGGCACGATCAGGTCGATCCCATCGAGCAGCACGGTGTCGTCCGCGCGGGCGCTCACCCCGCGAAACTCCAGGCGCCCCTTGCCATCCGGCAGCTCGCGCGAGCCGTAGCCGAGCGCCGAAACGGTGAGCACCTCCTCCGCCCGCACCGCGCCGGCCTTGGCTCTGGCCAGGATGCCGAACACGCCGGTGAGCCCGCCGAGGCCGGCGCCGATCGCGGCGTACTGGCTCGCCGCGAACAACTCGCCCGCGGTGATCCGCCCGGCGAACAGCGACAGTCCACCCGCGGTCAGCACGGCGATCAGCACCAGCGGGCCGACGATCGCGGCCTGCGCGCTGGCACGAGAAAGCGTCTCCCAGGTTTGTCTGCCCTGATCGTGCAACTCGGGCAGGGGCTCGAGGACCCGCTCCTCCTCGCGCTCGACGGTGCCAGCGGCGGCGATGGTCCGCGCGCCGGCGAGCGACTCGGTCAGCCGGGTGGCGATCCGGCCCTGAATCCGTTGGTATGAGGCGAAGATCGCGGCGGTGCGCCGGGTGAAGGCCCGCAGCACCATGGCGACGAGCGCTACTCCGACGAGGAACGCGGCGGCCAGCCAGAGGTCGAGGTAGGCGAGCAGCACCAGGCTGCCGACCGGCGGCACCACGGCCGTCGCGACGCTCACCAGGCTGGGCCCGGCCTGCGCGGCGTCCACCGCGTTGCCGGAGACCCTGGTCACCAGGTCGCCGGTGTCGAACCGCCGGGTGCCGTCCGGACCGATCGCCAGCAGGTGCCGGACCAGCCGCTCGCGCAACCACGCGGTGGTGCCGGCGACGCACGCGGTACCGGCGAAGGCGTCGATGAGGCTGGTGACGACGCCGAGCGCGATCAGCCCGGCGGTCAGCGCGAGCCAGACCCCAGCAGAACCACCGGCGACGAGCTCGTCGACGACCCGGCCGAGCACGGCGGGAAGCGCAAGCATGCCAAGAGATCCGGCCAGCGCGCTCACGCCGATCAGCGGTAACCACCCGCCGGCGCGGCGGGCAATCGCACCGAATGTGGTCACCGAAGTCTCCATGCGTTGAGGTCTTTAGGCTCCAGAAGCGATCTTGGAACGGGCCTAGAATGGGACGACAATGGGGCGGCGGCCCCGGACGAACGCGACTCGTCCGGGACCGCGCCTTTCACCATCGCGATGCGAAGGCGATGTCAGCAGAGGGTCAGGCTCAGGCCACTGTTGTGGTCACAGAGCAGCAGGCTGACGTCGCTGGGGCAGCTATGGCCCTGGCTGCCGCTGGAGTGGCCGCCGCCACCATGCGTCGGAGCGGGGGTCTCCATGCCTTGCAGGTCGAGGACAGACACGGGAACTCCTTTCGGGATTGTCGATCATTGACCCGCGCCGGTCGGCGCGGGGGTCTGGGTCTCCGCTGCCGCCGCGCGCCGCGTCGGCGCGAGCAGCGGGAGAAACACCGGCTCGTCGTGCAATACCGAGCCGAGCGCGAGCAGGATGCCCGCGGTGCCGGTGGCGAGGTCCATCGACAGGCGCAGCAGGGCAGCACCCGGGAAGGCCAGCCCCTCGTTGTACGGCAGCATGTGCCATGACAGGTGCCGCAGTTGCTTGATCACCAGCGGATCGGTGAGCGGCGACCGGGAGCGCCCGGCGAGGTAATAGAGCATGCTGGCGCGGCCGGTGAACAGCCCCGGCAGGATGTACATGGTCGACTGGCAGGTGAGCAGCAGGCCGGGCAACGCGTTGGCGAGCTGGTCGTCATGGCGGTAGCCGAGGTACTCGTCGATGGCGAGGCCGATGCCGGCGCTGCCGATCGACAGGTACGGCATGGTGCGCCAGCCCTCGTTGAGCTCAAGCGTTCCGTTGGCGTGCAGCAGGCAACGGCGAAGATCGCGGCGCAGCGCCTCGGCCGCGGCGTCGAGGTAGGCGGAATCGCCGGTGTCGTCGTAGGTCCGCATCAGCAGCAGCGCCTGGCCGGCCTTGCCGTGCATGAGCCCGCCCGCCGTCCGGCCGGTGCCGCTGACCAGCGGGTCCGGCTCGTCCGCGTCGGGGTCGGGCTCCCTCAGCCGCTCGGCGACCAGCTCAGCGGCGCGGTGCGCGGCCAGCCGCAAGGCCGGCTCGCCGGTGCGGTCGGCGAAGTGCAGCAGGTTGAGCCCGATTCCGGACAGGCCACCGGCCAGGTCCGAGCCAAGCGACTGCCAGTCCTCCCGCAGGCAGATGTCCAGCACGTCCAGTGCCTCGCGCCGGTAACCAAGGCGGTCAAGGGTGAATGCCGCGCCGTGCAGGCCGTCGTAGAGGCCAGGCCGGGTGCCGCTTTCCGGATTGGTTGCCTTGCGCAGCAACCATTCCTCGCACTCTGGCTGGCGGCCGGCACCGGTGACCGACAGGGCGTAGAGCACGCCGGCGGCGCCGTAGGCCAGGCCGAGGCCACCGAGCGAGAACTGCTCGATGTCGCCGGGGAAGAGGCGGTCCTCACGCTCGGGCGTCGCGCTGCCGACGATCGCCCTGGCCAGGTTGTCCCGTAGCTCCGGCCAGCCTTCGGGGTCGGGCTCGATGCGTGGGCTCGGCAGGTTTCGGTAGTCCGCCGGAATGATCACTTCGATGGCCTTGGCGAGATACTCCTCCGGCACGGGCGGGAAGAGCTCCTTGATGATCTCGGCGAACTGCAGCGCCTTCGGCCGGTGCAGCCAGATCAGGTCGGTCATCGGCAGGAATATGGCGAGTCTCAGACAGGCCAGCGCGTAGCGGTCGATGTCGATGCCGGTCACCCCGCGCGGGGCGGCGAAGCCCTGCTGGGCGAGACCGGGCCGGATGCCGTCCTCGATCAGACCGGAGACCTCGAAGTCCAGCAACGTGATCGTGTTGTCCGGCCGGACGATCACGTTGCGCAGGTGCAGGTCGCCGTACAGCACGCCGCGTTTGTGGACCTCGGTCAGCGTCCGCTCGATCTGCTGGTGGATCTTCACCGCCCAGTCGGTGTACATGGCGAGGTCGTCGGCCGTGGCCGTCGGGTCGATCGGCGGGTAGCGCGTCACGATGGCCTTGCTCAGCACCAGACCGTCGATCAACTCCATCGCCATGAACCGGTGCTCACCGAGCCAGAACAAGCCATACACCTCGGGGATACCGGGAATCCCTGCCAGCCGGCGCAGCAGCTCGTACTCGCGCTCCAGCCGCTTCACCGCGTCGTGACCGTGGGAGTCGAGGCCGGAGTGCGGGCGTGCCTCCTTGAGCACCACCTGGCGACCGGTCTTGACTTCGGTGGCGGTGTAGATGCCGCCACCGTTGCTGAAGTGCAGCACCCCTTCGATGGAGTACGGCATATCAGCAACGGTGACGGCGTTCCGCGCCGCCAGGTGCGGTTCCAGGAAAGTGGGCAGCGTTACCCACGGCGGGACACGAAACACGGGGTCGCGGCGGTCCGGCACCAGATTTCCGTCGGCATCGGCGATGGCCGGCACGGGCAGGCCGCGGTCATCGACCGTGTAGCGCATCCCGAATGCGCCGTACCGCACGTACAGCGGACCGGTACCCCAGCGCAGGTCGGTCAGAATGTACGGACTGGCCTCGCCGTCAAGTATCCCGCCGAGTTCCAGAAGGATCGTCTCGCATTGCGAGTCATCGGTCGGATAAATGGTGACCAACTTGCCGCTGTAACCACGTGGGGCATATTTGGACACACGGGCGTTGAGCGCATTCTTCGATCGGAGGAATTTGAACTGAATTCCGCGTGGCAGGCAGTAGTCCCAGACCGCCTCGACCAGCCGCTCAGCGTTGTCCATCGTTGCCGAGGCGTGAATCTTCCAGCCCTGCAAGGGCAAACCGGAGGTCGGCGGCTTGACGACCAGCCAGTCGTCCTGGTCGCGGAGCTGCCAGCCATCCGGCAGCGGACGCTCGGCGACGGAAAAGGACGCTCCGGCGGTTTGGGATGTGTGCATCACGTCGTAAAATGGAGAGTCCACGAGGGTGAACGCCTCGTACGCCTGCGTCATGCCGCCTCGTTTCGCTGATCGATCGCGACCGACTGCAAGTTTGGTTCGGAGTTCGGTTGGTTTAATAGTGTGTAGTGTCATTATTTTCGCAACGCGGATGTCACTATTGACAGTGTGCGATCGTCACAAAAATGTCCGCCGACCTCCGGGTGTGCCGTTGCGACCTGCGGTAACTACGTTCCGCTCGGCAGGCCGCCCCCATTCGTGCGGACAATTAATGCTTTTGGAGTAGTTGTGAATTCTTGACTCCGTATAAGAGCATTCATGCCGCCTTTCGGCGCAACCCGGGCGCCGCCAAGCCGACCAGGTACCCCTTGCCGCTGCGGTCTAGACCATGTAACACTATTTGTTGTCAACCACAACAAATGAGGTGACAACGATGTCCACCCTGCATACGCGGCGGCGCATGCGCATCGTCGCTCCCCTTGTGACCTCGCTGTTCGCGCTGGTCACCACCTCGCTGACGGCAGGTTCCGCCAGCGGTGTTCCGGCGGCCACCCCGGAGGTCGGGATCATGGCCACCACCTTCGCCGACGAGTTCAACGGTCCGGCCGGAAGCCCAGTTGATGGCAGCAAGTGGGTCATGGAGACCGGCGACAACGTCAACAACCACGAGCTGCAGTGGTACACCGACACCACTCGCAACGCGGCGATGGACGGCCAGGGCAATCTGGTGATCACCGCGCGGCGGGAGAACCCGAGCGGGTTCAACTGCTGGTACGGCAGCTGCCAGTACACCTCCGCCCGGCTCAACACCTCCGGCCGGTTCACCCAGACCTACGGTCACTTCGAAGCGCGGATCAGGATGTCGCGCGGGCAAGGCATGTGGCCGGCGTTCTGGATGCTGGGCAACAACATCGGCAGCGTCGGCTGGCCGACCAGCGGTGAGATCGACATCATGGAAAACATCGGCCGTGAGCCGAACACCATCCACGGCACCATTCACGGACCGGGCTACTCCGGCGGCGAGGGCATCGGCGCCCCATTCGGCATCGGCGCGCCGTTCGCCAACGCCTTCCACGTGTTCGCGGTCGACTGGTCGCCCAATCGGATCACCTGGTCGGTGGACGGAACCACTTACCAGACAAGGACTCCATCCGATCTGGGCGGCGACCGCTGGGTCTTCGACCACCCGTTCTTCCTGATCCTCAACCTCGCGGTCGGCGGCGACTGGCCGGGTAGCCCCGATGGCAGCACGGTGTTCCCGCAAACCATCGCGATCGACTACGTCCGGGTCACCGACACTCCGGGTGGCGGAGGCGGCGGCCGCACCGGTCCGATCACCGGCATCGGCGGCAAATGCGTCGACGTCGCCGGCGCCAACCCGGCCAACGGCACCCCCGTGCAACTCTGGGACTGCAACGGCACCGGCGCACAGTCGTGGACCATCGGCACCGACGGCACCATCCGCGCGCTCGGCAAGTGCATGGACGTCAGCGGTGGCGGCGTCGCCAACGGGACGGTGGTCCAACTATGGGACTGCAACGGCACCGGCGCACAACGCTGGACCCCCAACGCGGCCCGCGACATCGTCAACCCCCAGGCCAACAAGTGCCTCGACGCCACCGGCAACAGCTCCGCCAACGGCACCAGACTCCAGATCTGGACCTGCGGCGGCGCGGCCAACCAGAAGTGGACCGTTCCCGCCTAACCAGGACCGCGCGAGGCGAGCGATACCCTCGCTCGCCTCGCGCACCCGGACCCGTGGCCGCCCTAGCTTGTGCTCAATTGGTGGGTGTGGCGAGCATTGTGCTGATTCGTTCGGCGGTAGTGGGACGACCGAGGTGGAAGCCTTGTCCGAGGTCACAACCGAGGGTGGTCAGCCGGTGGGCATGTGCCGGGGTTTCGATGCCTTCCGCGGTGACCGTGAGGTCGAGATCGTGACTCAGAGAAATGAGCGCGGGCAGGATTGTGCTGTTGGAATGTCCGGTGCCCGGGTGGTCGATGCCGCGCAAGAAGTTGGGGGCGAGTTTCACGGCGTGGATAGGCAGATCGGCGAGATACGCCAGGGATGAGTAACCAGTGCCGAAGTCGTCGATAGCGAGTTGGATGCCGTTGCGCGCGATGGTGTTCAGGGTATGCGAGGCATTGCCGTCGGTGTTGACGATCGCGCTTTCGGTGATTTCGAGCTGGAGTCGGTCCGGGGGCAACCCGGAGCGCTCGAGTGCGGTCGTGATGGCTGCTGGCAGGTCCGGATCGCGGAGTTGGGCTACAGCAAGGTTGACGCTGACCATGATCGGATTGCGAATGTGTTGCCACGCGACCGCCTGCTGGCAGGCCTGCTCCAGCAGAAACAGGCCAAGCGGCATGATCAGGCCGGTGCTCTCGGCGAGGGGGATGAACTGGGCCGGGTTGATCACCCCGTTGGTTGGGTGGTGCCAGCGGGCCAGTGCTTCGACACCGATGACGCGTCGGTCGGCGAGCCGGACCAGGGGCTGGTAGGCGAGGGTGAACTCGCCGCGAGCGAGAGCCGCCGGCATGGCAGCGGTTATCGCGTGTCGGTGCAGTTCGTTCGTGTAGCTGCCCGGGTCGAAGGTGGTCCAGCGGCCGCGGTGATGGTTTTTGGCCCAGCGCAGGGTGATCTCCGCGGTGCGCAAGAGCGCGGCGGGCTGTATGTCACGCGCCGCGTGTTCCACGATGCCGGCGCTGGCTGAGACGGATAGGTGGTGGCCGTTGAGGTTGACCGGCTCGCGCAGCGCGCGCAGCACCAGGTCGGCCACTTTGGCCACGTCGTCCGTGCCGGAGGTATTTTCGACCACGAGGGCGAACTCGTCCCCGCCGAGGTGTGCCAGGAAATGCCCGGACCGGTTGGCGACGGCCCGCAGCCGCCGCGCGACGGCGCGCAGGAGCCGATCACCAGTGTTGTGCCCGAGGCTGTCGTTGACCGCGGTGAACCGGTCTAGGTTGATCAGGCATACGCCCAGCCGGGTGTCGATCGGTGAGTTTGTCAGAACCTCACCGAGCCAGCCGATGAGTCTGGCCCGGTTGGGCAGATCGGTCAGTTGGTCGCGCAGCAGGGCGTGCCGCAGTCGAATGTTCAGTGCCTTCTGTTTGTCGCGCCACGCGGCTCGCTCTGCGCGGTTGATGTCCTCGGCCGCGGCGAGCGCGACATCGCGCATCGACTCGGTGAAACCGGTGGCTAGTTGGCCGAGCAACGCGGCCAACCGCGTCGGCGCCTGCTGGTGGGTGAGGTCGAGATCGGCGATGAGCCGCTTGCCGAGCAGGGTGAGGGTGGCGCCCAGTGCGCGCGGTGAGGAGATCTGGGCGGCCACGAGCCCGGCGCCGACCCGGTGGCCTGGTGCCGCGTCGAATGGCTCCGCGACCAGCGCCGTGGTCAACTGACGCAGCGAGTCGTCGAGAATGGCGTGAATACGCGCCTTGCCACCGGGCACGAATCCGGCCTGCGCCACTGCCTGGATCCAATGCCGGACCAGGCGGCTGTGCCGGGTGGCCGTGGTTTCATCGGCGGGACCACCCGCGTCGCTCTGGGCATCGGCCGGCTCTGTCAATTCGCTCATCTGGCTCAGTGATCCCACAGGGCTCGTGCGATTCCCCAGGCTGACAAGGTCATTATGTGCTCTTGATCCGTCCGGAAGCCAGTCAAGGCTTTCGTGCGACGGCGGCCAGCACGCCCGGCTGAGGCTCGCCACCCTCATGCGGGTCGGGATGCCAGTCGGTGACCGGCACGATGCCAGGTTCGACCAACTCAAGACCGGCGAGGAGACCTGCGATCTGTTCCACCGTGCGCAGGTGCAGCGGGGTCGGTGTTCGCTGGTACAACTTGCGGAGCGAGTCGAGTTCGGCGTCGAGCTCGGGCACCGGTGTGCCGTGGGACAGCGCGATGTAACTGCCGCGCACGGTGGCGTCCCGCAACTGAGCGAGGATAGTGGCCGGCTCATCGGCGTCGGAGACGAAATGCAGCACCGCCGACAGGAGCACCGCCACCGGCTCGGAGAGATCCAGTAACCGCGTCACACGGGGGTCGCTGAGGATGTCCTCGGGACGGCGTAGGTCCGCCTCCACCACCTCGACGCGCAGATTTTCGGACAGAATCGCGCGGCTATGTGCCACCGCGACCGGATCAATGTCCACATAAACCACACGGGCCCGCGGCGCGGCCCGCAGCCCGATCTCATGCACATTGCCCAACGTCGGTATGCCCGAGCCGATATCCAGAAACTGAGTGATACCTGCCCCAACCAGCCACCGCACCACCCGGCCAAGAAACGCGCGATTGGCGTGGGCGACCAGGCTCGCTCCCGGAATCACCCGTTCAGCCCGCTCCACGTACTCTCGGTCGACCGCAAAATTGTGAAACCCTCCCAGCGCGAAGTCGTACATCCGCGCCGCGTTGGGCACGGTCACGTCGATACCTTCCGGCACCCAGTCCGGTAATTCCATCTCGCGCTCCCTGCAGCAGCCTTCGCAGCATGCAGCTTAGCGGGGATGATCTTCACGACCGCCATGACCCAGCGTACGGACCCGCTATCTCATGACCCGCCGGATCACGGTGATGGGGCCGATGGCGTCGATGCTGGCTAGTTTGACGGTTTGGCCGAAGCTGGGGGCGTGGACGGCGCGGAGGTTGTCTACGGCGATGGCTACGTGGTGCACGGGGTTGTAGTAAAAGATCAGGTCTCCCGGGCGGACGTCGTGGCGGAGAACTTGTTGGCCTACGCCGCTTTGGTCGATGGAGACGCGGGGCATGGCGATGCCGCCGACGCGGTAGGACGTTTGGACCAGGCCGGAGCAATCGTAGGAGGCCGGGCCGACGGCGCCCCAGATGTAGGGCTTTCCTATCTGGGACAACACGAACTGCAGTATGGCGCCGACGTTGCCGGCGGGGATCTTCACGTCGGAACGGCTGAACTCGTTGGAGGACAGCAGGGAGCGCTGTTCGGGGGTGAGCCGGTTGAGGGCGGATTGGACCTCGGTGATCTGGCGCTCGAGCTCCCCTTTGCGTTGCTCGACGGTCGCGGCGCCGGCGGCCACCTCGGTTTCGGCGGTGCGAGCGGCGGTCTCGGCGGTGGCGGCTTCGGCGGCGGCGCGGTCGGCGTCGGCGATGGCGCTGCCGCCGACCTCGACGACGCGACCGGAGACCTGGCCGGCGAGGGCCGCGGCTTCGACGGACGAGAGCACGTCGTCCCGGCTGGCGCCACCGACCAGGGCGGAGAGGCCCTGACGCCCCTGCTGGCCGGAGAGCATGGCGGTGATCTTGTCCATGTCCTCGCGGGCGGTGCTGGCCCGGCGTCGAGCGGACTCGGCGGCGGCTTTCGCGGAGTTGGCGCGCGAGACGGCGGCGGCCGACGCTTCGCGCTTGCGGCCCACGTCCTCCTGGATCCGGAGGAACTCCTCGTTGACCTTCTCGGCCTCGTGGCTCAGGTCGTGATAGCGGGCGAGGAGGCCGGCGACCGTCGTCGGCGGCTGGGCGACGGCGGCGACCCCGGCGTGCGGCAGCAAGGATGCGGCGAGCGCGACGGGAAGGATCCCGCGCACCAGCAATCCGCGCCGCCTCACCATCGCCGTCCCCTCGCTCGTCCGCCTCGTCTCATCGTCCACGAAAACCGTTGGGATCGTGTGTGGTTTCGCCCTGGTGTGCCTTGAGCCCAGCCCCTTCGGGCACTCGTTGGCGCGGCCCGATGCTGCGTCTAGGGTAACGATCACCCCGATCAGCGCCTATGGGGTGGGTGTACCAGGTATACCGGAGGAGTGGGGTGGTCGATGAGCCTCTCGGAGCCTGGGCTAGACCGGGAGGC
>WUUC01173111.1_pt1 | contig 16154 bp, 14 predicted proteins | sample 6278441 | NCBI WGS metagenome assembly WUUC01 (sample SAMN13675441, study PRJNA597444) | soil metagenome | isolation source: soil | place: USA: Washington | collected 2017-10
AAAGCGCGTTGCCTACGGACACCACCGCGTATCGGCTGGCCCACGGCGAGGGTGATCGCGTACCCGGCTTCGTCTGCGATCGCTACGGCGACTACGCGGTGCTCAAGCTCGACGGAGCGGCCGCTGAAGCGTGGAGTGCGCGTTGGGTCGAAGCGGTGGAACCGTTGCTGCGCGAGATCGGCGTCAAAGGCGCACTGTTGCGTCGCTCGCGAAAGCAGGGGGCGAGCACCGAGCTCGCGTTTGGCGAGGCGCCGCCGACGGAGGTCGAAGTGCGCGAACACGGCATGAAGCTGCTCGCGAACTTGCACGAGGGACAAAAGACCGGCCTGTTTCTCGATCACCGCGAGTCACGGGCGCGCGTGCGTTCGTTGTCGCGCCAGCGTTCGGTTCTCAACTTGTACGGCTACACGGGCGGTTTTTCGGTGGCCGCGGGACTCGGCGCCGCCACGCAAGTCACCACCGTCGACCTTGCGAAACCGGCGATCGCGCTCGCCGAGCGAACCTGGCTTCACAACGATCTTTCTGCCGACCTGCATGTGGCGACCGCGAGCGACGTTCCCGCGTGGTTGCGGGAGGCATCCGAAGCGAAGCGCCGCTTCGAGCTGATCGTCGCCGATCCGCCCAACTTTGCCCCGCAGCAGGCCGTCCTCGAGCAGGCGCTCGAGAGTTATCGTGCGCTGCACGCGGCGTGTCTGGGCATGGTCGCAGCGGGCGGCTTGTATCTCGCAGCCTCGTGCTCCAGTCACATCCGCGTCGCTGATTTTCTCGATACGCTTCGCGAAGGCGCGCGGCGGGCACGCAAAGTCGTATCGATTCTGGAGCAGACGGGAGCTCCGTTCGATCATCCGCGGCTGCTCGCGTTTCCAGAAGGCGACTATCTCAAGGTCGTCCTGTTGCGCGTGATGTGAGCGGCACGTCGCGACGCAGCCGCTCGCTCACTGCTCCAGGATCACGAACTCGACGCGACGGTTGGTCTGACGGTTCTTTTCCGTGATGTTGGGCATGCGTGGCCGAGATCGCCCGTAGCCGATGGCCGTCAAACGTTCCGGCGCGATGCCGGCTGTGATGAGCCAAGCGCGCACGGCTTCAGCGCGTTGTTGCGATAGCTCCATGTTGACTGAGCTCGTGCCTTGGTCATCCGTGTGCCCCTGCACTTCGACGCGCGTCACTTGCGGATTGCGCAGCAACACGTCGGCGACTTCGGCCAGCAGTGGATGGCTTGCTTCGCGAATCTCCGCGCTGTTGGTGACGAACTGCACTTGCTTGCGGATCACGATGTCTTTCGCGCGCAACTCTGCCGACGCAACCTCGGGTTGAGGCAGCAGCGACATCACCAGGGTCGTCGTCTCGCCGTGCGAGACCGTGAACGCGGTGGCCTTGAGCAAATAGCCATCTGCGTCGACGGCGAGTGAGTAGCGCCCCGGCGGCAGGGCGAGCTGTTCGAACGCGCCCTGTGGATCTGTTTGGAAGGTCATGTTGACGGGGCCCGCCAGCCGAATCGAAGCTGCGACGACCTCGCCTTCTTGGTTTTTGACGCTGCCGCGCAACGTGCCTCGCTTCGGCATCGCTACGATCTCGCAGACCAACTCTTGATCGTGGCCGCCTTGCCGCAGGCTTGCTTCACAACTGCCCGACTCGTAGTCGCGCGCGCTGACCGTCATCCGGTAGCGACCGGGTTCGAACGGATAGCTGACGAACTTACCTGCTTCGTCAGTGGCCAGATCCGTGAGCTCTTGATGATCGAAATGGACGATTGCTTGTGGCACCGGGACCCGGGTCTCACGATCGACGACTTCGCCGACCAAGTGCCCGAGCGGCGGCGGCTCGTGCGCGACCTCGACGATTTTCTCGTTCGGGGCCGGTGGGCGCACGTCGTAGGCGTAGCCGATCATCAGCATCAACGCGTACGGCGCGTTGGGGGCGAGCTCCCGGACGAAGCGGTTTTTCCCCGTGGTCGCGATATCGACGCCGATCAGTGCGCTCAGTCCGCGCACGTTGGGGATCACGCGCAGCGCTGCGGTCAAGGTCGTCGACCATGCGAGAAATCCCTGGTTCTCCAAACAACTGTCCGGATCCTCGTCCGCATCGCGCAGCAAGCACGTGTAGCCTTGCCGATTGGTGGGCACCGCCATCGACCACTCGAGCAACGGGCCGACGGACCAGTTCTGCGCCAACGCAAAGGGTGCTTCGGCGCCGAGCGTCCAGGTCAGTGTGTCGAGCCGATTGATGCGAAACACGAAGCGCTCGACGCTACTCGCGAGATGACGCGTCTCGTCGTTGGGCGGTCGCGGATTGCTCAGCGACGCGTAACGCCTGCGTTCGACGTCTTCCACCACGTTCGCCGAGTTGTCGAAGTAGTAGCGCAGGTTGGTACGGAGAATGAGCGGGCGAGGATCAGCGCGTTTTCGAAAGTCCGTACTCAATGCGAAGCGCAGGCCGACGCTCGTCGCGTTGCCTTGCAAGCCGAGTCCGCCGGCGCCGTTCAGAAAGGCGAGCTCTAGATCTGCGCTCAGCGCCAAGGCTGGCAGCAGGTTCATGTAGCCTTTGGCGAAGAAGTGCGTGTCGCCGACCACTTGAAAAACGCCCGGCTGCTCCGTGCGGTTTTCATTGGCGTAACTGCTCACGGACGCCGCGAGCTCGAGATGCTCGATGGGCGTGAAGCTGAGGGCGAGGATGCCCTCCATGAACCGATGCTCGTCGCCGGACACCAGAAAGCCATTGCGCTTGAACGTCTGGCCGTGGAGGCCGATGCGGAAGGTGCCCGGCGTCGCGGAAGTGCCGTCGATGATGTGCACGCCGCCGACCAGGCCTTGCATCGTCGCGTAATGAGCGAGCGAGCTCGAGTCGCGTGCATCGTGCGCCTGGCTGCCACGCGTAGTGGGCGCTGCCAGACGTTGCGCGGCGCTCCCCGAGAGATCGGCCGAGGTGCTGGGGCTCGCTCCGAAATCATCATCGAACTCTGCGTCGCTTGTCGCTTCGGCCGACGGTCCGTCCGTCTGTGCGACGGCCTGCAGCGCCAACAGCCAAACTACCAGAACGAACCACCCAACCCGCATGCGAGAGCCCCTCCGCACAGGCGACCCTCGCACGATGGCCGCACCTTCGCGTAGATATTGGATCCTCTGTGCCAATTCCCTGCCGGGAACGGGTGCTCGCCCGAGCAGGGATGTGCGACGATATCGCTGAGGCCGGGCCGTGAATCGCGAGCGGGCGCGTAACGTCTTGGCCGAACTTGGAGCCAACCGTGTCTGAACACCGCCTCTCATCTGCCTTCCGCGCGTTCGTCGTCCTTGCCCTCACGATGTGTGCGCCTTTGCCCGCATTCGCCGACGCCAAAGTGATCGTCGAGCTGCGTGGCAAAGATGGCGCACCGGTCGACGGAAACGTCCAGCTCAGCAAAGGCGACGCGCGGCACAGCTGCACGACCAAGGCCGGCCGCTGCGAGATTTCGGGCGTGCCCGGGGGCCTCTACACCGTGGAAGTGAAGGTGGGCGACAAGCCGTCGCCGAAGCCCAAGCAAGTGATGATCCCGCCATCGGGGGAAGCCAAGCTCGTCGTCAACGCGAGCGAGTAGCGTTCAGTCGCCTCCGCGCAGGGCAGGCACGCAACGAGCGTCGCCTCGTGGGCAAACCGAGCGTGCGGTGCCCGCGGATCACCCATCCTTGTTGACTGACGCTTGCAAGATCGCGAAGGCACTGCCGTTTCTTGCGGGAACTCGGCCGGAGCGTGGGAAGTCGCGTGGGTGCGGCGTTTTCAGCGGTCGGGCGTGGAGTGTGCCCCAGCGCACCGGTGGGCGCGCTGCTTCGAGAAAAGTCACGCTCTTCGTGCAAAGTGATATTGATTTTCAACAGCTTCGATCCAGGATAGCGATAGAGGTTGTCGCCAATGCTGGTCTGCCACTGCTTTCGCGTCTCGGATCGAGAGATTCGCCACCACGCTGAACAAGGGGCGAGGAGCGTCAACGAGGTCGGTCGCATGTGTGGCGCCGGCATGGGCTGCGGCGGCTGTCGTGAACAAATCGCGACGATCGTCGACGAAGAAGCGCAAGAGGGCGGCGGCTGTGTGCGCCTACTGCCCGTGCTTCAAGCCGCCGGTTGACGACTGGGGCGCCGCCGATTCTGGCTGTGCCGTGGCTGAGGTCGCACCCGTCTGAGGCGTGGTACGGACACCGGCCGTGGCATCTGGGACGGCAGCAGCAGGCGCGAAGCGCTCGCGCACGAACGAGACGACCGCTGCGATTTGCGCATCGCTGAGCACAGGGCTGTGGGCGGGCATCGTAGCCGTTACCCCGCGCTTGCCATTGCGCACGGACGCGATCAACTCGGCATCGGTACGGACGCGTAGGGGACCGTCGATATTTGTGAAGTCCGCGCCGGTGAGGCCAGCATTGCCCTTACCGTCTGCGCCGTGACAACCGACGCAATAGCGCCTGTAGGTGGCTTCGCGTGGATCACCGTCGGTCGCGCTTTCCATCAGCTCGCTCTTCGAGATCGGCCACTGATCGTCGGGCCGCGCTTCGCTTCCACACGCCGTGAGCGTCGCGACGAGGAGCATCATCGGCCCTGCGCTCGTTCTCATCATGCGACCGCCTGCGCCACGAACTCGCTGCCCCATGACGCGAGCCCGTAGATCGAAAGCTGCGGGTTCACCGTGCAAGAGGTTGGAAACACCGAACCATCGATCACGAACACGTTGTCGAACCCGTGGTGGCGCAGCGTGCGCGAATCGACGACGGAGTAGCGTTCGTTCGTGCCCATCGCGCAGCCACCCATGACGTGCGCCACGAACACGGGAAGCTGATTCGGCCCAAACGGCGCGCGTTGCACCACCTGCTCGATCTCGTCGGGCGTGCGCGCATAGAGCGGGTGGCCCGAGAACACTTGCTTGGCGCCACCGGCCAGTTGGATTTGCATGGCGATCTTGGTGGCGAACGCGAGACCTTCCATCAAGCGCTCCGTCCAGTTGTAGTCGACGCGCGGATTGCCGTTCGGATGAATGGAGACGGCGGCGCCTTCATCCGGATCTTTGAGATCGAAGCCGTCGTGGACGAGCACGCCCGTCATGCTCAAGTGCGGCAGCAGGTCCATGATCGCCTGCTTCTCGGCGCCGAACGCAGGAAAGTAGCCGCCCGTGCCCATCGGAAAGATCGGTGCCCCTTCAGCGAGCATCCCCATTTTGTCGGGCCCGCGATCGACGAACTGCGGACATGACACGTACTGCGGCGAGCCCACGAAAGGATCGATGCGCGCTTCGTGAACCCCTACGGCTGGCACGGCCGGGTGCAAGAAGGTGCGCATGCCTGCGCGGCCGTTGGCGTTGACGCCAGAGCGCAGCAAGATGGCTGGCGTATTGATGCCGCCGCCCGCCAGCACGACGACTTTGCCTTTGACCTTGAGCGTGACGCCGGTGAGCTTGTCCGTGGCGGGATCGCGCATTTTGGCGACGACCTCGCTGCACTGACGACCGATCTTCACAACGTGTTGCACCCACGCGTTCGCGAACAAGTCGGCGCCCGCGCGAATCGCCTCGGGGATCATCGTGACGAGCATGCTTTGCTTGGCATCGATAGGACAACCGACGCCGCAGTAGCCGGTGTGCGCGCAGTTCTTCACGTTGCGGTGCAGCATCTCGGTCGCGAAACCGAGCTTTTGCGCGCCGCGCCAAGTGACCAGGTTGTTGGCGTTGGCTTGCTCGAGCTTCATCTGAATCACGTTCAGACGTTTCTCGACCCGCTCCCAGTGCGGCACGAGCGCGTCGTAGCTGATGCCTTCCACGCCGTGATGTTCGCGCCAGTGATCGAAGACGCGCTGCGGCGTGCGAAAGCAAGTCGTCCAGTTGACGACGGTGCTTCCGCCGACGGCACGACCCTGCACGATTTGCATGCTCTGATCGGCTGTCGCGCGCCCGCCTTGCTCTTGATAGAGCCGTGGGAACATGCTCGATTCCTTCATATTGAAGGTATCGCTCGTGTGATAGCTGCCTTCCTCCAGCACCACTACGCGCTTGCCGCGCGTGGCCAGGCGCTGGGCGACATGCGCACCACCTGCTCCGGAGCCGACGATGCAAACGTCGCATTCGAGCGTGGTGTCCTGTTTGATGTCGGTGCCGACGTAAATGGGCATTACTTCCCCTGCGCAGGCGGAAGCCCGCCATCGAAAGGCTTGTTCGCACGCAACGCGTGCAGGTCGACGAGGTTTTCTGCGTAGGCCGCGCGCAGCGCGCCCAGCGAAGGTGGACCTGGATAACCGATACGCGGCCAGGTTCGTTCGTCGCCGAAATAGATCGAGCCCACCAGCGTATTGAGCGCGTGAAACACGGTGCGTCGAAAACCTATCCGCGAGTCTCGCCAATGGGCGAGCTCTCGATCTTGCTGCTCGGCAGACAGCTCGCTGAACGAGCGTACGCGCTCTCCGAACAGGGCTCCCGCCAAGGCGTTGTCGAAGACGCGCAGCACGGTCTTGATGCCGGTTTGAGCATCCTTTGGTGCGTGGTCGAATAGCCGGTCCGCTTGAAGAGCGACGTCGAGCGCACTCGCTCCAGGAGCGCCTGCGCCTAGCGCCGGACAAAGGCGATCGGCCACGGCGGCGAGGATCGCGAACTCTTCGGCATCGAGCACGCGTAGGCCTTGCGCTGGCAGCGGGCGGGCGCGCGGCTTTTGAAGCGCGAGCAATCCGCCCGAGGTGCCGACGATCAGCGCACCGACCAATCCGGTCTTGAGCAGCTTGCGGCGCGAGAAGCGGGCAGTGACGGACTCGACCATTGACGATGGAGTCTCATCCGCGCTCGCGTCAACGTCAACTCGTGTCGGTGCCGAACGCTGCAGCAAATTCGCGACTGAGTCGGAAAAACCGTCGCCTCGATCGAGTCGGCTCGGAGCGCGCGTGCGGTTCAGGTCGGAGCGAGCGCGCGAATGAACTTCTCGTTCGTCTCCCAATCGGCGCCTGTCGGCAGGCTTACGATCGGCAGATCGATGCCCAACGAACGACGACGTTTGAGTTCTTCGACGCAGTAGCGCGGATCGCCAGCGATGCTCAAGGCGTCCACCATGGCGTCGGTCACGGCCTCGGTGGCGCGTTCGCGCGTCTCTTTGTTGGCGTACAGCTCTGCGACCTTCGCGCATTCGTCGCGGTAGCCGAATCCCTCGAGGAGCTCGCGATAGTAGTCGCCCATGCCCGCGATATAAAAGGCGATGATTTCGCGGCTGCGCCGGCCACCGCTCTTGCCGGTCGGGATCACGGTGGTGAAGGGCGCGCAGGTAATTTCGCTCGGCTCACGGCCGCTGCGCTTGGCGCCTTCGGCGATCCAGGCCCGCCCGCGGCCGAGCTCTTGGTAGGGCCAAAAGGTGGGAATCCAACCATCCGCCAACTCGCCGATCGTCTCGATCGACTTTTGCTTGAGCGCGGCCACGTAGATCGGGATGGAACGCTTCGGCGTCGTCATTTCGAGGCTAAATGGGCGGTAGTCGTTGTTTTCGGCGCCCACCTCGGCCAGGTTCTTGCCAGCGAGCAGGCCTTTGACCACCTTCACGACATCCTTCCACTGGGTCAGCGGCTTCTTGAATTCGCGGCCGTGAAAGCCCTCGATGACGCGCGCACCGCTCGTGCCGATGCCGAGTATGAGCCGTCCTTCCGAGATCTCGTCCACCGTCGCGGCGCTCATCGCCATCAAGGCCGGCGAGCGGCTGTAGACGTTGACGATCGAGGTGCCGAGCTTGATGTGCTTGGTCTTGCAGGCGAGCTCGGTCAGCAACGTGAACGCCTCGTATCCCCACGCTTCCGGTAGCCAGAAGGAGTCGTAGCCAAGTTCGTCCGCGAGCACGGCGGCCTTCACGTACATCGTGCGGTCGTACTTTTTCCAAAAAGGCATGATGCCGGTGGGCTCTGTCATCGCTGCTTCTTTCGTGGTCTCGGCGCGCGCCGGGGGCTCGCAACCTAACACCGTTTACTCGCGCGACCAAGCCGGGCTCGGGCTACGCGTGCGCGCGCTGACCAAGGTTCAACGCGACAGCGCAACGCCCAGTAGACCCTAAAACGAAGCGCTCAACGTCAAGCCTGCAGCGCGTGGTCGGACATCTAGGCCGTAGCGCAGCTCGCGCTGGATGGCGCGCTTGCGGCTGCTGAGACTGCGAAGCTCCGGACCGAAGCGCCGGCGCTCCTCGAGCCGTTTCGTCAACATCACCGAGCCGGCGATGCCGAGCGCCAACGGCAGCGCCGCCATGGCGCCGACGACGCGCGACACGTTTCGGGCGCGATCGACGTCCGAGCGACGGAACTCGTCGTAGTCGGGATCGTTGTCATCGAGGCCGCGCTCGATCTCTACCGCGGCGCCCCACGCAGCGATTGCGGTCACTCCGAAGAGCAGCGCGCCGCCATAACCGACGCTCATCATCGCGATAGGTCCTGCGAGCGGATACTGAGCGCGTTGCGCGCGGACGTCGTCGATCTGATCCTCCGTTAGCGCCAGCTCGTTGAGCAAGGCGCGCGGATCAGCGCTCGCTGGTAGGGGCGGTGGCGGTGCCACGGCTGGCGGCGGAGGCGGGGGAGCATCGAGTGGCGGTAGCGGCCCGCCTACCATGTCCGGAGGTGCCTGCACGACAGCCGGTGGCGGGCTCTCCCCAGCGGGCGGCGGCGGCGCATCCAACGGCGGCGGCTCGGCCGGCGGCGCATTGGGAGCAGGAGGACGCGTCGCTGGAGGCGCTTTGGCGGCCTGAGCGGGAGGCGGCGCCTTGGCCGGGTGAGACGCAGCAGGCGGTGATGCGGGGGTCGCTTGCGCCAAGGCGACGTTGGCAAACAGGACGCTCACGCAGATCATGGAGATGGAGGCTGTCCGCATGCGCGACACGCTACCACGGCCCGTGAAAGGCCCACAGGGGACGCCGCGCTCAGCGACGCGCATGCAGGACCATTGCGAAGCGGCCGGCGAGCGTGCTCAGCCTGCGCGAAGAACGGCTTCGCGTCGTGCGGCGATCACTTCGCCCAGGATCGCCTCGAGATCGCGCGGTTTCCAGCCGAGTTCACGACGCGCCTTGCGATCGTCGAAGCGCAGACCGTAAGGAAGGGGGAACGGCAAGAACAAGTACGGCGCGCGGCCACCGGCTCGTTTCCATGCTGCACAAAGCTGCCAGAGCGATGTAGTCACGCCTTGCAGATTGTAGGCCTTGCCCGCAGATACTGCGGGTTTTTCCAGGGCGAGGGCGATGGCGTCGGCAACATCCGCCGCGTGCACGACGCCGATGGTGGTCAACACCGGCAGCGGGGCGATCGGCAGTTTGCAGAGCTGCTCGAGCGCCGTCATCAGCAGCGGGTCGTTGGGCGCCGTGATGCCGCACGGTCGAAACGTGGTGAGCGCGATCGCGTTGGATTCGGCGATACGCCAAGCGATTCGTTCGCCCGCCGCTTTGGATTCGCCATAAGCATCGAGCCAACCGGTGCCATCACCGCGACGCAGCGGCGTGCGCTCATCGCTTCGAAACATCGAGGACGGATAGGCCGAGGTCGATGAGACCGCGATCGCTCGCTTGACCTTGGCGCGAGCGATGGCCTCGAAGACGTTGCTCGTGCCTTGGATGTTCGCTCGCCGCGTCTCCGCGGGTTTGGTGAATGCGATCACGGCGGCGTTCGAGATGACCGCGTCCGCCCCTTGAAATGCCGAGGTAAGCGCGTCGGTCTCGGCGAGGTCGGCGCGGCGGATCTCGCAGCCGCGTTCACGCAAGCTCTGGGCTTTGGTCGGATTGCGCACGACGGCGATCACGCGCGCGCCGCGGGCGAGCAGACCATCGACGAGGTAGCTGCCTAGAAATCCAGTGGCACCCGTGATGGCGATGCTAGCGTCGCGAAGTTGCACAGCGCTGCCTTAGCAGCCCTTGCGACGATCCTCCATCGCTTGGCGCCGCAAGCCGCGTGCTCTCAGACGACCCCGGCCGTGGACAGCGAGCAACCCGCGGAGTAGGTCGTGAGCGGCGTGCGTAGCGCGCGTGGAGGCGACGACCATGAGAGCGATGTTGGCGCACGGCTTTGGCGAACCGACGGATCTGAAGCTCACCGAGCTCGAAGACCTGGTCGCAAAGCCTGGGCACGTGCTGATCGACGTAAAAGCGGTAGGCACCAATTTCCCGGACATTTTGATGATCCAGGGCAAGTATCAGGTGAAACCGCCGGCGCCTTTCGCGCCCGGTGCCGAAGTGGCCGGCGTGGTGCGAGCCGTGGGCAACGACGTCACGCGGGTCAAAGTGGGCGACCGCGTGCTCGCGATGCTCGCCTGGGGTGGTTACGCCACGCAAGTCCTCGCCCGCGAGGCGCACGTCTTCAAGATCCCCGATGCCATGCCCTTCGATCACGCCGCATCGTTTACGATCGTCTACCAAACCTCGTATTTCGCGCTGGTCTATCGCGCCCCTGTGCGCCCGGGGCAGACCTTGCTCGTGCACGGCGCGGCGGGAGGTGTCGGTGTGTCAGCCGTGCAGATCGGCAAAGCGCTCGGGGCTCGTGTGCTGGCCACCGCAGGCAGCGAAGAGAAACGCGCGTTTGCTCTCGCGCAGGGCGCCGAACTGGCGTTCGATTCTCGCGATCCGAGTTGGGTCGACCAGGTCCTCAAAGCCACGAACGGCCAAGGCGCAGATCACATCTACGACCCGGTCGGCGGCGAGGTGTTCGACCTGTCGCTGAAGTGCATCGCATTCAGCGGCAATCTGCACGTGATAGGCTTCGCTTCTGGCACGATTCCGAACTGCGCGATGAACCGCGTGCTCTTGAAGAACGTGTCCCTCGTAGGGCTGCACTGGGGCGCCTATCAGCAAAAGGACCCGGAAAAGGTGCCTGAAGCCATGACGGCCCTGTTTGGACTCTACGAACGAGGCTTATTGCCCGTCCAAATCGGGGGGCGTTTCCCGCTGGAGCAGGCGGCCCGAGCCCTCGCCGAAATCGCGTCTCGGCGGGTCACTGGCAAGATTGTGTTGACGTGTTAACTCGGAGACGCCGTCCCGGTTTTCCATGCAGATCGTAGGCAACCTCGCCTGTCGGCGCTGGATTCCTCCAGATTCAATGGAAATCGTAGAACGAACACCTCCCCACCTCGGTCCGTGCTTGTCTGGTCTCCGCGCGTTCTGTAAATCTGAGTGAGGGGGGTGCGGCCATGCCGTAGCTCCTGAGACGCGATGAGGTACGGTGGCCGTCGCGGGGGCGTGGAGGGTGTTTTGGATCCCAATCAGGGCGAAGGTCCCAGCGACGCGCACGGCGTGACGCACGGAGATGCGTACGAACCGAGCGGCCAGGGCCTACGCGAAGAGAGCTCGATACACGCTCACGAGAGAGCTGGCGATGGCGTCGCGTTCGCGGATGCGTCGCGTGAGGGCAGCGGTGAGATCGTCGGTCGCTACACCTTGCTCAGCGAAATCGCCCAAGGCGAGCTGACGACGATCTATCTCGCACGCCAGCATGGCTCGGCCGGCTTTCAGCGCCTGGTCGCGTTGAAGCGTCTGCGGCCTACGCATGCCGATCCCGTCGAAGCGGAACAGCTGATGCTCGACGAGGGGCGACTTGCCTCGTCGCTCCATCACGCCAACATCGTGGGCGTACTCGACGTGGGCACGGAGACGGGGCCTTACGTGGTCATGGACTACGTCGAAGGCGACGACCTCGAGTCGATTCTGGTGCGAGCGGGCAGAGAGCGTCACCCGCGCTTCACCGTGCCTCTGATCGTCGACATTCTGAACGGGCTGCACGCCGTCCACACCGCGGTGGACGATCGCGGCGCGGCTTTGGGAATGGTGCATCAAGCGCCGCGCAGTCGACACGTGCTCGTGGGCATCGACGGCACGGGACGTCTCACGGATTTCACCCAGGCGCGCGCACGCATCGTCGCGCCGAGCCGGCTGCGCTCCGATCGCGTGAAGGTGGCCGCGATGGCGCCCGAGCAGGCGCTCGCTCCCGACAGTGTCGACCATCGCACCGACCTGTTCATCGTGGGTCTGATGTTGTGGGAAACGCTCACCGGCGAACGCCTGTTCTTCACGGAAGAAGGCGAAGCGCAGACTTTTCAGAATCTGCTGCATCGGCGCATTCCGCGGCCCAGCGAGATAGGTTTGCGTCCGCCGCGCTGCTTCGACACGATTTGCTTGCGCGCACTCGAGCGTGATCCCCGCAATCGTTATGCATCTGCACTCGAGATGGCGCGCGATCTCCGCGACACGGCGCTCAATCAAGCGCTGTTCGCAAACAACGGCGAGATCGGGCAGTGGGTCAAAGCGCTGGCAGGCAAGCAGCTCATCGAGCGCCGACGTAGCTCCGGTTCCGACGCGCCCTCTTATGAATTGCCGAACGCCCGCGCTCTTTCCTCGAGCGGATATCACTCATCGGTTCGCAGCGCCGATCCCTACGGCAGCGGACTCATCTACGGTGGCTCGTTCACGCGCGTCGGCTCGGTGCGACCGCCCGTACAACGCAGCAGCAGCGCCGATCTCGATCAAACGCCAGCCGTGGGCTTGAGAGCAGCGCTCGCGCCCACCCAGCTCAACATGGCAAAGCCCCCGAGTCCTGCGGAGGCCGTTGTCGCTGCAGCAGCGCATAGCGAAGACGAACACACGCCGCGTCACGTCGATGATGACGAAGCGCGCGAACCACGCGAGCGTCGCGACACCGATCCCATGTGGAAGGCCGTGCCTTCGTCGCTGCCGCCTCCTCCTGACGCCGATACGACCCATCCGGCCGGTTTCGTGCCCGCGCGTCCCGGCGACCGGCGTGATACGGGTTTGCCGAGCCCGGGGGCCTACAGCGAGTTCGGCGAGCGCAAAAGTAGTTCGCACCCCCCTGCGCACCAGCCCGTCGCGGCTTCGCCGTTTGGCTCCGACGAGGGCGTGCCCACGATGCGTCGGGCGGTGCCGCATGAAGATCTGATGGAGGTCACGACCGTTGCACCCATGACAGCATCCCACGCGGCTGCGATCTCTCGCGCCATGGAAGATGCCTCGCCAGCGGTCTCCGGCTTACCAATCGAACCGCTTCCACTCGGCAGACCGAAGAACAAACCTCTGGTGCTGAACAAGCAGTTGGCGTCGACCATGATGGGGATGCCCACAGGCGAGCCTGCCTCCGGCGCACCGCGCAGGCCTGCCATCGACGGACCTTCGCCGCTGGATTCGCGCGTCGATTCAAAGCCCACGCGACTGAGCATTCCCGCATCGCCGGTGGGATCTCCGTATCGTGCAGCGACCCCGAGCAAGATGCCGGGCACGTTCGATCTGCCGAAGACACCGGCGACCCTTACCGATCTCACTGAGCGCACGCGGCTGGTCGACATGACGCCCTCGATCACCCAGCTCAAAACGCCTCCCAGCACGCTGGATGATCTGGCGAGTCGCATCCGTCGCGCCGATAGCCTCTACGCCGGCAAGCACAGCCTTTCGCCTCCAGACAGCGGCGCGCGCACCATGCCGCCCGTTGTGCGGGAAGACGAAGAGCTGCCGAGGGGCCGCAGTTACAAGCCACTTTGGGTGACCGCAGGTGTGTTGGTGGCGATCATCTGCGTCGCGATCGGCGTGGGGGCGCGCCGCTGGTTCGATCCGAGTGAACCCGCGCGGCGCGCGGCAACGCAACCGATCGTTCGCTCCGAACCCGTGGCAACGCCCGCGCCTCCTGTGCAACCGACCGCGCCTGCCGCTGCGCAACCGAGCGCGGAGCCAGCACGGGACGTGAACGTCGACTCGGCCGCGCTGTCTCCGTCGTCCATCGAAAATGCGGCGACACGGCCGCTGGCGCGCAAACCGGCGGCTGGCAAGCCAGGTCTCAAGGCGGCTCCTATTCAGAACGCAGCGCCCGCGGCCGCGGCTCCTGCAGCGCCGTCGCCCGCCGCGCCGTCTCGCGATGCCGAACCTGCAGCTCGAGACTCGGAAGGCCCGCTGCGCGAGGTCGACCCCGCACGCGTGCTGTCGAGTGAGCCCAAGCCTGCGGATACGGCGACGCCGCGGCCCAAGCGTCGCAAGGCCAGCGACGTATCGCGCGGCACGATCCCCGACAATCCTTACTGACGTCTTGCCGGCGAGCACGACCGTTGACCTGTGCCGCGCCATGGAATAGAACGTGTTCTATTCGCGTGCGGAGGTGAGATGTCCGAAGCGGCAGCGTTGCGCCCAGTCGTCCCGTTCTTGAAGAACGTCGACTCGCAGCCCTATCTGGAAGGGCTGGTTTGCAAGGCCTGCGAGCGTGTGTTTCTCGACCTGCGCAAGCATTGCTCGGCGTGTGGCGCGCGCGACGCGATGCTGCCGAGGCGCTTGTCCGATCATGGCACGCTCCACGCGTACACCATCATCCATCGCTCGTTTCCGGGCGTGCCGGTTCCGTACGTGTCGGCCATCGTCGACCTCGATGGGGGCGGCTGCGTGAAAGGCAACTTGTTGCGCGTACCCATCGATCCCGCGCGTATCGCTAGCGGCATGCGCGTGCGTTTGATCTACGAGCAGGCGCCGCAACGCGACAAAGACGGAGGTTGCTACCTCGCTTACTTCTTCGTGCCCGAAGGTGATAGCCCATGAGTGAGCGCGCGTACGTAGTCGGTGTGGGCATGATCAAGTTCGGCCGCTTTGCAGACAAGACCGCCGAACAACTCGGTGCCGGGAGCGCGCTGCTGGCGCTCGACGATGCCGGTCTTACCATTCACGACTGTCAGGCGCTTTACTGCGGCAACTTGCTGCGCGCGAACGACACGATAGGTCAACGCGTACTGCGCGAAATCGGCCAAACCGGCATGCCCGTCGTCAACGTGGCCAACGCCTGCGCCACCGGAGCGACCGCGTTTCGCGAAGCCTACGTCGCGGTGCGCGCCGGCATGCTCGACGTCGCGCTCGTGGTTGGCTGCGAATCCATGGGCAAAGCCGGCTTGCTCGGCGGCGGCTCTAGCAGCGGTATTTCGACCGAAGGTTTGTTGGGTTCGGGCCTGATGCCGGCCATTTTTGCCGAGTCCGGCTGCGAGTACGCGGCGCGCTACGGGGCGACGTTCGAAGATTTCGCGCAGATCAGCGTGAAGAATCACGAGCATTCGTTGCGCAATCCTTTGGCGATGTATCAGAAGGAAACGCCGCTCGCCGAGGTCATGGGTGCCGAAATGATCGCGTATCCCAACACCAAGCTGATGTGCTCGGTAAACGTGGATGGCGGAGCAGCGGCTGTGGTCGTGTCGGAGAAAAAGGCACGCCAACTTGGGATGAAGCGCGCCGTACGCATCGCGGCTTCGGCCTTGCGCAGCGATCGCTTCACGGAGCGCAATCTGACGATGCCGGATTTCAGCACGTGTACGCGCGAAGCGGCCCAGGAGGCTTACGCTCAGGCGGGTGTTGGCCCGGCCGATCTCGACTTGGTCGAGCTGCACGATTGCTTCGCGACCGCCGAGCTCCTGCACTACGACAACTTGCTGCTCTGCGAAGAAGGTGGAGCTCCGCAGCTGTTGCGCGATCGCGTCACTTGGGCCGGCGGACGCACGCCCGTGAACTTGTCGGGGGGGCTGCTTTCCAAAGGTCATCCGCTCGGCGCCACAGGCGTGGCCAATATCTACGAGATCGTGACCCAGTTGCGCGGTGAAGCGGGCGCCCGGCAGCGTATAGGAGCGCGCCTCGGCCTCGCTCATGTCGTCGGACTCGGCACCTGCGCTGCGGTGCACATCCTAGAGAAAGAGAGCGCGTAATGAACGAGCAAGATCCCAAAGCTGTGGTGCGCGCTTACTTCGAGGCCGTCCACAAAGGACATCTTACCGACGACTTGCTCGCGTTCATGTCCGAGGATGTCACGTGGTGGATTCAGCAGGCATCACCGAGTGCTGGAACCTACGAAGGTCACGCAGGCGTCAAGCGCTTGTTCTCGATCGACATTCCAATTTTCTCCGCGCCGCTTCAAGTCGAGATCGTGCGCATGCTGGCCGAGGGCGAGACGGTGGCCGCCGAGGTGGAGATCCGCACCAAGAACAAAGATGGCAAGGAGTACTTCAATCAGTACTCATTCTGGTTCGAGGTGCGCGCTGGCAAGATCCGCCGCGTTCGCGAGTACCTCGACACGCTCTACGCGCAACAGGTGCTGTTCGATCCGGCCGGGATCGCCCCAAAACGGCACTGAACGAGCCCGTCAAGCTAGCTGTGTGCAGCGCGCGCGCCTGCTACAACGCAGCATGGCGAA
>WUUC01022127.1_pt1 | contig 16149 bp, 11 predicted proteins | sample 6278441 | NCBI WGS metagenome assembly WUUC01 (sample SAMN13675441, study PRJNA597444) | soil metagenome | isolation source: soil | place: USA: Washington | collected 2017-10
AGCATAATGTGTCTGGCTAATGCCTCGGGCTCAAGTAATGGGCACCTTCCAGACTTTTTGGGCAAAGCTCAAAGCTCACTAGAAAGGATTATCGGACGCGGTGAGTCTTGGCCGTAGTCTTGACCGCAACGTCTAGTACCTCATTCCCCTCCCGGTCAGCCCATTTCCACAGGAGTTGCACATCAGGTGTGCAACCGCAATATCTAGCGGGCCAGCGCCGACAATTCGCATACGCCACAAAGGAGCGTGCAAATGGTGGTACTGCTCGCCTTCAAAGTATTGATCGCCGCTGATGGTGGGAAACGCTCACGGAGTTAATACGCGTACTAGGCGGTCGTAGGGGTTAATATGGACTATTGTTTTACGGACATTGATCGCGTATTGCACGGCATCACCCGTGCCCCCGACCCCGGCTGCGGCTCTCCCATCCCAAACGGCGACTACGATGTCCGAGAGGTCAATCACACGTTTGCCGGCCGCCAGATAAGCTAGTTCATCGGCGTGCGTCAGGGGCATGATTTCAACCCCGGTCGTCAGGCCCAGCAACCGCTGGTACTCCCGTTTATGATCCTCGTCGGCGAACGTCGCCTCGTATCCGGCGAACGGCAGCACCGCGTACAACCGCCCCCCGCGCTTGAGCACAAGCGCCGCGAATAACTGGTCGGCGCCGGCGGCGAGCGAGCTAACCCCGGTCAGTTGCGGGCCGGACTTTGCTATGGTCTCTTCCAGCCGATCACTGACCCACCCCCAGGACGAAGGATTGCGGAGCCGCTGGTGGCCGGTGATGCCGACATTCATCTTCAAATCCTTCTGTCACGGGCAAGCTGCCAGTAAAACTGGCCGAGGGGGGTCAGCCAAACCAGCCCCGAATCAAGGGCGATAAAGTATAAGTCCTTGTTCTTTTCGGTCATGAGCAGCCGCGCGTTACGGAGAATCTTGAATTTGTCGTACATCGCCACTTCGGCCGGGACGGCCGAAGGTTCCGTGAATTCAAAGGACGGGGCCAGACGAAACTGGTCGTCAACCTTTTTAAAAATGACGGGCAATTCTCTCAACAATGAGTCGGGCACTGAAGGGGTGCAACGCCTTACCGGCAAGAAGCGGTACGCGTGAGACTTGTAGACGGGTCGCTGCTCCCAAGGCCCCAGCGCTTGCTCGACGTAGGCATAGATGGCGGCCGCGGTCACGTTGCCGCGCACGTCCGCGGCCCCGCCTTTCAGCGCGCCGACCACCAGGCGGGTAAAGACGCCGAGCCCGCCCGCCTCGCCGGCGGTCTGCGCCGGCCTGGAGGCGGCCAGGATGGTCAACTCCTTGCGCAGCAGCGCCAAGTTCTCGATGCTACCGTCGCTCTGCAAGACCGGCGGGTTGCCGAGTCCCCCGGCGAAGCAGCAGTCGAGGATCAGCAGGACCGACCTCGCCCTCGATCTGTTAGCGAGTGTGAGCAGGTCGTTCATACTGAGGCCGGGGTCGCCGGGTTCGGCGTCCTGTGTGACGAGGTAGCCTCCCACGTCGGTAGGGTGCCCGTGGCCCGAGAAGTAGAACAAGATGTCTTCGTCGTAGTTGTCGAACAACTGGGACCAGACCTTGCGCAGCAGCTTCCGCGTGACGGGCTGTTGCCCCGGGCTGGTCAGCACCAAGCAGTCATAGTTGGTGCTGCCGTCTTCGTGACTGCGCAGGACGGCTTCCATCTCATGCGCGTCGTTAGCGCATCCTTTGAGCGGCGGGACGTGGTCGTACTCCGATAACCCGACGAGCAGAGCGCGGGACATGCTTCCTCCAATCTTTATGCGGGCTACGCCGCTTGCCGCGCCCCTCATGCCCGAGGCGTGAGCACCTCGTGCGTCTGGGGGCGCGCCTCTTCCGCACTGCTCGCCCGGGCCGTGCCGCACGGAGCTTAGTCGCCGCCACCTTCGGCGAGAAGGTTTTGGCCGGGATGGGCAGCTGAGGTGAGTCCATCGGCACGTCCTCTCCCCGCGAGGTCTCGCCGGGGTGCCGCCTGGCCGCCGGCTCGGGCCGGGCCTGCTCCGCTCCCCTGCGGCGTACTGTCTTGAGGTGTGCGGTGAAGTTAACCGCCGCCGCGTCGGCGCGGCGGCAACACCAGAGAGTAGACGCCACCACACAGAGGTGTACTGCAACCGAGGCGCAGAGTAAAGAGGACTCCAAGCGCCCCGGCCGCAGCACCCCCAGGTGAGGGTGAGGGACGGTCGAGGGCTTCGCGCCCTCGGGAATACCGCTGCCCGGCTTCGAGGTGCCGGATTGTGTTGTCGTCTCGCCCGTAGGTTCCATATGAGGTGGAGCGGTCGCCTCGTTCGACGGGCGACCGGCCTCGCGCACGAGCCGGCCTCGGAATCCGGCCGGCCTGTGGCGCTAGCCTTCAACCGACTATGCACGCGCGGCGCCAAACGTTACGGCCGGGCGTTGTTGGCGGATTGCAGCCGCGGCCGCAAAGCGTGCGGGGTAACGTTTCAAGCGGAGCAAACATAGAGTAGTGTGATGGCGAGCGGTCAACGCGCGCCCGGGAAGCCACGTCGCGCTGCCTTGCGGCGTTGCCATGGCTTCGTAGAACACTTGAGATGGAGGAAGAAAACGATGTCGGAAGAAGCGCCTGTTGTAGAAACCCCGCCAGCAGAGGAGCCTGACGAAGGTACACCGCCGGCGGCAGAGGTTCCGCTTGATAGGGGCGGCGCCGACGGTAAGGCGAAAGCGCTGGGGACGCCCGGGCTGGGCGAGTACGGGAGACCCAGCATGAGAAATGACGCGGAGGAGTTGAGCAACGAGGTGAGTAATCAGGAGGAGAGGTAGTCGCCTGATGACTCAACCGGCGCGCGCCTGCGCCGGTCTTTCGTGCGGCGAAGCGCGGCAACCTTGCCCTCCCTTCACCGCACATTTTTTTTGCCGCAGAAGTTGTCACCTCTGGCGCCCCCGAAAACGGGGAACCCCCGACCCTTTCGCGGAGGGCGCGGTCGGTCTCGGTCGCACGGCCCCGCCTTTTATTCCCGTCCTCTGCGCCACAGCCGACCGGTGCCGCGTGCGTCAAATCCGAGGCACGTCCGCGCCGGTGACGCGCGTCCCTCCCTCGAATTGAATATTTAAATGATTAGTGGTAAATAGGTTGGCCCAAAGAGCGCATTAGTAAACTCTTAGCCACGCTTTGCCGCCTTCTGCTACACTCTTCCGTCGAGTAACTGGAACTAATGAGCATTGAAAAGTGTGGTCTAAATTGCGAACGTCTCTTTTGTCCTTCGGGCGCGCCTCAGCGGGCTTGTGTTCTCAGGTAGCTCTCACGCGCTTCATGGCAGATGCTCTCGGGTGACCCGCACGGCGGAGTTGCGGCCGATGAAATTTGAGCGCTAAGGGCCTGCTGGATATGAGCCTCATGTCTTCCCGCCTCAGCACCTACCGTCGCTCACTCCTGCTGACTTCAGCCCTCATCGCAGTATGTCTACAGTCTCCGACCGCGCCGGAAGCCGGCTCGCGAGGCGCGGACTCCCAAGGTTCGGCGCGCCCGCTCAATCCCGGCGAAACCGTCTCCGGTAAACTCGGACGCGGCTCGCCTCACGCATACGCGTTCACACTCGCCGCGGGCGACCGCTTCCGCGCGCTCGTCGGTAAAGGCGATCTGGCGCTCGCGGCTACACTGTGCGCGCCGCGCGGGGAGCACTGCGCCGACTTTGTAAGCCGGCGGCACGAACCCCTGGAGGTCTCCTTCACGTCTGATACGACGGGAGCGCACCGGCTGGAGGTTCGCTCGTTAGAGCGTGAAGGCGCCGCCGAGCGGCCTTATGTTTTGTCCGTGGACGGGGTGCGTCCCGCGACGGCGGCCGATCGTCAGTACGACTCCGCGGCCGGGGCTTACTCCGAGGCGGAGCAACTGCTCTCCCGTTATGAGGAGGGCGCGCTGCGGCAGGCAATCGTTAAGTACCTGGAGGCGGCGGCCGCGTGGGGGTCGGTAGACGCGCGGCGGGCCGCGGCCGCGTTGCGCGCCGCGGGCGACATCAATTTTTTACTCAGCGACTATAAGCAGGCACTCGATTATTACGGCCGGGCGTTGGAGGGTAGCAGGGAGGGCCGAGACGACGCCGGGACGCTCGACGCGCTCAACAGCATCGGGTATGCCTACATTTATTTGGGCGAAAATCGGAAGGCGCTGAGCTACGTGACGAGGGTCCGGCGGGACTGCCGGGGCGCGCTGCCCCGCAGCGACGAAGGCGAAGTCCGCCGCGGCGCGCAGGCTCTTAACAACATCGGCGAGATCTACTACTCGCTGAGCGAGCTGGGGAAGTCTCTGCAATGCTTCTCCGCCGCCGTCGAACTCTGGACGGCGGCGGGCGACCGGCGCGGGCTCGCGCTCGCCCACCTCAACATGGGCTACTCCTATACCGACTCCGGAGATTTGACGGGAGCACAGAAAAATTACCGCCGCTCTATGGAGTTGTGGCAGGAGGTCGGCGACCGGCGCGGCGAAGCGCTCGCGCTCACCGCGCTGGGCGGGCTTCACTCGTTCACCGGCGACAGGCAGCATGCCCTCGACTCCCACGCGAAGGCACTCAGCCTCTTTAACGTGATAGGGAATCGACAGGGTGCGGCGGCGGCGCTCAACGGGGTGGCCCAGGCTCACGAAGACCTAAGCGATTACAGGGCCGCGCTCGACAACTACCAGCAGGCGCTCGGACTCTACAGCGCGATCGGCAACGCCGACTTCACGGCGCTCAATCATTATTACGTCGGCCGCACCTCCTACGCTCTCGGGGACATCGCCCGCGCCCGCGCGTCCTACCAGCGAGCACTGGAACTCAGCCGCGAGGTCGGGGACCGACAGATCGAAGCGCACGTCCTCAAAGGGCAGAGCATCATCTACGCTGCCGAAAACAACCACCCCGCGGCGCTGCGGCAGTTGCGACAAGCGCTGGCGATATACGGCGCGGTCGGCGACCGCAGGGGCCTCGCCTACTCGCTCAACGACATCGGCTTCATCGAACGTAAGATGGGCCGGCCCGAAGTGTCTCTCACCTACTTCCGGCGGGCGCTCGGGATCATCAAGGCTTGCCAGGATCGACGGGGCGAAGTGCAGGTCCTCTACAACATGGCGCTGGCCGAGCGGGCGCTCGGGGACCTCGACGGGGCGCGCTCTCTGGCCAAGGAGTCGATCGGCATCATCGAGTCCGCGCGCGCACGTGTTGACAGCCAGCGTCTGCGCACGTCCTACTTCGCCACGGCCCACAAGCACTACGAGCTTTACATAGACCTGCTGATGCAGGTGCATCAGCAGCGGCCGGACGCGGGCTACGCGGCCGCCGCCTTTCTCGCCAGCGAGCACGCCCGCGCGCGTTCCCTGCTCGACACGCTCGCGTGGGGGAGGTCGGGCGCGGACGGCGGCCCCGCCGGGCTGCTGGCGCTGGAGCGGGAGATGCAACAGCGGCTCGAAGCCAGGGAGGAGTACAGGACGCGGCTGCTCAGCGGCGGCGCAGAGGACGAGGCGAAGAAAGTCTCCGCCGAGATAGTCGCCCTCTCGCGGGAGCGCGAGGCGGTCCTGGCACGCGTCCGGGCGGAGGCGCCCCGCTATGCCGCCCTCACGCAGCCGGGGCTCCTGCGCCTTGAGGACATACAGGCGGAACTCCGCGACGCGAACACACTCCTTCTGGAGCTCTCACTCGGCGACGAAAGGAGCTACCTGTGGGCGGTCAGCAACGACCGCCTGACGGGGCACGAGTTGCCCGGCCGCGCGGTGCTGGAGCGGATGGCCGACCGGGTCTACGAGATGCTCTCGAAGCGGCGTCGCGCGGGCGAAGAAGGCACGGCCTCGCGTGCGGAACCGGCCGACCCTGATGCCCCCGCATATCTGGAAGAAGTTTCGGCGTTGAGCCGGACGGTGCTGGAGCCGGTCGCGTCCCAACTCGGCGCGAAGAAGCTCCTCCTGGTTGTGGACGGCGCGCTGCAATACATTCCCTTCGACGCCTTGCCGGTGCCGGGGCAGACTACCGCAGGCACGACGGGGGAGCAGCGAGTGCTCCTCGCCGATCACGAGGTCGTCGGCCTGCCGTCGGCTTCGATACTGGCCGCCATCCGCCGCGAGGACGCTCGGCCCGCGACCGAAGCCCGAGGGGTCGCGGTCCTTGCCGACCCCGTGTTCGACAAAGACGACCCGCGGGTTAGTGGCGCGCGCGAGCAGCGGCCGGGCGCCGCGCCGATTGACGAGGTTGCGGAGAGATACCTCCGCACCGCGCTGACGGACACGCACGGCGGCTCCCCGCCGACGATTCCGCGCCTGCCCGGCTCACTCCGCGAGGCCAAAGCCATCATGGCAGTCGTCCCGCCGCGCGAAGCGATGATGGCGGTCGGCTTCGAGGCCAACCGCGCGCTGGTCACCGGCGAAGACCTGCGCCGCTACCGCATCGTGCATTTCGCCACCCACGGCGTGCTCGACAGCGAACGGCCCGAGATGTCCGGACTCGTCCTCTCGCTCGTGGACGAGAAGGGCGTTCCGCAGAACGGCTACCTGCGGCTGCAAGACATCTACAACCTTGACCTGCCCGCGGACCTTGTCGTCCTGAGCGCGTGCCGCACCGGCCTGGGCCGGAACATACGGGGTGAAGGCCCCATCGGGCTCACGCGCGGCTTCATCTACGCCGGCTCGAAAAGCGTCATCGCGAGTCTGTGGAAGGTCGATGACGCGGCGACGGCAGAGCTGATGAAGCACTTTTACAACGCGCTGATAAAGGACGGGCGGCCGCCCGCCGCCGCGCTCAAGGCGGCCAAAGAGGCGGTGCGTGCGCAGGAGCGCTGGCGCGCCCCGTACTTCTGGGCGGGCTTCGTCCTGCAAGGCGAGTACGAGGGCAACTTCGCCCTGGCGGATGACGGCGCGGGCGCGTGGCGCGTCGCGGCCGTCGTCCTCGGGACGGCGCTTCTGCTCTGCGCGGGCCTCTACCTGTGGAGGCGGAGGCGCCTCTGAGGGCGAGCGCGACGGCGGCCCCGCGCGCACGTTAGCGGGCGCGCGGCGAAGAGGCGATTCAATTCGGACGAACGGACATCCTCTCTGATGAAAACACACCCCGCCCTGACCGAAGAGCAGTTCAACCAGCTGCTCGACTGGCTCGACCCGGACAGAAAGCTCGCCGCCGAGAAGTACGAAGTTATCCGTAAGGGTCTGATCCAGAGGTTCATCAGTCGGCAGTGCGTCGATGCCGAGGGTCTGGCGGACGAAACGATCAACCGGGTGGCGATGAAGGTCGGCGGCCTGGCGCCGACGTACAAGGGCGACCCGGCGAGCTACTTCCATGGCGTCGCCAAAAACGTCCTGAACGAACACTTCCGCGAGAGGCAGGACGCCGCGAAACGGCCCCCGCCCGAGCCCGAGCCGCTGTTCGACGACATCTACTACGAATGCCTGGAGAAGTGTCTGGAGCAACTGACGTTCAAAAGGCGCGACCTGATTCTGCGCTACTACAGCGAAATGAGGCAGGCCAAGATCAATTCGCGGAGGCAGATCAGAAAGCAGCTTAACCTCAAGGCTAACGCCCTCCGGGCGCAGACGCACCGCACCCGGAATAAGCTGGGCAAGTGTATCCGCGAATGCGTGGAGCAGAGCGCCGAACGTAATGGAATGGCGTAATCTTCATTATTCTGTAGAATGGCCTCATCCCGAACGGCCGTACCGTGCTGTGACGTGCGCATGGCGGGTGTCACGCTAAATCGTTCCCGCAGCCTTTACATGAATCGGCAGCAAAAAGAGTACGAGTTAATCAGGCGATTTCTGCTGGGCGGCCTTGAGGAAGGGCGCCGGGAGCAGTTGGAAGAGCGCTTGCTCACCGACGCCGAGTTGCAGGAGCAAGTCTCGGAGGCGCGCATCGCGCTGATCGACGAATACGCGTTCGGCCTCCTGGACGGGCGCGAGCGCGAGCTGTTCGAGAGCAACTTCCGTGACACGCCCGAGCAGTCCCACGAGCTGCGCGTCTCCAAAGCGCTGAGAAAGTACGTGGAGACGAACCTCGATTTTGCCCCGGCCGAAGAGGTCTGGATTGAACCCACCGGCGGCGCACGCTTCTCCCGCTGGTGGAGGGCGGCCGCCGCGGTCGCCGCCGCCGCCCTCATTGTCGTCGCCGCCTACGGCGGCTGGATGGTCTATCGTGATCGGCAGTTGGCGGCTCAGTTTGAGCGGCTCAGGAACCAACGGCTGAAGGTCGAGCAGGAGCTGGCGGTGTTGAATAGACCGGACCACCCGGCCGCCGGAGACCTTTCCGTCATCAGTCTGTCGCTCGTGTCGGGCATCGAGCGGAGCGAGGACGATGACAGGCGAGCGGAGGAGAGTCGCGCGCTAGTCACCGAGGGCAAGAACTTTCTGCTCCTCCGCCTGCCGCTGGACAAAGACGGGTCCAACTCGTACCGGGTCGTAATCCAGACTGACGAGGGCGCGGACATCTACACCGTCAACGCCCTGAAGGCCAGGGCCGACGTCGGCCGCCGCGCGGTGGATATAGTGCTGCCCGCCAGGCTGCTGCCCACCGGAAACTATCAGGTCAAGCTGGTCGGCGACACGACCCCGGAGCCCGAGGCCGTCACGTACCCATTCCAGGTGGTACAGAAGTGAAGGCCGCGCGCCGGCTCCCCCCGGCGCTCGCCGTTTCGATAGCTCCCTCCAGGTCGCCACGTCTCGCGTGTGTTCCCGTCGGGCATAACGTTGCACGATGTAGCCGCATAGTAAGTGGGTGCGGCCCGCGGCGGAGTTCGTCCGCGGCCTTGAATCGTTTCGCCGGCCGACAGGGAGTCCACGTGAGAGCGTACAAATTTCCACCGCTGTTCTTGCTGCTCTTCGCCGTGACACTAACGGGGGCGTGTAAGCCGTTGAGTGGTCAGGTGGGCGACGCGTCTAACAATCCGCCGGCCGCGACTTCTGACGCGGCGGCTTCTAACGCGGCGGGTCGCCGCGCCGCGGCCGAGTCGAAGGATTACCGCGATCCGAACGGCGACTTTTCCATCAAGATACCGGACGGCTGGACCGTCGTGCGGGAGGAACTGGACGGAGCACACATGACCGTCGTCCGCCCCGAGCAGCAGAGCGCCGCCAACCTTTCCATCATGACGATCAAGGCGGCGCCGCCGAGGACCGACTCCGCCGAGTTGCAATCCCACATGCTGGTCGAAAGCAGCCAGCCGTTTTTTCGGGAGTGGGTGGACGCCCTGGTAAAGCAGGCGCGCGTCGAAGACAGGAGCGATGTCTACCCGACGCGGTTCGCGAATTTGAACGCCCTGCGACTGGACGTGACTTACTACAGGGACGACGCCGAGGACCCGCGTCGCGGCTACGGCATCTACCTCATCGGCGAACGGACGACCTTCTTCCTCACCCTGACCGCCGGCCGTTCACAATTCAAGGAGCTGGAAGAGATTCTTTCCACCGCCCGGATTGAGCCATGACCTCACTCAGCCACACGCACAACGTGCAGGCGGGCGGCGCCGCTTCCGTCGAGACGGTCGCCGACGATTTTAGGTATGACGCGTTCATCAGCTACAGCGGCTTTCGCAAGCTCGGGGAGGCGTCAGAGTTTGACCGGAAGGTGGCCGAGCGCCTGCATCGAGCCCTCGAAGCTTACCGCGTGCCGCGCTCGCTCCTGAAGAAATATCCCGGGCGCGCGGCCCCGCACCGGCGCCTCAAAAAAATCTTCCGCGACCGAGACGAAGTCCGCGCCGGCAGTAACCTCAGCGACATTCTGACCGAAGCCCTCCGCCGCTCACGTTTTCTCATCGTCATCTGTTCACCGCGGGCGCGGCACTCACTGTGGATCAACCAGGAGATCATATTCTTTCAGAAACTCGGCAGAGGCGAGCGGATTCTGCCGCTCCTCATCGAGGGCGAGCCCGCCGAGACCTTCCCGGAAGCGCTGTTCAGGGCGCAGCCGGTAGCGGGCGGGCGCGCGCCAGGCGCGGCCGCGCCGGAGAAGTGGCTGGGGCAACCGCTGGCGGCCGACATACGCGCGCCGTCCGTCTCAAAATCTCTGCGCCTCTTGAAGCAGGAGAAGCTGCGGCTGCTCGCGCCGATACTCGGCTGCGAGTACGACGACCTGCGCCAGAGAGAGCATGAGCGCTTTGTCCGGCGTGTGATGACTGTCGGCGCCGCGATGCTGACTCTGCTGCTGGTCTTAACGACCTTGAGCATCGCGCTCTTCTACTCGCAACAAAAGGCCAGCCGCAACGCCGAACTCGCCTTAAACGCCGGCGCGGAGCTGCTCCCGGCGTCGGCGCTGGACCCGAACACCCCTCTCGGCGCGAACGACCCCGTCATCAGGGAGATCCGCATCAACAACGCCATCGGGTATCTGGAAACACTCCGCGCGGACGACCCGGAGAACCTGAAGTGCCTGACTACACTGCGCGCCCTCTACGGCGCGCGCGCCGGGCTGCTGAGCGACCGCAACCGCGAGGCCGACGCGCAGGACTCTTATCAGAAAGCCGGCTCGATGGTGATCCCTATCGCGCTGAGCCGTCTGAGGGCGTGGAGCCCGACCGCCGCCGCACGAAGAAAAAAGATGTCGGGCGCGGCGCTCAGTTTCCCGAAAGACTACGACCTCAAGCGCCTCCGCACTCTACTCGACATCATGGCCCCTTCGGAGGGCATGGCAAACGGCAAGTCCGCCGCGGAGTACGTCGAGGTCGCCGCCGAATACCTTCCGCTGCTCGACACCTCGACCGCAGAGGGGAGGGCCGAGGCGCGGCGCGTCCTCCAATCGGGCCTCAACAGGTTCCGAAGGGCACAATCCCTCGAAACGCTGACAGCGCCGCAGCAGGAACTCGTCGAGTCCATCGAATCAGCTCTCGGTCAGGTGCCGCCCGACGACTGATGTTCGACGCACGGCACGACGGGCGCGGGAGACAAAGAGTTGAACGGAGACTGGCGTCCCATAGCAGGATTCACGTGGGAAGTGTTGTGCATCGCCCTGGCGTGGTCGCTCGCCTTCGCCACGATCCCGGCGATGCTGTTATGGGTCGCGGGCGGCAACTACCCGAGCAACCTCTTCTGGCTCGCCTTCTGGTGTAACTTCGGCTTCACCTGCAAACTGACCGAGTGGCTCAGTAACAAGTACCGCGAACGCCAGAAGAGGATGCTGATTAGCGCGCAGGATTTGCTGAAGCGCGACGGGCGTCCCTACGTCCTCTACCTGCGTCCTTTCAAGGACGACGAAACCACCTCGCGCCTGTTGAACCTGTCAACCGAAGAGCAGGAGCTGGCGACGGTCATCCACGAGATCGGCCCTTTCGTCGCTTACGGCGAGCCGGGCGAGGCGCTGCCGGACCCCGGGGCGGCTCGCATGTACATCGAGTATGAAGGCTGGCAGTCGAAGGTCGAAGCGTCAATGGCGGGCGCGCGGCTGGTCGTGGCGCGCGTGGGCACCACGGACAGTTTCCGGTGGGAGATGATGACGGCGGCGAAAGTCGTGGGGCCCGAAAGGTTGCTGCTCCTGGTGCCGGACGACGAGGGCCTGTACGACGAGTTCAGACAAAAAGCCGGGGAGCTGTTCCCTTGCCAACTGCCCGAACACCAATTCCGCCGGCCACGATTCGCTTCCTTCAAAAGTCACATCAGTCTGGAGGGTCTGCTCTATTTCGAGCCGGATTGGACGCCGTGCCTGCGGCGGCTTCAAACGCCTTTCCTCAGACAGAATTACTGGGCACCGGGAGTCCCCATCTTTAAGACGGCCCTGCGGCCCATCTACGAACGGTTCGGGGTCGCATGGCAACGCCCGCCTCTGCAACTGCCGCAGATACTAGGCGTGACGTTGCTTCTTCTCTTCGGGGCGTTCAGCCTCTACGTCATGGCGCTGCTGTTCGTTCAGCTGCTCGCGCTGGTGCGGCAACATTCGTAGCCGATGTCCGCGCTACGCTTCGAGCGAGTTTTCCAGGAGCGCGCGTTTGAGCTGGTCGGGCGTCGCAATTATCGCCAGACGATTTGACCCGTGCAGCTTCGTTCCCTCCAACACCGCGTCAGTCAAATCCGCGCCCTGAAGATTGGCCCCCTGAAGGTTGGCACGGCTCAGGTTGGCTTTTTTAAGTCTGGCCCCGGAAAGATTGGCTCCGAACAGCCCGGCGCCCTGCAACTGCGCCTGCTCCAGATTAATCCCGCTCAAGTCCGCGCGGGGCAGGTCGGCCGAGCGCAGATCGACGCGGCGAAAGTCCGCGTCGCGGAGCACGATTCGTGTCGGCCCGTTGAGCAGCTTCGACTGACTGAGGTAGTCGAGCAGGATACCCTTGAAGGTCGTGTCCAGTTTCGCCAAGACCTCCATCGTCTGCTCCTGCACGTAAGCGCGCGTCTCCGGGTCAGCCATGTCGGGCAGTCTCGGTTCTACGCGATCAAGGTACGCCTGGAATGCGCGCCTGACCTCGGCCGGATTCGGGAGCACGAAATTCTTCGAGATGAACCAGGCGGCCGACAGCATCAGGATGATCGCGAGTAAAGACCCGGACATCCCGACGAAGATTTCCTTCAGCCCGGCCGGCTCGCCGAAGGGGAGCGCGCCGGTGAAGAGGACGGTGAGCGTCGCGGGCGAAGACCAGAGGCCGCACCCCAGACTGCCCAATCTCAAACACCCGACCGCCGACTTGGCGCGCAGTTTTTCCTGCCGCTTCGGTTGCCCGAACAACGACTGTACGCGCCACCCGAACAGGGCGACGAGCAGGGCGATGATCGTGAACATGCTCGCCATCATCACCGCCATGCGCTCGTTGGTGATATGACCCCGCGGCGGCTGTGGTAGATCCGCCAAAGCGCCCGTGAGCGTGAAGAAGACGCCGGCGAGGAGCACGAAGCCGGCGACGATGTAGCAGGCGAAGGCTAAGACGCGCGCCCCCTGCCGGTGAGGGTTCGGATCAGCCATGCTTCCTCCTCAGGTATACCCGGTACACGACGAACGCCCCCGCCTCCAGGCTGAGAGCGACGACGGTGAAAAAGATGCCGGCGATGATTCCCGCCGGGCGGTTGTTGAGGGGGTCGTTCGGTGACGCGGAGGCGAAGTGGGGCGCGATGATTGCCACGAGGGCGAGGAAGAAAAAGACGGCGCCCGAAAGCACCAACGCGAAGAAGAATATTTTCGGGAGCACGTCCGGCCGCCCGTCCGGCAACGGCGGGACGTTAACCTTCTCTTCCCGCACGTTCTTCTCTTCGGGCCGGGGCGCAATCTTTAGGTACTCGGCAAGGGCTCTGCTCAACGGTTCTTCGTATTCGTACCTGAGTAGCTCGTACCGCTCCAACGCCTGTACGCGCCGTATGAGTTCCTTTATGCGGCGGTGATAGCGAGGCGGCAGCTCGACCTTCGCCAGGTAGACGCAGATGAAGGGCTTCCGAGTTTTTAAAGCATGCCTCACCTCGCGCCGCACGTTCCTTGAGTTGACGGCGTCCTGCGTTATGAACATCAGAAAACAGGCGCAGTCGGCGATGGCCTGTCGGATCTCTTTGTTCCACACGCGGCCGGGCTGGAGCCTGCCCTTGTCGTACCAGACCGGAAAGCCCAACCCCTCCAGGCGCGTAATTTCGGGGTGGACGAAATCGCGGTCCTGATTCGAGTAGCTCACGAAAATGAATTGCCCGGCTGGTAGCGACATGCTTCGGCCACAGTGGTTGCGGGGAAAGAACACGAGGGGCGCGCGGCGCGCGTTAAGAGGGCGCGGGACTACCGCCGCGCGGCGAGCTCCGCGCCGTCCGCGCCGTGGTCGAGCCAGAGGCCGCGGATGACATCACGCCACATCGCCCACGCGGGCGAGCGGGCCGCCTCGGAGACGAGCGGGTGTGCTTCGACGCCGTGAATCATTTCATCCAGGCTCATCGAAGCCATCGCCGCCGGAGGCGCAATCGGCTCGCCGTCGAGCGAGGTCTCGTATGAGACCACCTGCTGCGCGACCGCCTCGAAGAGGTCAATGCCGCGCAGCGCGTCGCTCGGGGGGCCGACCACGTATTCGCGCCCGTCGCGCCGGAGGACGAACGCGGTGCCGCGCGCCTCCACCCCCCTGGAGGCCAAGTCGTTGAAGAACCCGTAGAGCTTCAGCGGGTTATGCATGAGGTGGACGGCGAGGGCCGAGAAGGGCGCGGGCGCGCGCTGGAGGCGGTTGCGAATCTTCTCGGCGATGCGCGCGGCGTTGGCCTCCTCGGGCCACGCATAAGGTATCTCGCCGACGGGCGGCGTCGCGACCCCGAGCGCCTCCCTGATCGTCCGCTCTCGCACGAGGACGGCGGCTGCCACGTGCGGGTCCGCCTCGTCGGCCGCCTGCGTCACGTTCGGGTAGATGAGCGCCGAGTGCTTGCCGACGCGGAAGCGGTCGAGCGGGTCGGCGACCTCCGCGGCCGGGAGCAACTGTTCGAGCGGCCACGCGAGCGGCACGTTGCGGTACGGTTCGAGCATGCCCCGCAACACCGCGGCGAGGTCGTCGCCCGCGCCGACCGCCGCGTCGCCGTTCAGGAGTCGGGCCTCGACACGCTCGCGGGATGCGTCGAGTCCGACCTTGAAGCGCAGGCGGTCCAGGACGGGAGAAGCGTAGGCCCCGTACCACTGGCCGAACTGTCGTTCGAGGAACTCGCCGCCGCGCGCGAGAAACGGCGACAGAGCCTTCTCCGACTTCGCCCTCTCCCGCTCGATGTCGAGCGCTGCCGGTAAGACCGCGGCCGGCGGCGCGCCGACGCGTAACTCCACCTGCGCCCCGACGAGGCGCGAGAGCCATTGTGCCAGACCGCCGCGCAGCCCCGCCGTCGTGGCGAGCAGGTCGACGTAGAGCGAAGAGGCGAAACCGACGAGGCGGGCGAAGTCCGTGTTGCCCGAGAGCCGGTTGAGCCTGTTGAGGACGAGTTGCATGTCGTCCTCGACGCGGAGCAGCGCCGACATCAGCGTGTGGAGCCCCCACGAGCCGGCCGCCTGCTCGCGACTGAGGATGCCCTGCGCCCACTCCTCCAGGTAGGCGGCGAAGAGTTGCCGCTCGCGGCGCCCGTAAGCGGCCTGATCGTGGTAGGGCTGGTCGACGGGCATCTCGTCCCGCATCGACAGCAAGGCCGAAACGTTGTCGCCGGTCGCCTGTAGCACGGGACGCGAACACCGGAGCAGCGGGTTCTGTGGTCGCGCGCAGCCCTGCCCCGACCAGAAGGCCTCCACGTCGTCGCGGACGGTCTGCCGGTCGGCCGCGGGCAGCGTGAGCTGCCCTTGCTCCTCCTTCAACCCGAGGCGCTGGAGGTTGACGCCGAGGGCCAGAGTCCGCCCGCGCAGCCACTCCCAGAGGTGCGCCGACGGCGTCGCCAGACCGTCCATGACGACCCCGCTGCAAATCACCTCGTCGCCGTCGGCGCGCAGCACGGGCAGTCTCTCGAAGACCTCCTCGTAAGCCAGCATGTGCCAGAGGAGTTCAGCCGCGGGGAGCGACGACTCGGCGGCGGACTCACGCTGCTGTTCGAGGACGACGACGCGGTCAAAGAGCTGCGCCGCCTCGACCGGCGGCTGACTACGATCCGAGACTATCTTGCGCCCCCTCATCAGGGACATGCGCTCCAGTTCCTGCGCGAGCGCGAGTTTGGCCTCGGCAGGTTGATGGAAGAAGGAGGTCGGGGCGAAGACTGCCGTCACGCCGGCCCCGGCGGCGGCGCAGATGTGGGCCACCTCCGCCAACATCCCGGAGAACTCGGCGTCAACCGGCGAGCCGACGAGGATGACGAGGCCGTCCGCCTCGATCACCCGCCGCAGCGGCGCCTTGAGCGCGGTCTCGACCGCGGACGGTTGGCGGATGAGCGCGAGGCGTGCCTTGCGCCGGTCGTCCGCCACGTCGCGCACGGTGGTCAGCGGCGGCAACTCCCGTAGCCAGTGGCGCCACGGCACCCACTTGCGCGAAGGCGGCTCGCCCGCGGTGCGCAGCGATTCGAGGTAGGGGCGCAAGTCCTGAAAGAGCTCGACCCGCTCGCCCCCGTCCAGCTCCTCGTGCCCCACCTTGACGGGGCGGCGGTTGACGTGGTGCGTCGCGTGGATGGCGCGCACTTCGACGAGCGAGGGCTCGACGCCGCGGTCGTGTATGCGCTCCTTGAGGCGGCAGACAGTCCACTCCCCGGTCTCGCCCAACCCGACGACGAGGGCCGGGCGGACGCGCGGCTCATAGGGGCGTTCCTGCGGCGTCGGCAGGAGGGCCGGCAGCGCC
>WUUC01056836.1_pt1 | contig 16149 bp, 35 predicted proteins | sample 6278441 | NCBI WGS metagenome assembly WUUC01 (sample SAMN13675441, study PRJNA597444) | soil metagenome | isolation source: soil | place: USA: Washington | collected 2017-10
GCCCAGGCGACCGCGCCGCCCGCGTCGGGCGCCGCGGTCTTCACCAGCTGCAGCAGCTCGTCGAGCATCAGTCCACCGCGCCGATGTACAGCGCCCCCGCGGCCGTGCCGCCCGTCAGCTCGACAAACAGCCCTTCGGTGAACGCGATGCCGGTCGGGCCGCACCAGAAGGAATCCTGCTGCCAGTCGCTGCCTGTGCCCAGGCTGATGGTGGCGACAATGTCCTGGGCGTCGGCGGTCGTGCCGTTCCGCAGGTTGATGACGGGCGTGCCGCTGACGCCGCGCACGGTCCAGCCGACCAGCCGGCCGCGGCCGTTGTACGGGCGGCCGGGGTCGAGCGGGTGATAGCGGGCCGCGTCGATGCGCTGGGCGCCGATGAACTGCGCCAGGCCGGCCGACAGCTCTGCGTGCATCTGCTCGACGCGCATGTGCGTGCTGGCCGCGATGGCTTCCAGGTTCTGCCGTACTGCGCCCATTGGTCAGGCTCCCTTCGTCATGGCCAGTCGAGCGCCGATCACCAGCAGCGCGGCCGCGGCGCTGACGCCCAGCCCCTTCAGCAGCAGCTCGTCTGCCGCGCCCATCCAGTCGGGCACCAGTCCGCCCAGGCCGGCACCTTCGGCGCCGTCGGGACGGCTGCCGCCGTCGACCAGGTCGCCGCTGCCGCCCATCAGCCGGAAGTTGATGTGCGCGTGGTCGTAGTGATTCGCGGTCGGGCTGCCGCGGTCTTCCATCGGCTTGCCGTCGGTCCAGCCGGCTTCGTTGCTGTACTCGCGCTGTTTGGCCAGGACGTACTTGACGCCCAGCCGCTGCCGGTTGGCGACCGCGTACTGGCGCACCGCGTCGAGCGTCGCGCCGGCACACATGACGTCGATGGCCAGGCCGGCAGGGTGCCCCAGCGGGTCGGCCGCGTTCAGCCGGTAGCCGCCGATTGTCGTGATGCCGAAGCGGTTGCCGATCTCTTCGGCCGCGCGCTTCACGAAGGGCCGCACCGCGCCCAGGTTGTAGGTGCGCCCGGTCGTCGCGCCGGCCGGCTTGTTGCTCGGGCTGTTGCGCTCGCGGTCGCGCTCGCGCTGGACGTCGGCCGGTGACGTGTACTCCCGATCAGCGGTCGGCGCGGTCACTTCACTGTGTTCGGGATCGGGGCGGCCGGCGCCGTCTGCTTGTGCCGGTCGAGCCAGTGAGCGCCGTTCTGGAACACAGCCGCATCGGGCGACAGAGCGCCGATCTTCGCGCCCTTGGGCAGCATGGCCTTCAGCTGCTGGGGGGTCAGATAGTCGATCTTTCCGTCTGCGATCCGGTACACGTTGGGCGTGCCGGCCATCTTGTAGAAGCCGGCTTTGATGCCGGCCGCGGGGCTGGCCGATGCCACAGGAATGGCGCCGCCTGCCTGCTCGGCCTGCTTCTCGCTCAGGCGCTGCAGGTACTCGATCTGAGGCTGCAGCGCGTTGTACAGGTCCGAGCTGGTCGAGTCGTACGGCGCGAAGCCGCCCGCGATCGGCCAGGCCGCGGTCGGGCCGCCGTTGGTCGATGCGCGGTCAATGTGGGGCATGACGACGCCCGAAGCGTCGCCGGCCGAGCTGTCGCGGCCGCGCGCCTGCATCAGCGCCAGGCCGCCCACGGCCGCGGCGCCGATGAAAGCCAGCGTGCGCTTGTGCTGCGCGAACAGCGCGCCCAGGTCGGCGCTCACCTGCGCCGCCGTGCCGCGCGCTCGCGGAAGAGCCGCTGCGCGGGGTCTTCCAGGCCGGCCGAGCGGGTGTCGCCCAGCTCGGGCGACCGCTCGCTGATCGGCGCGGTGCCGATGTTGGCCACGCCGCGGAACTGCTGGGGGCTCGCGTGGATGCGGCCGTGCCAGGTGGCGCCGCGGGTGTCGACGACGGGCGCGGTCGCCTGGCCGCGCAGGCCAGGCGCGTGCGCGCCGGCCAGGCGACGGAAGAGGGAAGCGCCGCGCTCGTCGCGGTGGAACTCGACGACCTGCGCCACGCGGGCGTTGACTGCGTCAGGCATCGGTCAGCGCCCCTGCAGCGCCTTGGTCATCTTCACGCCGCCTTCAGCGCCCGCGCTGATGACCTGGCCGAACTTGCTGCCGTTGGCCACGATGACGTACAGGCCGATCAGGGTCGCGCCGTAGCGCACGTACTGCCGCATGGTGTTGCTCTCTCTCTCAGGTCTGGTCAGATGCCTTGGCCGTGCCTGGCTCGGGTCGCCGCGTCGAGCGGGACGCCCCCGATGCCTGGCCGGCCTGTGTCGCGGCCGCTGGGGTCGCCGTACGTGCCGGTCGGGCGCCAGCTGTTGCGGCCGCCGCTGGTGCCCCAGGTCTCGCCGGCACGCAGGTCGGGGATGGCCGGCACGTTGGGGTTGAGCGCCCGATCGATGAAGTTGGCCACGCCGTTGGCCAGCTCGATCAGCCGGCTGCTGCCGTCGTATCGCGGGTCAGCGACCGCATACAGCGCCGCCAGGCCCAGCCAGGCAGTGACAGCGCCGCGCAGCGCTCCCCCGCGCGCCATCAGTCGCGCACCAGCTTCAGGCGCCCCAGGGCGTCGCCCCCGAGCAGCTGACAGCCCAGCCACACAGACGCGATCACCAGGACGTAGCCGGCAGGATTCACGGGGGTCAGCCCTCCACTCGGTTCAGGAACTTGGCCGCCAGCCAGCGCTTCAGGCCGGGAGTGCCTTCGCGCAGGTAGACCAGGCCGGCCGCGTACAGGCCGAGCCCCAGCACGAAGCCGGCGCCGCTGTTGGTCGCCCGCACAGGGTCGGGCCGCGTCCAGCTCGGGGCGCCGCGCTGATCGGTCAGCGCCGACGGCAGCCGACGACGGCCGCCGCTCGACGTCGACGACGACCTGGTCGACGACGACGGCTCGGGCTCGGGCTCGGCCGGCGCCGCGGCCGCGCTCTTGGCCTTGACGGCTTCGACCGCGTCACGCTGCGCCCGAGCCTTCGTGCCGGCCTTGGGCAGCGGTCCGGCCAGCTGGCCGGCCGCGTCCAGGCCGGCCGCCTTTTCGGTGGCCGGTCCAACGGCCGCCCTGCCGGCGCCGCGACGCGCGGCCGCACGGCCGGCACCAGCGCGCGCAGCGCCGGCACCAGCCGTCCGGGCCGCGGCCGCGGCGATGACAGGGGCGGGCACGGTCAGACCTCGTCGACCACGACGGGCTCGACCGCGGCCGGGTCGACCGTGACGTCGTGCGGCGACAGCGGCCGGACGACCAGGTGGCCGCCCGCGTCGCTGCCCAGGGTCACCACGCCGATGCCGTCGAGCTGGGCGCCCGTCGTCTCGTCGCGGGCCACGAAGGTGACCAGCTGGCCGCGCTTGTACGCGGCCGCCGCCTTGCCCTTGGCCGGCTGCTGCTGCTCGTCGCTCACTTCGCATCACCCACGCTGACGCCTGCGCGGGCGTTGCCCACGCGCACATTGGTGCTGAAGGCCATCAGGCCGAAGGTCGTGGCGCCGACCGCTGCGATCCAGAACAGCGGGTTGCTCGGGTGCCACGGCTTGCCGGCCGCGGCCGCCCCCAGCGAAGGGGTCGGCACGGCCGTCAGCTCGATCGACTGCTGGCCGCCCGCGGGTGCGGGCGGCTTCCAGCCGTACTTCTGCTCGGGCGTCTGTGGCGCCCAGGTCGTCGCTGCCATCGCGGATCAGGCGGTGAACAGGGTTTCGGTGACGTACTCCATCTTCGGAGCCGCCAGCGCCACCCCCGACTGCAGCGTCGTGACCAGCCGGTACTCGGACGTCGTCCCCAGGTCCAGGGTGTCGCGTCGAGCGTTCTCGTGGACGTAGTCGTGGCAGAAGACGCCCCACAGCGCGCCGACGTCGCTGTTGTAGCGGCGCTCCTGCGTGACCCGCATGTGGTGCCCGTCGAAGTACTCGTCGGGGGTCTCGTTGGTCCCGAAGCGCCACATCTGCTTGCCGAAGTTGGCGCGCGTCTGCGCCAGCGGGGCGCTGGGGGAGCCGTTCCAGACCTGGCCGAAGACGCGCAGCAGCATCTTGCCGGCGCCCTGGCCGATGACGGGCACCTGGTTCTCGCCCAGCTGCAGCGCGGTGTACCCGCTCTCGATCAGGCTGTGGAAGAACTGCAGGTTGGGCACGATGATCTGCCCGTCCACGACGGGGATCGAGTACCGGGTGGGGATGATCTGGAACTGCGACTGCGCGCCCCAGGTGACGGTCGCGCCGCCCGCGGTGACGAACAGGTCGCTGATCGGGGACAGCGACAGCTCCAGCGTCAGGTCGGCCGTGGTCGTGGCCAGGAAGATGGAGCCGGCCAGGTCGTGCTCGTCTTCCGCGATCGGCACGGTCCATTCCAGCTCGACGTCGTACGTGCCGTTGGCCAGGCCGGTGGTGTTGCTGCCGACGCCCCAGGACTCCGACGCCTTGGCCAGCGTGCCGTGCGAGCGGGAGACACCGCCGAAGGTCTGCACGACGCCGCGGTCGTTCTGGTCGCCCTTGCGCATGACCTCGCGGATCTTCAGCTTCAGGCCGCTGGCGTTGATGATGTTGCTGACGCCGTTGGCGCTGAAGCGGCACGCCTTGATCAAGTCGTACGGCCAGCGGGCGGTCGTGCGGGTGGTGCCGGCGCCGTTGGCGATCGTCACCTGGCCGCTGAAGATGATCTGGATGGCCGAGAGGATGTCGGACTTGCGCAGCGACACCGTGACCTGGCTCTGGCCGGTGAACGGGATGACCTGTTCCAGCTGCGTCTTGCCGCGGGTCAGGTCCATGAACAGCTCGGGCTGGACGGACTCGGCCGGGACAGCCACGCCCTGCATGTAGGTCTGGGGGGCGGTGCGCTCGCGCACCGCGACTGCTCCTGCGGGCATGGGTCAGCCGTTCCTTCGCGTGTTGTAGTCGTTGAGGGTCTTGAGGCCCGACAGTCCGGGCAGGTGGCCGAGCCGGTCGGCCGCCAGGTTGAGCGCCGTAGGCGTCAGCACGCTGATGCCAGCGATGGCCAGCCAGAAGGCCGGCTGCTGGCCGCGACGGGCCGCCATCAGGTCAGCGGCCGATCTTCGGCAGCTTGCCGGTCGAGTACTTCTCGTACGCGACCACAACGACCAGGGCCACGGCCGCGGTCGTCAGGACGTTCTTGGGGGTCATGGGGGGATCCGATCCTGGGGGGTGCGCCCCGCTGGCCGGCCTGAAGGTGCTGGCCGGCGCAGCCGGGGACGTCGGTGACGAAGGCACTACAGCCGGTGAGCACACGCGGCCGGCCACGCGACACGCTCACTCCCCCGATTCACGCCCGTGAGCGCCCCACCAGCCCCACCAGCCCCAGGCCGGCGCGTCGACTGTGCAGTCACTGCACAGTCGCGCAGGGGGTCCATCGGGAAGATTTGCGTCGAGCAGGGCCAGCCCCCCCCGAGCTCGCCGGAAGATTTGCGGTCAGGCGTCGTCGCGCAGGTCGACGACCAGGTGCCGCGGATCGGCCGGCGCCGGCTGCTGCAGGGTCGACGCCCACAGCTCTGCCAGTCGCTCGCTGTAGGCGGCCGCCGCGTCGACGACGGCGCGCCCCAGCGCGCCGGCCACCAGGGACTCGCCCAGGTGCCGGTCGTGCAGCTCGGCCATGTACGCGCGCACGTCGATCGGCACGGCCTGGTCGGTCCAGAACGAATCGTCAGCCATCAGGCGGCCGTCGTCTTCTGCTCGGGCTCGACGGGCAGCGGCGCCATGATGAACAGCTGATGCGCCAGCTGGTGCCACAGCAGATACCAATGCGGGGAGCCGTCGGGGCGCTTCAGCTCCTGGCCGTTGAGCCGCTGGCACTCGTTGTGGACCGCATCGAAGGCGGCCGGGTCGTAGCCGATCGAGTCAGCGATGCGCCGACGGTCCGACGGGTTGGGCACGTTGTAGACGAAGACGAATCGGGACTGCGCCAGGACCAGCGGGTGGACGCCCACCGGCCGCGGGCCGTCGAATAGAGCCGTGATCTTGTGGTGCCGGTTCTGCTGCAGCACGCGCCGCATGTTCGGCTGGGCGACCGCGTTGGGCATCAGCTCGCCCACCTCGCCCGCCCACAGCAGCACAGGATGATCCTGAGGGAACAGCGCCATGCCCACGGCGCGGTCCAGGTCGTCGACGTACGTAGCCGAGCCGGGGTCGGCGCGGTAGTGCAGGTTGCGCGGCCGCGGCTGGCCGGTCGCGTCGTCGCGCTTGATCGGCCAGCGCTTCGACAGGTCGGCGCGGGCGATGCGCTCGGCATCGGCGCCAGGTTCTGCGTTGCCGTTGACGTCCAGGCAGAGCTTGTCACCTGGCCAGGACTGGTAGAGCCGGCGCATGGCCACGCTCTTACCCGAGCCGGCGCGGCCGAAGGCGCTGATGATCTTCGGCTTGCCATCGTTCAGCGCTTCGTGCAGGTCGTCGGGGAAGCCGTCGTCATCGACGATCGGGGGCAGCTGCTTGCGCGCCATCAGCTGCCCCAGCTGGTCGCCACGCGGGCGCGGGTGTTCTGCAGCCAGAGCGCCCAGCGGCACAGGCCGCGGGCGTGGTCGCCCTGGCAGTAGGGGCACGGCAGGGCGTCGGTGACGCGGCCGCAGCTGCTGCAGTGGCCGTCGACGCGGTCGGCCGGGGTCACAGGTCGACCGCGTCGACGGACTCGGGCGCCAGGCCCACGCGGTACTCGGCAGCCTTCTGCTGCTGCTCGACGACCAGGCGCACGTAGTCGGCCACGCCCATCATGGCGCTGATGCCGTCTGTCACGTCAGGGTTGGCCAGGGCGTTGTCGGCCGGCATGTGACGGGCCGCGATCCGGGCCAGCGGGTCAGCGATGCCGGCCGCGGTGTCGTCGTCCATCAGGAAGACGCCCGCGGCCTGCGCTGCTTCGTCACGGGCCAGGCGGGCGTGCAGCATCGTGGCGCCCATCCGGACGGCCTTACGCGCCGCGGCCTGCTGCGCCTGCTCGACCGCGCGCCGCGCCGCCCGACTACCCGATCGGGAGCCAGTCGGGGCGCTCTCGTCGTCGTGGTCGGTCAGCTCGTCGGGCAGCTCGTCGCTGTCGGAAGGTGAGCGGTCGGTCAGGTCGTCGAGCGGGCTCGGGCTCCCCTCCCCCAGCAGCTGCTCGGGGCTCGGGCTCGGGCTCGGGCTCGGCTGGTCGTCGCTCGGGCTCGGGCTCAGGCCGCTGAACGTCAGCCCCGCTGCGCTTCCGTTCAGGGCCGCTGCTGCTGCGCCGCTCATAGCTGGTCACCTTCCGCACCTTGGGGGTGCTGTCGTCGTCGTCGACCTGGTCGTCGACGTGGCGCGCGTCGGGCGCCTTGGCTTCGGGAGCGTCAGCGGTGATGCGTCGGGCGCGCAGGCTCGCGCCGCAGCCCTCCCCCGCGCAGGTCACCTGCTTGGTGACGCGCTGGGGCGCCGCCGTGTCTTCGGTGACGGTGCCGCAGTCGGGACACGTCGCCCGTACCCGCGGGCCGCGTTTGCTCACAGTTGCGAACGGTAGACACTGGGTAGCTGTTCGCTGCAGTGAACAGCCCGCGACGCGCCCCAGCTGCCCCAGGAGTCACACATGGCCCGAGTCGTCGACGTCCGACCGATGGAAGAGCGCCTGCGCGAAGCCGCGCAGGAAGTCAGCGAAGACGCCCTGGCGCTGAAGCTGTCGCGGCAGCGCCGCGACCAGCTGGTGCGCCAGGCGATCGAGCACGAAGGCATGAGCTACCGGGCCGTGGGCGCCGCGGCCGGCCTGGGGTCGCCGCGCATTGCCGCGATCCTGGGCACGGTCGACGACGACGACGACCAGGTCGAGCAGTGAAGGGGCTGACGTGCGCCGGCTGTGGCGACGGCTGGCGGGAACACGACGCCCCCGACGACTACGGCTCGGGCGCCTGCCAGGTCCGCCGCTGCCCCTGTAACGGCTTTCGCTGGCTCGACCCTGTGCCCGATCGGGAGCTGCGCCGGCTGCAGGTGCTCGACGACCTGCGCGTGGCCGCGGCGCGGCCGCGGCGCCGCGGCGGCCGGCCGCTGGCGCCTGGGCGCGTGCGCCGGCCGGCCTAGTCGACAGCCGGGGGGTTCGGTCGAGCCGGCAGCGCCGGCCAGTCGTCTGTGGCCGCCGCGGCGCGGCAGCTCGGGCAGGCTAGGTGCCCCCGCGGGCTCGGGACGTCGCCGGCCGGCTGGCCGTGCGGGCAGGGCGTGCCGACGCGCAGCTGGCGCTCGTGCTCGCGCTGCGCCCGTTCCCAAGCGCGCAGCTGGTCGTCGAGCGCCCCAGGCCGGTCGGCCGGGTCGACGTCGCGCAGCAGGCCGGCCAGGTACGCGGCCGGCTGCCGCAGGTCACGGGGCACGCGATGGCCGCGGGCCGTCAGGACGTCGGCCGCCGTCCGCTCGACGTCGCGGGCCGTCCAGCCGGCGCGTGCGCGCTTCGTGAGCATCGGGGCTAGTCGGGACACCGGGACGCCCGCCAGCCAGCGCAGGCGCAGCCTGGTGGCCTCAGCCAGCCGCCTGGCGGCCGGGTCGAGCCTGGGCGCCCTTCGCTCGGCCGATCCCTTCGGTGTGAGCGGGCGCGGAGCGCCCTCTTCGTTCTCGGTTTCGGCGCGAAGATGACCACTCGTAAACAGAGCATCCGTCTTCAGTCCCCAGGCGCCGGGTGGGGTGTCACGCTCCACAATCGCAGGTCGGGCGCCTGTGGACTGAAGACGGATGCTCTGCTTACGAGCGCCCATCTTCGCGCCACGCGCACGTCGGGAGCACAGCGCGAAGACGGACGCGACCCTGCGGTGCGAGCTGCCGCGGCGCCACGCCTGCAGGCGCTCGTCGCGGGTCATGGTCGAGCGCCCACGCAGCTGCTCGACCAGCAGCGCCAGCGCCTTCAGCACGCGCCTGGCGCGCTGAACGGTCGACAGGCTGCACTGTGCCAGCTCGACCAGCCGCGCATTGGTGGGGGCGCAGCTGCGCCCGGTCCGGTAGTCAGCGAAGGCAGCGTGCGCGCGGGCGACCGCGACCACGGTGTCAGGGTCGACCTTGTGCTGCCGGCAGACGTCGCGCTGCGCTCGCACCGCGTCGCAGACTTCGTCGAGCCAGTCGGCATCGCCCCACCAGGCCAGCGTCGGCGCCGCGACCGTGCGCCAGCCGGCGCGCTCGCGCCTGGTCGCCCCCTGCAGCTGCACGACGGCCACGCCATGCTCGGGCTCGATGCCGGCGCGCACGGCGCGGCTGCTGACGGGGGCGCCGCCCAGGCGACTGACGGCCGCCTGGGCGTCGCGGGGCAGGGTCGCGGCAGTCACAGGGGGATGCCCACGCCGCTGCGCCAGTCGCCTGGGCAGGGGCTGGGGTGCTCAGGGTCGGCCGACCCACACTCTCGGCAGGTCCAGCCGTTCTTCACGCGCACGCAGGGTCGGCACAGCTGCCGCTGCCGCGCCGCGTACGCGGCAACGGCCGCGACGTCGCGGCCGCAGCCGGGGCAGCTGTAGTGGTGCCGGCGCTTCTGCGTCACAGGGTCGAGCGCACGTCGATGCCGAGCGCGCGGGCGCTGCGCTCGATCGTGCGCACTTCGGACGCCCACAGCTGCGCGCGGCGCTCGGCCACGTCCAGCTCGATCGAGTCGCGCACGCTGCGCTCGCCGGGGCCGTTGTCCATCGACAACAGCTCGACGATGCGGCCGGCCTCGCGCAGCTCGCGCTTGGCGGTGCGCAGCAGGTCGAGCAGCTGCGCCACGGCTTCGGCCGGGGGCTCGGGGAGGGGGAAGAGGGGGGACTGCTCGGGAGCCATCGGGGAGGGTCGGCCTTCCTGTCAGGCCCTCAACCTTCTGGCCGTGCTTGCCGACGTTGACCCTGTGGGGGCGCTAGCCTGGCGTCTGCACGTTCCAGCCGGTCGGGGCTGGGATGAAGGGGCATCGCGGTGTGGCAGTCGCGGTGCCCCTTCTGCTTGCTCGGGCAGCTTCTCACTTCGCAACGGTGAGCGCCCCACAGCGACACGGTGCGTCGTGGGGCGCCCACCGAAGTCAGGAAGATTTCCTGCGCGGGTCGACTCGACGAGCGGGGGTCAGCCCCCCCTGTCGGGCAGGAAGATTTCCGGCGAGCTCGTCGAGCGCCGCGCGCCACAGCGCACGCGCCCAGCTGCGCCGGTAGCGCCACAGCAGCGACCAGGCGACCGCGTCGAGCACATGCACGACGCCCAGCAGCACCAGCAGCCGGCGCAGCTGCCGGCGCATCAGACGCCCCGCGGTGTCGTGGCCACGGCCAGCACCAGGTCGAGCGCTTCCGCCACGGGCACGCCTTCGTTCACCAGGCCGTAGACCAGGCGGCCGTCGTCGTCGAGCCAGATGCGCAGCAGGACGACGGGCGGCCGCCTGGTGACGCGGGCGCACTCGTCGGGATCGTCGCGGTGCAGGTCGATGGCGCGCACGACTCGGCCGCGCATCAGTCGCCCTGCACTTCGTCGCGCAGCTGGTCGGCGCCGACGTCGAGCAGCAGCCGCGCCAGCTTCAGCCGCTGGGCGTGCGTCAGCTCGCTGAAGGCGTCGCGCAGCTGGTCGTCGGTCAGCTCGACCAGCGCCGGCAGCACGCCGTCGACGTCGTCGTCGTCGAGCGCCAACAGGGTCGCCAGCGGTGGCCCTGGGTAGCGCTCGACGACTGGCCGGCCGGCGCCAGGGTGCCGGTCGGTGCCGCGGCCGCTGTTGGCCGCCACCATCGACGCGGGCGCCCATTCGTACCGGCCGGTCCCGTACCGATGCGTCCCCTTCCCTGGCGCGTCGTCGTAGGTCGCAGCGTGCATCCCTTCATGGCCTGGGGGCAGGGAGCACAGCAGCGACGGCAGGCCGGGGCGCCGGTCGCCGCAGTACGGCACCAGCTGCACGTCGACGTCGACCTGGTCGTCGTCAGCCACGGCGGTGCATCCCTTCGGACGGGGGCAGCTGCTCGACCAGGTCGGCGCGGCCGGCCGCCTCAACGGCCAGCGGGTGCGGGTCGACGGCCGCGCCGCGGTAGGACGCCGCCAGGCGCTCGGCCTTGGCGATCATCTGCGCCGCCAGGTCAGGGTCGACGACGCCCGGACGGCCAGCGATGTAGCGCAGCAGCCGCGCCTTGCGGTCGTAGAACGCCGCCCATTCGTCAGCGGGCGGGTTCAGCTCGACCAGCCGGCGCGCTTCCTGGGCGATCCAGCCGACCTCGCGGCCGGCTTCGACGTCGTCCAGCTCGGGCAGCTCGTCAGCCACGGCGCGCCCCCTGGCGCTTGTGCTTCCGCTCGGGCTCGGGCAGGTAGCCGACGCCGCCGCACGACTCCATCTCGGTAGGCCCCAGCTGGTGCCAGTGCTGCCCCACGCGGCCGTCGTCGTCGAGCCGCGCCGACAGCTTGCAGACGGGGCAGCGGCCGCGGCCGCGGTTGCGGGCGCTCATGCCGGCACCTGCACGTCCTGGGCGCCTGACTGCTCGCCGGCCGCCCGAGCCAGCCACAGCTCGCAGGTGTCCAGCTCGGTCAGCGCGATGCTGACGGATCGGGACGGCTGCAGCTGCTCATGCACGACCTGGCGCACGTCTTCGATGCGCGCCCTGATGCTGGCGACGACCTGCAGCGCCGCCTGGTGCTCGGGGCTCACTGCTCGACCTGCTCGGGTGCGGGCGCCCAGCGCTGCGTCGCGGCCTGCCGGCTGATGCCGACCGCGCGGGCGATCTGCTGCCAGCTGGCGCCGGCCGCGCGGGCTGCGTGGACCGCGTCATCTAGGGCGTTGCTCATCCGGCCGAGCGCCGCGGCAGTCTCGGCCACGACGTCGACGGCGGTGACGGCGCGACTGCGCAGCTGCTCTTCGATGTGCGCGCGCTCGGCACGCAGCAGCTGCATTTCCGCGGGGGAGGGGAGCAGCGGCAGCCGGACCAGGGTGTCGTCGGCGCGGTCGTCGTCGGTCATGCCTTCACCAGCCCGTACAGCTCGTACCCGCGCTGCGACGCGTAGCGCACCAGCGGCCGGTCATCCTCAACCGCGTAGGCGATCGACGTCAGGGTCACGCGGTAGCGGGCGGTCGGGCTGCCGACCTGCACGGCCGACTCGATCGCGTGCGCCCAGCACAAGGGCTCCCATCCTTCATGGGCGGGCAGCGGGTCGGGGCGCCTGACCAGGTCGGCGTGTGTCGCGGGCTGGTCGCAGCTGCGGCCGCCGCGGCAGACAAGGGGGGGTGTCATGGGGTCATCCCTTCGGGGGGGGGTGGCAAGTTTCCTTGCCTGGTGGCCTTCAGAGTGTCGCACAGGTAACCGATAATGCGGGCATGACTGCCACACTGCTTCGCTTCCGGCGCCGCGCCGCTCGGCCGGTGATCGTGTCCGTATCCACGCACTACAGCCAGCGCCCCGACGGCGCCTTCGGCCGCGACTGCGTCGTGCGCCTGCCTGACGGCCGCCGCGTCGTGCGCGCGGTGTCTGACGACCGCCTGGTGGCGCTCGGCTTGGTCGTGGCCGCGTGACCGCCGCCGCGGCCGTCGGGCCGCTGGACCGCGCGGGCGCGCAGCTGCTGACCCTGCAGCTGCAGCAGGCCATCGACCTGGTGGTCGAGCTGATCGACCGCGCGGTGGCCGGCCGGGTTTGGCTGGCGCTCGGTTACAGGAGCTGGCCGGAGTACTGCGCGGCCGAGCTGCCCCAGCTGGCCGAGCTGGTCGCGCGGGCGACGGTCGAAGAGCGCCAGGGCGTCGTCGTGGCGCTGCGCCGGCAGGGCGTCAGCCTGCGCGGCATCGCTGGGCCGCTGGGCATCAGCGCCAGCCAGGCGGGGCTCGATGCGAAGGCCGGGGGCGCTGCGCAGCTGGCCAAGGTCGTCGGGCTCGACGGCATCGAGCGCACGGCGCCGACCGCGCGGGCGCCGCGGTCGGCGCCGAAGGGGCGGCCGCTGGTCGACCGCGTCGTCGAGCTGCTGGCCGCGCACCCTGACGGGCTCGACGTGCTGGCCGTGGCCAAGGCGCTGAAGGTGCGGCAGGCGCAGGCGGGGCCGTCGCTGTGCCGGCTGGCCGCGGCCGGCCGCGTCGAGTACGTGCCTGGCGCGCGCCGCGGGCAGCTCGGGCGCTACCGTCGCAGCTGACTTTCGGTGCGCTGTGCTCGGCAGCGCGACGTCGGCCGTCGAGCCGGCCAAGGGTCACAGACCTCCGAGCGCACGAAGCGCCCCCCTCACCAGCTGGTGAGGGGGGCGCTTTCGTGTGTGACGGAACGGGCCGCGGGCGGTCAGAAGGTCAGGCGGGCGCCGATCGGCTGGCCGTAGGACTCGACGGGCTCGCTGTAGGCGTCTGCGTGCTCGACGGGCGGGCCGTCGACGGCCGGGTCGTGCGCGCGCAGCTCGTCGGCCGCCAGGTCGGCCGCCACGAAGGCGGCCGGCACTGACTCGGCCGCGGCCGCGGGCGGGGGAGCCGCGTACAGCCGGCGCCCCAGCTCGGTCAGCAGCTCGGGGATCAGCTCGACGTCGATCAGGTCTGCGACGTCGCGGGCGCCCAGCTCGGTCAGGGTCTTCCGCAGCTCGCCGTCGCGCAGCTTGCCCAGCGCCCCGAGTCGGTGGATGGCATCCAGGCGCGTGCCGGCGCTCATGGCCGGCAGCTTGATGCCGGCCGCGTCGGTCTCGCGGAACTGCTTTGCCCAGACCTTCTGGGCGATCAGCTCTGCGTCGTCTTCGCTGATGGTGACGGGCATGGGGTCTTCCTCCTGGTCGAGCGCCGCCAGCTGGCGGGCGCGGTCGTTGATGACAGGGATGGCCGCGGCCGCGTAGTCGCCGGGGCACTCGGTCGCTGCGTCGGGCGCGTCGCGGTGGCCGCCGGCCAGCTCGGGCGCCGGCCACCAGCCGCGGCGCCAGCCGTCGACCAGCACCTGCGCGCAGCTCTCGACCTGGTCGTCAGTGACGCGGCCGCGGGCGTAGTTGCCGACCAGGACGATGGCTCGCGCGGTGCTGTTCAGGCCGCGGGTGTGCGTGCCGCGCCGGCCGATGCTGTGGCCTTCGTAGGTGCGGCCGCTGGGGGTGATCACCAGCGTGTAGCTGATGCCGCAGCCGAAGCGCTGCTGGCCGATGGCTTCCAGCTGGCGCACGGCCTGGTCGTCGTCGTCGAAGGGGGGCACCAGGTCGGGCGCCACGGTCGCGCTGTGGTGCAGGTAGACGCCCGCGGTCGCCGGCAGCGGCGCCGGTCCGTCGCCGTCGCCGTAGCGGGCGCCCCAGGCTGCGCGGTCGATGATCTGCAGCGCCATCAGGCCACCGGCCAGGTGACGGTGCCTTGGATGCCGACCGTGCCGCTGAAAGGCAGGTACAGCAGGCCATCGGACGCGCGTAGGACGATCTCGTTGCCGCCTGACCAGAACGTCATGTTCTCGGACGGCTTCAGCCCCCCGAAGACGAAGATGCGCTGATTGGCCGCCCACGACGCGCGGGTCAGTCGGAAGGTGTAGGTGACCTCACCCTGGCGCACGGTGTACCGGCTGATCGTCGACGACCAGCGGGTGACGTTGTCGGTGTCGGCCACGGGCGCGGCGCTCACGTAGGTGTAGTTGTCGCCCGTGGCGATGAACCGGGACGCGCGCAGGTCGCCGTCGACGCCCAGGTAATCGACGTTGCCGAAGGCGGCCGCGCGGGCGTATCCCGGCGCGGCCTCAGTCTTCGCATTGGTCATGGCCAGGTAAGGGCCGATGACGTCGCTGGTGCTCGCGCCGCGGTAGCTGCCGCTCGACAGCAGCAGCCGGCGCTGCAGCTGCGACGTCGTCAGCGACAGCTCGCCGTCGACGTCGCCCGCGCTGCTCTGCAGCAGCACGCGCCCCACGGTCGCGTCGACGACGTCGAGCGGGCCGCTGCCGTCGTGGTCAGGGTTGTCGACCTGCTCGATGACGACGCGCGGGCTCGCGGTCGCCGTGGCGAAGGTGCCGACCAGGTCGACGTCGACGCCTTCCAGGTCGTCGAGCGTCTGCAGCGGGTTGCGGAAGCCCATCGGTCAGGCCCTCCGAAGCTGGCGCACCTGCAGGCGCAGCGTGGCCACGGCGCCCGCGTCTGCGTTGCTCCACACAGCGACCAGCTGCGATGACGGGCGCAGCACCAGTGCGCCGGGGTAGTCGGCTTCGTCGAAGTTGCCGGCGCTGCTGCCGCTGATCAGCCGCAGGACGTCGACGCCCGAGTCGTACAGCCGCAGCGTCGTCTTCGCGGTCGAGCTGCAGCTGACGACGGCGCGGTCGATCAGCCACAGCTCGTCTGAGTCGAGCTGGTCGCAGTCGATGCGGGCGACGCCGGCCGCGGCCGGCTGGCTCGACCAGCTGGGCGTCTGCCAGTCGACCAGCTGCCAGCTGGTCGCCGCGCTGCCGACGTACGTAGGCAGGACGGTGGTCACGACGGCAGCAGGCGCAGCGCGAAGGGTCGCTGGCGGCCGCGCACTTCGTAGGCGTCGTACAGCAGGTACGCGCCCAGGCAGACGCAGGCGACGCCGGCCAGCTGCGCGGTGCGCCGGTCGGGCACCAGGGGGCGCCTGCTCATGGCCGGCGCCCGGGGGTCGGCACGGCCATGCCGAAGGCGCCGCCCACGGCCACGAATCCGATGGTCTGCAGGACGTCGGGCACGGCCACGCCCTTCAGCGCCAGCACGGTGACGCAGACGCAGACGACGGCCGCGAGGATCAGCGCCAGGACGTCGGCGCGCAGCGGCGGCCGCGGCGCCTTGACGATGCGCGGCCGCGGGCCGCCCGGAAGATTTCCTGCGCGGGGCTGCTCGAAGAGCGGGTCGCGGGCCCCCGAGCTCGCCGGAAGATTTCCGGCCGCGGCACCGATCGCCACGTCGTAGGCGTTGGGCCGCTCGTCGACGACGGGCGGGGGCAGCTGGGGCAGCTGCTCGATCGGCACGCTGCCAGCGTTGTGCCGCGGCCGCGGAACGGGCCGCGACGGGGCCACGCCCAGGTCGTCGTCGTGCTCGTCGAGCCAGGTCGGGGCGCTCATGCTGACTGCTCCTGTCGGGCGTGCCGGCTGTAGCTGCCGGCCTTGGGCGGGGGGAGGGGGGGCACGCTGATGCGCTGCGCGGTCGCCGGCTCGACGTCGTCGACCTGGTCGTCGACGTCGTCGCGGCGGCCGCTGACGCCTGGCACGTACAGGCCCTGCGCCGCCAGGGCGTCTTCCAGCCGGGTCAGGTCGCGGTCGAGCGCCCCGACGCGGCCGCCGATGCTCGACGTTGACGCGCGGGCTGCCCTGTTCTCGCGCTGCTCGGCACGCAGCTGGCGCACCGCGTAGACGATGACGGCCGCCCAGGCGACCGCGCCGC
>WUUC01151149.1_pt1 | contig 16149 bp, 11 predicted proteins | sample 6278441 | NCBI WGS metagenome assembly WUUC01 (sample SAMN13675441, study PRJNA597444) | soil metagenome | isolation source: soil | place: USA: Washington | collected 2017-10
CACAGCGGGGCCCCCTCGGAATCAAAGTGCGCCCGTCCTACGAAGATCATTCCATGCACCACAGCCCCCGGCAATCAAAGTGCGCCCGTGCTACGAAGATCATTCCATGCACCACAGCCCCCGGCAATCAAAGTGCGCCCCGTCCTACGAAGCTGATTCCATGCTTCAATCACAGCCCCCGCCAATCAAAGTGCGCTCCGTCCTACGAAGCTGATTCCATGCTTCAACCACAGCCCGCTGCCCATCAAACTTCGCCCTGTCCTACGAAGTGCCATCCCTATACGAACACAGCCGATCCGACTATTTTCCTACATTTAGGAAATAATTATCCCTTTTCCTGTAACTTGGGCAGGATCCGTTGGTATTGCTGTCATGAAATTGCCTCCTCGCCTGTTCCGCCGCTTTTTTCGCTGGTATTGTCACCCCAAACTGCGCGATGGGATAGAGGGCGACCTCATTGAATTCTACCGCGAACGCGTCAAGCGCTCCGGGAAACGAACCGCGGACTTTCTCTTCGCCATCGATGTGCTTTTACTTTTCCGCCCTGCCATCATCAGACCTGTTGAAGGACATAAAAAAATGAACCATTACGCTATGCTTAAAAATTACTTTACCATCGGCTGGAGAAACCTTTTGAGAAACAAAGGCTATTCGGCCATCAACATCGGAGGCCTTGCAGCAGGCATGGCTGTCACTATACTTATCGGTCTTTGGATCGTTGATGAGCTGTCATTCAACAAAAGTTTTCAAAACTACGATCGTATCGGTCATGTGATGGTTCACAATGGTGAGGGGACATATCCGTCCAATCCTGTTCCGCTGGAAGCCGAGCTCCGGACAAATTTTTCGCAAAGCTTTAAGTACATCACACTCTGCACATGGACGCAGGACTACTCGATAACATCTGGGGATAGAAAATTCTTCGAACAGGGAGCATTCATGCAACCGGATGCACCTGAGATGTTTTCTCTGGATATGACCTACGGGACGCGGAAGGCGCTCGCCGAACCGAATACCATCATAATCGCCGAGTCGCTTTCCAGAAAGCTTTTCGACGATACCGATCCGATTGGGCAGGTGGTCAGGATAAAGAACCTCGTTGATGTACGAATAGGCGGTGTGTACAAGGACTTTTCAGCAAACACCGACTTTTATAATCTTTCATTAATCGGATCATGGGATTTTCTCCTTTCGTGGATGACATGGATGAAGGACGAGCAGAATCGGTGGGACAACAACTCAAACAAAATATATGTACAGCTTAATGACGGTGTAAGTTTCGAAGAGGTATCGGCCAGGATCAAAGATCTCAAAATGAGCCACCTGAATGAAGAGCGCCGGGAAGACAAACCTGAACTCTTCGTCCACCCAATGAGCGACTGGCGTCTTCACTCCAAATTCAAGGAACGGAAAATGGTGACCAGTGAGCAGTTGCAGTTTGTCTGGCTGTACGGGATCATCGGCGGTTTTGTACTGATCCTTGCCTGTATCAATTTTATGAACCTCAGTACAGCGAGGTCAGAAAAGCGGGCGAAAGAGGTAGGCATCCGCAAAACAATGGGCTCGCTGAGAAATCAACTGGTTGCCCAGTTCCTCAGTGAATCGTTTGTAACCGTCGGCATTGCTACGTTACTCGCAATACTCGCGGTTGCTCTGCTGCTCCCTTCTTTTAATGAGATCGCGGCAAAGAAAATAGCTATGCCGTGGGATAATACTGTCTTCTGGTTAGCAATACTCTGTTTCGCCTTTATTGCGGGCCTGGTGGCCGGCAGCTACCCGGCTTTCTACCTTTCGTCTTTCCGGCCTGTCAAAGTTCTCAAAGGAACATTTCGCGTTGGCCGGTTTGCATCTCTCCCGCGTAAAGTTCTTGTGGTTGTTCAGTTCAGTGTTTCGGTGTCGTTAATCGTAGGAACGATTATTGTCTATCAGCAAATTCAGTTCGCAAAAAGCCGGCCGGTGGGATACACACGCGAAGGTCTTGTAACTGTTCTCATGCTCACCCCCGACCTTTACAGGAATTACGACGTGCTCCGCAACGACCTTCTGCAATCGGGAGCGGTAGAAAATGTCGCCACTTCATCCGCACCGGTCACAGCTGTATGGTCGAACAACAGTGGCTTCGAGTGGGAGGGAATGCCTGAGGGAATGGAAACCAACTTCGTCGTAAACTGGGTCACCGAGCCCTATGGAAAGACCATCGGCTGGCAGTTCCTCGCCGGCCGTGATTTTTCTGATCAGATAGCTTCCGATAGCATGGCGATTATCATCAACCGCGCCGCTGCGAAATATATGGGCATGGATGATCCCATCGGACAGGAGGTGAAACTGGAACATCTCCGTTTTCACATCGTGGGGGTCATCGAAGATATCGTAATGGGTTCGCCTTATCAGCCGGTCACACCTTCTCTATATCGCTTCGCTAACCGCAATATTGTTACCATCAACATCCGGCTGAATCCTTCGCGGGGTGTACAAGAAGCGATGACATCGGTTGCTCCGATCTTCCAAAGACATAATCCCACTGTTCCATTCGTGTACAAATTCGTCGATGAGGAATACAACAAGAAATTCGCATCTGAAGTGCGCGTCGGTAAACTTGCCTTCATCTTCGCAGGCCTCGCCATACTCATAAGCCTTTTGGGATTGTTCGGACTTTCTTCTTTTGTTGCCGAGCAGAGAACGAAAGAAATCGGCATCCGCAAGGTTGTCGGTGCATCACTTTGGAACGTGTGGGGTTTACTCACGCGCAACTTTGTTGTCCTGGTGATGGTCTCATGCCTCGTGGCATTTCCATTCACCTGGTATTTTTTTTCCAACTGGCTTTTGCGATTCGAATACCGCATCGGCATCCAGTGGTGGATCTTCCCGGCAGTAGCAGCAGGAGCATTGGCTATTACTTTGATAACAGTAAGCTACCAGGCTATCCGCGCCGCACTAATAAACCCGGTGGAGAGCTTGAAATCGGAATAAGTAAACGAGTAGTTATTTATTCTTTTTGGCAATCGGTATCGCCGAGGGGAACATGCCATAGATCACTTCCGATTCTTCGCAAGGGAGGAAGAACACATGTCCTTTCTTCCCGCGGATCTTCATCTTGTAAACATTGAACGCGGGGATGAACTTTAAGGACTTGATGTCATCGTATTCGTAGCGATGAGTAGTGCCCCCGACGGTCACGGCAATCTTCTTTTTGCCAATGGCCACACGCTTGAGCCGCGTGGCAAGGATGATCTGCAGCGACAGGATCACAAGGCCGATCGTGAAAAACAGGAAAGCGCTCCACTGTCCCTTTGGTGTGCCTCGTTGATTGATCAGGAATACAACACTGATAATCCACTGAAGTAAACCAAAGGCCAGTAAAAAGTATTTGGCAAAGTAAAATTTCACCAGACTCGCCTCTTTCATCTATCTTAAAAATTGGTTTTCAACAAACTAATATACGCAATTGCGAAATATTTAGTTCACAATTCTTTAATGTATGTTGATGTGTGGAGGTAACCCTAACCCGGGTTTATCTACTTGTCTACCGCCACGGGAAAGTCCTGACCGCGCGAAAAAGTATATGGATACTGAGGTTTACCTTTCAACTTGCGCGTCATCTCCGGCACCTGGTCATCGAGATACGACTTTAGCTCATAGATCGTCACCTTGCCGTCCTTAGGAGCTCCGTCTGCATCACCTTGCAACGCCTTCAGCAAAAGATAGGTGAACAGACCATGGCCGAGCTCTGCAAACTCCGTTGCGAACTGGTCGCTGCCCGCCGATGCCATCACATGAATACCTGCACTCCGCGAAAGCTGTGCGATAGCCTTCTCTTCCGATGCCCCGCGCGTGGCCAGGAGCTCCACAGATCCACCCGACTGACAGGCGTCCATAATGATCAGCTGCTTCAGTGCGCGGATATTTTTTAGTTTCTCTTGCAGGACAGACGCTTCGATGGCCTCGGTCTTCAATGAACTGGCATCATATAACCGTAAGCTCTCGGTAGGAATAAAGTAAAACTGGTTGTCGACCATGCTGCCGTGACCTGCATAGTAAAATACAAACACATCCTCCGGGTGGATCTTCGCCGACAAGTCATCGAGTTTCTTAAGGATGTTTGCCCTCGATGCCTCCTGGTCGTACAACGTATGAAGCTCCACGTTCTTGAACAACGTCCCTTTCTTTTCCATCATCTCTATGAACGACTCGGCATCGGGCCTGGCATACGTCAACGCCATCCGGGGATTCTTGTATTGATTAATACCAACCGCCAGGAGATAACACACACTGTTCCTGCTCACATGATCGGAAACATATTCGACAGCCGGAGAAGTACTTTCAACTTTGTCTTTGTTCGAAGCCGTTGCCGAGAACACGTTGCTTCCGCCCACCAATGTTACAGGCAGCTTATAAGTCGTTGTCGGTTGTTTCGCATTGGGCAACTGCAGTTGTGTGCGGTCGATCGCCAGGCTCTTGGTGTTATGATAGATCTTCAGATTCTCGACACCTCCGCCCTCATCCGTGATCCTTACGTAAAGCTCCCCCTTGCCCGACTCCTGCGAAGGGACGATAGCGACCTTCAGAGACGGCGGCGGTGACGACAGCAGCTTTCCCTGTATGCCACCCTTCGGATCATCCTTACCTCCTCCGCGATTCTGGAAGATCTTCGGAAGCAAGTCGGGCCGGTAATATTCTTCGAAGAACTGATCGACCGCGTAGGTCTTCATTCCATCCACAAAGTGTATGTGCTCACGGGCACCGTCCGTCCCGTTGAAGTATCCGTCGGGATTCTTCACCATCCAGTCCTTATCGCCGAAATGTATGTGCTCGAAGAACTCTCTGCCCGATGCGAGATCCCAGAACTTGGTGACACCATCCACACTATGGCTGATCAGCATTTTTTCGTCGGGACTGACTTTTAACGAAGTAACTTCCGCCCGGTGGCCATTGAAGGTCTTCACAACTTTCGAAGTCGACATGTCCCACATACGGATCGACCGGTCGGCGCCGCCCGAGTACACAAATTTTCCATCTGGACTGAAGATCGCGACGTGTACCGGCCCGTGATGGTCGATGAGCTTCTTATTCATTAGTCCTGTCCCGATGTCCCACAACCGAAGGCTGCCGTCCCAGCTTGCTGTGAGGAGCGCCTTCTGGTCGGGACTCATCACCATAGATGATACGATGTCTTTATGCCCGACGAAGGTCCTTACCGCGGTGTGTGTATCGATCTCCCACATCTGCACCGAGTTGTCGAGCCTCGACGAAAAGATGTACAGGTCATTAGGATGGAACATGACGTTGTAAGCCGAGTTGTTCTCAAACTCAAAGAAGTGTTCGAGCGTCGTCGTCTTAAGGTCGTGTACTTTCATCGTAGCATCCCAGCTCGACGTTACAATTTTGGTCTCATCACTGTTAAAATGAATATCGAATATCGGCTCACGGTAGGAGGCGATGGTCTTGAGTGAATCGCCGGTATCCAGGTCCCACAGGATGATCTTTCCGTCACCGCCGCCGGTCACCAGGCGCTTGCCGTCTTTAGACAGGTCGTATGCCAGCACGGCTTTCTTGTGGCCGACGTATTCCATCACCGTCTTTCCGGAAGCCACATCCCAGCGCTTGACCTTTGTCCCGAACTTTCCCTTGATCATGGTCTTTCCGTCGCGGCTCAGCAGGATGTCGTTCTTGAAACGAACATACTTCGCAATGTTTGACTGCCAATAGAAGTTGGGGTCATAGTTCAACCCGCCTTTGTCGCGCATGTTGAGGATGCCAGTAAATTTCTTCGCATCCTTGTTGGTCGCGATGTTCCACTGGTGAAGGGTATTGTCGTCGCTGGTCACGAGCAGCTCACGGCTTTTGTGGGTGAACGCCAGCTTGTGAAATTCTCCTTTTTCCGGAGCCGTTAGCTCCGAGATAACCTTTCCTGTCACTTCATCGATACAGATCGCCGCTTTCTTTGTGCTGATTGCGATCACTTTTCCATTAGGACTCAGCTGCAGCCCATCGAGATCTTCCACCTTTTCGATGTATGTTTTCTCGAGGGTTCCTTCCGGCAGCTTGTATTTTTTCAGCGGGCCGTTGTGTGACCCCATATATAAGTGTTTGCTGTCGGGACTGAACGCGACCCTGGTTCCGCATCCTCCGCAAGATCCTTCCGGGAAATCGAATTTATTTGTTTGGGTCCAGGCGGACGTCCGGTATACACGGGCCACACGGTTGTCTTCACCCACCGCGAGGAAATTCCCGTCCGGGCTGATGGCGACATCGGTGCCATAACCGAGACCCTTATCGGGGTTTGCGTCTATTTTCTTTATGATTCTTTTTGATTTCAGATCGATGACGACAACACTGTCATCCCATTGGTATGCGCGGCCTACATATTCTGTCTGGTATCCGCCAACGAAAGCATAACGGGAAGTAGGATCGATCGCCAGCGCGGTGACCCGGTAGTTCACGACGATCGATGCGAGCTCTTCTCCCGTCGCAACGTCCCAGAGCTTAATGGTCTTGTCGTTGCTGCCGGTAACGAGAGTTTTCCCGTCGCCGGTGAAACCAACGGCTGTGACGGCGAAGTCGTGACCGAGAAAGCTTCTCACTTCCCGGCCCGTGTTGAGTTCCCATAGTTTGGCCGATTTATCGCGACTGCCTGTAGCCACATAATTGCTGTCGGGGCTGGCAGCAACCGAGACCACAGCAAGTTCGTGGCCTTGCTGGAGGATTGTTTCAAATGTCTGAGCGAGTGAGGAGGTTAGACTCAACGTTGCCAGTATCGTCAATAAAATGCGCATCATTTTTTCTTCCGCGGGATTCCCTTTCGCTACGCTTGGGGAATGACGTTCCATAGGAAGGTTACACTTCGGACTTTAAACTTGTTGGCTCGGGTTCTTCGGGCATCTCGTCCCATTTCTCCGGTTCTTCATCATGGAGATATTCGAGCATTTTCTGCTCCACCTGTTTGAGCTTTAGTCCGCGGAGGTATTTACCATTTCGGGCAAGTACCAAGCGGCCGGTTTCTTCGGAGACGGCTACAATTAATGTGTCGCTGTTCTCACTCATCCCGACAGCGGACCGGTGCCTGAGACCGAAGTGGGGCGGAAGGTGGTCGTTCTCGCTTACGGGGAGCACACAACGCGCAGCTTTGATGCGGCCTTTGTATATGATCACCGCTCCGTCGTGAAGGGGGCTGCTCTTGTTGAAGATCGAAAGCAGCAGGCGTTTGTTGACCTGTGCGTCCAACGCATCGCCGGTTTCGATATAAAACTTCAGTTCCGTGTCGCGTGAGAATACGAGCAAAGCGCCCGTGTGCGTAGCTTTTAATGTCTTCAACGCCTCGATCACCTGCCCGATATCGAAATCATCATGGTGGTCATGACGCCACGAGGCAAAAGACCGGATGAATCCATCTTTATTGAATTCGGCGGTCCGGCCGATCATCAGTAGGAACTTCCTTAACTCCGGCTGAAACAGGACAAGCATCGCGAGCACCCCGATTCCCATGAACCCACCCAGTATTTTCGTAAGCAGCTCCATTTCGGCCGCGCTAACGATGAGATAAAGAAGGTAGAGGGCAAGGATGCCGAGGAAGATGTTTACAGCAAGACTTCCCCTGATAAGTTTGTAGGCATGATAAAGCAGCACCGACACCAGGGCGATGTCTATAAAATCAACCCAGCTGATCTCGAGGAATCCAATGTGCAGCGCGAAAATCACCAATCAAATTTAGCTAATTGTTTGCTACGGGTTCAATCGTTTGAAGAGTTTAACGCATTCCCTGGCCTCCTTTACATCGTGCACTCTCAAAATACTTGCGCCCTTCATCAACGCCACCATGTTTAGTGCCGTGGTTCCGTTGAGGGCTTCCGCGGCTGTCGTCTCCAGCGTGCGCCAGATCATCGACTTCCGGGATATCCCGGCTAGCACCGGTTTGCCCGTCATTCTGAAAACATCCAGGTTGTTGAGTATCGTAAAGTTCTGGTCGACATTTTTCGCAAATCCGAAGCCCGGGTCCACCGCAACATCCAGTAGCCCGTCCTGAGCAAATTCGTTCACCTTTTCCTGGAGTGAGGTCAGCACCTCTTTTACGACATTTTCATACCCGGTCTTCTGATTCATGTCTTTTGGCGTGCCCCTCATGTGCATAATGATGTACGGAACCTGGTGGGTGATCGCCAACTTTCTTAAACCTGGGTCGTGGTCGCCGCCGGTAATGTCGTTTATGATAGATGCTCCTGCGTCGAGCGCTTTCCGGGCTACATCACTTCTGAAGGTATCGACCGAGACAGGTATGCGTGGGAATTGCTTTGCCGTGGCCGCGATGACGCCAATCACGCGACGGGCTTCTTCTTCGGGAGAGATGTCGTCGGCGCCAGGGCGCGATGAATAACCGCCGATGTCGATCAAGTCGGCTCCTTCACCGATCATTTTCTCCACCTGTTTCATCGCTGTCGAAAGATTTTCGTTGTACCGGTTGCCGTCGTAGAAACTGTCAGGCGTGAGATTGAGGATGCCCATGATCTTCGGCTCCGAAAAGTCGATGAGGTGCCCTCTCACATTCCATGTATTGTTCGTCGAAAATCCACTATTTTGCATCGCTCTTATGAACCATATAACGGCTGTCGAATATAAGGAGGTGATCGCCGCCTGCAAAAATCTCTTCGAGAAGAAAACCCGCGATTATGGGACTGCATGGCGTATTCTGCGGCTAAGCTCGATCACAGATCAGATTTACATCAAGGCACAGCGGATCCGAAGCATCCAGGAGAAAGGCGCACAAAAGGTGGACGATCCCATCAAAGACGAGTTTACAGGCATTATTAATTACTGCTTCATCGCCATCATGCAGATGGATCTTCAGGACGAGAAACAATTCGAATTGCCCTGGACTACTTTAGATCCACTCTACAATCGCGTCGCAGACGAAACCTTCGACCTCCTTCAAAACAAGAATCACGACTACGACGAAGCCTGGCGTGACATGCGGGTGAGCTCGATGACCGATATAATTCTTATGAAGTTGTTAAGAGTGAAACAAATCGAAGACAATTCCGGCAGAACTCTCGTTAGCGAAGGAATAAAGGCCAACTACCAGGACATGATCAATTACTCCGTTTTTTGTCTTATCAAATTGAAATAGGTGAAGTACATCGATCAGATATCAAGATTTTTCGTAGGCGGACTTTTCATTTTTTCCGGCCTTATCAAACTCAATGACCCCATTGGCACCGAAATAAAAATGGAAGAATACTTCGATGTCTTCGCACAGGACTTCGGATCATTTTTCCACGTGTTCGTCCCCTGGTCGCTGGAGATCGGTATGATCATGATCGTGCTCGAGCTGGCCCTCGGTGTTGCCATCCTCATCAACTACCGTATGGTAATCACCACCTGGATACTGCTGATCCTCATGGTTTTCTTCACATTCCTTACCGGCTATTCCGCCATTCTCAATAAAGTTACAGACTGCGGATGTTTCGGCGACGCCATCAAGCTCACACCCTGGCAGTCGTTCTGGAAAGACATCATCCTGATGGTTTTCGTTCTCCATTTGTTCTGGCACCGCCGGCGTTTCATTCCCACACTAAGGACCCGCGAGGGTCATTTCGTTGTCGGCGCCGTTGTAGTAATCTCCACATTTGTCGGCGTGTACGCCATTAACCATCTTCCTTTCATCGACTTCCGGGCTTACAAAGTCGGAAACAACATACCGCACGAAATGCAGGCCCCTGTCGCCGCTATCGGCGAGTATGTTTTCAAGAAGGATGGCAAGGAAGTAAAGTCCGAAAAGTATCTCGCTCCCGAGAACGGGTACGAGTATGTATCGTATCGCATCGTTAACGAAGACGAGATCAAGCCAAAGATCACCGACTACGCAGTAAGCTCACCCGACGGCAACGATATGACGCAGTCTACCTTTCAGGGGGCGAAGCTCATCCTCATTATGGTAGACGTGAACAAAGCCTCGACCGGTAACATTGCCGACGTGCGCTCCCTCGTCCAGGGGCTCGAAGGAAAGATAGACGCTTTCATCCTCACGTCGTCTTCCGCGGAAGCGACCGAACAGTTCCGCCATGAGAATCAGCTCGCCGTTCCCTTTTACTTTGCCGATGCCACCGTGTTGAAAACGATCATCCGATCCAATCCGGGAATTGCTCTCTGGAAAGACGGAACGGTCCTCGGCAACTGGCATCATAACGATACTCCCGCTACGGCCGAAGTATTATCGCTGGTACAATGAAAGTCTTTCTGCTCGGACTGCCTGGCTCGGGTAAGACAACGCTTGGGAAAAAGCTTGCAAGCGCTTTGAAGTTGCCTTTCGTCGACCTCGACAAAGAGATCGAAAGAAAAGAAGGTAAACCCATCCCGGAGATATTCGCGGAAAAGAAAGAAGACTACTTCCGGCAGGTCGAATCCTCCTTACTAAAAAAATGGTGTTCACGACCGGATGACTTTGTAATGGCTACCGGCGGCGGTGCACCCTGTTTCTTCGACAACATACAAGTGATCAATAAGTCGGGTAAAAGTATCTTCCTGGATGTCCCCGCGTCGGAAATAGTAAGAAGAATGTCGAGAGCAGGCGTTGAAAAAAGGCCGTTACTCGCTGCAAGCGGAATAGACGGCCTTAAAGATCACATAGAGTTTATGCGCTCGAACCGGATCAGCTACTACGGACAGGCTGCCTTTGTTTTTCCCGGACCGGTTATTCATGTCCAGGATATGATCGACGCGCTCGGAGGATCCTAGAACGTAAATCCAATCGTCCCTACGACGTTCGACGAATTCTGATCATACTTCAGGATGGGACTGGTGTCACTGCCGATCGTATACGGCCTGTAGGTATTGCTGCTCCAGCTTTTGATATAGGCAAGATCGATGTAGAACTTGCTCGCGCGGTATCCAACGCCTGCCGACGCTGACATCCGCGACCGGCTAACGTCATTCTGCTCGCTCTTGAAAGGGTCGGGCATGTAATTTCCACCGGCACGCAGGCGGAATGATTTGATCCTGTATTCGCCACCTAGCCTGTAGGTTGTCCTGGAAGCATAGAGTTGCGCGATCTCATCATTGTCGGCTTCATACGAAACACCCGTTGTCTGTGAATTGTACTCCCCTGCTCCGTAGTTGAGGTGTTCGATGTCGAGCGAAATGAGGCCAAGTTTGCCGAAGATGTATGACGCGCCGGCTGCAAACTTCCACGGTGTTCTGAAGGTATAGCCCGAAGTGACGTCGTCTGTAGCACCTTGTTCGTTAGTCAGTATTTCCGATCCATCCCCATAGTAATCGAAATTATTCCACCTGCTCTGCATTGAAGCTGAATACATGTCGGTGAGGTTGTACCGGGTGGGTGTAGTGATCGCACCACCGATTTGAAAACCATCGATAGGCCGGCCGATAGCACCAACGGTGAGGTTGAGACCGGTACCACGAATCTGAAGGTCCTCAGTAAGGGTGTAACTGTTGATCGGCTGGTTTGTGAAGGTTTCGCTATACACTTTTTGTGACTGAAAATTCAAGGCAACGATACCCAGTCCGGCACCAAGGAAAAACTTGTCCTCAAAGTTAGCGCCGTAAGAGAAGCTCCACTGGGTTTGAGCGCCTTTGGTCTGAATGGTTTCTTCTTGTAAGACGTTTGGGTTAATGGCGCGATCGAAATCTGTGAAGTATTCGTCCGAAGGAAAGGAGGGATCAATAAGGGATACTTCACCGATGAGGAAGTTGGGGAAGTACGCGAGCTCTGTCACAGTGTTGTAGAGAGCGCCTCCGCTGTCGAACTGGTCGGGAGTACCGCCAGTTGCCTCATTGAGAAAGTAGTCGATCAGGGAGTTGCGATCGTTCGTGCCACTATAATTAATGTTGCTGTTGAAATCATTCACCCGTGTTGCCGTTACCGCGAAGCTTCCGTGAATAAACCCTTCTTCATTTTGAGGTCTGGAAAAGACCAGTCCGAAAGCTGGAATGCTCAGTGAAGTCTTGGTCTCGGTGTTTCCGTCACTGATCAGCGAATTCCCGGCGAAGTATGATCCAGTATTCTGTAATTGATAATACCCTGGCGTTATCGAAAACTCGGAACGGTTGTACATTCCGAGCCCTGCTGGGTTCGAGTAAGCCGAGCTGATATCTCCGCCAAGGCTTATCTGTGCGCCTCCCATACCAAGTATGCGGGCGCTTCCGGCAGGCTTTGTCCTGCTGAACATCAATGCTGTTTCTGTATAGGTTTGGGCCATCAGAGCGTTCGCAGTAAGCATGAGGATAACTGCGAGCAAAAGCCCCTTCAATTTTTTCATAACCGTAAAGTGTAATTTGATCTCTTAGTGTCTGCCTCTCGTGCTTCCACCACCACTACCTCCTCCGCCACTGCCACCAGTGCTGCGTCCACCACCGCCACCGAATGATCCGGTGCCGCCGCCAAACGAGCTGTTGTTGTTGCCACCGTTGGACCAGCTGCTTCTCGAATTAGATCCACCACCGGTGTTCCCGTTTCCACCGAAGCTGCTGTCGCCGTTGTTCCATGTGCGGCCGCCGTTGTTGGTCGTGCCGTTGTTGGAATTATTCCATTGCGAAGTGTTATTCCATTGTGACCTTGAAGTTGATGGCGTAGTACCGGTGTTTCTCCAGCCACGCTGATAATAATTCTGCGACTGCGCAGCATCGGAGTTGGTGCGACCGGATGAAGTGACGGTGCGACCGTTGCGTGTTGTTGATGATCTAGTGTGGTCTGCTACGTCGTTGGTCAACGTTGAGCTACGATCGTGACGGCGCTGATAGGAAAGATTTCTTCCGCCGTTATCGCCACCGACTATAATCACAGAGCCAGGATAGTATCCGTAGTAAGGGCTATTCCACGAGTTGTAAAATCCACCGTAGCCGTAGCTGTTCCAGGGACTGTAGTATCCGTAGGGATCATTGTAGAAGCTGTTCATCATGTAGCTTGGCATTCCCCAGCCATAACCCATGCCGCCATAGAATGAGCCCATGCCCATACCCATGCCGTAACCGATACTCATGGAAAGGCCTGGAGACATTCCGAAGCCGCCACCGTAGGGATTGTACATTCCCCCACCATACATTCCACCCATGCCGCCGTAACCGTAGTTATTGAAGCCGTTGTTATAGCCGTTTCCGTAATACGGGCTATAGAATGAATTGCCGGAGTAGTTGTTGTAGAGATTTCTGTTTACGCCTGTAGGCTGGTATGAGTTCGAAAAATATCCGTCCTCGTCTTCAGTCAATTCAGCATCCGATCTTGATCGGGAGAGATATTCGGGGTTGATATTCCGTGCCGAATAGCTGTCGGTAGGATTGATTTCTGTGCTCTCCTGATTCTGGTCGTCCGATTTTTTGTCGACGATCCTGTCGTTTTTAGCAACCCTTTCGAGGTTTTGCTTCACCCTGTCTTTGGAAGTGAAATACATATCATCATTCTCCACTGCCTGCGACAAGGCCTGGAAGCTTGCAAAGAGCAGAACTAAAATGGCAAACCTTGTTTTCATAGTATTTCGTGATTAATGGACCTTCAACAAATGTACCGAATCTGTAACAACTAAACGTTGAAAGAGATTCAAGTGTGACGTACGGCAGGGTGGTAGTTTGGCCATTAATTTTCGTGTTCTGTGAGGGGTTTTGTCCCTTAAAAGCTGCCAATCCGGCTTATATTTGCCGTTCATTTCAGAATTAAACTGTCATTAAAAACATGGGTAAAGAGATCACTTCGCGGCAGGAGGATTATTCACAATGGTACCTGGACGTTGTTAAAAAGGCCGATTTGGCCGAAAATTCCGACGTGCGGGGCTGTATGGTCATTAAACCTTACGGATACAGCATCTGGGAAAAGATGCAGCAGGGACTCGACAAGATGTTTAAAGACACTGGTCACGTGAATGCCTACTTCCCTCTCTTTGTACCGAAGAGCATGTTCGAGGCGGAAGAAAAAAATGCAGAAGGTTTTGCCAAGGAGTGCGCCATTGTGACACATTATCGCCTCAAAGCAGACCCTAACAATCCGGGCAAGCTCATGGTCGACCCGCAGGCAGAGCTCGAAGAGCCGCTCGTGGTACGTCCTACCAGCGAGGCAATCATCTGGAGCACCTACAAGAAATGGATACAGTCATATCGCGACCTGCCGATACTCATCAACCAGTGGGCTAACGTTGTCCGGTGGGAGATGCGCACGCGTCTCTTCCTGAGAACAGCAGAGTTCCTCTGGCAGGAAGGACATACCGCTCATGCCACACAGGCCGAAGCCGTTACCGAAGCCAGGCAGATGCTGGATGTGTATGCAGAATTCGCGGAGACCTTTATGGCATTGCCTGTGATCAAAGGAAAAAAGTCTGACAGCGAAAGATTTCCCGGAGCGATCGATACATACTGCATCGAAGGACTGATGCAGGACGGCAAAGCATTGCAGGCCGGAACATCACACTTTTTGGGACAGAACTTCGCGAAAGCATTCGATGTACAGTTCACCAACAAAGAAGGAAAGCTCGAATCTGTTTGGGGAACATCGTGGGGAGTGAGCACACGGTTGATGGGCGCGCTGATCATGGCACATTCCGATGATGATGGGCTGATCATTCCTCCGAAGCTGGCGCCGATCCACGTGGTGATCGTGCCGATCTTCAAGAGCGAGGCGGACCTGGCGAAGATCACCGAAAAAGTAGATGTGATCGTGAAGGACCTTCGTAAGCTGGGATTGTCGGTGAAGTTCGATAATCGAGACACTCACAAGCCAGGTTTCAAGTTCGCCGAATACGAAATGCGCGGCGTTCCCGTTCGTATTGCGATAGGTCCGCGCGACATTGAAAACGGTACGGTAGAGCTGGCGAGGCGCGACACGAAAGAAAAGAGGGTATTGCCGATGGATGCCGTTGTAAACGAGGTACCGGGACTGCTTGAAGATATCCAGCAGAATATCTACAACCGCGCATTGAAGTTCAGGACCGATATGACGACCTCGGTGGATACATACGATGAGATGAAGAACGTTCTTGACGGCAAGGGCGGATTTGTTCTCGCCCATTGGGACGGCACAGCAGAAACGGAAGCCGCGATCAAAGAAGAAACGAAGGCAACGATTCGTTGTATCCCCATCGATGCGCCGGCCGAAGATGGTAAATGCATTTATTCGGGAAAGCCTTCTGGAAAAAGGGTAATTTTTGCAAGGGCTTATTGAGTATATTTCTAATCTCTCACGGATCGCACGGATTAAAAACGCTAGTCTGATCCGCGACATTCCCCGCATCAAGTGCGGGGGCAGGCTGTGCGATCTGTGAGAGTCTGCATTCTAAACACCTCAATCGTGCGTAAGGTTTTCTTTCTACTTACTCTTGTCGTCACTACTGCCGCAGCCCAGGACGTCAACAACGACAAGCTCCTTACCATCCTGGAAGGGGAACTCAATCGCGAAGTGACCGAGTTCACCAAAGTCACTCAACCACCGTATTTCATCGACTACCGGGTTAATGACGAAGAGTCGGCGCTGATCAACTCATCGTTCGGAAGTCTCACCCAGTCGTTTGTGAACCGCGAGCGAACATTGAAGGTGCATGTGAGGGTAGGAGACTACCTGGTGGACAATACTCATCCCCGCGATGGCACCGACCGCGAAATGGGATTTTCCGGCTATGACAATGCTTCTCTTCCTTTGGATGATCACGAGGATGCTATCAGGATGAGCCTTTGGCGAACAACGCAGGACGAATACAAGTCAGCGCTTGAACAATACAATAGTGTACGGAATCTCATGGCGGTGAAGAAGGATGAAAAGCTTCCGCCTGATTTCAGCAAAGAAAACGTTGCGCAATATTATGAGGCGCCGGGTGTGGCATTAGGTGAAATGTTCAGAAAAGAAACATGGGAAGAAAAGACGCGACAGTATTCGAAGCTCTTCCTGGGTGACGCGGGCATCGTAAACGCCGATGTGTCGTTCCGGGTGACGACTGAAAGGAGATATTACATTTCTTCCGAAGGAGCTTCAGTCGTGCAGAATTTCACCAGTGCCTATATTAATGTTACCGCGGGTGTGCGTGCTACGGACGGCGAGATCGTTCCCCTTCACCAATCCTATTATGCGCCCACGCCGGCGGAATTGCCAGGCGACCAGACCATCGAGAATGATATCAAGAACATGATCGTGACACTGCAGAAGCTGAAAACTGCACCGTTAGCAGA
>WUUC01219616.1_pt1 | contig 16146 bp, 12 predicted proteins | sample 6278441 | NCBI WGS metagenome assembly WUUC01 (sample SAMN13675441, study PRJNA597444) | soil metagenome | isolation source: soil | place: USA: Washington | collected 2017-10
ACTCGAAGCCGGCCACCACCCGCAGCAGGGTCGTCTTGCCGCAGCCGGAGGGGCCGAGCACCGCCGCGAACGCCCCCTGCGGGACAACGAAGTCGACGCCGCGCAGGACCTCGGTGGCACCGAAGCTCTTCACCAACCCGCTCACCACGAGCTCACTCACCCGGAACCTCCGGCCCCCAGGGTGCCCATGCGCCCCGCCCGGCCGAGCACCCAGGTCGGTACCGCCGCCAAGAGCACGAGGGCGGCGGCGTAGGGGGCGGCGGCGGCGTAGGAGCCCGACCCGGTCTCGGTCCACAGCCGGATCGCGAGGGTCTGCATGCCGGTGGGGCGCAGCAGCAGGGTCGCGGGCAGTTCCTTCATGCAGGTGAGGAACACCAGGGCGGCGCCCGCGGCGATCCCGGGAGCGGCCAGCGGCAGCGTCACCGCGCGCAGGACCCCGAGCGGCGAGCGGCCGAGGGATCTGGCGACCTCCTCGAGGACCGGCGGCGACTGCTGCACCGAGGCGCGCACCGCCCCCACGGCGGCAGGCAGGAACAGCACGGCGTAGGCCAGCACCAGCAGCGGGGTGCGCTGATACAGGGGCTGGGCGTAGCGGATGCCGAAGAACACGAAACCGAAGGCGACGACGATCCCCGGCAGCGCATGCCCGGCGTAGGTGGCCTGCTCGAGCAGCCGGGCGAGCCGGCCGCGATGGCGGGCGGCGAGGATCCCGACCGGCACGGCGAGGGCGGTGGTGACCAGGGCGCCGAGGGCGGCGACCCCCAGGGTGCTCGTCGCGGCCGAGGCGAGCAGCGCCGGGTCCAACATCTGGCTGCGCCCGCGCAGGAGCCAGTAGGTCATCGAGCCCAGCGGCACCCCGAGGGCGAGCACGGCGACCCCGCCCGCCCAGGCCAGGGCCGGCCAGGTCCACCTCCCCAGCGCCACCGGGACGTGTTCCCTGGCCGCACCGGCGCCGACCCGCGCCTGGCCGCCGCGGCCCCGCGTACGGGTCTCCCCCAGCACGATCGCGACCGTCACGGCGACGAGCACCAGGCCGAGCACCGCGGCCGGGGTCCGGTCGAATGAGGCCTTATAGGACGTGTAGATCACTCGGGTGAAGGCGTCGTAGCGCATGAGGGAGACCGCGCCGAAGTCGGACAGGACATAGAGCCCGACGAGCAGCGCCCCGCCCGCGGCGGCGGGGCGTACCTGGCGCAGGGTGACGCCGGTGAAGGTCGCCAGCGGCCCGCGGCCCAGGCCGCGGGCCACCTCCTCCAGCGCGGGGTCGACCCGGGCCAGCGCGGCGGCGACGGGGAGGTAGACGTAGGGATAGGAGCAGACGGTGAGCACGAGCGCCGCTCCACCGAAGCCGCGCATGCCGGGTGCGGCGGCGAGCCAGGCGAAGGCCGCGACGTAGGTCGGGATAGCCAGCGGCATGGCCGCCAGCAGCATCCACCACCGCCGCCCCGGCAACCTGGCGCGCACGGTGAGCCAGGCCAGCGAGACGCCGATGACCAGGCAGGCGCCGGTCACGACCGCGGCCAGGGCCAGGCTGCGCAGGACCAGCCGGGCGGTCCGCTCCCGGAAGATGATCTCCAGGACGGGTCCCGCGCCGTTCTGGAAGGCCCGGAGCAGCAGATAGGCGAGCGGGAGCAGGGCCAGGGCCGCCGCCACCAGTGCCGGCCCGACCAGCAGCGGCTGGGCACCGCGGGCACCGCGGGCACCGCGGTGCCCGTAGCCGGCGCTCCCGAGACCGGTCAGGTCAGTCCCACCTCATCGAGCAGGCTCAGCGTCGCAGCCAGGCTGTCCAGGTCACTGAGGTCCAGATCGGGGGCCTGCAGGGAGTCCAGCGGCGGCAGGTCGTGGACCGTGGAGGTGACACCGGCCCGCACCGGGTATTCCGCGGTGGTGTCGGCGAAGTATTGCTGGGCCGGATCCGACAGCAGATAGGTCACCGCTTCGGCGGCGGCCTCGCTCTGGTCGCTGCCCTGGAGGATCCCCACGCCGGCGACGTTGATCAACGCGCCGGGGTCACCACCAGGCAGGAACTCGATCCTCGCGGTGACCTTGTCGGCGCCGAGCTCGGCGACCTTCTCATACCAGTAGTAGTGATTGATCAAGGCCAGGCTCACCTCGCCCGAGTCGACGGCGTCCAGGGCCTGCACGTTGTTCTCGAAGGCGACCGGTTCGTTGGCGGCGAAGGCCTCGAGCCACGCGCGGGCGCCGTCCTCGCCGCGCAGCACGCGCAGGCCGGTGACGAAGGCCTGGAAGGAGGCGTTGGTGGGGGCATAGCCGACGGCGCCGGCGAACCGGGGGTCCAGGACGTCGTCGATGCCCTGCGGCAGGTCGGCCTCGGGGACCTGGCCCGGGTTGTAGGCGATGACCCGCGAGCGGGCGGAGGTGGCGACCCAGGAGCCGTCGGGGGCCCGGTATTGCTCGGGGACCTCGGCGAGCACCGCGCCGTCGAGCTCGGCGAGGCGGTTCTCGCGGCCGAGCGCGCCCAGCGCCCCGGCGTCCTGGCTGAAGAACAGGTCGGCGTCGGTCGCCTCGCCCTCCTCGAGCAGCTGGGCGGCGAGCTCGGCGCTGTCCCCGTAGCGCACCTCGACCGGTGTCCCGATGGACTCCTCGAGCGCGGTGATCAGGGGGCCGACGAGGTTCTCGTTGCGCCCGGAGTAGATGACCAGCGTGCCCGCCGCATCGGCGTCGCCGCTCGGTTCCTGCGACCCGGCCGAGTTCGCCGAATCGGAGCCGCAGGCGGCCAGGGCGAGGGCGGCCAGGACCAGTGCGGCAACCCCCACGACCGTACGTCGGGGCTGCGGCGAGGGGCGGCGGGGGCGCATGAGGCAGGCATCTCCGGAGGTGAGCTCGGCAAGTGCTCGCACTGTAACTTAGGGATGCCTTGCCTGACCAACAGGCCCTTCGGGCGATGTCGGCCCCGGCACCGGGCCGGCGCGTTCACGCTCGACCGCGGCGCGCACCGCCGCCGCGACGGTCTCGGCGACGTCGGGGTGGAACACGCTCGGGACGATGTAGCTCGCGTTGAGCTCGTCGTCGCTGACCGTAGCGGCCAACGCCCGGGCGGCGGCGAGGAGCATGTCGGTCGACACCGTGGCGCTGTGCGCATCCAGCAGGCCACGGAAGACCCCGGGGAAGGCGAGCACGTTGTTGATCTGGTTGGCGAAGTCGCTGCGCCCGGTGGCGACGACGGTCGCGTGCCGGCTCGCCTCGAAGGGGTCGACCTCGGGGTCGGGGTTGGCCAGGGCGAACACGATCGCGTCCGGCGCCATGGTCGCGACGTCCGCGCCGCTGATCACGTTCGGCGCGGAGACGCCGATGAAGACATCCGCACCGGCAACCGCGCCGCGCAGGGTGCCGGTGTAGCCCGCGGCGTTGGTGTGCTCGGCGACCCAGCGCAGCGACGCGCTGAGGTCGGTGCGGCCGCCGTGGACCGCGCCCGCGACATCGCACACCACCACGTTCCTGGCCCCGGCCGCAGTGAGCAGCTGCAGGACGGCGTGACCGGCAGCGCCCGCGCCTGACATCGCGATCCGTACGGTGGCGAGTGTCTTGCCGACCACGCGCAGCGCGTTGGTCAGGGCCGCCAGCACCACGATCGCGGTGCCGTGCTGGTCATCGTGGAAGACCGGGATGTCGAGCAGCTCGCGCAGCCGCGCCTCCACCTCGAAGCACCGGGGGGCCGAGATGTCCTCCAGGTTGATCCCGGCGAAGACGGGGGCGATCAGCTGCACCGTCCGGACGATCTCGTCCACATCCTGGGTGTCCAGGCAGATCGGGAAGGCGTCGATGCCGCCGAACCGCTTGAACAGCGCCGCCTTCCCCTCCATCACCGGCAGGGCGGCGGCCGCGCCGAGGTTGCCCAGGCCCAGGACCGCCGAGCCGTCGGTCACCACGGCCACCGTGTTGCGCTTGATGGTCAGCCGCCTGGCGTCCGCGGGGTTCGCCGCGATGGCCAGGCAGACCCGCGCGACACCCGGGGTGTAGATCATCGACAGGTCGTCACGATTGCGGATCGGATGCTTGGATGTGATCTCGATCTTGCCGCCGAGGTGCATGAGGAACGTGCGGTCGGAGACCTTCCCGACGGTGACGCCGTCGACGGAACGCATGGCCGACACGAGGGCCTCGGCATGCGCGGTGTCCGTGGCCGCGCACGTGACGTCGATCCGCAGCCGTTCGGGCGCCGAGGCGGTCACGTCCAGTGCCGTGATGCTCCCGCCGGCGTGCTCGACCGCCCCGGTGAGCCGGCTCACCGCATTGCCCCGGGCGGGGGCCTCCAGCCGCGCCGTGAACGAGTAGGACACGCTCGGACCGGCCATGGGCCCATCCTTAGGCCAGAGGGGTCAGGCGCGCGGGCGGCGCACCACGGTGACGAAGAAGTCGTCGATCGCGCGGACGACGTCGAGGAAGCGCTCGAAGTCCACCGGTTTGGTGACGTAGGCATTGGCATGGAGCTGGTAGCTGCAGGTCACGTCCTCCTCCGCCTCGGAGGTGGTCAGGACCACGACGGGGATCTGTCGCAGCGCGTGGTCGTTCTTGATCGCGGCTAGGACCTCGCGGCCGTCCATGCGGGGCAGGTTGAGGTCGAGCAGCACGAGGTCGGGCGTCGGGGCGTCGGCGTAGGGGCCCTCGCGGCGCAGAAACGCCATGGCTTCGACCCCGTCGCCCACCACGTGCAGCGTGTTGTCGACGGTGAAGTTCTCGAACGCCTCACGCGTCATCAGGACATCGCCCGGGTCGTCCTCGATGAGCAGGACCGAGACCGGGGCGGCGTCCCGGATGGTGCCGGTGTGCACGGTCACGGGTGCAGCATCCTCTCGGCTGGGGCGGGGACGGCCGCCGGGCCGGACCGCGGGGCAGACTCCTGGCCCATCATCGCAGGCAGCGTGAACACAAACGTGGATCCCGTCGTGACGGTGGCGTCCAACCAGATCCTGCCGCCGTGGTGCTCGACAATCTTCTTGCACAGGGCGAGGCCGATCCCCGTGCCGTCGTAGGCCTCCTTGGCGTGCAGCCGCTGGAAGATCACAAAGATCCGGTCGGCGTACTGGGGCTCGATCCCGATGCCGTTGTCCGTGCAGGACACCTCGACGAACTCACCCTGGGAACGGCTGCCGATGTGCACCCGCGGGGCCGCCTCGCTGCGGAACTTCACCGCGTTGCCGACCAGGTTCTGGAACAGCTGGACGAGCAGCCCACCGTCCCCGGGCACCACGGGCAGCGCGTCGCGGGTCACCTGGGCCCCCGAGTCCTCCAGGGTGACCGCGAGCTGGCGCAGCGCCTGGTCCAGGGCCACCCCGAGGTCGACGGGCTCCTGCGACAGCCCGCCGCGGCCGAGCCGGGAGAAGGCAAGCAGGTCGTTGATCAGACGCTGCATGCGCTTCGCGCCGTCGACGGCGAAGGCGATGTACTGCTCGCCGCGCTCGTCGAGCTGGCCGGCATAGCGGCGCTCGAGCAGCTGGCAGAAGCTTGCGACCTTGCGCAGCGGCTCCTGCAGGTCGTGGGAGGCGACATAGGCGAACTGCTCGAGCTCGGTGTTCGACCGGCGCAGGTCCTGGGCCTGCTCCTCGATCAGGGCGGTGGCGGTCAGCGCCTCCTGGCGTGCCTCGTTGGCGGCGGTGTATTCCGCCAGGATGCGCCGGCGCATCCCGTCTACCTCGCCCGCGAGCCGGGTGATCTCCGGGGGTCCGGCGGCACCGATGGGGTGCAGCAGGTCGCCGGTGGTCACCTCGCGGACGTCGGCGGACACCGAGGCCAGTGGGTCGGTAACCCAGCGTCGCAATGCCATCCACAGCACCCCGCCGGCCACTACCAGGCCGCAGATCCCGAGCCCGACGACCACGAGCAGGGTCCTGGTCGCCACGCGCAGCTCGGACATGCCGTCACCGCGCACGGCGAGGATCCGAGCGCGGTAGTCGGCGAAATCCGCGCGGATCTGGTCGAACACGGCCCGCTCGGCGGTCAGCTCGTCGGCGGGCAGGGCCTGCTGACCGGCGCGCACATCGGCGATGGTCGGCTCGGCGTAGGCCTCGCGCCAGGCCCGGATGCTCTGCTGGAGGCCGTCGACGTCGCGCTGGAGTTCGGGGGTTTCCGCGAGCAGGACCCGCAGCCGATCGGCGTCGCGCTGTTCGCGGATCTGCCCGTCCACATAGGGCTCGAGGAAGCTTTCCTGCCCGGTGAGCGCATAGCCGCGTACGCCGGTCTCCTGGTCGAGGGCGGCCTGCAGGAGCGCGGCCGAGCGGGAATAGGCCTCGAACAGGTCGCTCACCACCCGGTCCTGAACGCTCGAGAGCCGCGTCGCGGCCGTGACGGTCAGGGCGATGGCCATCACAGCCAGCACCGCGGTCGTGGCGAAGGCCACCACCAGGCGTTGCCGCAGCGAACTGGTGGTCACAACCCTCCCTGGCTGGGCTGCGCAGTCCCGGACCAACCCACGCTGAGCACCGCCACGTCATCGGCGAGCTCACCGCCGTTGAGCGCCCGCACCTGGGCGAGCAGATTGTCGATCAGGCCGGCCGTGTCCGGGTGCGTGGGGCGTAGCGCCTCGATGAGCTCGATGAGCCCCTCATCGCCGAGGCGGTCGCTGCCCCGACCGATGTGTCCCTCGATCAGCCCGTCGGTGAACAGCAGCAGGCCCGAGGTCGGCCCGATCGGGACCGCGACACTGTCCCACGTCGCGTCGTCCACAATCCCCAGAGCGGGGCCGGACCGGTCGCCCGGGACCGACTCCACGCCCGCGGCGTGCAGGTGCAGGGGCGCGGGGTGGCCGGCCAACCAGACCCTGGCGCACTGGCGCGCCGGGTCGACCGCCACCATGCACACGGTGGCGAAGGACTCCTCGCTGCGCCGCTCGCCATGGAGCACCTGCTGGAGGTCGGGCAGGATGCGGTCGCGGTCGTGCCCGGCGAGGACGAGGGTGCGCCAGCCGATCCGCAGTCCCACCCCCAGCGCCGCCTCGTCGGGACCGTGCCCTGAGACGTCGCCGATGATCATGAGCACGGTGCCGTCTTCGCACTCGACGAGGTCGAAGAAGTCCCCGCCGAGCAGTGCCTGGTGCCGCCCGGGGCGGTAGCGGCTGACGAAGTCCAAGCCGTCCCCGTGCGTGAGCGGCAGGGGCAGCAGGCCACGTTCGAGGCGGGCGTTCTCCGCAGCCCGCAGCTCGGACTCATACAGCCGTCGCAGCGACTCCTCGGCGCGGCGGCGCTCGATGGCATAGCGGATCGCCCGGGTGAGCAGCGCGCCGTCGACCTGGCCCTTGACCAGGTAGTCCTGGGCGCCCGAGGCGAGCGCCTCAATACCGCGGTGCTCGTCCGCATGACCGGTGAGCACGATGACCGCCAGGCCCAAGGTGCCCTCCACGACGCGGCGCAGCGCCGAGAGCCCGTCGGCGTCGGGCAGTCCCAGGTCGAGCAGGACGCACGCGATGTCGCCGGCCGCGAGTATTCGCAGCGCCTCGGCCACCGACCGTGCGCGCCGCAACTCGATCGCCGAGCTGGTCTCGGCGATCAGCTCCTGCACCAACAAGGCGTCGCCCTCGTCGTCCTCCACGAGCAGGACGCGGGTCAGTCCCACCTGGGTGGGAAGGTGCGGGCCCACGAAGGTGCTCATGCTCAGCCCGCCTCCTCGGATGTGGCGACACGCGTCTGCTGCCCTCCCGACGGCAAAGCCTCCCGCGCGGGGGATGGCCTGGCGACCGCAGACCCCGTCCGACCGGAACCTGCGACCCGCGAGGGGCTACCGCATGTTATGGGACACCGGCTCGCCGTGCCGGGTGGCGCTGGCTCAGTCCGGGGCACGCAGCGCCTGGTAGCGATGCAGCACGGCGGGTGCCTCGACGCCGAGGAAGTCCTGCGCGCCGTCGAGGAACGCCCGCACCGATGGCTCGCCCGACGCGGCATCGACCTCCCGAGCGCCGACGAGGTAGGCCTGCATGCTGTGGTGGGCGCGCATGCCGGTGCCCGGTGCGTCGAACACCACCGTCGTACGCGCGGCCGTGGGCGGGTTTTTCGCCGCCTCCACGCGCGGGACGGGGTCACGCCGGTTCTCCAGGGACAGGACGGCGACGTCGGGCGGCGTTGCGATCCCCGCTACCGGCGCCCCCGTAGTGATCACATGGGTGATGCGGAACTCCGCGCGCACCCGGGGATCAGCCGCCAGGGCCGCGGCCGTGAGCCCGCCCTGGCTGTGCCCGACGAGCATCACGGGGTCCGTGCGCGGCACCTTCGCCGCCCGCAGGGCCGCGACGACGGCCTGCTGGTAGGCCGTGGTGCCACCCGCGATGGTGTGCAGGTTGGTGGTGAGGTCGCGGGGGTTCGAGCCGGGCCGCAGCGCCCAGGACTGGGTGCCCGCCAGCTCGACCACCCAGACCCGCGGGTGTCCACCGACGGCGGGGCGCTCGCGCACCCCGATCAGACCGGGGATCGCCGCCGACTCGGCACTGCGCCGGTGGACCGCGGTGACCATGTCGCCGACGCTGCGCGCTGCGCGTTCCGGGCCGGTCGCAGCGGCGACCGCAGGGCGGCCGGTCACCGCGACGGTGTGCCCCCGACCATCGGGTAGGAACGGCGTGGCCAGACCCACCGCCTGCTCGACGGTCCTGGGGTTCACGGCGCGGCCGGTCGCGCGGGTATAGGCCAGCTCGGCACCCGGAGCCGCACTGGCGAGCTTGTCGATCAGACCCGGCATCGTCCCCGTGATCTCATCGACGAGCCACGGATGGTCCTCGAACGCCTGCAGTGGCCCACCCTGACCCGACACGCTCTGAATGACCCCAACGGCGCCGGCGGCGGCTCCGCCGAGGGCCACGACTGCCGGGTTCTCGACCACGACCACCCCGATGGCCACGCCGACGACCTGCCGACGCAAGATGGTCAGCTCGCCCAGAAACCGCTCCACCTGAGCGTAAGTGTCGGCCGCCGCCTCCAGGTGCATCCCCGTGACGCGCATGTCCATCACTGCCGGGGCCAGCCCGGCCGGCCCGACGACGGCCGCAAGCAGCTGCGCCTGCGCGGCCACCGCCCCCCGCGGGCACAGTAGGGCGCTGGCCAGCAGGTCCGGGGAGTCGAGCACACTCAGCGCCGCCCGTCCCACGGTGTCCAGGGCATCGCCCTCGCCGACGAGCACGGCGGCGGCCAGGTGCATGTCGTCATAGTGAGCACCGATGCCGCCCACCCCGCCGGTGACCGCCAGGTCCAGGTTCATAGGGTCACACCGCGCCGGCGCAGGGCGTCGGCCACCTCAAGCCACCGCCGGTCACCCGGCGGCGGGAGCTCGGGGACGCCGCCGGCGACGGCGTATTCCGCGGCTGCCTTCGCCTCGGCCACCCAGCCGAGCACGGCGCCCTGGGCCGCGCGGATCCCCGCCAGGACCTCGCGTACCGCCGCGGCCTGCTCATCGACGCGGTCCGCGGCCTGCCCGAGCAGGTCGGCTGCCCCCTCCACCCGCCGGACCCGGTCCTCGACCTCGGCAATGAAACGCTCGCGGGCCACCGAGTGCCAGCGCGCCGCGTGCGCCGCAGCCCGGGCGCGGACTGCTCGCTCACGGACCTCCAGCGCCTGCCCGCGGACCCGGCGCGCCAGCCGCTCGAGTTCGTCCGGATCACCGTAGAACGACACCGTCGACCCCTCTCCCGTGATCACGACGCATCAGCGTAGGAAGGTTCGGGCGGGGGTGCGGGAGGTCACACACAGGCCGGCTCGCGCCGACGTCCGGTGCGGGTAGGCTTTGGCTATCGTGATGCCATCTGTGCGTCACGCCTCGTGCGGGCGAGCCAGCCCGCAGGTCGCCAGTGTGTCGTGCTCCGTCAGGCGTGGTTGTCCAGCAAGTGTTCTGGGCCCTTGTCCTCGTGTCGCGCCGCAAGGTCGGTTCTCACCGATCATCCCCGCGGCCGTCGATCTATCGGAGTTTTCGTGTCCAGCATGCCCGGCCGTCCTCGTGCGACTGCCCGCCCCGCCCCCTCCACCCGTCGCCGCCCGACTCGCGGCTCCTCCCCGTTCCGCAGCGACCGCGGGCGCGGCGGGGCCACCACGCCGTACGGCTCCGGCCGCTCCAGTGGCGTCGACGCGCTCGAGCTGGCCCTGTCCGCTGCCTCGGTCGAGGCCGCACCGGCTCCCACGACGTTCGCGGCGCTGGGCCTGCCGGACCGGCTCGTCACGGTGCTGGCCCGCCGCGGCCTGCACGCGCCGTTCGCGATCCAGGCCCGCGCCATCCCCGACGCCCTGAGCGGGCGTGACATCCTCGGCCGGGCCCAGACCGGGTCGGGCAAAACCCTGGCCTTCGGTCTGCCGATGCTGGCCCGCCTGCTCGGTGGGGCTCGCACCCCCGGGGCGCCCACCGGTCTCGTGCTCGTCCCCACCCGGGAGCTTGCCGAGCAGGTCAAGAACGCGATCGCGCCGCTGGCGCACGCCCTGGACGTGCGGGTGAGCGCGATCTACGGCGGAGCGTCGATGAAAAGGCAGGTCGACGCCCTGCGCCGCGGCGTGGACATCGTCGTGGCCACCCCCGGGCGCCTGACCGACCTGATTGGGCAGGGCGAGTGCTCCCTGGGGCGCATCGCCATCTCGGTGATCGACGAGGCGGACTACATGGCCGACCTGGGCTTCCTGCCGGCGGTGACCGAGCTGCTCGACCAGACTCCCGCCGAGGGCCAGCGGATGCTGTTCTCTGCGACGCTCGACCGCGGCGTGGACCGCCTGGTCACCCGCTTCCTCACCGACCCCGCCCTGCACGCCGTCAACCCCGCGGGCGCACCGGTGTCCACGATGGACCACCGCGCCTTCACCGTGCACGCCAGCGACAAGGGTGCGGTGGCCGCGGAGATCGCGACGCGGCCGGGTCGCACGCTGTTCTTCGTCCGCACCAAGCAGGGTGCGGACCGGCTGGCCCAGGAGCTGCAGCGGACCGGCGTCGATGCCGCGGCCATCCACGGTGACCTCCCCCAGAGCGCCCGTCGCCGAGCGCTGGAGGCCTTCTCCGGCGGGCACTCCCGGGTGCTCGTGGCGACCGACGTCGCCGCGCGCGGCCTGCACGTGGACGATCTCGACCTCGTCGTGCACTTCGACCCGCCAGCGGATCACAAGGACTACCTGCACCGCTCGGGCCGTACGGCGCGGGCCGGCGCCGACGGCGTGGTGCTGTCGCTGGTGGTCCCGGCCCAGCTGCGTGAGGTGTCCCGCCTGCACGAGCGCGCCGGTGTCACCGCCACCTCGCACGCCGTGACACCCGGTCACGCGGCGGTGCGCGAGATCGCCACCTCGGGGGTGCCCATCGTGCCCACCACGCCCGCACCCCGGCCGGCCTCGGCCCGCCCGCGGGGGCGGGGCGGCTACCAGGGCGTCCGCGGCGGCCGGCGGGACATCGCCCCACGGGGCGATCGCTATCCCCGCAGCCCGGCCGCCTGAGGGGTCCAGTTCATCGCCGGCACACCGCGGGCGATGCGCGTCGCACCTGCGGCCGGGACAGCGCCCGGTCGGTGTTCCCCAACGCCTCGGTGCTCCACAACGCCCAGGCGATGAACAGGAACTGCAGCGGGAGGCGCAGCCACGCCCACGCGCCGTCGGGCTGCCCGTCGACCGTGATGCCAGCCACCGCGACGTAGACATTGGCCGGGAAGACGGCCACGAGGTATGCCGCTAGCGCGAGCCCCGCCCGACGTCGCCAGGGCGGCCCGAGCAGGAGCAGCCCGGCGAGGGCGATCTCGATCCCACCGGTGATCGCGATCAGTGCCTCGGCGGCCGGAACCCACGGGGGCAGGTGCTGCAGAAACGGCGTGGGCATGAGCCAGTGGGATGCCCCGGCGAAGGCCATGGCCGCGGCCATGCCCCACCGGGCGGCGCGACGTACGGAGCGCCGGCCGGATGGCCAGGGAACGATCGAGGCAATCAGGGTGGCAGCCACGAGGACGAACGTGAAGATCATTGTGCTCACATCCAATGAGTAGGAGAGGACAGGGATTCGCCGGTCAGGAGGTGGCACGCCCGGGATTGGCCGAGGAGCCCATGACGCGCTCGACCGCCTCGGCCCACGGGACCGGCAGGGCCGACCCGGCAACGGACCAGGTGGTGAATCGGGTGGGGCCCATGTGCGGGCGAAGCTTGCCCATGACACCCAGGTGCGGCATCGTCCGCACGAAGGCGTCCAGGGCGTGTTGGTCGGTCCATGCCGACAGGGTCCAGAAGGTCCTTTTCAGCGGTTGAGCGAACAGGCTGTACCCCACGACGCCCTCCGTCCGTTCGAGCTGACGGACCACGGACAGGGTGAGTCCCAAGAACCGCGGGATCATCCGATGGGACCGCAGGGGCAGTTGCGAGGCCAAGATCAGATAGTTCCGATCGGGCGTCACTTCGGCGGTTGTCCGCCACGGGATTGTGGGCATGTCGCACCTCCGGATGTGGGCGCCGGTTGCAGAATCCGGCGCAGTTGGTCGGGCGAGTCGGTCGCACCGGGGGCGCGTCGCCAGGTGATAGGTCAGGCGCTGTCGCAACGGTTGCGCGGCCAGCAGTTCGCTCTGCGCGCAGGCCGGGGTGGGGTCGAGCACCCATAGTCCGGCGAGAAACGCTGCTCGCTCGCCGACCATCCGGCCGCCGGCCCTGAACAGGTCCTCGTACTCATCCGCGGTGAATGCATCCCGACAGCGGGAGAAGGCGACAGCCTCCTCGTTGCGGGTGTGGGCGTCCACGATCCCCTGCAGGGCCAGCGCGGCGCGTACGGCCTCCCGGTGTTCGCTTTCCCACCGACGGCCAGCGGTGGCTGCGGCCAGCGCGCCCACGCTCTCGCGGGTCACCGCAAGTCGGTCGGCGAGAAGGCGGTGCTGTCCCTCGAGCGCACCCTCGATGTCGCGGAAGGTCGGATCGCGCTCACCCAGGGCGGGATAGATGATCACGTTCTCGATGCGGTTGTGGTCCCGTACGGCGCCTGCAAAGCAGGCGTACCACCTGCCCAGCGCGCCCAGCCGAGCCGCATCGGCAGTCCCGGCCGCGCTCAGCAGCTCGGCCAGGCGAGCGGCGTCCCTGCGCATCGCGCTGTGCTCGAGCCAGCTGCGCCGAAGGCCTGATGCCGACCGGTCGGTCACGTTGCCCCTCCTGCATCACGTTCAGCGATACCAAAACGCTAGGCGGGGCCGCACCGGCTCACACCGGCGAAATCACCGGGATCGCGCGCCCGACGGCTACTCCAGCCGCAGTCGGGCCAGCTCGCTGCGGGAGCTGATGCCGAGCTTTGCGAAGACATTGCGCAGGTGGAAATCGATCGTCCGGGGACTGAGGAACAGCTGCGCCGCGACCTCGCGCGTCGACAGCCCACGGGCCACGAACCGCGCGACCTGGATCTCCTGCGGCGTGAGCTGCAGCAGCGTCGAGGGGTCGCGCGTCCGCATGGTCCGCCCACTCGCGCGCAGCTCGACGCGCGCCCGCTCGGCCCATGGCGCGGCGCCCAGATGCTCGAAGGCGTCCAACGCGGCGGCCAAGTGAGCGCGGGCGTCGACGCGACGCCGGGCCCGACGCAGGTGCTCGCCGTAGGACAGCTGGGTGCGCGCCCGCTCGAAGGGCCGGCGCGCCCGTTGGTGGTGGGCGAGCGCCTCATCGAACCTGCGCTCCGCGACGTGCCCCTGGGAGAGCAGCCCGTGACAGTGCGCCGCCCTCGCCAGCAGCCAGGGCGGACCGGCCGGACCACCAGAAGCGCGCATCTGCTCCAGCCACCCGAGCGCCTCCTGGCGCCGGTCGGCATGCACCGCGGACTCGATGCGGTCGAGTGCGGCCATGGAGGTGATGAGCGGGTGGTCCAGCTGCTCGAGCACGCTGAGCGCAGAGGCCGGGCGAGACATGGCGATCAGCTGGACGGCCCGAGCCCAGCCAAGGATGTCGTGGACCGCGTTATGGACGATGCCGAGGCTGTGTCCGGTGGTGATCTCCGCGATCTCCTCGACCCGCGCGTCGAAGCCGTCCTGGTCCCCCCGCCACGCCGCGAGCAGCGTCAGCCAGGCCAGCGGCAGGGCGCCGAGTTCAGCGCGACCCGTTTCCCTGGCCAGCCGTACGGCCTCGGCGGCGCTGGCGGCCGCGGCGGTCCACCGGCCACCGACCAGCTCGGCCTGGGCCAGGCGCGGTAACGCGAACAGCACGTCGGCCACGGCGCCGGCGGCGCGCGCCCGAGCCACGACCCGCGCGTTGAGCTCGTACGCCGCGTCGTCGTTGCCCAGGTAGGACGCATGGTGTGCGGCCATGATCAGCCGGTCGGGCTCGTCCGAGTCGGAAGCCACCTCGATCGTGCCGGCGAGCAGCCGGGCGGCACCGGTCGCGTCACCGTCGAGGTAGCGCAGGAACCCGGTGATCACATCGGCGAGCAGCCGGTCCCGAGGGTTCTCGGCGGGTCCCAGTCCGGCGGCGATCCGACCCAACTGTGTGCCGGCGTCCCGGTCGGCGCTCAGCCAGGCTGCCTCGGCGCCGGCGGCCAGGATCCGGCGCGCCCGTTCGGTGTCGACCTGGGCGGCGTCCCGGGCGGCCTCGAGAAGGATCGGCTGGGCCGCGGCCGCCGAACCCACGCTCAGCTCCAGCCAACCGCGCAGCTGGCCGATGTCGGCCCGGAGCAGGGCCGAGTGAGCGTCCGGTCGCGCCCGGTGCAGCAGGGCCGAGGTCCGGGTGAACTGACCGGCAAGCCAGGCGCTTCGGGCGGCCGCCAACAATCGCCCACACCGCGCCCGCGGATCAGGGGACAGCTCGGCGGCGCGCTCCAGCGCGGTGCACGCCGCCTCGTGGCCGCCTCGGCCGCGCGCCCGCGCCGCGGTCTGGTCCAGCGCACTGGCGACGTCTTCATCCGGGTCGACTGCGGCCGCCGCACGGTGCCATGTGCAACCATCGGCGTCACCCACGGCCTGGAGCACCCCGGCTAGGGCTCGGTGGGTCCGGCGTCGCTCGGAGTCTGTTGCAGCCTGGTAGACCGCGACTCTGATCAGGGGGTGGCTGAATTCCAGGCCGCCGGCGCGCAACCGCACCAGATCGGCCCGCTCCGCCGCGTCGAGCGCGTCATCACCCACCCCAAGTGCCGCTGCCGCCGCCAAGATGGTGGCGGACCGCCCCGACGGTTCCGCCGCGGCGACCAGCAGGACCGTGCGGGTCGGCGGGGGCAGCCGGCCGGCCCGGTCGGCAAACACCTGTTCGACGTGGCGGGTCAGCGGCAGACGTGCCGGCAACCGGTCGACGCCGCAGAGCTGATCGGCGGACAGGGCGGACGGCAACTCCAGGAGGGCCAACGGGTTGCCTGCCGTGCACGCGATGAGCCAATCGCTCACGCCGGGGGTGATGGCCGAAGACACGCTCTGGGTGAGCAGCGCGGCGGCGGCGTCGTGACTCAGCCCTGCCAGTGGCAGCTCGGGCAGCCCGTGCATGCCGGGCGTCGCCGCGCCGGTGTCATCTCGCACTCCTACGAGCATGACCACCCGCTCGGCTTTCAGGCGTCGGGCCAGGAACGACAGGACGGTCATGGAGGCGTCGTCGAGCCAGTGCGCGTCATCAACGAGACATAGCACCGGGGAATGCTCGGCGGCTTCGGAAAGTACCCCGAGCGCCGCCAGGGCGACCGCAAACCGGTCCTCGCCCTCGCCCTGGCTTAGGCCGAGCGCCACCCGCAGCGCTTTGGCCTGGTGCGGGGGAAGGTCATCGAGGTGGGCCAGCGCCGGGTGCAGCAACTGGTGCAGCGCAGCGAACGCAAACTCGCTCTCCGACTCCACCCCGTGGACCCTGAGCACCTGCATGTCACCGGCACGATGTGCGGCGTCCGCGAGCAGAGCCGACTTTCCCACGCCGGCCTCGCCGCGCAGGACCAGGACGCCGCTATGGCCGGCCCTCGCCCCATCGAGCAGGGTGGCGATGGTCGACCGTTCGGCCTCCCTGCCATAGAGGTTCAAGCGAGACAGCCTAGGAGGACGGGCCGTCAGGAGGGCGGGCCCAGGTCCTGCTCTCGCACAGTGAGTGGCTCGAGCTCGGAGTCCAGCGCGGCGTACGCCGGTCCCCAGTCCGCGAGGAACGCCTCCCAGTCGGCCCGGTTGACCCATTGGTCGACGGTGATGAAGTGCGTCGGCGCGCTGGTGCTCCGGAACAGCTCGGTCCCCCGGTATCCGGGGCTGCGCACGAACAACTCCACCCACACGCCGTCCTCCCC
>WUUC01057586.1_pt1 | contig 16145 bp, 7 predicted proteins | sample 6278441 | NCBI WGS metagenome assembly WUUC01 (sample SAMN13675441, study PRJNA597444) | soil metagenome | isolation source: soil | place: USA: Washington | collected 2017-10
CTTTCCCTCCAGCATCACGGTGTGCGAACCGGCAGGTCAGCGGCGCGACGCATTTCTCGGCACCCACAGGGTGGAAAATCTCACAGATCAAGCCTGCCTCGATCATGGCAACGCTTAACGCAACGGAGCCCAACACCAGCCTGCCAGGCCCGCATCGTGCCTGCTCACACCCAGAAGGCTGAACCCTTCAGCCAGGGCGGTGCCCAGGCGAGCGGCGAGGGTGGACTTGCCCGCGCCACTACGGCCGAGGATCACGATCTTCCTCATGCTGCTCGGGCACCCCGCCGATTCTGCCGACTATGTGATTCGGATTTGCATCGTCGTGATGTCCGGTTCCGCGGCGAATCGCGCGGCGAACTCGTCCTGCAGCGAGAACAGCTCGGTCATGGATGCAGGTTGCCGGGTTGTGCTGGCCAGGTCCTGCTGCGCCTCCCGGGACCACAAGAACGGATAGACCGAGATGCCATGCGACATGGGCAGCGAGCGGGTTTCCGCTTGCCAGTCCGGCCAGCGCAGTGACTCGTAGAACTGAGTGATGGCACCACTGGCGATCCAGGATAGCCAGGCTCCGTGACCGGCGCCGACGGACTCCCACGCCAACGTGTCTGGCCCGAAGTAGCACACGTCGCCGGGGTCTCCGGGCCGGCCGATGTGTGCCGGGTCGGGGCCGTTGACCTCGAACCGCCCGCCGAGCACGTCGTAGCCGACCAACAGGGCAGGCGGTGGCACCCCATCGTTGGGCAGGTCATTGGCGTCCGCCAGGGACGGCAGGCCGCGGTCACCGCCACCCCCGAGGACCCGCAGCCAGCCCTCGTCGACCAGCAGACCACCGGTGTGCAAGGCCAACGCTCCAAGCCGGGACCGCGTCGTGACCTGCAGGCTAGCCAGGCAGTCCCGCCCGGCAGCCGAAGCGACCGGCAGGATAGCGATCTGCGGGTTGCACCGCAGTTCCGCCTCCAGTTCCGGCCACGTCGGATCGGAGGTCGCTGTCAACTCGTCTACGGTGCGCACGCGAATATTATGTCGGGCCGCGTCGCCCGTCGGCTATGCCTGTCCGCCAACGTCGGCGCCACCCGCCATGGCCTCGAAGTCCGCCCAACGCTGGTAGTCGGCATCGAGTCGGCCCTCGTCGTTGACGAAGAACACTCCGGTCCGGTACATCTCCGTGATGCCGTCGACCATGTGCTCGACTGAGTCGTAGACGTACTCGACGTCGCCGCCGATGACTACCCTGAATACCCGGACGTTGCTCAGATCCGCATCGTGGACCGCCGCATAGAAGTCTCCGCCACCGTTGCCAAGCAGCGCCTGCCAATGGTCGCCAAGTGCGGGCGGGTCGTCGATGTAGTCTTCTCGGATCGACAGAGCCTCATCAATCGAGAGCGGCCAATAGCTGGGTAACGCCGCGGCGTCGTCCGGTAGGAGCCCGACAGCATCCGAAATGCCGTCGCACCAGCTGAACCATTCGGCAACGACGTCAGGGATGGGCTGCGGGAACATTCGGCGTACGTCGTCGGGTGCCGGGCCCGGCCGACGACCAGCGACCACTGGGCGGCCGAGGGCAGCCAAGCGTTCCCACAATGCGTCCAGCGAATTCGACAGCACGTCGGCCTTACCTCCACGGACTATCGTCGCACCCGTACCGCGAACCGGCCCCCAGGTCCGATTCCGTTCCGTGCAAAGAACCAGCGCAGGAGGCTACCATGGCTGGAGTTCGTCGACCGCGGTGAAAGCGTGAGCGTCGCGCCGCGTCCCCCTTCAACCGAACTGGCATACGGGTACTCCTCCCACGTGGCGTTCCGCCCGAATCGCGTCGGCCGTGGCGCATGGGCCTGCGCAGCCGCGCGGTTCGCGGCGTCCGCAGTACCACCGGCGCCACGGGTGAGGATGGCCGGCGCACCGGCAGCGGTCCCCCGGGTGAAGCTCGCCGCCTGAGGCGCGTGTGCCACCGGGTCAATCTCGAATGCCGGAAGGACCTCCGCCTCTCCGGCGGAGTTCACCGCGATAACGGTCGGATCGTTGCAGTTGTGGACGAGGATCGGGGTGTTGCCGGCGACCACGTGGTAGGTGTGGATGTCGGCGACGGTGAGGTTGTGGACGGTGGCGATGGCGCCGTAGGCGACCACCGCGATGACCCGCACCCGAGCGCCGTCGGGCGTGCGCAGACTGTCACCCGGCTGGAGGTCGACGGCGTCCCGCCACGTCTTAGCGTTGTCGACCCAGAACGGGTGACCGTCAGTCGCGGTGAGCACCGCGGTCGCGCCGCCGGCGCCGCCGTCAGTGTCGACGGTGACCTCCACCAGCGCCTTGGCACCGTCACCCGAGATCGTCATCGTCACGGACTTCGCCTCGGTCGAACCGGTCACCGGATCGATAGCCAGTACCTTGTCGCCGGCCTCGATGTCCTCAATGGGGCGGCTGGAGCCATCCGCCATCAGGACCGCCGTGCCCGGGGTGAAGCTGTTGCCGATCCGGCAGGAGTCGCCGGCGGATTCGGCCGCTTCGTCGGCCTTCTTCCCGGCCGCTTCGGCCGCCTCGTCGGCCTTCTTGCGTGCGGCGGCCATGGCGTCGTCGGCGCGTTTGAGGACGTCGTCGGCCCACTTGAGCCTCGCCTGCCAGTGGCGATAGGCGTTCCAGGCGCGCTTGACGCCGCTGACGATGGCTTTGCCGGCTTTGAAGATCTTGCCCCACGGGATGAGGCCGACCAGTGTGCTGACGCAGGCGCCGAGGTCGCCCTTGGTGAAGCAGTTGATGATGTCGGTGATGCCGAGGAAGTCGAACAGGAACGCCAGGCCCTGTTCCTTGAGGATGTCGAGGATGCTCTTCTTCTTGACGGCCTCGGCTTCCTCTTTGTCTTTCTGGAGTTTCGGGTCGATGTTGGGGGTGTTGTTGCCGTTGCCGGGGTTGTTGTTGAGTATGTTGCCGGCGATGTCGCCGGGGATGTTGCCGGGTCCGCCGCAGTCGGTGCCTCCGAGGTCGCCGCCTTTTCCGCAGACGAGGAGGAGGCCGGACGGGTCGGAGAAGGTGGTCGGGTTGTTGTTGGAGTAGGCGTAGCCGTGCATCTGTTGCGGATCGGCGGGGTCGACGATGGGGTCGACCGAGACGAACCGGCCGGTGTAGGTGTCGTATTGTCGGGCGCCGACGTTGGTCAGGCCGGTCTTGTCGGTGGTGCCGCCGACGAAGCCCTTGTCACCGGGCCACGCGGGCGTGCCGGCGCCGCGCAGGTCACCGAACGGGGTGGACCGGCGGCGCTGGAAGGTCTGGGTGTCGAAGTCGACGGCGATCTGGTTGGTGCCCTGGTGGTCGGAGGCCAGCCAGGTGAGCTTGTTGTCGTCGGTGCGGACGGCGACGGTGCGCCCGTCGTGTTCGTAGTAGCGAGTTGCGCTCACCGTCCCGAACGTGGACCGGTGCAGCTCCATCGGCCCGAGGTAGAGGGTGGTGCCGGAGCTGTCACGGCGGATGAGCCGGTTGCCGTCGGCGTCGTACAGATTGCGGGTTTCTCCGCTGGAGTCGACGAGGCGGGCGAGTTTGCCTTCGGCGTCCCATTCGAGGGTTTGCACGGCGCCGTCGACGACCCGGCGGGTGGTGTTGCCGGTGGAGTCGTAGCCGAACGACAGGGTTTTGGTGCCGAGCCCGCCGGTGGTGGTGACGCCGGTAAGGGTGTGCGGCTGGGTGCCGGCGGCCGGCGGATACGAGTAGGTCGACTTGACCTCGGCGCCGGTAGCGGCGCGGCGGGTCTCGGTGGTCCGGTTGCCGGTCTTGTCGTAGGTGTAGGAGTGCCAGTACGGCGCGGGCCCGGCCAGCGTGGCCGCGTTGCGGGGGGCGGTGCAGTCGGCGGCCGGGGTCCAAGCTTCGGTGAGGCGACGGAGGTGGTCGTAGGCGAAGCACTGGGTATCGGCGGTCTGGTTGGGTGGCGCGTCGGCGACCTTGGTGATGTTGCCCATCGGGTCGTACTCGTACGAGGTGATGGAGATCGGTGCCCCGCTGGTCTTGGTGCGGGCCTGCGTCTGGGTCAGCCGGCGGGTCGCGGTGTCGTAGTAGAACCGCTCCTCGAACCATTTCGCATTGCCGCCGACCGGGTTGTTCCGCATGACAACGGTCGGCTCGGCGAACGGCGTGTACGAAGTGCCGGTCACGTACGGGGCCGCACCGGTGAGCGTGGTCGGCAGGCCGAACTCGTTGTAGCCGATGGTGAGGTCCTCGGCGGGCAGCCGTCCGCCGGCCGGGAGCTTGATCTTCGAGACCTGGCCGTCGGTGGCGTACTCGGCGCCGAACTCGTAGGTGCCAGCGAGGGCGCCCTCCGAGGGCGGGATGACGATACGGCTGCGTTTGGGCCGTAGGAACGGGTCGTACTCGGCGACTTCGCTGCGGTATTCGTCTGTGCCGACCCAGCGGCTGGATCCGGTGGGTAGGCCGAGTTTGACGGTGTCGTAGGTCCACGACACGCGCAGGGTCGTGCCCTCGTGCAGGGTGCTCGGCCGGCCGAGCGTGTCGTATGCGGTGGTCAGGGTCCGCTGCCGGGAGTCGGTGACCGTGGTCTGCTCGTCGTACTGGTTGTGGCCGAACTCGGTGTCGCCGCGGTCCGGGTCGGTGGTGCGCTTGAGCCGGCCCAGTTCGTCGTAGCTGTAGCTCCACACGTTGCCGGCCGGGTCCGTGACCGACAGCGGCTGGCCGTCCTTGTTGTACGCGTACCGGGTGGCGTCGAACGTGCCGGTAGGCGCCGGCCCGTGGTACTGGCGCAGTTCGACCGGCCGGTTGCGGGCGTCGGTGATGCTCATTGTGGCGGTGCCGCCGCGCGGTGGCTTGACCGACACTCGGTCGCCGCCGTAGGTGGTGGTGGTGCGCCACTTCTCCACCAGCACCGACCCGTTGCCAGCGGACAGGATTTCGTTCGTGGCGCGGCCGGCGCCGTCGAACTCGGTGCGGATCTGGTTGGGTAGCCGGCCTTCGAGCGGGGGTTGGAGAACGGCGAAGTCGGGTGGGGCGTCGTTCTTGTACGGGCCGCTGCGTTCGACCAGCAGACCGCGCGAGTCGTAGAACGAGTCGGCCACCGCACTGCCGCCGCCGACCGCGGGGAGCTGGGTTTGCCGCGGCCGCAGCAGCCCGTCGAACAGTTCGTACTTCATCTGGTAGTTTCCGCCCGGCTGCAACTTCCGGGTGGTGACGACGACGGGCTGCAGCGCGACGACGTGGTAGCCGAACTCGGCGTCCGGGCTGTCGGCGTCGGATCGGGTCGGCCCGCGGACCTGGTACACCCGGCCCAGCGCGTCGAGGGTAACCCGGGTGCGGACGTTGTGGGTTTGGTTGCCGTCGACGAGCGGGGCGCCCCAGGCCGGGTCTGACTGCTGGTATGTGACCACGCCGAGGGGATCGGTCGTGGTGACCTTGGTGACCGGGCCCCGATCCGCGGGGGTGTAGGCGGTGAGGCTGGTGTTGCCCCGCAGATCGGTGCTGGAGACCACCCGGCCGACCGCGTCGTAGCCGACCCGGGACCGGGTGCGGTAGTTGATGGTGGTGCCACTGAACCCGGCCAACTCGTCGATCCGGGTGACCAGACCTCGGGTCCGGACGGTGCCGTGGGTGTCCGAGCCGTCGTAGAAGCTGCGGTTGTCCGCGGCGATATCGCGCGGGACCTGCGGGCTCTGGTCGCAGCCGACCCGGAGTTTCTGCACCCGGGTGGTCAGGTTGACCAGGTTCACGGTGGGGTTGGTGACGTGCCAGAACTTGGTGCACAGGTCGTCGTTCGCATCCGCAACGTCGCCCCGGTCGTGGACCTGGCTGATCCGCCCGTCCGGCTCGATCCCGTTACGCACCTCGGTTTCCCGGACCCGGGTACCGGTGCCGGTCCCGTTGTCGATCGTCCGGTAGGTGTGCACGGCGCCGGTTTCGTAGCGGCGGGCCTCGATGTTGCCCCACGGCCTCGTCTGGGTGGCGGTGGGATCCGATCGCCACGGATCGGTGATGGTGCGGGCCAGCACGGCGGTGTCGCTGTCCGCAGAGAAGCTGACCGCTTCGCGGACGAGGCCGGCGAGGCCGTCGTGGTCTTCGAACCGGTACCCGGGTCCGCGGGAGTCCTCGACCCATACGTCCTTTGCGCCGCCGCTGGCGGTGCGGTCGCCGTCCATGCCACGGAAGTACAGCGACTCGGTGCGGATGACCGGGCCGTCGGTGCCGTCGCCGACCCGGGTGCGGACCCGGCCGTAGCCGCGCCACTGGGCCCAGGTCTTGTCCTCGATCGGGACGATCCCGTCGATGTCGTCGAAGTGCCACGCCGGCTGGCCCAGGTACTCGTAGCGGGTCACGATCGGGCGGGCCCCGCCGTGGCTGGTGGTATCGGTCTGGGTGATCTGCCCGACCATATACTTGTGGAACCAGTCGACCCGGTCCGGGAACGCGTCGTCGGCACCCTTCACGGGCATGCACAGTTTGGTGTTGGTGTCCGCCTCCGCCGGCACGTTGGTCTGTGAGCATTCCGCCGGGTTGTACACCACGGCCAGTTTGCCGCCGGTCTCGGTGGTGACCGCGTTGATCCGGCGCCAGTTCAGCGGCGAGATGTGCGAGGCGAGGTCGTCGACCCGGTTCTTGCGGAACTCGCCGTCGAAGGTCAACTCCGGCAGCGTGAGCTCCTGGCCGGCGCCGGTGCCGTGCCCGGTGTGGGTGATCCCGTCGAGCCACATCGCCGCACCGGTGGCGTCGTCCGGGTCCACGTACGACTGTCGCAGCGTCCACGACTCCACCGGCCGGTGGCCGACCCCGTTGTCGTTGAGCACCTGGGTGGTGATCTTCGCGAGGCGTTTCTGGGTCCAGAAACTCGGCGAAAACTGGTTGACGCAGGAGGTTCCGCCGCAGTGCTGATCGGTCGGCACGTCCGGCCACAACAGCGCATCGACCAGCGAACACGACGCGCCGGTCGTGCACCGGTCGACCACGTCGAACACGACCCGCCCCACCGGCGGGGTGGTGAAGATCGCGTCGGAGCGCTGCCCGTACTCGATGTGCCGCAGGTACCCGCCCCGGTCGTACCAGTCCGGGCTGTTCGCCTCACCGTAACGGGCGTACTTGTTGGTCTCCCGCCCGTAGTGGTACGACATCGTGTTCCCGTGGACGTCGACGACGTAGTCGAGGTTCCACCGGTACGCCTGCCGGCAGCCAGAGTTCTGGAATGACGCCTGGTAGCACGGCTCGCCGGGGTGGTTGCCGTACACGGGCACGGTGAACACCGAGTCGGTGCCCCGCCCGCTGGTCCAGCCGGGCAGATTGTGGTAGCCGAAGTGATACTGCGTCCCGTCCGCGGTCGTGACCCGCCAGTACTCGCCGTTGTCGTCGCCGTTTGCCCGGGTGGCGTCGGTGAGCAGTTCGACGCGGGACCCGTCGTCCTTCTTCGGCCGCCACACGTTCGACGTGCCGACCCGGACCAGTTCGCCGCCGCCGCCGTTGAGGACCATCGTGGCGTTGTCGGAGAACCAGCACTGATCCCCCGTCGGACGGGACTTATTGTTCGCCGCACCCTCCAGATCCGTCGCGCACGGCTTGTACTTGCGCTCGATCTGCCCCGGCCAGAACTCGAACCCGATCCCCACCCACGACGGCTGGTTGTTCGTGGCGTTGTTCCGGCCATCCACCGAACCCGACGAATACGACAACGAGATCTGCGGGGTCGGACCACCCAACCCCGGCGGCACCCGCAACGGATACGACCAGTTGAAATCGCCCGAGGAGCCGCCCGCCGTCCACGTCGCCGACGCCGACAGCGTCGTCGCCGTGTAGGTGCCCGACCCGCCGCCCCCCGCGGCGATCAGCGCCACCATCGTGGAGCCGCTGACCGCAAGCGCGACCTCACCGGTCACCCGGCCCGCCGCCGTGTCGTTGACCGACCCGATCGGCACCGGCGCACACGCCGAAACATCCGGAGTGGACAGCGCACACTCCGGCACCCGCGCCAGCCGCAACCGCGACGCCCAGGCTCCGCCGTACGCGTGCCGGAAGTCTCGGTAGTCGATGCCGAGGGCCACCCGGCCAGCCAGCCCCGCCACGCCGTCCGGCCGCGACAGCCGGACAAGCGGCGTATCCACCGTGGACACCTTGGTCCGGCCGAGCGTCTCGACCCGGATCCGGCCAGGACGCTGGAGGCTGTCCCGATCGGCCCCGGCGACGCCGGCCGCCGGACGCGCAGGGCCCACCAGCACCGGAGAACCACCGGCCCGCACGAGAAGGGGCGAATCCACGGCCGCGCCGTCGGCGCGCGGCGCCGCGACCGCCGCGTCCAGGTCCACCACAGCGGACTGTGCGGCCGGCCAGGTGACCTGCCGGGGACCCTTGACCGACACACCCGCCTCGGCATCCGGAGTCGCCTTACCCGGCGGAACCACCCGCGCCGGCATCGACGGCTCAACCTGCTCCGGTGGCTCGTACGGTGGCGCGGCAAGCGCGGGCGGCTGCCCAGCAACCACCGCCAACAGCGCCGCAACCGCGACAATGACGACCGTCGGACGCCAACGCGGCCCACGCCGCAGCGCGACACGACGAGATCCAGTTAGGGAACTGACGGACCCGGCCACGGCATTCCTCTCCGGAACTGAGTCGACAGTCACGGATTCAGGTAATGCCTGGCGAAACCCCCGTGACGCCTTGGCCGACACTATGCGCCGCACAACGCCACACAGCAACCCTTGTCTTCGATGCCATATCCCCTTAGCATTCGCCACTGCGGGCACACGGGGAGGCACGCGCCGGGCAACAACCGGAGCGCATGGGAATGTCCACTTAATACTAGTAACTCAGCAATGTCGATGAATGACCAATCCTACGTGGTCCGGTCCACTGCCGAATGGGTAACTGCTGCCCATAAACCACGGGGAGAAAGTCATGCGGTTCACTGCTCGCCGGCGCTGGTTCACCGCCGTGAGCGCGGCAGCGGTCATCCTGGTGACCGCCGGGGTCGTCACGGGCGACCCCTGGGTCGGCCCACCGCCGGCCACCGACGCGCCCCGCGATCCCGTCCACGATCCCGTTGTTGCCGCGCCCCCTTCCGAAGACACCGTCGCGGCGGTTGCCTTCGAGGAGGCGGCCCGCACGGGCAACGCCGTCGAGATGGCCGGTAAGCGCACCGCGTACAGCGAGACGTTCGCCAACCCGTCCGGCACCCTTTCGACCACCCTGCACGTGGAGCCGGTGCGGACCCGGCAGGGCGACAACTGGGTACCGGTCGACCTGACCCTGCGGTCGGACGCGACAGGTGTCCGGCCGGTGGCGGCGCCTGCGGACGTCCGGATCTCCCCGGGCGGCACCGGGCCGCTCGTGACCGTCTCCACCGACGGGACGACGTTCGGCCTCACCTGGCCCGATCCGCTTCCAAAACCGACGATGACCGGCGACACCGCGACCTACCCGCAGGTGCTCCCCGGTGTCGACCTGAAGGTGCGGGCGCTGGCACACGGGTTCTCCAAGACACTCGTGGTCGCCGACCGCGCCGCGGCCGCCCATCCCCGCCTCGCCGAACTGCGGTTCGGGGTCATCGCGAACGGCCTGACGGTGCGGTCGCGGCCCGACGGCGGGTACGTGCTCGTCGACGGCAAGGGCGAGCCGCGCTTCGCCAGCGACGGCGCCGCGATGTGGGACACGCCGAAGGTGCCGCCGGGCACTCCCGCCGACGCCGTGGACCACGTCGAGCCGGCCCACCACGTGTCGCTGCCGGTCCAGGTCGAGGGCGGCGAGTTCGTCGTGCGCCCGGACCGCTCGATGCTCGCCGACCCGGCCACGAACTACCCGGTGACGATCGATCCGGAGACCCGGGCGATCACGTCGTTCGACTGGACCCACATCAACGCCGGGTCGGAGACCACGTCGTATTGGAACAGCACCGACCGGGGGAACGCGAAGTCGGGGTACAACGGCTGGCCCACCGGAAACTTCGCGGCGTGGCGGTCGTTCTTCCTGTTCGGCACGCAGGAGCTGATCGGAAAGAACATCCGCGACGCGTACTTCAGCATCACCCTCGACCACTCCGGTTCCTGCAACGACACCCTCGCCGATCTGTGGCACACCGCCAACGTCGGCCGGTGGGAGTTGGTCACCTGGAAACACCACAGCGGCGTCAACAAGTGGCTCCAACAGGTCGGCTTTGCGTACGGGCACGGCAACGAGGACGACGGCTGCGGCACCACCGACCCCGACATGCGGATGCACTTCTACCATCACCTGATCCGCGAACTGGTGCAGCGAGCGGCGAACAACGAGTTCGGCACCCAGTTGACGTTGGGGTTGCGGGCGAACAACGAGGGTGACAAGTTCCAGTGGAAGCGTTACCACCCGAGCAACGTCACGCTGACGTTCGAATACAACACACCGCCGCAGCCGCCGAGCCAGCTCTCGACGGTGCCCGCCACCGCGTGCGGAACTGTCCAGAACCCGACCCGGCTACCGGGATCCATGCTCACCCCGACGTTCGCGACGACACTGCGTGACGTCGAGCCCAACCTGCTCACCAGCACCCTCGAGGTCGCCCCGGCCAGCCAGCCGGGCACACCGGTGCACACCGCGACCACCCCGCAGGTCGCCCGCGGGTCGTCGGTGACGTGGCCGCCGGTCCCGTCCGGACGGCTGCAAACAGGCGTGGTGTACCAGTACCGGGCGCGCGCCAACGACGGGGTCGACTACAGCGGGTACTCGCCGGCGTGCTACTTCCAGATCGACACGACCGCGCCGTCGGTGCCGAGCATCGCCTCGACCGATTTCCCCGAGTGGACCCCGGTGAAGGACATGGGTTCCACCGGCACGGTGAACCTGCGGCACGGCCCAGCCGACACCGACATCGCCGGCTACGCCTACGGGTTCGAGGCGAGCAGCATCACCGGTTACGTGCCGGCGGACGCCAGTGGCGACGCGACGATCCCGATCACGCTCTGGCGGGACCCGCAGACCGGGCTGCCCGAGGCGGACCTGTACGTGCAGGCGGAGGACAAGGCCGGCAACCGCAGCGCGCCGGTGGGGCCGTACCGGCTGGCCGCGAACGACAACGGCGCGGTCGCGCCGGGCCGGCCGGCGGACGTCAACGGTGACGGAGCCGGCGACGTGTCGGCGCTGTTCGCGATGAGCCAGCAACGGCTCGCGGCGTGGACGTTCACCTCCACCGGATCCGGGTTGCACATGCCGATCGTCGGGTGGGACACCGGTCAGAGCGGCGCGTCGTTCGTCACGATGCGACCCGTGGCCGGCGACTTCACCGCGGACGGGTTGGCCGACCTCGCGGTGTTCCGGCAGGACCCGGACGGCCGGACCAGGCTGTTCATCCTGCGCTCGAGTGGCAACCGGTACGACGCGTTCGGGCCGGCCTGGACCAGCCCGCAAGGCGATCCACAGTGGACGTTGGCGAACCTGAAGCTCGCGGCCGGGAACGTCAACGGAAACGGTGGTGACGACATCGTCGTCACCACGCGGACGGCCACCGGCTGGACCGGACACGCGTTCACCCGCACCGACCCGGCGAGCGAAGGCTGGACCGCGACCACCTGGGCCACCGTCAGCCCGGCTCCACCGAACTGGTCGGCGTTCACCCCACTGGTCGGCGACTTCACCGCCGACGGCCGGGCCGACCTCGCCACGGTCACCGGCGTCGCCACCGCGCAGACCCAGGTACACGTGCGCGCGTCAACCGGTACCGCGTTCGCGGCGACGGCGTCGCTGTGGTGGGACTCGGGCGCCGGTATGTGGGAGCACCGCCGCAGCCGGTTCGTCGTCGGCAACGTCGACGGCGACACCACGAACGGCCGCGGCCGGGCCGACATCGCGGTCCTGTACTCCTACACCGATACGGCGGGCAAGCTGTTCACCCTGCGCAACCAGGGAAGCGCGCTGGCCACCGAGGCATGGTGGCCGGCTGGGTCCGCCACCGGCGCCTTCGACGCCCGCACGTCCGAGTTGTACGCGACCGACATCAACGCCGACGGTCGCACCGACCTGGCCGTATTCAACGAGTGCTGCTCAGTCGGCAACCAGGAGTTGTGGACGGCGATGTCGACGGGCACCGGATTCGGTGCGCCGCAACGGGTCCGTGAGTTCACGGTCAACCGGGAACGACCGGCGAGCGGCCGGTGGAAACTCGACGCCGGCTCCGGCTCGGCACTTCACGACGAGTTCGGCGAGAACCCGGCGACCGCGTTGGGCGCACCGGTATGGGAGCTCGGGCCGACCGCCGTGAACGGCGACAACTCGTTGCGGTTCAACGGCGTCAACCAGTGGGCGGAGACGACCGGACCCATCGTCCGCACCGATCGCAGCTTCACGGTCGCGGCGTGGCTCAACCCGCGTCAGACCGGCGGCGTCTGGCCGGCGGCGGTGACCCAGACCGGCGACCGGGCCAGCGCGTTCACGATCCGCCACGACGGCACCCGGTGGATCTTCACCGCCGCGGAGACCGACGGTGACAACCCGGCCCACGTCAACCTTGCGTCCAACCAGCCCGTGCGGTTCTACACCTGGAACCACGTCGCGGCGGTGTACGACGGGGCACGCGCCGAGGTGCGGCTGTACGTCAACGGCGTGTTCGAGAACTCCACCGCGATCAGCCGGGTCTTCGCCGGCACCGGGCCACTGGTCATGGGCCATCTCAAGTGGAACGGCGCGCCCCGGGACTACTGGAACGGTGACATCGGCGAGGTCGAGGTGCGCGACTACGCGATGGGCGACTTCGACATCAGCCGGCTCGCGAACCTGAACGTGCACGCCGGCCACTTCCGGTTCGACCAGACCAATCCGACGGCGAACTCCGGCCTTGTCGGCGGGAACCTGACCCTCACCGGGTCGCCCGGCTTCACCGCCAACCGGGCCGACGTCGCCGGCAAGGCGGTGACGTTCAACGGCACGAACCAGTACGCGGCGAGCCAGTGGCCGGTCCTGAACACGTCGATCAGCTACACGGTGATGGCGTGGGTGAAGCTGACCGCTGTACCGACCAGCGGCGACTGGCCGGTGATCGTCAGCCAGAGCAACGGCCGGTGCAGCGCGTTCATGCTGCGGTACTCCCACAGCTCCCGGAAGTGGATGTTCTCGGTATTCGAACGCGACGAAGACGGCTCACCCCACATCAACCTGGAGTCGTCGCAGCAGGTCCAGGCCGGCGTGTGGACACACGTCGCCGGGATCTACGACACCACGACGCAGATGGTGCACATCTACGTCAACGGCCAGTTGGGCGGATCCGCCCCCGCGCCGAGCAGCTTCCGGGCCTGGGAGGGCGGGACCGTCGGGCGGGCCCGCTGGAACGGCCTGCCGTACGGCCTCATCAACAGCGCCGTCGACGAGGTGTACCTCGTCCAGGGCGCGCTGAGCCAGGCCGAGATCGCCCAGCGCATGGCACAGGCATGACAGGCATAGCCACCGGCGTTCCCCCCAACACCAGGTGCCGGCGCGGCCGCCGACCCCGACACCGGCATCCAACTCGCCGGCGAGACCGACATCATGGGCCAGGCGTTCAACAACAGCCGCTGGGCCACCTCCTGCACCGGCGCCACGTCCTGGACTGGCGGCACCTGGAACACCCGCACCTGGACCGGCGGCTCGTGGACCGGCACCTCCTGGACCACCCGAACCTGGACCGGCGGCTCGTGGACCGGCACCTCCTGGACCACCCGAACCTGGGCCGCCACCACCTGGACCGGCACCAACTGGGCCGGCCGCGCCTGGGCGGCTTCGACCACGACCACCCTCGTCGCCCCGGGCACCACCACCTGGGACGGGCGCACCTGGTCGGCCCGCACCTGGTCGGCCCGCACCTGGTCCGGCCGCACCTGGAGCGGCGGCTACTGGTCCAGCGCACACTGGCAATAGCCCCCGCACTCCGAATCCACCACGAGCGGCCAGCAGCGTGCCGAAGTGACTCCCCTGACCGGAAAACAACCCGCTCGCTCTTGGTGTGGGCGTATGGGGTGCCCGGCGAGGTCACCGAGCAGCGTCGTGGTGATCCACTGCCCGACCCGGTCGACCAGCACCTGACTGGAGGCGATCCATCGGGCCGGGTCCGGATCGGCGTTGCGCTTGACCCTGTGCCTGCCGAAAATTTATCCGGGCAGGTCAGGCCGCGTGTCTGTATTCGTGGAGGACACCCGCGAGTCGATCAATTCGGCGGATGTCGAGTCGGGCGATTCGGTCTGGATCGGTGATCGGTTCGGGTAGTGGCTGTCGTGGCCGGGCGTTGGCGATACCTTGGTGGGCTCGGTGCTGGTTGTAGAACGCTTCGAATTCGCGCAGTGCCTGCATGAGATGCCGCTGATTCCAGATCAAGGTGCGGTCGAGCAGTTCGCGGCGGTAGGTCCGCACCCACCGTTCCATGATCCCGTTCATCCTGGGCATCTGGACACCGCTGCGCACCACGGCGATCCCCGCATCGGCGAGGATGGTGTCGAACTCGGCGGGGTACTTGCCGTCGCGGTCGCGGATGAGCCATCGCGCTTGCGATCCGGCGTCCTGCAGGTCCATCACAAGGTTGCGGGCGGCCTGGGCGACCCAGGCGGCGGTCGGGTGCGCGGTGGCGCCGAGGATCCGGATGCGGCGGCTGGCGTGCTCGATCATAGCGAGGATGTACAGGCGCGCTCCGGTGAGCGTGACCGTCTCGATGAAGTCACAGGCCAGCAGGGCGTCGGCTTGCGAGTGGAGGAAGTCCGTCCAGGTGGTGGAGGATCGTTCGGGCGAGGGGTCGATGCCCGCGTCGCGGTCGGATAGGGGACGCCGTTTTCCGGCGTCCCCCTCCTTAGAACCGTGCGGGCCGCTCGTCGCGGCACACGGCTCAAGCAGCCCGCGTGGGCGGGCAGGCTCCTGCTTGGCTGGTTCGGGCCGTGTTCTGCGCCTTGTTGTGTTGGCGGGCGCAGTGGGCGTGTACGAGGCGGTGGGTTGTCCGGCTGCTGTCGTGTTCGGTGATGGCCTGGTGGGTCATCGCCTTGCCGAGGGCCGCGTACCAGGTCTCCCACTGGCGGGGGGAGTCGGGCACGTGGTCGGTGTACAGCAGCGGTTCCCGGCACAGGGGGCACCGTCCGTGTTGGATGCGCAGGGCGCGTTGCCAGGACTGGGCCAGTTGTGGGGGTTTGCGTTTTCGCCGCCGGTCGGCCCAGTACTGGGCCAGGGCGGGATCGTCGGGTGAGTTCCTGCCCGCGACCGGGGCGTGCCGGACGATCTTTGTCCAGGCGTAGCGGTGGAGGTAGGCGCCGGTGTCCCGGTCGCCGAAGACCCACCGGTCGTGTCTGGTCGGGTGGTATGAGCCGAAGTAGCGGGCGGCAGCCCATGTTCGGCTCTTGTTGGGGTGCCTGCGGCGGGCCCATCTGTAGAGGTGTTGCCACAGGTGGTAGTCCAGGCGCTGGTAGGCCTTTTTGGACACCCCGGGCCGGAAGTAGTTCGCCTGGCCTCGGATGATCGGGTTCATTTTCATGATCACTTCGGTGGGGCTGGCGCCACGAAGGGCGCGCAACTCGTCGGCGATCCTGCGCCGGATCTTGGTGAGTGCGTTGCGGCTGGGGGTGGTGAGGATTTTCGTGCCGCTGTGGATGTGGTAGCGGCGGATGGTGAAAGATAGGAAGTCGAATCCGTCGTCGATGTGGCCGATTCTTGTCTTTTCCTGGTTGAGGGAAAGACCCCTTTCTTTCAGCCAGGTGCTGATCCTGGTTTGGACCGTCTCGGCCTGTTCGCGGCTGTGGCATAGGGCCACGAAGTCGTCGGCGTAGGTGATGACGGTCGGGCACCCGGCTTTCACGTGGCCGCCGGATTTGTAGCGGACTCCGGCGGCTTCCTCCATTCCCTGCAACGCGATATTCAATAGCAGCGGGGATATCGGACCGCCTAATGAACAGTGCGGGGTTATGCGCAGCGTCGGTCTGTTGGGCCTGGTGAGGGCGTGGCTGGGGGCCGAGCGCTGCGCATAACCTTCTCGGTCGTGGTGGCTCACAGTTTGGCGAGCCAGTTGAGTAGTCCGGGGTCTTGGTTCCATTCGGGTAGGTCGTCGGTGACGATGTCGGTGTAGGCGGATTCGAGGGCTCGGCGTTTGGCTTCGATCGAGGCGCGTGCGTAGATTTCGGTGGTGGACAGGTCGACGTGCCCGAGGATGTCGCGGATGTAGGGCAGTGGGATGCCGGCCTCGTAGAGGTGCATTGCCTTGCTGTGGC
>WUUC01205886.1_pt1 | contig 16145 bp, 13 predicted proteins | sample 6278441 | NCBI WGS metagenome assembly WUUC01 (sample SAMN13675441, study PRJNA597444) | soil metagenome | isolation source: soil | place: USA: Washington | collected 2017-10
ACTCGTGCTCGAAGCTCAGGAGCGCTGCATCGAGATGATTGCGCCCGGCGTCACCTTGGACGAGATGCACCAGCGCTCGGTCGAGATTCTGACCGCAGGGATGGTTCGTCTGGGACTGCTCGAAGGCGACCCGGCGAAGCTCATCGAGGAGGAGAAATACAAGCAGTTCTACATGCACCGCCTCGGTCATTACCTCGGCCTCGACGTGCACGACGCCGGACGCTATCAGGTGGACGGCGAGCCGCGCACCATGGAGCCGGGCATCGTGATGACGGTCGAGCCCGGCCTCTACATCGCCGAAGACGCGGAGGGCGTGCCGGACAAGTACAGGGGCATCGGCGTCCGCATCGAAGACGACGTGCTCGTCACCCCGGAGGGCTACCACGTGCTCACCTCGGAAGCCCCGAAGCGCATCGAAGAGATAGAAGAGCTGATGTCGCGCGGAAAAAGTGAGCCCTCTGAAATCCTGCCTCAAGAGGCGGCTGGCGCGGGTGAGAGTGTAAGAACCGCCGGTTAAAAAGAGAGCCCCGGCAATCTGGATACCGCAGTCGTTTGAAGGGGAGCAGCGTCCGGCTGCGGGAACTCCGAGGACTTCGTCCTCTCAAGCCGCAGCCGGACGCTGCTCCCCTTCGCTTATAGCCGACCCTCGCCACAAACTCTTTGAAGCAAGGCTTCTCCGCGCGCGTACACGCGGCGGCTTTGGAGCGCGATTTACTGCTCGCATACCGTCGCGTAGCAGAAGACGATCCCGTCGTTGAATATGTCGCCGCAGTACGCGGTTTCCCCGTAGAGGTTTGCACACGCGTCGTACAGGGCTCCAACCTTCGCTTGGCAGTCGCCGCATGCATCACGGGCCTTCGCCGTGCGGGTGGTGGTGGAAGAGGAGGCCAAGCCTATCGTCAGCACGAAGAGGGTCAGCGTTGCGAGAAGGATGCGTGTCCTTTTCATTTTAAGTTCCTTTCAGCTTGAGCGTTGAGTGGGGTGAGGTCAACGGGCGTCGCTTTACTATAGTATGCACGGGGAAAAGTCAATGCCCGTCGGAAGCGGCCCGCAGCGTGCTCGAAGCGACGCGCGGGCTTTGAGCCGTCGTTTGATTTAGAACCTCGAAGACCGTGCGGGGGATGTGACTTTATGAAGCCCACGAAATCCACGTCATGGTTCACGCGCTTCGCCAAGCTGACGGCGCGCGCCACGGGACGGCCCGCCGCCTTCATCGTCGCCGTCGCCGTCATCCTCGTCTGGGCCGTCACAGGCCCGCTCTTCAACTTCAGCGACACATGGCAGCTCGTCATCAACACCGGCACGACGATTGTGACCTTCCTCATGGTCTTCCTCATCCAGAACACGCAGAATCGTGACTCCGAGGCCATACAGGTCAAACTCGACGAGCTGATTCGCGTGACCGAAGGCGCGCACAACGCGCTGCTGGATTTGGAGGAGCTGGACGAGAAGAAGCTGGAACGGATTCGCGCCGGGTACGAGCGGCTGGCCGAGCGCGCGAGGGTGGATTTGACGGAAGGGAAGTTCGACACAGGCGTGTGCGACGTGGACGACGAGAAGGCGGACTGAATCGGAGGCTTTTAGAAGATGCAGAGTGACCTGCCGAGCAAGCTGTTCCTGCCGGTCGTTTTAGGAACCAACCGGAAAGAGCGAAGGAGCGCCTTCGTCGCGAAGTGGCTGTCGGGCGAGATGAGTAAGCGCGCCGAGATAGAGACCGCTCTGTTCGACGTGGCGGACTTCGCGCTGCCGCCGGACGACTACGGCACGGGGCTCAAAGACCGTTTTCCCGAATGGAGAGACGCCATCATCCGCGCCGACGGACTCGTCTTGGTGACGCCCGAGTATAATCACGGCTATCCCGGCGCTTTGAAGAGCGTCCTCGACCTGTTGCTCAAGGAATACATACACAAGAGCGTCGGACTGGTCGGCGTCTCTGCGGGGCCTTGGGGCGGGACGCGCGTCATCGAGGCAATGGTTCCGATGGTGCGGGAGCTTGGCCTCGCTGTGACCTTCTCAGACCTCAACTTCCCGTCCGTGCAGAACAAGTTCGACCACGAAGGGAAACTGCTCGACGAAGCTTACGCGCGGAGGGCGAGCGATTTTCTGGACGAGCTGGTCTGGATGAGCCGCGCTCTCAAGTGGGGCCGAGAGAATCTTCCCTCCAAACACCACAAGGCTTGAGCTTGACGGCTCGGTTTAGTCGTCGGGCGCGAACAATTCATCAGCGCGTGAGGTGACAAGGGATGAGCGCAGCTTCGTCGGAGTTTCAGCCGGAAGGGCGGGGAGCTTTCGGGGCCGTCGTGCGGGCCGGTCTGCTCGCGGGCGCTTTGGACTTGACGGCGGCCATCGTCGTATACGGCCTGCTGCGGGGCTTGAGCCCGGTGATAATTCTGCAATCAATCGCCAGCGGGCTGTTCGGCGCGAGCGCTTACCAAGGCGGTTTAGGGACGGCGGCGCTCGGCGTCTTGCTGCACTTCGTAATCGCGTTCGGGGCCGCGCTCGTCTATTACCTTGCGAGCCGCCGTCTAGGGTTTATGTTGCGGCAAGCGGTCGCGAGCGGACTGCTCTACGGCGTCGCCGTGTACCTGTTTATGAATCTGGTCGTGCTGCCGCTCTCGGCCTATCCGGGCAAGATTTCTTTGCGACCTTCGACGGCGCTCGCGACCGGCCTCGTCATTCACATGCTCTGCGTAGGGCTGCCCATCGCGCTCGTCGTCCGCCGTTACTCGAAATAATTTCGGCGCGGCCTCAATCCCCTTCGTAGCCTTCCGACAATTCCGACACAATCTCGCGCGCAATCTCGCGCGCACGCTCGACCTCTTCGGGCTTGAGCGAGACCGCGCCGACGACCGCGTGGCCGCCGCCGCCGTAACGCTCGCAGATGGAGGCGATGTTGTGACGGCGCGGGTGCGGGCTGAAGGGGTTCGAGCCGACTGAGATTTTCGTTCGACCGGGGACGCGCGTGACCGCGACCGAGTAGGTCGTTTGGGGGTGGACGTAATAGGGGATGAACTTGTTGAAGCTCTGAAGGCCCTCTTCGACGAGGTCGAAGAAGACGACGCCGCGCGCGTATGTGGCCTTGCGGCGGATGTGTTCGAGCGTCTCGCGGTGTCGTTCGAGGATTGGGCGGAAGCGGCTCTGGACTTCCTCGCCGGTCGCTACTTCTTCGAGCGGGCGCACGACAAGAGCGCGGATGATGTGCTCGATGAACTCGGGCTCCGCCACGTTCTCGATGACCTGCATGAGTTGCAGCGCGGGCTCGCGCAGCTCGACGGGCTGCGCCGCCGAAGTGTAGAGCGCGCCGTCGATGATGTGCGCCCAGTGGACGAGCGGGTCGAGCGTAGAGTCGGCGAAGCTGAAGCGCTCTCGGGCGACTTGCGCGATGAACTCCGTGCAGGACTTGCTCTCCGGGGCCCAGAACTTTTTGCCCGAACGGTCGGCGCGAAAGTGCGTCTCGTCCGAGGGGCTGAGGAAGGCCGACTGGTGATGGTCGAACCACCACGTCAGGCGCTCGGAGGGGCTGTACTTGAAATCCACGATGGCGTTCTCGTCGCCGTCGAACATCTCTTCGTCGAACAGCTCGCCGGGCCTGTGTGCAAGCGGCGTGTACTCGATTGAAGCGTCGGCCACATGCGAGTTATAGAAGCGTGTGAAGACGGCGGCGGACGCGACGCCGTCGAAGCATTGGCCGTGATAGAGCAGGCGAAGTCTCATCTAGATTGGTATCAGTGCAAAAAAGTTGGTCTGGAAAAGCAGGCCATGATAGCAGTCGCCCCGGCTTCATGCCAGAAGCCGGGGCAGTGAGATTGCGGAATGGGGAATGGCGAATGCGGATTAAAGAGCAGTCCGCGTGCTCCCTTAGATAAGGGCTGCTTGCTTTTTCAATCCGCAATCCAAATCCGCATTCCGCAATCGCCTCACTGGCCGAAGCGGTTGCGGTACTCGATGGAGTCGAGGAAGGCCGTGACCATCTGTGCCTGCCGGAAGTCTCCGCCGAACTCGTTGAGCTTGCCGAGCCAGAAGTTATAACCGCTGTGATTGGCCTCGGGCGCGTTGTCGGGGTTGCGGCGCAGGTAGCCGAAGTACTGCATCAGGACGAACGCCTTGTTTTTCTCGGCGGTCGCAAGGTCTGCGTCCTCGGCAACCTTGGTGAGCACGGAGGCGCGGCCCGCCGGGGTGTTGTTGGCCGCCAGCTCGTCAACGAGCGCCGTGCGTTCCGCAGCGGAGAGGACGTTGCCCGCGTTGGTGTTCAGAGTGTTCACGAACTGTTCGGGCGTCACGTTGGAAGGGAAGGCCGTCGTGAAGCGCGAGCGGGTGACGAACTCCTGCGCGAAGGCAGCCTTGTTGGCCGCAAGCCGTTCGGGCCAGCCCGCCGTGCCGACGATGACGTTCTGGCCGATGCGCTGCGTGTCGGGCAGAAACTCGTCGAGGCGGACGACGGGAACGGGTATCGGAGTGAGCACGCCGCCGATGGTGGCTTGACCTGTAGCGTCGCCGTAGGCCGTCTTGTACATGCGGTGGACGAGGTAGCCCGTCTCCTGAAACTCTATCGAGAGGAAGAACGCCGCTGAAGTGTCCGTGCGCTTGAAGGCGCGGCACTGCGCGTCAGCGCCGCAACTCTCGATGCCGTTTGTCCAGAAGGCGAGGCCGCCTGCGTCCGGCTCGCGCCCGAGGAAATCGAGGTAGTGCTGGCGGACGAAGAACTGGCTGCCGTCGATGGCGTTGCCCGGCTGCTGTATGACGTAGCTGGCGCTCTTGACGGGGCTGCGTACGAACCCGGCCCTGAAGGCGCGCGCCTTGAGCGTCATCGTGCGGTCGATGCGGAGCGACGCGCCGGGGCTGACGGAAGGGTCGCTCTCGGAGGGGTCGCGCCCGTCGGTCGTGTAGCGGATGACGGCCAGAGGGTCGGGGCAGTTGACGTTGACGTTAATCGGGAGCGGGTACGTGCCCTCACCCTTGTCGAAGGTCGGCGCGGCGAGCACTGAGATGCCGGAGACTTCGACGGGCGCGGCGCGCGCGAAAGAGGTTCCGTCGCCGAGCGCACCGAAAGCGTTCCGGCCCCAAGTTCGCACCGTCCCGTCGGCCAGCAGCGCCGCGTTGTGGTAGAGCCCGGCGGCTATCGCGACCGCGCCCGAGAGGTTGACGACGCGGACAGGCGTCGAGCGATTCGACGGCGGCAGCACTCCTTCGCCGAGTTGGAGGAAGCCGTTGTATCCCCAAGTCCAGACCGAGGAGTCGTCTTTGAGCGCCATCGAATGACGCGCCCCGGCGGCGATGTGCTTGACGCCGTTGAGTGCGCCGCCGCCTGAGTTGACGACCTGCACGGGCGAGAGCCTGCGCGTCTGCGTGCCGTCGCCGAGCTGCCCTTCGGAGTTCAATCCCCAAGCCCAGACCGTCCCGTCGTTTTTGAGCGCGAGCGAATGCCGCTCGCCCGCCGCGACGGCGATGATGCCGGAAAGGCCGGAAACTTGTGCCGGCGTTGCGCGTCCCGTCGTCGTGCCATCGCCTAGCTGTCCTTCAAGGTTGCTGCCCCAAGCCCAGACCGTCCCGTCGGAGCGCACGGCGAGCGCGTGCGCGTCGCCCGCGCTGATGGCAGTCACGCCCGTCAGGTTCACGGCCTGCACGGGCGCGGTGTTCGGGACGCCGTTGCCCGTACCCGTCCCCAACTGGCCCGACTCGTTGTCGCCCATGCCCCAGACCGTCCCGTCGGTCTTTAGCACAAGCGAGAAGAAGCGGCCCGCCGAGACTGCTCGCGCTTCCGTGAGAGCGCCGACGCGAACGGGCGTCGTGCGCATCAAGACCGAGCCGTCGCCGAGCTGTCCCTTGAAGTTCGCGCCCCAAGCCCAGACCGTGCCGTCGCCTTTGAGCGCGACGGAGTGCAGGAAGCCGCCCGCGAGCGCCGTCACGTCCGAGAGGTTCTGCACGAGCACCGGCGTGAGCCGCGAGAAGCTGCCGCCGAAGGAATGCGAGCCGTCGCCGAGTTGTCCTGACTCGTTGCTGCCCCAAGCCCAGACCGTCCCGTCCGCCTTCGCCGCGAGCGTGTGCGACTCGCCCGCCCCGACTGCGCGCACTTGGTTGAAGACCACGTTCTCGACGACCTCGACGGTGGCGGTCGCAGAGTTGTTCGAAGGGTTCGTGTCCGTCCAGAAGTTCGAGGCCGTGGCCGTCGTGCTCAAAGTCGAGCCCGGCGCAAGCCCGTCGAGACTGAGGACGAGCGTGACGACTTCGGTGCTGAAACTCGTGCTGCTCATCGTCCCTATATCCACGACGACCGGGCCGCCCGCGCCCGGCGAAGGCGTCGAGCAGGTGAAGCGTCGCGTCTCGCAGCTCACGACCGTCACGCCCGGCGGCAAAGGAATAGTGACGCGCGTCTGCTCGGCTGTGCCGGGGCCGTCGTTGGTCAGGCGGAACAACTGCGTGACCTGCCGCCCGACTCCGACGGGGTTCGGCTGCGCCGCAAGCACTTCCATCTTCAGGTCGAGCGGGTTCTGCGTGCCGCCTCCGCCTCCGCTCGTGCGTCGCGTGTAGGTGACGGTCTGCGCGTTTTGGAGAGACTTGAGAGCGGAGGCCGTTTCGGTCGGGTCGGAGGTGTGCGAGGCGACGACGTACGCGTCGGGCACACCGCCGCCGATGCCGACGACGGGGAAGAGATTCTGGTTGCCGTCGCCGTAGCGCTTGATGATGGTTCCGTCGCTGCGCAGCTCAATCTCGAAGTTGACGGGCTGCTCGCCGCGCGAGGTCGTCGGCGCGAGCGGCGTGTCGAAGGTCACGGCCTGCCAGCGGAAGATGATGCGGCTCGGGTCGGGGTTGACGACGTAGACATCGTCGGACGCGCGACGGTCTGTGCGCAGGTCGTCCCAGAGCCCCGCGATGCGCGGGTAGGCCGCAAGCTCTGCGACCGAGGGAATGGCGTCGCCCGGCGAGCCGTCGGGGTTGTGCGGCAGATTCGGCGTGAAATAGAGCACGCCGTTGGTCGAGACGTTGACGCTCAACTGCGTCGTGTTGAAGAACGGGAAGCGGTTGTTGAAGTTGAAGGGCAGTTGAAAGTTGAGCCGGTACTGGTCGTCGCCCTTGAGGCCGAGCGGCGTGCCGCCCGTCGAGAGCGGTTCGGGGGCCGACTCGGCGACCGCGTAAGGGTTGTCGCGGAGGTCGTCAACCGTGTAGGGGATGGACGAGACGGCGCTGGCGTTGCCCGCGTTGTCAATCGCGCGAATGCCTACGAAGCCCGACGGGTGGCGGAAGGGGAACCGCGTGTTGATGAACTGCGGCGTGCCCGCGTCCGAAGGCATCGGCGCTAGCATGAGACGCCCCGCCGTGAAAGCTTCGTCGCTCGCGAAAGGCGTGTCGGAGAGTCGAATCTCGTAATATGCGGCGCGTCCCACAGCGCCGTCGTCGCCGGGCGCAGTCCATTCGAGCGACAGTTCGAGCGGGTCGAGCGAAGCCTGCCGCGTGCGGAAGTCCGAGATGTTCGCGGGGGCCGTCGTGTCGCCCTCGGCTGCCGTCTGTAGAGCCTTGAGCGCGTTCAGACGGCGGTTCGTAATCGTCGTGGGAGGAAAGCTGCCGAACTCGTCGCCGCTGTATAGAAGCGCCGAGCGGAGTCGCGCGAGCGTCAACGAAGGGTTCGCGGCGCACAGGAGCGCCGCCGCGCCGGAGACTTGCGGCGCGGCCATCGAAGTGCCGGTCGCGTAGGCGTAATCATTGCCAGGCAGGGTGCTCAGGATTTCGTCGCCCGGCGCGAACATGTGGACGCTGCGCGGCCCCGTGTTGGTGAACTGCGAGATGCCCTGAAAACGTGTGAGCGAGGCGACGGAGATGATGTTCGGGGCCGCATGGCTCGCCGGGTAGACGGGGACAGAATCGTTGTTCGTCCGTTCATTCCCGGCAGCCGCGACGAAGAGAATGCCCGCGCCGTTGAGGGCGAGGATGGCGTCAAGCTCCGCCTGCGAGCGTCCCAGCCCGCCGTAGCTGTTATTGAGCACGCGGATGTTCGCGCCGAGCGTGCCGCCCGTGCTCTGGAAAAGCTCGCGCATCTGCTTCGCGTAGTTGTACGCGCGCACCGTCAACAGCACGCTCGAAGGCGACGCCGCCGCTTCTTCTTCGTTGCCGAGCACCTTGAGCGACATCAGGCTGACCTGCCAGTTGACGCCCGCGACGCCTGTGCCGTTATTGCCAGCCGCGCCGACTATGCCCGCAACGTGCGTGCCGTGAAAGTCCGTCTCGTCGGTCGCGGGAGCGCCCGGCGCGCGGTCGAAGATGGTCGAGTCGTCGTGGAAGAAGTCCCAGCCGTGCACGTCGTCTACGAGGCCGTTGCCGTCGTCGTCCGTGTTGTTCGAGGGAACCTCGCCGGGATTCGTCCAGACGTTCGGCTGAAGGTCTGCGTGCGTGAGGTCGAAGCCGGAGTCGATGACGCCGACGACGACGTTGCGGCTGCCCGTCGTGATGTCCCAAGCGCCCTCGGCCTTGATGTCGATACCGGCCACGCCCGCGCGAGTGTCCTCGACGCCCGGCTGGCCCGTATTCTTCAGGTTCCACATCTCGGGGAAGCGAGGGTCGTTCGGCAGTCTAAGGGGACGGCGCACATAGTTCGGCTCGGCGTAGAGCACGTCGGCGCGCGCCGAGAGTGCGGCGACCACCGCGAGCGTGTCCGCCGGGCGCACGCGCGCGAGTCGAAGGCCGCGCACGACTTCGAGCCCTTCGGCACGCGCGAACTCGACGGGCAACTCGCGCCCTCCCGAATCACGGAGCGGGGCCAACGCGCGCACGCCTTCCACGGCCTTTGCCTCAGACCGGAAGCGCACGAGGACTTCGCCGGGGACGAAGGCGGGCGTCTCGCGCTTCGTGTTCGTGCCCGAGTGCGTGAAGGTTCGCGTCTCCTGTCGCCGCGCGGCTCTGCCGGGGACGGCGAGGAAGGTGGACGCAAGGAGCGACGCACACAAAAGAAGGGCGACCGAACGCCGCGCGGCAGTCCGCGAAGCGACACCATTCAGAGGTGAGAGGGGCGAGGGGAACATTGGTATTTCTCCGAAAAACTACGGGGCTAAAAGTATTGCGGGTGACTACGAATCTCGGCGGAGCCCGTGCACGAATGTTGCGATTACTGTTCACCCTTCGAGCGCTCGAAAATCCGAGCGCTTGAAGGTTCGACACGCGCGCGCGCAGGTCGAGGCTAATAATCCCGAAAAACCTTCAGGCGCAGTTCGGGATTAAGGTTCGCCTTTGAAGCTCTTGAACGGGTCAGGTGGAGAGAGAGAACTTCCTTCGGTTGTTTGTGCTTTACCGTCGGCTCGGCCTCGGAAGTCACTTTCAGGACGCCCGAGGCGAGCCGGGGATTCTACCCCAAGCGGAAGGCCCGGCGCACGCCGCCGGAGCGAGGATTTTCAGGGCTTAACTTCGCAGGGCTCGACGGCGCTCTGCTCGGCGAGGCCGAGCTTTTCGCGTATGAACTGCTCGGCGTCCTTCTCTATCAGCTCGCCGCCGACGACCCAGACCTTTTCGGCCAGCACATCGCCCTTCGCGCTCAGCTTCGACGGTTCGAGGAAGACGTTGAAGGGCGAGCCCCAGCGGCGCGTGTCGTTCGACGCCTGACGGTAGCCGTAGTGCGTGGTCTGGTCGCGCGCCTCACGCCCCTCGCTCTCGACGACGACCGTGTAGGGCGCGCCGCCCTGCGAGTCGAAGTACCTGCGCGCGTCGTCCGCGGAGGCGTACTCGTTCACCGCCACCACGTCGAAGCCGTTCTTCTGATACTTCTCAAGGAGCCGCGCCACGACGGGCGCTTCCATCTTCCAGTTGCCGCACCAAGGGGCGAAGTAGACCACCATCACAAGCTTCTTGCCCTTCGCCCACTCGCGCAGGTTGACGGGCGAGCCGTCCTTCAGACTCTTGAACGTCCAGTCCTTGTAATTGATCTTCTGCTCGATGAGAGGCGCGTACTCGTGCCCTGCGGTCGAAGGCGTCTGAGCGGGCGCGGCGACGGCGGCAGGAGTCTGAGTCGGCGCGGGCGTGCTCTGCGCGTTGGCGGCGTTCGAGACGAACGCGACGAGCGCGAAGATAAAGGCGGCATAGCGTGCGGTTTTTATAAACATCACTATCTCCTAAAAAACTTCAAGTGAACTCGTTTGCTCCTAGCTTTCGTCGTTCATCTTGTCAGTAACCTTACTCTGACCGCGCCCCGTGTGGTCAGTTGACGCCGCGGGTGGTGGCGGTCGTCGTTTCATCGAGCAGAGGCATGATGAGGGCCTCGAAGCCTGCGCGTGATTTTTCGCCGATGATGGTGTGGCGGATGCGGCCTTCGCGGTCTATGACGAAGGTGGTCGGCAGCACGCCGACTTTGTATTTGGCGGCCACGTCGTCGTCGCCGAGCGCGACGGTGTAGTCCTGCTTAACTTCCTTCTGAAACTCTTTGACGAGGTCAGCCGAGTCGCTCGTCGAGAGGCCGACGACCGCGAAGCCGCGCGATTCAAGCTCGCGGTTCATCGCGCTCAAAGCCGGTATCTCAGAACGGCAGGGGACGCACCAAGTCGCCCAGAAGTTGAGGAGCACGACCCGACCTCGATAGTCGCCGAGGCGGAGCGGCTGCCCGTCGAGCGTCTTCACTTCAACCTCGGGCGCGGGCTCGAAATTCGCGTTGCTGACAGGCGCGGCGGGCGGCGCGGACTGCACGCCGTTGGTAGCGGCGGCGGGCTTCTCCTGCCCCGCGCTCCACGTCTGAACGAGTCCCTCGGCGTTGGGCAGAACCCCCGAAGCGACGCTCGCAATCCAAGTCAGGCTGTTGCTCGCCACCAGCAGCCCCATCAGTATGAGCAGCACGCCGGAGAAGACTTCGACCTTGTGCAGATGCCGCCGAAACCACGTGTAGAAGCCCATGAACTGATTGAGCAGAAGCCCGGTGGCGAGGAACGGCACGGCGAGGCCCGCCGAGTAAAAGAGGGAAAGGATGAGCCCGCTCTTCCAGCCGCCGCTGGCCGCCGCCAGCCCGATGATGCCGCCGAGGATGGGGCCGATGCACGGCGTCCAACCGGCTGCGAAGGCCATCCCGATGAACAGCGAGCCGATTGGCCCGCGCGGCTTCTCGTTCGAGAACTTGCGCGTGTCGCGATAGAGCGCGCCAATCTTCAGGACGCCCATCAGTTGAAGCCCGAAGCCGATAATCACCACCCCGCCGATGATGCGCACCCAAGGGCTCGCAAACAGCACGTTGCCTATCCAACCGGCTGTCACGCCGAGCAGCACGAAGATGAGCGAGACGCCCGCGTTAAAGGCGAGCGAGTTGACGACGACCGCCCGCCTCGTCCTCACGCCCGGGCCGCCTTCGCCCTTCAGGTGTTCGAGGCTGACGCCGGAAATCAGAGAGATGTAGCCCGGCACGAGCGGCAGCACGCACGGCGAAAGAAAAGACGCAACGCCCGCGATGAACGCCACGGTGATGGTGATGTTTGAGCCTTCCATAACAGTTCAGAGATTACAACAAATCGGAGAAAATTGCCGCCCGCCACGGCTCGCCGGGAAGTAAAGAAAAGGTAAAAAGAATCGAAGCCCTTCAGAAGAGGCGTTCCCGAAGCGTCGCGCGCTTCTATCCCTTCCGGGGACGCCGCGCGCGCCAAAGCATCAGGTTCAAGTAGATGCCGGAAAGCGCCGAAAGGCACGCCAGCGCCGAGAGAAGAATGAGCAGCGGAACCTGCGCGCCTGCCGCGAAAAAGTAGAAATGAGCCTGCCGGAAGTAGCGCGTCTTCGCAGAAGGCGGCGGGGCCTTCGAGACTTCGCCCGTCTCAGCGTCGATGAACAGAGAGTCCGCGCCCATCCCGCCGATTGACTGGTAGAAGGGACGCCCGCCGCGCATCAATAGCGTCAAGGCCGTCGTCGGCAACTCCCGCCCCGCGAAAGCGTTCGCACGCCGCATCGCCTCCGGCGCGCTCAACGCCACGCGCGACGCATCAATCGTCTCTACCGCCCCGCCCTCGACCGCCCCCGGCCACGCGTACAGCAGCCCGCTCGAAGCCCACGCCAGCACCGGAACCGCCACCAGCAGCCCCAACCAGATGTGCACGCGGTAGATGTAATATTGCATGCAGAGAGAGAAAAACCTACGTCTTCAAAACAAACTCAGAACGCCCGTTTGAGAGTCCTCGTCGAGAGCCTTAATCTTTTGGTAGTGGCGACGAAGAATTCCTTCAATTTGCTCGGTTGTGCAGTTCCCACGGCGTATCCATATGACTTTAGGAGGAAACCCATGCAGGACGCTCCGGTCGCTGAAATCCACATCCTTCGTCACAATCAGATAGCGCTCGCGCGAGGCGTGTTCCCAGATTGCTTCGTCGGAAACTTGGTCGAGCCCGAGCGGGTGGACATGATTCGAGTCCGGGTAGAGGTCAGCGAGACGCCGCACCAATCGCGGCGAGAGTTTTGGTCGAACAGGAGTTTCAAGCTTCGACTACCATTAAATGTTTTTCACGGTCTGCGGCGTAGGCGAGGCAGGCCGTAATGTCCTCGTCGGTCAGATACGGGAAATCATCGAGTATCTGCTGCCTGCTCATCCCCGCCGCGAGATATTCGAGCACGTCGTAGACCGTCATCCGCATCCCTCGGATGCAAGGCTTGCCGCCGCGCTTACCGGGCTCAATGGTGATGATGTCCTGATAGTTCATAAGGCCGGATACTAAATTGCGCCGTTCTTCAAAGCAAGTTTTTCGCTTGTCGCGCTTTTACTCGTCATCGCTCACGTCTTAAGGCTTTTCCTGAATCAGTTTCTCAATCATCGAGGCGAGGGCTTTGGCCTCGGTGTCGCTTGCGCCGATGGTGATGAAGCGGACGCGGCCACGGCGGTCGATGAGAAAGCCTGTGGGGATGGAGGCGATGCCGTAGCTCGCGTCGTTCTCTTCGTGGTCGGCGATGGCGAAGCCGTAGGCGATGCGGTTCTGCCGCTTGAACTGCCGTAGGAAGTCCAGCTCCTCGGCGGGTTCGAGGTCGCCCCCCGTGCCGCGCCCGCCGAAGAAGTTCGTCATCCCGAGGATGACGAGCCCACGGTCTTTGTACTTGCCGTGCAAGGCGTTTAGCTTCGGTATCGTCACGCGGCAGGGGCCGCACCAAGTCGCCCAGAAGTCGAGCAGCACCACCTGCCCGCGAAGCTCCGAGAGAGCGACCGGCTTCTGGTCAATCCATTCCGTAATCTTGATTTCGGGCGGCGCGGCTTCCCTTTCGGCGCTCGCCTGAGCCGACGGAAGGGGAGGCGCGTCGAGCGGCGCGCCGTTGTCTAGGAGCAGCATCGTCGCGTCGCGGTAGAGCCTCGCCGAAGGGAAGGAGAGCGAGAGAGAGCGCATCTCCTGTATGACGGAGAGAGCTTCCGCGCGGCTGCCCGCTTCGAGCAGCGTGTCGGCGAGAAAGTCGCCCGCGCCGAAAATCACTGCGTCTCGCTGGTGCGCGTTTATCTGCTTGCCGCGCGCGACTTCGAGGGCCGCCGCGTAGGCCGCGCGCGCGTGCCGGACGGCGCGAGCGTAGTCCTTCTTCTTCGCGAAGAGCGAGCCCATCACGTAATTGAGCCGGTGCAGGTCGTTTGGCGTGCGCGGCTCGCGGCTCTGGTACTCCGAGAGAAGCCGCTCGGCCTCGGCGTGGAGGCCCAACTGCCCCGCCTGTTCGACGGAGAGGGCGCGCGCCTTCTGCTTCAGCGCTTCTGGCGCGCTCGCGCTCTCGGAAGTCTCCGAAAGGAAGCGGCGCAGAGTGTCGAGCGCGTTCTGGGAACTTCCTGCGAGGACGTAGAGCAGCCCCGTGTAGTAAAGGTCGAGGCCGTCGGAGGGGCCGCGAGCCGCGAGCCGCGTGGCATGTTTGAGCGACAAGTCCTTCTGCTCTTGAAGGGTCTTCTGCTCAAGCTGCCTGCTGTAGGGCACGGCGTTCTTCTCGAACTCTTCAAACTTGCGGCGCGCATAGCCCTCCGCCTCTTCGTAGAGCGCCTGCGCTTCCGACTTCGCGTCGGCGGCGGGCGCGGCGGGAGCGTTTGCGCTCGTCTTGGACGGCGTTTGAGCGAAAGCCTTCGCGCGCGGAATCGGCGCGGCGGTGAGCAGGCTGAAAGCTAGGATGGACGACAGCACACTCTTCATCAAATACCTCTACCCCTGATTAAAAATTCTCTACCCTTCGTGTGACGCGACGAGCGCGCGGCGGAAGCGCGCGGGGGAGAAGGCTTCGAGCGCTCGCGGGGCGAAGCCTGTCGCGCGGCCCTCTACGAGAGCGGCCATCAATTCGCCCGTCGCGGGCGCGAGCAGGATGCCGTTGCGGTAATGGCCGGTCGCGTAGAAGAGCCCGCGCACCTCGTCCGATTCGCCGAGCAAGGGCCGCTCGTCCGTCGCACGCGGGCGCAGTCCGGCCCACGAATCGGCGAGCGTCAGGCCGCCGACCTCCGGCGAGATTTCGAGCGCGTGCGTCTCGACGGCGCGGCGTCCCGCCGGAGTCACCGAGCAGTCGAAGCCCGCGTGTTCCGTCGTCGAACCGGCGAGCAGCCGACCGTCGCGTCGCGGCACGATGTAACCGCGCGGGCTGTAGACGACGTGCCGTACGAGCAGAGCAGCGCCCGCAGCAGTCTCGCGCCAAGCTTCGCGCCTGAAGCAGAGCATCTGCCCGCGCACCGGCTCGACCGGAGGATGTTCAGCCGCCCCTTCAAGCCACTCGTCCACGCCGCCCGCATCCGTCGTCTCGTGCAGTAGAGGCACGCGTGAACTCCAAGCGCCAGCCGCGAGCACCACCGCGCCCGCTCCGAATGCGCCGCGAGAAGTCCGAACGCCGGAGGCCCGGCCCCGCTCGACTCGCACGCCGAGCACCTCCGTCCCGTTGAGCACGCGGACGCCGAACCTTTCGGCGGAGAGTGCGAGCGCGCGTACGAGCAGGCGGTTCTCTACCTGCCAGTCGCGCGGGAAGCGGAGCGCGAGGCGCACGCGCTCAGAGACGGCGGGCTCGACACAGCGAGCCTCGGCCCCCGACAGTCGTTCGACCGCGAGCCCCGCGCGCTCTTGCCACTCGTAGCGCCTCTCGACCTCCTCAACGTCTCTGTCCGTGAAGGCTAGATAGAGCGTCCCCGTCCGTTCCAGCTCGACATCTATGCCCGACTCTTCGAGCAGCGCCGAGGCGAAGGCCGGGTACAGCTCGCGGCTCGCGCAGAGGAAGTCGAAAAATTCGTCGCGCGTGTCGGCCTCCGCCTGCGGCGCGAGCATCCCTGCGGCTGCGCTCGAAGCCCCCGCGCCCGTCTCCCCGCGCTCGAAGAGCGTCACGCTCAAACCCTTCTGCCCGAGCGCGCGCGCGACCGCGAGCCCCGCGACGCCGCCGCCCAAAATCACAACGTCCGACGACCCTTTGAAATCTTCGCTCTTTCGCATTTGTGAAAACTGCTGGTATGATGCGGCCAAACAAAGCTATCAGCGATTAGCTATCAACTTTCAGCCAGAAGCCTGACGGGTTGCTGTCTGGTTGCTGAGAGCTAACGGCCAAGAGCTAACAGCTAAATGCTCCTATGAAACATACTATCACACTGATTCCGGGCGACGGCATCGGCCCAGAGGTCTCCGCAGCGGTGGTTCGTATCGTCGAAGCGGCGGGGCTCGAAGTGCAGTGGGAGACGCATTACGCGGGCGCGCAGGCGCTCGAAAAATACGGGACGACGCTGCCCGAAGACCTGCTCGAATCCATCAAGCGCAACAAGGTAGCGCTCAAAGGCCCGATAACGACGCCCGTCGGCAAGGGCTTCACTTCGGTCAACGTCGGACTACGCAAGGCGCTCGACCTCTACTCGAACCTGCGCCCCGTGCGCGCTCTGCCGAACGTGCCCTGTCGCTACCCGGAGCTGGACTTGGTGGTCGTCCGCGAAAACACCGAAGACCTCTACTCCGGCATCGAGCACGTCGTCGTCCCCGGCGTGGTCGAGAGCATCAAAATCATCACCGAGAAAGCCTCGACGCGCATCGCGCTCTTCGCCTTCGACTACGCGCGGCGCGAGGGGCGCAAGAAAGTGACCGCCGTCCACAAGGCGAACATCATGAAGCTCTCCGACGGGCTCTTCCTCGAATGCTTCTACAAAGTCTCTAAAAGCTACCCTGACATTACCGCCGACGACAAGATTGTGGACAACGCCTGCATGCAGCTCGTGATGCGCCCCGAGCAGTTCGACA
>WUUC01110853.1_pt1 | contig 16143 bp, 11 predicted proteins | sample 6278441 | NCBI WGS metagenome assembly WUUC01 (sample SAMN13675441, study PRJNA597444) | soil metagenome | isolation source: soil | place: USA: Washington | collected 2017-10
CGACCTTGCCGTTGGACCACGGCTGCTTCGCGATCCACTCGATCGTGTCGTAGCCGTCTTCGATGTCGTTGGCGAACGGACGATAAGCACCCTCGCTCTTGAATTTGCCGCGCGCGTCCTGGAGCACGCGAACGTAGCCGTTGGCCATGTAGCGTGCCTCGGCTTTCGCGGGCTCGCCCTGATCCTTGCCGTACGGGGTCCGGCTCAGCACCACCGGCCAGGGCCCAGTGCCGGCCGGCAGGTACACGCTTGTGGCGAGGCGCACGCCGTCGCGCATGGGCACCATCTCCTCCCGCGACTCCGCGAGAAGCCTGCCGGGGACAGTGGCCTGGAGAACGGCTGCGGCGGTCAAGGCGAGCGGTGCGATCCAACGCCTGGCGATGTACTTCATGGCGCCTCTTTAAATGTAGAGAGACAGTGAGTCCTCACGTGATGCCCTACGGTCGACGCGTTGAAGGCACTCGGGTGTCAGCGCGGTCCCGGCTATGATACGCCCCTCACTCGCGCCGAATCGTCGATCTTTCGGCGCCGGCAACCGCTCGCCCCGCCCTGCGGTACCCTGCACCGGACGCTCGCGACAATCAGAACTCGATCTGCCCGCCAACCTGTGCCCGACGCCCCTGCGCGATGATCTGAGGCTGAAGCCATTGGGCACCGAAGTTCTCGTTCTGCGTCAGCACGGTCGATGCATTCAACACGTTGAAGACCTCGACGAACGCCTGCACGCGACGGCGGCCGATTCGGAACGTGCGCGAGACTCGCGTGTCGAGCTGCGAGATGTAGTCGTAAAACCGGCTCGTCGGATCGACCAGGTTGACCGTGAGCGTCCCCCCGCCGGTCAGCGGAACGCCGGCAATCGCGCTGTTCACGGTGTAATTGGCCGCCACCGGGTTGCCGGGTCTGGCTTGAAACGATCCGCTCACCTGCAGGTCGTACGGCAGTCCATAGGCGGTAGACATCTTGTACAGCGTCCGGAACGGCGGCGCCTGGTCGCAGAACCGCCGATTGTTCGGGTTCGAATTCGCCACGTCGCAGGTGTTCGTTGCGGTCCGCTCGGTTGTCACCCCTCCGAAGAGAAAACCTCCGCGCGGCAGCCGCGCATTCACGCTGATTTCGAAGCCGTCGTACTCCCGCGTGTTTTGCGTGGACCATGTGCTGAGGCTTTGCACGACACCGAGCTTGTCCGGGTTGAGGTTGTACATCGTGATCAATTCACCGCCGCCGTTGGGCAGCTGCGCGTGGGACGGGGCGACGATCGTGAACGCGGTGTAGTCGCGATCCGGGTCGACGAGCAGGTTCTTCGTCACCGACAGGTCGTAGAACTGGCGTCGATAGTACGCCGCCGTCGCCGAGACGCCGGGCCATAGTTCGTGGACCAGCGAAACGCTTTCTTCCCAGTTCGTCGGCCGAGGGGTGTTCGGGTCCAGCCGTGTCGCGCCCGTAGGCACTCCGAAGTTCGCGTTCCGTGTCGGACCGATCTCGAGGTACTGCGCGTTGCCGTTGGCGTCGAGCGCCGAATCGTTGCCGTCCAGGTCGGTCCACGCGCGTGTTTCCGCCTGCGTCTGCAGCGGATTGACGTTGCCGGCGAGCCCGAGCGCCTGCGCGGCCAGGAACTTGCCGACGGTGAGCTTGACCGCGGTCTTCCCGTTGCCGAACAGATCGTAGGATCCGCCCAACCGGATGGCCCAGTCCTTCCAGCATGGCAGGCACGGGACGTCCGGGGTTTCGCGCGCGGGCACGAAACGCCCGGCCGGCGCCGACTGCGCCGGCACTGACGCATTGAAATAATCGAAGCGAACTCCTCCGGTGAGCGTGAGCCGTCGGAGCGTCCACTGATCCTGCGCGAACAACCCCAGCTCGGCGTTCAGGTTCTCGCGCTTGAAAAGCGGCGTATTCCTCACGCCAACGGTACTTGCCCTGCCGTTCAAGTAGGTCACGACGGACATGTCGCCGTGTGCTTCGTGGCGCGCCGTCTGGTAGCCGCGCTCGAAGCTCGCCCCGGTCTTGAAGGCGTGAGATCCGGTCACATAGGAAACGTTCGCCACGGTGTTGAAGATCGGGCTCACGTAGTGGGTGGGAAGGATCGAAGTGGCCGTCGTTCGCAGGTTGCTGGGCAGATACTGGCGCTGGACGTCGAAGGGACCGTTCTGCCGCTGGTACTCGAACACGTAGCCTGGATAGTTGTACGACTGCCCGACTTCGAGCAGCACACGGTTGGTGACCGGAGACATCCATTTCGCCTGCGCGGCATAGGGGAACGGCACGGGCGTCCTCAGCGCCGCTTCGGGCTGGATTCCGGCGCCAAGCGTGGAGCGTTCGGTGTTGGTCGACTGGCGGTAATACGCCACGCGGATCTTGTTGCGCGTCGAGATCTGATAGGTGAGCCGCGCGGTGGCGTGCGGCGCCACGTGTCCGCCCGTGTCCGCCTGACGCCCGTCGGGGAAGAACGTGTTCGCGACCAGCGAGTTGGTTTGCGACAGCCTGAGGGCAAGGAAATACCACAGTTTGTTGCGCCGGAGCGGACCGCCCACGGCCGCGTTGGAATCCCAGTTGTAATCGAGCTTGTCGCCTTCCCTGATGAACGCACTGAGCTCGGGAGTCACGTTGTCGTTCTGAAAGGCGCCGGTCGATCCGAAGGTCCGCCACACACCGGAAAAGACGTTGCCACCCTCCTTCGGGATGGCGTCCATCCGCATGCCGGCGCTGGGATTTTCGGCCGACTGCGTTCCGGCTGTGTACACCACCTCTTCCTGACCGAGCTCGTTCACCGAAACACCACTGGTCTGACCTCCGCCGGCCACCAGGATCTGGCCGATCTGCATCCCCTCGAACGTGATTCGCTGGTCGCCGTTCGCCGACCCATGAACCGTCATGACGGCCAGGCCGCCCTGGGGCGTGTACAACGTGACACCCGCCACGAGAGCGGCGCCTCCATATGTTGTGCGCGCCGCGGGCAGGACATCGAGCACCTGGCGATTGGCGACGAACTGTGTCTGCGTGCCCTGGACGTCGACAACGGGCGACGCCCCGGTCACGGTCACGGCCTCTTCGACCGTCCCAACGCTCAGGACCGTGTTGACCTGCGCGGCAAACGCGCCCTCGAGCACGATGCCCTCGCGACGGACGGTGCCGAACCCGGGGAGCGTAAACGTGACGGCGTAGGTGCCGGGACGCAGATCGATCACCGCGTAGCGTCCTGCGCCGTCGGTGACGACGGTGCGCGTCTGCTCGATCAGCGCGGGGCTCGACGCCGCGACCGTCGCGCCGGGCAAAACCGCTCCGGTGGCATCTGTGACGAGTCCGGAAATGCTCGCCCGCTCCTGCGCGTCGGCTGCAGAGGGCAGCAGGAGCATCGCCGCACCCACGATCACGATCGCACGGATCCGTCGGCGTGCCATGACTATCCTCCAGTGTTCACCGGCTGTTGCCGTCGCGTGTTCTGCGGAGTTCACGTCCTACTTCCGAACGCCATACTGATTCCCTCGCTATTCGATGATCGCCTGCATCACCGCGTTCTCGAAATCGCGGCTCAACTCGCGAATGACCGACTTCTGAATCATCAGGATCCCCGTCAACTGCTCCCGGCGGTCCACCCAGAAGTGCGTGCCGTACACGCCGTACCAGCCGAAGCTGCCCTTCGATCGGCGCTGCCCCGACTCGATCGGGTCGATGACGATCTCGACCGTGAGGCCGAATCCCATTCCAGCGCGGTTCGCGCCCGACTTCGCGTGCAGCTCGCCGACGTGGTTGGATCCCATCAGATCGACCGTTCGGGGACTGAGCAGGCGTATGCGGCCGAGCTCGCCGCCGTTGACCAGCATCTGGGCGAACTGGAGGTAGTCTTCGGCCGTGGACCATAGGCCGGCGCCGCCCGAAAACAGCGTCTTGCTCGAGAGCCGGTTCGGATTATCGTCGCGCGTCAACCCCTGCGGCGCGCTCCGGTATAACGTCGCAATGCGCGGCGCGCGATCGTCCGGCGGATAGAAGCTCGTGTCCTTCATCCCGAGCGGATCGAAGATGCGCTCCTTCAGGAAACGGTCGAACGTCTGGCCAGACGCGACTTCGACGATCCGGCCCAGCGTGTCGATGCCGGCCAGCCCGCTGTAGCGCCACTCGGTTCCAGGCTGAAAGTCGAGCGGCGCCGAGCCCAGGCGCGGGACGTAGGTCGCGAGCGTGTCGCCCGGGTTCCGGGGAGCGAGTTTCGCCGCCTCCCGCGCCCCGGCTCCGCCGCTCACCAGGCCCGCCGTGTGCGTGAGCAGATCGCGGACCGTGATCTCGCGCGTGGCGGGAATCAGGTAGATCGCGCCGCCCGCATCGGCCCCCGCCGTGGTCCTCGACGGAGCAGCGGCCGCCGGCACCGCCACCTTCATGCTCCTGAACTCGGGAACGAACCGCGACACCGGATCGGTGAGCCGGATCTTTCCTTCCTCAACGAGCATCAGCACGGCAACGCCGGTCACCGGCTTGGTCATCGAGGCGATCCGGAAGATCGCATCCTTCCGCATCGCCGTCTTCGACTCGACGTCCATCAGCCCCTGGGCTTCGAAATGAGCGACCCGGCCCTTCCGCGCCACCAGCGTGACCGCGCCCGAGATCTCCTTCGCGTCGATGTAGCGCTGGATCACGCCGTCGATCCGCTCGAGCCGTTCGGTCGACAGGCCGACCTCTTCGGCCTTGCCCACCGGAACGCCTGCGGCATTCAGCGTCAGCGCGAGCAGCGCCGCCGCAACCAGTCCGACGCCGGCGCGCGCGATAAGCAACCTGACGCGGCGAGCCGCCGCGGTCGGCACGATGGTTTTCATAGTCGCCTCTCGATCAAGCCTCGGTGTGTTGCCGTGTCCGGGAGCCGCTTCGGCGTCATCGTTCGAGGATCGGCGCGGCCGATGAGCCGGGTCTAGCGATCCGTCTTCGACGTTCCACGTCAAGCCGCTCCGGCGATCAGAAATCGAACTGCGCCCCGATCTGCAGGTGCCGCGGCTGCTCGATCAGCTGCGGATTGAAGTACAGCGGGCCTACGCGCGTGTTCACCTGCAGCACGGTCGACGGGTTCGCCACGTTGAACACCTCGAGGAAGGCCTGCAGCCGCCGCCGGCCGAATCGGAAGTTCCGCGCCAGCCGCAGATCGAACTGCTTGACGTAGTCGTAATACTGCGACGTGGGATCGACGACCGTTACACTCAGGCTGCCTCCTCCGGTGATCGGGAATCCGGCCGCCGCGCTGTTGAAGGTGTACAGCGACGCGATGGTCCCGCCGGGCCGCAGCTGCAGCGTCCCACTGAGCTGCACGTCGTAGGGCAGCGTGTAGCCGGCCGACGCCTTGTACAGGCCGCGGAAGGGCGGCACCTGATCGCAGAACCGGAGGTCGTTCGGGTCCGCGACGTCACACGTACTCGTGGCGCTGCGCTCGACCGTGGCGCTGCCGAACAGGAACGCGCCGCGCGGGAGCCGTGCGTTGCCGCTGAACTCGAAGCCATGGTATATGCGCGTGTTGGTGGGTGAAAACGTGCCCACGCTGTCGACCGCGCCAAGCTTGTTGGCGTTGAGGTTGTACACGGTGACCGTTTGAGCGCTGCCGCCGGGCAGGTTGGGGTTCGCCGGCACGACGATTGTGTGCGGCGCGTAGTCGGCCGCCGGGTCCACCAGCGCGTTGCGAGTGAGCGCGATGTCGTAGTACGAACGATGGTAGTACGCCGCGGTCATCGACACGCCGGCAAACACCTCCTGAACGATCGACGCGCTCTGTTCCCAGTTCGTGGGCCACGGGGAGTTCTGGTCGAACCGCTGGGCCCCGCGGGGAATGCCGAAGTTCGAATTGCGTGACACGCCGATTTCCGCCATTTGCGCATTGCCGTTGGCGTCCAGCGCGCGCCCGTTGCCGTCGAGATCGGTCCAGCTCCGGGTGTCGGTCTGCAGCTGCATGGGGTTGTTGGACGAGGCAATCCCGGCCGACATCGAAGCGACGTATTTGCCCAGCGTCACCTTCACGGCGGTCCTGCCGGTGCCGAACAGGTCGTAAGACGCCCCCATGCGGATCGCCCACTCGTGCCAGCATGGCAAACAGGGGATCGCTTCCGACTCGCGCGCCGGCACGAAGCGGCCGGCAGGGTTCGACTGCGCGGGCACCGACGCGTTCAGGTAGTCGAACCGGCCTCCCAGATTGAGCGTGAGCCGATCGAGCGTCCACTTGTCCTGGGCGTAGAGGCCGATGTGCGCGTTCACGTCCTCATACCGGACGAGCGGCGTGTTCCGCAGGGCAATCGAATTGGGGCGCGCAACGCCGCCCGCGTCGTTCACGTACGTGAGCTGCGACATGTCTCCGTTGGTCGGATAGCCTTGCCGCTGCCAGCCCGCCTCGAAGTTGATGCCGGTCTTGAACGCGTGGGAGCCGGTGACGTACGACACGCTGCCGATCGTGTTGTAGATGTTCGTCAGGTACCTTGTCGGATTGTTGTAGGCCATCGTCGCCCGCCCGGTGGTGGCGTTCAACACTCTCACGTCGAGCGGCCCGACCTGCGGCTGATAGTGGTACTCGTAGCTCGTCGCGGAAAAGGACTGCCCGAACTCGATCAGCAGCCGGTTGGTCAGCACGGACGTGCCCTTGGCGACGGCTGAATAGTTCAGCGGCGTCTTCAGGTACAAATTGGCCTCGGGCGAGACCGCGCCGGTCACGTCCCACCGCTCGGTCACGATGGTGCCGTTGTTGCCGCTGAACCGCAGCTTCGTCTTCGGCGTCACCTGGTACGTGAGCCGAAGCGTCATGTTCGGGTTCACGTGTCCGCCGGTGCCGACCTGACTGCCGTCGGGCCAGAACGAGTCGGTCGCTAGCACGTTCTGCTGCGTCAGCTTCAACGCGCCGAAGTACCACAGCCTGTTCTGCCGGATCGGCCCGCCGAGAGCGACGTTGCTCTCCCAGTTGTAATCGAGCTTGTTCGCGGAGGTGATGAATCTCCTCAATTCGGGGGTGAGGTTGTCCGACTGCAATCCCTGCCACGATCCGAACGCGCGATACGTCCCGGCGAAGACGTTCCCGCCCTCCCTCGGTATCACGTCACCCCGAACGCCGGCGTTGGCGATTTCGGCCGAATGCGACGAGACGTCGTAGACCACTTCCACCGCCCCGAGATCGTTCGCCGGGTTCGCCGCAATCTGGCCTCCGCCGCCGAGCAGCATCTGGGTGACGTTCATGCCGTCCACGAAGGAATGCTGGTCCGCAGTGACGGAACCATGAACGGTGGCGGTGTTGATGTACAGATCGGCGATGATCTGGCCCGCAGAGGAGCCCGCCGCATTGTTGGACGAGCTCACGCCGGGCACGAGGCTCATGCCTCCATTCAGCGTCCGGGCGACTGGCAGCGTGTCGAGAATCTCGCGGTTGTTCACGAACTGCGCCCGGGTGCTCTGGGTGTCGACAACTGGAGATGCTCCGGTGACGGTCACCGTCTCCTCGACGGACCCGATCGCGAGTGCGGCGTTCACCGGTGCAGCGAACGCGCCCTCGAGCACGATGCCCTCGCGACGGACGGTACGAAATCCAGGCAGCGTAAACGTCACGGTATACGTGCCCGGACGGAGATCGACGATGGCGTACCGGCCGGCACCGTCGGTCACCGCGGTGCGCGATCGCTCGATGAGCGCCGGACTGGACGCCTCCACGCTCGCCCCTGGCAGCACTGCGCCGGTCCCGTCCGTAACGAGGCCCGCGATGCTGGCCCGATCGCCCTGCGCGTGAGCCGCGCGCGACACGAGCAGTGCAACCACACAGAGCCCGAGAATGGCAACGTGGCCCGCATCTCGACGCATATATCCTCCCTGAAGCCGAGTCAAGTCGAGCAGATGATTCGCCCCGGCGGACCTGCTGTCAATGTCTTTCTGCGACGCGGGCAGGCTTCAGGGTGCGCCGCCCTCGACTCACCAGTCGTTGACAGGCCGCGGAGAGTGCACTTATAGTCGGCTCCGTCCTGCATCGTCGGAGTGCACTCATGACGAAGACCATTTACCTGTCGATCGTGTTGCTCGCCCTCGCGTCAACTGCGGCCGCGCAGCCGGCGCAGCCCGCCGTCGAGCCGCCCGTCAAGCTGAAGGCGGGCGACACTCCGGTGCCGGGTGAATGCCTCACCCGGGAGGAGCTGGACCTGAACGCCGCGCTGCAGGCGCTCAAGCGTCCGACGCGCGGCGTCGAGCAGGAGGGCGACGACGCGCCGCGCTTCAATCCGAATTACTTCGTGGGCACGTGGAATATCGAGGGGGTGCTGCCGGAATCACCGCTGGGATCGGCCGGCGAGATCACCGGCGTCGAAACCGTTCGCCACCTCGATGGCTGCACCTACGAAAGCACGATGAAGGCGAAGAGTCCCGACGGGGCGTTCACCGTCAAGACGCTGATGGTGTACGACCGTCGGGCCGGCTACATGGTGAGACAGGAGCAGGACAGCCGTGGATTCCAGCTGCTGAAGACTGGCGTCGTGGGCGGCGACGCCGGCGGGTACTTCACGCATCACTGGGAGGCGCCGCAGGTGACCTACAAGGGAAAGCCGCTCCGCCTGAAGGGCAACACGTTCCTCGCCTCGCCCGAGAACTTTCGTCTCCGCATGCAGATTTCAGTGGACGGCAAGACGTACGCGAACTTCGGCACGATCTGGTGGCGGCGTGAGGGCACGCCGACACCGAAGTAGAAGATAAACGTCGTTGTGATCAGGGGGATTAGCTGCAGCTCTCGGCGAGGCTGATGACCGACATCAGGTTCATCCGCTTCACGTCGCCGCCGTCGACCAGCAGCCCCTTCACAAGCACCTTCCGGCCTTCCTTCAGCTGACCGCTGGCATTGGCGTTTTCGGCGGTGGTGAACTCCGCGCGCTGCCCGGACTGCAGCAGGCCTGCGGTGTCGAGAAAGTCGGCAAAGCCAACCAGCTGGAAGGTGCCGGCCCCGAGCGCGACGCTCTTGGCCTGTTCGACCTGCGCGACGGAAAACACGCCTGGCTGCGCCGCCGTGGCATCCGCCGCGCGAGCGAGCCACCACGTCGCAGGAGTGCCAGCCTTGCGCTCCGCGCAGCCGACGCTCTGTACGATCTCGACCTTGGGCTTTTCCGATGTGGTCGGCACGCGCCGCTGACCCGCTGCGACAACGCCGGTGCCGCCGACGAAGATGACAACGGCCGCGGAAACGGCCTTCCGGCTGATCATCGCCCTATTCTCCTGAAGCGAGAAAAAGGGCCGCCGCGGGCATACCGGGCGGCCCTTTCGAATGTCGAACACGCAGGACGCTCGTCCTGCCCGAATCAGTTCTGTCCCTGCGTCGTGGACGTCGGCTTCTTTTCGTTCTTGTCCACGGTGAAGCGGACGCTGGTGAGGAACATGTCGTCCCAGCTCTGCTCCGACCAGTACACCTCTTTGTTCGGCGAGGGGTTCATGCGGTTCTTCGCCGAATTGTCGTAGCGCCCGATCGCCTTCACGGTGCTTCCAGCCGGAACCTTGATCGGCTCGGCCAGCTCGTACGGCATCTGCCAGTTGAAGTCGTAGTTCGGGACGCGCAGCAGGATCTGCTCGCGGCCGTCGGGATACGTCAACACGTAGGTGACGTCCTTGCCGCGCAGGTGCATGTGCAGGCTCAAGGCCTGAATCGTCACGTCATCCTGAATTGGCGCCACGCCGGTGACGGTCCAGTTCGCGTCGTTGGGAGGAATCGGCGCGAGCAGCGGGTTCACACCCGATCCCGGGCCGCGGTTGATGCGGGGCCGCTGCCCGTTGATCACCGGCTGCCCCTCGGAGGTCTGCTCACTCATCCGCATGCTTCGCTCGACGTTGGTGATCTGCCCCGGTTCCCACCACACCCCGATGGCCGGACGCGCCGACTCGGGCTTTCCGGTCGCCTGGTAGTGAAGGTTCCAACGGATGTAGCCGAACCGATCGCCGCGAATCAAGCGCGCCTGGCCAGGCCGCGACACGCGGGCGCCCGAGCCGGGAATGTAGGCACCGAAGCCGCCGCCGTCGTCTTCATCTTCCTCGACCGCGAGATCGCCCGTGTTCACGACCTTCACGTCTTCCTTCGAGGCAACCGGCACGTAATCGGTGACAGGACCGCCCGGCCACGCCGGGCCGGTGCCAAGCACCGTTCCGGGCGGCATGCCGCGCACGGCCGTCGTGATGTGGTGCGTCGCTTCGACGTTCCCCGGCAGCACCTGGGTGGCCGAGACCAGCTTCGCCTCTTTGAAGGGCAGCCGCGTGTACAGGTTGAAGTTCGGCATCTCGCCGTCCGGCTGGACCTTCCACTCGACCGGGAATTCAATCACCAGATCGGGATCCTGCCCGGACGGATGACTCCAGCCAGCTTCGGCGAACCGGGGAAGGGGCGGAGCCGTTCCGGTTCCCTGGGGGGCGCCCCCGTCGGCCCACGCAGTGATCGTTTCAATCTCCGCGTCGCTGAGACTCTTGTCGTTGGCAAACTTGCCGTACCGCGGATCGGCAAACCAGGGAGGCATTTCACGGGCGCGAACCTTCGTCTTGATCGCGCGCGCCCAGGGACGCGCATCCTGATAGGAGAGCAGCGGCATCGGCGCGATCTGATTCGGCCGATGGCAGCTGACACAGCTGCGGAACAGAATCGGTGCGACGTCCTTGTTGAACGTCGGTGCAGACTTGGCGTCCGCCGCGCGTGCCGGAAGAGCTGTTCCCAACGCGCCAACCACAATCCAAACCATCACGAGTGTCAGTCGAGCCATTCGCCAACCTCCTAGCTGCCGCCGAACGCAGATCGAACCACGTCGTGTATAGCTGATTACCTCGTCAATGTCAAGGATTCTGCCCGATCCGACACCTTCCACGCGTGTTTCCAGCGGTCGTGGTCGCAGTGAACAGGCGGCCCGCCACCGCTCCAGTCGAAACGGACCGATATGGGAGTCGTCGCGCACCGCTGCCGCGACCCGGCACGCGGCGGCCTCGAGCAGCCGCCTCGAAGCGTCAAATGTCACCACGAGACAGGCGCGAGCGGAGCGCGCGTAGCTTACTATAGGCCGATGAACGCACGGACTGCCTGGCTCACGTCGGGATCCCTGCTGCTCGCGGCGATCGTCGGGGCGCAAACGACTTCGCCGCAAACCTCGCCGCAAACCGAGCCGGCTCCGGCGTCCTCGTCCGTCGTGCCGCCGCCGGAGGCCGGAATCATCAGACCGCAGCCGGTGGGCACGATCAGCGAGTTGATGGTGCGCGTGATCTACCCCGCCTCGGACGCCATCCTCTACATCGCGACGCGAATCCCGGAAAACGACGTTCAATGGAACGAGCTGGAGGCCAAGGCGCTCATGGTCGCCGAGTCGGCGAACCTGCTCATGCTGCCCGGGCACGCGCGCGATCAGAAGCAATGGATGGCCGATGCGAAGCTGATGCGGGATGCGGGCGAGGCCGCCTTGCAGGCGGCGAAGGCTCGGAACGTGGACGCGCTGGTGAACCTGAACGAGGCCGTGTACCGGTCGTGCACGACCTGCCACCAGCACTACCGCAAGAGCTACGGTCGGCGACCGTAACAGAGTTCCCGTTAAATCGTGCCGGTGTCAGCCGAGCAGCCCGATCAGCCGGCCGTTGATCGCCACCCCTGTCCAGAGAAATATCGACACGAGACCCGCGAGGGTGCGCCACATGGGCCTGACACGCGACTCGTCGGCCTGCGTGATGCGGTGGCGCAGCGTGAAGGTGAAGAGCAGGGCGACGACGAGCAGCTCCATCTTCCACCAGAAGTTCGGGCTGAAATACTGCTTCATGGCGGTGGATGTGAGCTGAGGAATTCCGGTGGCGAGCAGGACGACCAGCGCGCCGATCATCCATGGGCGCGCGTCGCGCGCCACACGGGCCAGCGGCTGCCGCGACATGCCGCGGCCGAGCAGCCGCAGATCGACGATGAACACCGAGCCGATCAACATCACGATCGCCAGCAGGTGGATCAGGTTGAACACCGAGCTGAGCGCCGCCGAATTGCGGATCATGACGCTGAAACTCAGCGCCTCGAGCCACTCGAAAAACGGCTGGAGATTCATGCCACCCTTATTCGAACGTGAGCCACTGATACGCGGTGAGCCGCCCGAACAGCACGACGCCCGCCCAGAGCGTGAGCGAGACGATTCCCGCGATTCTCGCTCCCGACGGCGGGACGAGCGCATCGTCCCACCTCACGACCGACCGGTACGTCGTCCGATGGAACCACATGGCGTTGAGCCCTGCGAACGCCATCAGCGTCATCTTCGACCAGAAGAAGACCTTGCCGTAATAGCGCATCGGCTGACCGTAGAACAGCACCATGCCGGTGATCGCGCTCACGACCATTCCCACCATCTGCCAGGGAAAGAGGCGCCGCTGGATCTCGCTGACCGGCGTCTGCCGATAGGCGACACCGACCAGACGCAGATCCATCATGGCGACCAGGCCGGCGAACACCGCCATGCTCACGACATGCGCGGTGAGCAGGATGGGATAGCCGTACAGCGATTCGCGGATCGCGATGCTGCTCGGCAGCGCGTCGAGCCACTCGAACCAGGGCCGCAGGGTCACGGGGTGCACCGCGGACCGCCGTTGGGCGGCTCGCGATAGACGATGTGGCAGTTTTCGCAGGCGCCAGCCACGTCGTTGGTTGCGTCGCTCGCCGCCTCGCGGTTCTTCGACTGGGCGGCCTTGTACATCTTCTGCGCGGCCGCCTTCAGCTCGACCACGTATTTCTTCCAGTCGGCCCGATCCACCGGCACCGGCCGGCCGTTCATGCAGAGACGCCCGGGAACGGTAATGAGTTGCGCGCTTTCATCGATTGCGAGCGCCGCGTTCTCGACCACCTGCCACCCGGTGTAGATCCCCGAGAACGACGCCGACGCGCCTCCTCCAGCTTCCTTCTTCCCGAACGTTTCGGGGTCGCTCGACTGCACGTCGAACAGGATGTTCGAATTCGGGAACAAGATGCCGCGCATGACCTGGGCAAGGTTGGCAACCGGCTTTCCCGCCGGAGCCTGCGCCGTCGCGACGCCAGCCAGCCACGCAAGCCCCACAAGCACCGCAATGATTTTCACACGCATGTCGGTCTCCGTCTGAGTACGAGAGTTCCCCGCCGGCCGCTGATTATACTCTTCCGTAGCGTGCGTTTCACATCCGGTCGGCACAGGCCGCCGGGATTCATGCATCTCTCTGCGTGACCGCGGAGCTTCTGCCTCGCCTGCTCGTGCAGCCCCTCCAAAAGACAGGCCACGAAATCACGAAAGCACGAAATCGACTGTTACTGCCGGGCAGAGATGTCGTACGCCGTGAGGCGATCCTGATTGCGGACGTACAGGCGGCCGTCGGCGATGGCCGGCGGCGTCCAGGCAGGATAGCGGCTCGTCGCAATGTCGAACCGCGAAACTTCGCGATAGCCGTCGGGACTGGCGGCGACGAGCGCGAGGGCGCCGTCTTCGCCGAGCACGTACAGGTGCTTGTCTGCATAGACGAGCGACCCCTTGCCGACGCTGCGATGCCGCCAGAGCACATCGCCGGTCCGGAACCGCATCGCCGTGAGAATGCTGCCGTTGAACCCGTACAGGACCTCGTCCACGAGCACCGACGTCGAATAGTGGTTCCGCATGTTTCGCGTGTAATACACCTCCGACACGCCCTGCGCTCCCGGCTTCAGCAGCGCGCCGCCGCTTTCGTACTCGGTGGACGCGAACACGTGGCCGTCGTGAAGAATCGGCGTCGCGATGTTCGCGGTCTGGTTGGACACCCTCGTGTACCGCCAGAGCGACTGCCCCGTATCGGCGCGAATGCCAACAAGGCCCTCGCTGGTGAGGGCGACAATCTGACGCACGCCGGCGACGTCGGCGGCCACCGCGGACGAGTAGCCGGCCGCGTCGTTGCCGCTCTGCCACAGCAGCGAGCCGTCGGCCTTGTTCAGTGCGACGACAGACGCGCCGCGTCCGCCCGGCACCACGATCAAGCGGTTGCCGTCGACGAGCGGCGACTCGCTCATCCCCCAGGGCGGCAGCGGTCCGCGAAACGTGCGCAGCACGTTCTGGCTCCACACGGTCTTGCCGGACGCCCCGTCGAGGCACGCGAGTGTCCCGTCCGACGCCATGGCATACACGCGCGATCCGTCCACTGTCGGCGTGCCGCGCGGTCCGTTGCCGCGCGATTCGCGGAACTCGCCGCCCGTCGCTGTCTCCCACGCCTTCGCGCCGGTCTTCACGTCGAACGCCATCACGTACTGCCGCGTCCCGCGCTGGCCCTGGGTGAAAACACGCCCTCCCGCCACGGCCATGGAGGCATACCCTTCGCCAAGCCCGGTGACGCTCCAGGCAGCAGGCGGACCGCCTGCCGGCCACGAGGGAAGCAGCCCCGTTTCGCTCGTCCGGCCGTCGCGGTTCGGTCCGCGCCACTGGGGCCAGTCGGCCGCGTGCAGCGTGGCACAGGAGGCGAGCGCCAGTGCGAGAAGGGCGATGCTCTTCATCAATTCCCCCAGCGAGATGCAAGACAAGCCACGAAAGCACGAACGCACGAAAACAAAGGTGTTTTCGTGGCTCGGCCTCCGACGAGGACTACGGAAATTCAGACGGCGGCGTGCGGCGCCTGGTCGCCTGCTCGAACGCATACGCCAGCTCGAGGAGCCTCGGCTCGCTGCACGCCATCCCCGTGAAGCTCACGCCAAAGGGCTGCGGCTTCGCGTTGAAACCTTCCGGAAACGGCGGCGCCGGCGCATTCGCCACCGTCGCGAACGGAACCATCACGGTCGGGTATTCGGCGCGCGCCGCCAGACCGGCGCCAGAGGGCCCGGGAAACAGCAGCGCGTCGAGGCGCTCGCCCTTCATCACCTCGTCGATGCCGTGAGCGCGCGACAGCCGGAGGTCCTTCGCGCGATCGGCTTCGTACCGCGCGCGATCCCGCTCGACGTCCATTTCATCCGAGATATCCAGGTTCGACTGCCCGTACTTGAGGGCGCCGGCGTTCCTGTGCGCGACGTTCCATCGCCGCAGCTCGGCGAGCGATTTGACAGGCGCCGACGGTCCGAGCGAGGCGAGCCAGGAGTTGAAGTCGCGCTTCATTCCGTACTTGAACGTGATCGAGCAATCGGCGTCCATGCCCCTGGCGCCGGGCGTCCCCGAACACATGTTCCAGAACAGCAGGTTGTTGAGCGGATCCTTGTCCACGATGGTCGGGATGTCCGCGGGATCAACGATCGTGGCTCCCTGTTCTCTCAGGGCGGCCATCGCGGCCGCCATCACGTTCTGCTGCTCGGCGTTCAATCCACCCCGCGGCGCCGGCGCACCTGTCGGTCCCGGCAGGGTCAAGGGGTCGTAGTAGAAAGCGCGGGGGATGCCGATGCGGGCGCCCTTAAGGCCGTCTGTCCGAAGCTGGCGCGTGTAGTCGCGACCTGGCGGCGGCGCGCATCGGCGCGTCGCGGGATCGTTCGGGTCCGGCGCGGCGCCCTCGAGCGCGCCGAGCATGCTCGCGACGTCGGCGACCGACTTCGCCATGGGACCGGCGGTGTCCTGGTCGGCGGTGATGGGAATGACACCGTAGCGGCTGATCCGTCCCACCGTGGGCTTCACCGCCGCCAGCATGTTCTGGTTGGCCGGGCTGAGGATGGAGCCCTGGGTTTCCGTGCCCACATTTCCGGCCCAGAAGTTGGCGGCCGTGCCGACACCCGAGCTCGATCCTCCCGTGGCGAGCGCCGGCCGGCCGTCGGAATCGGGCCTCGGATCGCGCCGCGGATCGTACGGATTGAAAGCGAACCCGGCGACGGCGTTGTAGTTGGTGGGCATCGGCGTCGGTATGCCGGCCACCCAGTTGGCGAGCTCCGTCATGCCGGTCTTGGCAATGATGATCGCGCCGGCGGCGCGCAGGTTTGCGGTGAGGGTCGCCTCGTAGGGCGGCACGAAGCGGTCGAAGGCGAGCGCGCCGCCCGTGGTCGGCATGTCCGTCGTGTGGATGTTGTCCTTGAGCGCGATCGGAATGCCGTGCAGCGGTCCGCGCACCGCGGACGCCGCACGCTCGGCATCCCGCCGGTCGGCTTCGGCGAGCGCGTTCGGATTCACGGTGATCGCGGCGTGCAGCCGGTGCTCGTAGGTCGCAATCCGCGTGAGGTACTGCAGGACGAGATCGCGCGACGTGATGCGCCGCTCGGCGAGCGCCGCGCGCATTCCG
>WUUC01051844.1_pt1 | contig 16138 bp, 29 predicted proteins | sample 6278441 | NCBI WGS metagenome assembly WUUC01 (sample SAMN13675441, study PRJNA597444) | soil metagenome | isolation source: soil | place: USA: Washington | collected 2017-10
CCCTTAACGATGTTGGCGGCTTCGATGTAGATTTCAGAGTGTGGATGCAGGAACGGCTTGAATACGCCAGCGACTTGGTTAAACAGGTCTCCAGACATACCCGGCGCCAGCGAGCGTCCATCACTAGAGCGCAGGAAATTGACCGTGAACTGCGTTACCGGACTGTCAGGCGTGCCACCGCGCGTGGGCGGGATGTCCACCACCCAATCGTCACCCGCTGCGTCGGACAGGTTCGTCCACGTTACTTCACCCCTGCGCCTCACAAACACGCGGAACAACCACGTACCCGTCATGCCTAGGATACGTGCTATCTCTGCACCCGGTAGCTCTGAGAGGCGGGATTGTATCGGCACTTAACGAGACCCTTGACAGGATGCGTGATCTGTTGTATTATCCCTTAAGAGAGACGGAGACGGCCACACGAACTGAGAGACACGACGATGGCAAAGCCCAACAAGGTCGCTTCGTACATGCCGAAGAACCCGTCCGAGTACTGGCTTTTCGACACTCCGGGTAAGGCTTCCGAGTTCGCGGATTACGTGCGTGGGCTTGGCTTCAAGGTTCGCGAGAGCAGCTTTCGCTCCGGTCCGCGTACCCGCAACGGCGTTGCGTACCGCGTCAGCATGTACTGGACGGCTGGCGAGACGCCAGATCTGAACGACATCAACGCCCGTGCACGCGCCTGAATGGTCACGGCGGGCGCCAGAGCGGCGCCCGCTCCCCACTCCTAACTGAGAGATACGACGATGCCCGAGCAGCTTGAATCCTTCGCGATTTACACCGGCTCCACGTTCTACTGCTACGTCCGCGCCTCTCACGTCGATAAGGCGATGGCGTGGGCACGACGCACCGGTTTGGTGTGGCCCGACGCGGAAACGATGAACATGCGTAACCGCTCGGGCACAGACCGCTACGGCTACACGTCCTACACCGCTCCGGAGGTTTAACGATGGCAAAGCCAAAGACGGCCAAGTCGTATGTAGAGGGTATAGCATTCCTATGCGGCAATTGCAACGAGAACCTGTGCGAGCCGTCAAGCGGTTCCCACCTCTGGACGGTCGCTGATGCAGAGCACAACGCCGGTCTGGTGGTGAACTGTAGCACCTGCGGAGAGGATACCCGACTTCCGTCCACCATTCGTCCCAAGATGCCCTAGTATGATCTACGGAATCAACGAACACGCGCTCTCTTACGGGGAAGACTCGGACTTCGTGCAGGAGTTCAAGGATCAGGCTGCGGCACAGGAAGCATTCAGGCACTACATCCGCACTGTGTCCGATGGAGGGCAACTGCGGTTTGAAAGCCTCGTCCAACTGTACCTGTTCCGCACTTACGAGGATGCAGAAGCGGCCAACCAGTCCACCGAAGACGAGGTTTTGATTGACGAAACGAAGGCGTTCCGCACGCTGGAATGGGAACGAGGCTTCGGCTTCAACTTCTGATCCAATCCGCCTCACAGCGCCTCTCTGAGCGTTAAGGATAGCGTGTGATGGAAGATGGAGCGTACGGGGGCAGTCACCTCTAGGGGCTGCTCCCCGATCTCCACACCGCAAGCTACCGTGCCGCCCAACCTGTCTCCTGAACAGGTGATGATTGGTCCTCTCCGTAGAGAGCCGTTCAGCATGCGTACGTAGTCGCGGGGCGTTGTAGACTGGAGCGCGGTGCGGAGCGTAGATACCTCCGCGTCAGTGGCGAGCACGGCCTTGGTGCTCCAGTTACGCGCCGCCCAATCGCCACCCCCCTGCTCGTCAGCTAGACGCGAGAAGTCCTGTACGTTGACCGTCACTCCACCAATGACTAGCTCAGGCATACTTGACGTGGCCGAAAGAGTGCGCTTTGAAAATGAAATAACCCCACGGGACTAAGGTCCGTAGGGGTCACTACATTTGTTTGTGTCGTTTTCTGTACCTACAGTGCCACCATACTACGCGCCGTGCACTTCTACCGCAAGTAGGTTGTCAGTAACGAAGCGGTATCGGGTGCAGGCGAGCACTAGGGTTGAGCAGGTACACAGAGGATGAATCTATGCAGATTTGTACTACCTGTCACGTCCCTTGCTCAATGCCCTTGACAGCCTACTCTAGGCGTTGTATACTTCCCGGTAAGAGTGACGGCGGCAACAACGCGAACGAGGAGAACCGGCCATGTGGGTAGAACTTTGGTCCAGCGGCGACAGCGAAGGTGACTGGTACATCGGCAAGACGAGCGATTCCCGTACGCCGTACGTGGCCGGCAACTGCGACGGTGACGAATGCTTCTCTTCGTGGGAACAGGCCAGCGCGTTCGTCAAGCGTGAGGGTAGTTGGTATGCACCCGAGACGGAGCCGCTCGCATAAACCAGCATCTTTTCGTGCATAAAACACCATCTAATCAGGAGAACCGAACGATGGCACAGTTTGAATTCGCAACCACCGGTCAACATACCTTCGTCGGGCGCACCGACAGGTGGTGCGAGGTCTGCAACCTCCCGGACCGCCACCCCATTCACAAGATGGAAATCGACTGGTACAAGGAGATGCGTTCCTGTGTAGGTGATGCGGCAGAACTGGCGGACCGCGTATCGTGCACGGACAGCGACGTTGGCGGTGCGCTCGCACGCCTCTGCAACGTGGTCACTCACCTGCTAGATAAGAACGAGGCACTGGCGCAGCGGGTAACGGAGTTGGAGACAATCAACCGTGTGGAGGACTGACCCCATGACGATTAGCGAACTGCTCAGAGAGATCGGAGACGATAACGTTCAGTTCCAAGTGCTGAATAACGACTTTTCCAGCGCGCGTGAAACTCCCAAGGGCGGACAAATCACTTTTGGCACCGCACCCGGCAACGTTTCGGGGATGATGAACAACCAGAAGCGAGCGTTCGTTGTATGGATGGATGAGGGACAAGCGCAGGCTGCTGCGGCTCGCCTGCGTAAGGGGAGCGCCTGATGCTTACGATCATCCTGTTACTCGCCGCCTGCGCCCTCATCATCTTCCTCTTGTGGGCGTGGTACTTAGAGAATGAGAAGCGCCTAGACGCGGAGGCACGCGTTGCACAGTTGGCGTCCGCTCTACAAACCAGTGACGTGTTGGCGCGTGAGTCGGCACGTACCGAAGTCAACCAGTTGGCGGAAATGCTCCGTCTACGTGGATGGCTGGAGTGGATTAAGAAGGGTGCCAAGTATCGTTCGGAGATGGATGAGTTGGGTATGCTGTATACGTTACGTGTGGAAATACCTCAGACATGCGATGAAGCCTTGGATGGAAAGCCTGTGCCCATCGTCGCACACGTCTGAGCAGATAAGCGAACGGCCCGCCTCGTAAGAGGACGGGCCGTCTCTGTGCGGCTAGGGGGCTTTAGTGGCCTACCCGGACGGCGAACCGTCTACTCGCCGCACACCCTGTCAACTGTCGTTTGTTCAGTAGGCGCGTACGCACGTCTGTATTCAAACGATCTGCTCTTAGAAAGCAGTGAGGCGAGTGCCTGTTCTGCACGTGCCTCAGTGGAGTAGGAAGACCCCTGCCGCCTCCACTCAGTGCCGATCCAGTCCAACCCTCTGCCGGGCCTAATGCGGTACTCAAGCGTCCATGCCTTGCGAGGCTTCTGCTTTGCCGGAGTGACCATGTTAGGGACGCTCTCCTGCACAGTTGCTTCCCGCTTGCCCTTCCTCCGCTCGCGCCGCGCTTCCCACTGCTTTTCGTAAGTGTTCACGTTTCTCGCCCTCGTGCCTGTGATCGGGTCACTTTGGCGGGCATGGATATGCGGCGCCTGAACGCCCTTCTCCTCTACCCAACCTCAGGATGCTAGTGACCATGCAGATTTAGAGTCACTAACCGCGCAGGCCTAGGTAACCGCACGGAAAGTCGAGCAATCCCCACACCCGAAAGCAACAGGCCGGAATCGAACCGGCGTCCTCCACTTTACTTGGGAGAGGTGCTACGTAACACTTTCCTCTTGACAGCGGTGCTAATACCAATACACCTGCGAGAACAGTGTGGTTCGTGGTATGTCTTAAATTGTCTAATTTCTCTTTCGAATACGGTTCCGCAAGAGAAACACCGCAAGGTTACAAAAGTCCTTCCCTTTTTAGCATGAAGCCGGCTATGTTCAGAGGAGGACATGACCTCTAGGTTATCCTCGTCATTGTTATGTTTGTCCCTGTCCTTGTGATGGACGACTTCGCCAGCCACCAAGATACGGCCGAGTTTATTCTCCATTACAACGCGATGATGGAGAACAAGTCCGTGCACGTTCGCCTTGGGATGCTCTGGCACCAAGGCCACAAGATACGGACCAGACTTCAAAACTCTTCGAATATTCCACATGTGTTTTCACACCTTTCAGGGTGCTCAACCAACAAGAGCTACTGTTGCACAAAGGAGATGACGTGGAGGCATTACGGCATACCGGGTTCTCGTGTCGCGCGAACTCACGATGTCACCTCGAAAGGTGGGACCTAGGGTCCTGACCGGCGAAAATCATCCTCCGACTGGCCGCGTCACCATTTCTGGCACGCCACCCCTCTATATATATGAGAGTACGGGACTGGCCGGGATTGATACCGGCTTCCGCGTTAACGGCTCGGATGCATCTCCGCTCCCTAGCCCGGTATCCCACGGGCGGCACGCTTTCAGGGCGCACCGAGCGGCGCTTTACGTCAGTCTACCGGGTGGGTCCTTTCCCACCGCAGTCCCGTACTCTCGCCTTCCAATGTACACGCGTAGACTGTGTGTGTCCAGAGGGACGCAACACGGCCCGCCTCTCGTTAGAGAGACGGGCCGTGCCCCCTTTGCCCTGAACTTTCACAGAACCGAATGTCGGCGGCCCGGCGCAGGGAGTGAGCGAATCACTCAACCCTTGCGATGCCCAATCTACGTTACGTCGCTAAGTATGGCAACTACTTAGTACGCAGGTGCCGTGGCTTGCCTTCTCACTGCCGCCTGCAACGGAGATGTACCGTATCCGTTGAGGTCGCTAATCAGATCGTCCTTGAACTTGCGTAGTTGCGTCTCTACCTGCCGTGGATCACCTCCGTTGACTACGAATGCCCCCGGATGGATCTCCAACGTTACGTGCTTCTGTACGACTGCACCGGTAGTCTGTTGTGAGGAAGGAGACGGCGCCGGTGCCGCCATACTCACGTCCAGAGCACGCACGCTGGACGATGGAGACGGTGCCTGTCCACGCATCACCTGCGTACGGCGTGCAATCAGGTCGAAGATTTCGGGTACGTTGGACAGGGAGTCACTGAGGCGGTCGGCGCTCTCGCTGGCGCGCTTCATGGCCTCGTCCCAGTCGAGATTCTTCAACTCCTCACGCACGCCTGGCATGGCCTTAGCCATATCGAACATCTCCTTAGAGGCGTCCGTAAGGCCCTTGCCGAAGTTCTTAATCGCGTTGCCTTCTTGCCCCAACCCTGGAATCTTCGAGATCAACGAGCCCACTGTACGGATGATCTCGCCAATCACCTTGAACAGGGCGCCGCCTACGTATCCCGCTGCTTGCGCCACGTAGGTGACGGCGATCCCAAACTGCTTGAAGATAGGGAAGAAAGCCTTGAGCAGGCTGGTGAGCAGAGGCCCAAACGCCTGCGCTAGCATCTGAATCGGCACCATCAGCGCGGCGAACGGCTCCCTTAACGCTTCAAGGATAGGCGCTATGGCCTCCATTGCCAGTGTAAAGGCAATGGCGCCGGGGATGGGTGCGATACCGCCGCCGCCCGCCGCACGCTCTTCCTTCAAGGCGTTGAACATGCCTATGAAGTTGCCTAGCTGCTCCGGCAGTCCGGCTAGCAGGTTGGACCACATGCCGCGCACGTTGTCGCTCGCGTCACGCATCCGGTCCGCCGCCTCGCTAGCGCCCTCTACAATTGCTGTCTTGAACGACGCAGAGGCGTTGGCCATCTTCTGCGTGATGGTGCTACCGAAGTCTGCCGCGCTCGCCTTGACGATCCTCGCAAACCGCTCTGCACTCGTCAGCAGCGGTACCACCGTCACACCCGTATTCAGGGCTGCGGCAGGTGCGGCACGTACGGCGGCGGGTCCAGCGATGTTGGCATTCTGGATTTGCTGAACGATGCCCAACCACTCTCTGTACTTATCTATGTCCGCGTCGTCCAGTCTGGTTGCGTCTCCCATCGCGCGCAGGTTAGTGGCAGCATCCACCCATAGACGATTCAGTTCAGCAAGTACGGTGGCAGTGCTGCGGCCCTGCTCCTTCTCAGTCTCGAAGACTTCGGTAAGCAGGGCTACCCTATTACGGAGTGTCTGCGCATCTGTCTGAGCGGCGGCGGCATTGGCGCCTTCCCAGTCTAGTGTACCGGGTCCGCCGCCTGTGTTAGGGTCTGGCATAGCGGCACGTTGACGAGCAAGTGCGGCCTCGTGCTCCTTTACTGAGCGCACGTTGGCGGCAGTAGCACCCCACTCCAGAGTGATCTCCCTTACTTTCTGCTCATGTCTTGAAAGTAGGTTCTGTGCCTCTCTCAGTTCCGGTGTGATGCGCACTTCACCGAACTGGTCTGTACCTGCCTGCTGTGACATCCTCGCGACGGTGGCGCGCTGCTGCTCCAACCGTTGTGTGGCCTCTATGGATGCCTTCTCAAGGACACTATAGTTGTAACGCTGGGTAGTGGCGACGGCGCCAAACGTAGCCTCATCCATCGCGCCCAGTGCGGCGCGGAAGTCGTCTGCTGCCTGCTTGGCCTCTGCCGCCGCCTCTCTTGCCTTTCGCCCTGTGTTGTAGAACGCGATGCCTACGGCGGTCAGTACGGCAGTAATCGCCAAACCCCAAGGCCCACCAAAGAACGCCATCGCACCCTTTAGCAGGTTCATCGAACCGGCCGCTAGGCGAGCGCTTATAGAGGCCGCGTTCATGGCGGCAGTATGCGCAGCCGTGGCAGCAGCGGCTTGCACATGAGCAGTTCTCACGGCCACCAGTGCTGCACGTTGAGCAACCAAACTACCCGTTAGCGCCGTCTCTGCACGCGCAGCATTCAAGGCTGCTGTAGCCGCAACAAACTGTGCCTGCGCCTGCGCTGCTACGGCTGCGGTATGCTGAACGGCCGCCACGCGTGCAGCCTGTGCAGCGATGAAATCAGCAATCTTGGCACGAGTAGCCGCCGCAAACGCCACAACTAGTCGCGTGCCAATAGCAATCGTGAGGGCAATTGCTGCCTGCGCAAGCAAGTTAAGCGTAGTGAGCAGTGCCTTGCTAGGCGCAAGAATCCCCACCATCGCAGTGTTGAACGTCTTGAGAATGGCGGTACCGAAAGGCTCCAGCGCAAGCACGGCGTTTTGACGCAACAGTTGCAGCGTTTCAGTGAATCCGTCCGTAGCCTTTGCCGCAGTCTCAATCGTCTCAGAGCCGTTGGTGATGGACGCAACCAAACCATCCACGTTCAGCCGTCCAGACTGGATTGCCGCCACCATATCGACGGCAGACCGTCCGAATACCTTCACGCCAAGTGCGGCAGAGGCAGCGCCCGGTCCCAACTCCTGAATCCGAGCAATCGTGTCCGCGATGCCCTTCTTGGCGTCGATTCCTTCCTTGCCGAAGAAACGGAACGCGGCAGTCAAGGACGCAACCGCACGCTGCCCGTTCACCCCAGCCTTTTCAAATCCACCAATCAGCGCAGCAGACGTAGCGAAGTCGTAACCGGCGGCACGGAATACGGGTCCAGCCGTCACCATCGTCTGCAAGAGTGAACTGACGGTTACGCCTGTCGCTTGGCTGGCGCGCAGCACCATGTCCAGCGTACCAGCCTGATCCGCAGCCGCAATTCCCCAACCCTGGAATACCTTGGCAGAGTCTTCTACGGTGGCGTTAAGGTCTGACTTGGTGATGCGTGCTAGGGTGAGGACTTGGCTGGACAGGTTCTCCAGTGCGACACCCGTCTGTCCTGTACGCACACTGAGTTGGGCGACAGCCGTTGAGGCGTCACCCGCACTGCTGGGCACGTTGGCGAATACGCGGTTGAACGAGTCTTCAAGTCCAGCCAGCGCTGTACCTGTTGCGCCCGTGCTGATGCGGATGTTGTCCATCGCATCATCAATCTGCAACCCAGCAGCGAATGCGGCGGCACTTACGGCCAGAAACGCGGCAACGGCGGCAGCAGAGAAAGCCTTGGTCAGGTTCTCTCCCTGCGCCAGCCGTTGCCGCAACTGGTCAATCTCGGCTGTAAGCTTTATCGCCAGCGTGCCAAGGTATCCGCCGCCCATGCTCTAACTTTCCGTTGGTGTACCTTGCTGGCGCTTCTCAGCCTCCGCCATCATCGCCGCCAACGGATCTACTGTTGGCTTGCCTTTCTTCTCCGGATTGGACTCCTCTTCAAGTTCACGCTCCACAGTGAAGAAAGCGAACATCTCTTCAATCATCAACGGGTCTGGCACCCGCTCCGCTACTTCGTCTGCGCTGGCGTTGAACCAGTGTTTACCCAGTGAGAGGAGTTTCCAGCGGAACGGCCTCTCTCTCAGACAGAAAGGGTCAGATTCGGCGTCACCTTTCCCTGCTCCTTATCCTCTTCGTCATCTTCCTCTACGCTCATCCCGCTAAGCTCGCGGACCTTCTTGGCGATACGGGAGATAGGCGCTCCGTCCATCATACCGACGCGGCGCACCTCGTCAGCCTCACGCGGGTTGTACACCAGTTTCCCGGACTCGTCTACCCATCCCCATGCAGCCAAACGCGCGTCGGTGTTCTCCAGCGTCAGTTTGGTTTTCTTGCCGATACCGGTGAAGTTGGAAGCTTCGTACGCGCTGATCTCGGTACTGTTCAGGTTGCGCACGCGGGCGCGCGAGCCGGGGCGTAGTTCAGGCGTGGGCACGTACGCATACCGACGCTGGGGAACTACCTTGTTCACCTCTTCACGCGTCCACGTGAACTCACCTCCCTCGTCAGTGAGCAGGGCGGGCCTCTCTTCGGGGTTGTCCAGCGGGGTTTCGGAGATCGACATATGCAGGTTGTGTGTTTAGGCGAGAGTGACAACAGTGTACGTGCTGGGCTTGCCGGTGAACGAGAAACTACCTTCCACGGCATCGCCCTCGGAATCGAACGAGATAGGCGCTTCGTCTACGGACGCCTCGAACTGGAAAACCTTCTGCGTTGTGCCAAAACCAGTTGGGCAAATCTGAATGCCTACTGTAGTACCAGCGGCCCAAGCGGCTTCAAGGATCGTCTGTCCAAGCGTGTCTGCGTTGTCCCACCAGATGGGGATCGTGCCGCCGATAGTGCGGTCACCGGGGCGCAGCGCGTCACCGCCTAGCCACTTGAGTAGGGTTGCTCCGTCGCTGCCTCTGTTCAGGTCCGCACTCCGCACGTAGCCGACGTTGGCGTACGTACCGGCGAGGGTAGCGGCCACGCGCACGCGCGACAGGCTGGAAAGATTGGGGGCGGCCATTGGTTATGCGTCCTTGGTCAGCGGGGGGGGTTCGGGAGCGGCGGGTCCAGCGCCCGGAATGTCCGCCTCACTGGAGGCGCTATTTCCTGCGACAACACGCGGTAGCAGGCTGATGGACACGTATTCCATCGTGGACGGCTTCTCGTTATCTGCCGCCGTCTTGCTTTCCTTCTTGGTGGTCATCCCTTCTATCTCCCGGTTGGTTGTTCGTTCTCACCAAGGAACCTGAATGCCTTGTTAGGTGCGCCCTGTGTCGCTTCCGGCGGTGCGTTGAGACGAATTGCACTTTCAAGCGTGCGAGCGGCGGCGTGCAACTGCTGATGCGTGGCCGACATCAACGCGTTGAGCGCAGGACCGGCGTTCTGAGTTGCTTCCTCTACCGCGTACAGGCGCCTCACCTCTGCGCACAGTTCCTCCACCTCACCAGAGGCGCCGCGCTCCATCGTTGCCAACTGCTGATCCGTGAACGCTCTCACGCTGCGACCTCAACGTTAGCCACGGCGGCAGGGTAGGCGCTCGCGACACCCGCCCAAAACTCAGCCATCCACTGCGCATACTTCCTATCGCCATCGTTGTGATCGGAACGCAGAGGGTGAGTTTCGTACCTGTTTGCCATCTTCCTGACTTCCTCCGCCTCGCGGTCCTGATGCTGAGTGAAGGCTTGGCAAGCGTAGTCAATCAGTTTTTCTGGCGCGGACCATTGCTCGTCCACAGGTTGGACTTCCGCTTTGATTCGTTGGTAGTCCGAGTCTCTACAACAACAGGTCATCATTCGGCAGTCTCCGCAACGACCTCGCGAGTCTTCTTGTGCACGATCCGGAAGGGCTCACGGATCTCCTCTAGCGCGTATTCAGGTTCGCCTACTTCGTTTCCGTCATCGTCAAAACGGTGAACGTCTCCGTTCTGTTCGATCACTTCCCGTGCAACGTGGTGTGACGCTCGGAAACGACCGTTTTCGTCAACCGCCCAACGAGTATAGGCGCCTGAGTCGGTGTCTGCGCCAGTCACGTACTTTACTTCCTCTCCATCGCTCTTGCGCACCACGCGGTACAGTTGGTCGCTCTCGTTCTCTGCACAGATTTTCATGCTGCGATCTCGGCTATGGTGAAGAATCTCCAACGCACGTTGATGTGCCGTCTCTCAGGGTCAGGGTCCGCAACTACAGCGGCAAACTCTCTCTTCAACGCGACCGGCCCGTATCCGTCAAGCGCAATCGGAGACTCCACTATCGCGCTCATCATCAGCGAGTAGACTTCCTCTACTTCTGCTTCCCCGTAGTAGCCGACCGTCCACACATGGGCGGTCAGGGTAGCGGAGAACCCGTCTGTGCCCAGCACGCCAACGAATCCCTCCGTCTTGTCGCCTACCGTGATGTACCTGTAAGGTGACCCTGGTTTCGGTAGCGGATCAACTTCCGGTGGATCGGGCGGCGGTGGCCAATCACGTGCAAACACGTATGGTCCCCCTAGCGCGTCTGTCAGTGCGTCGGAGTCTAGCCAACGCTCCACGATTGCGTTCTGTAGCGCGGTAAGGATCACTCAGAAACCTCTGCAATCGCGTCCTTGATGGCATCACCTACCCGCCGCTTGGCGATCTCACGCATGGGTTCAGTCGCCCTGAATATCCAGTCGTTCGCCTGTTGCTTGGACGTACCCAGCGCCACAAACGGCGGATAGAAGGGTAGCCCAGCGGCGAGGAACGGGTCCGGCCAGTATCCAGCCTCGTACGTGTACCCGCCTTCCGAGAACCGCACTTCGGTATGCTCTGCCATGAAGTGAGTATCCTTGGGCGCTTCGTCGTACATCCTCTGACGGTGTTCAGCGCCATTCTCCGCTTGCGCTGCAATCACTTTCTCTAGAGACAGGTCACGCAACTTGTGGAAGTTGGCCGCAAGCGCCGTCTCTCCCCGTACTGTCAGACTGCTACGCATCACGCCACCGCCTTAACAATCAGGGACCGGCTAACCGCATATGTGTCAAGAGGGGTCACCCCCTCTATCGTGAATTTACGGGTGGTACCGTGCCGTGCAGACGTGAAGTTGATCGCGGCGGTTGAGGAGACAACCGTATCCTTCGGCACGTCGATCTGCTCAAGGCCCTTGTACTCCACGCGGTCCGCCGTGAACATCTCAATGGCGGTCTTGGAAAGCGGCCCGATCATCCCGATAGTCGTAACCGTGGCACCCGGATCAAACCGCCATCCACCGCCGGGCAAGGTTACGCGGGTGCCCTTACTGACAATCTCCACCGTGTCCAGCATGGCGCCCTTCATGATGCCTTCCGCCTGCTTCATGGTGGCGTCAGGAATCGGCGGTGCGAATGGCATCGTCTATACCCAGCGGTGCGAGATGGGCACGGTCACGGTGCGGCTCTCCATCAGCACTACCGGAGTCACTACGGGAACCACACCCGCAACCAGTTCTTCCCATTCCAGCCTGTACGCTTCTGCCGCCGCCATCATCCTGTCGTACCTGCCGTTAGACTGAGACACCGACACAGCGGGCAGCGTCACGCTATCGGGACTACCTAGTAGAACCGCCGCCTTCGCCCTGTAACCCCTGTAGTACGCGTAGGCCGTGGTGATGGCGTCTATCTGCTCTTCTGACGACTCTACGGGCGCAGTCACCACACCTAGGGCAATCCATTCCTGTATCGACTCTACAGAGTGCCAGTCTTCCGGCATGTTCCCCGTAGGGAGGATCAGGTCTACCGGGAGCACCGCCATCGCTTAGGTAACCGCCTGCTTGCTAGCCAACACCTTCGCTACGTCCGGCTTGGTGTAGCCTTCCTGCCCGCTGGGCGTATAGCCCTTGAAGTCCTCAGCGGTAAGACCGGCCTCCTTAGCCGTCTGCCCGGCGGCATCACTGCCGAACGTCACACCCTCTACGTAGACAGTCGGCGCGGCGGGCGCAGGCGGAGCATCGCCAGTGGCGGAGTCCGTGCGGCCCTTGCTCGTCAACTTCACTTCTACGCCGTTGGCGTCCACGATCTTACCATCAACCATGTAGGCGCCGCCCTTCTGAGTCTCAGCCATCGCTTTCAGTCCTCACGCAAAACAGTTGGGAGAGATGGCCGGGGCAGGTGCACCCCGGCCCACACACTTTTGGTTACAGGCCAGTCGGCGCCGCGTACACACCGCCGTTGCCCGCGTTAGCGTACAGTACCGCGCTGTTGGTGCGGTTCCTCACACCCATCCCGAAACGCGCCTCGTAGTAGTCAGCACGTAGCGGGAACAGGTCGTTGGTCGCGGCCAGTTGCAGACCTCGCAACTGCGGCAATGGGTCCACACGCATGCGGAGCGGCTTGTTCTGGTCCGCAGACGCGTACGCATGGTAGTAATCCGCAGGCACCCAGGTACGGGTCCACACCTCCGCACCGTGGAAGCGACCGATGGGGCGGTTGGTCAGACGGTTGGGCGCTACGCCGTTGGCGCGGTCCTCCGCCGTACCCGCTACAATCCCCTGCTCCACGTACGGGAGGAACGAAGGCAACGCACGGACAACCGCCTCGTTCTCGCGCGCGATGTTCAGGCGCATCCCATCAACGTGGTCGTGCTCCGCCACGTCATCAATCAGCGCCTTCAGCGCCGTCTCCAGACCTGATCCGCTTACCGAAGTAGTAGCGCGGTAGTGCGTGTGCGTGGTGGCGTCGAACGTCACACCAGCGTCGTTGCCGGGGATCGGCTCGCTGTCGGCGTTCAGCAGGCGCCGCACCACAAGGTCCAGATTGTCCACCAACTTGTCATACACGGTGATGTTGGTGGGAGAGAACAGTGCAGCGCGGATCTCGCGGCGAATACGCGTAAGGTGCCGCTGGCGCCCGTTCAGTTCCTTCTCCAGCAGATCCCCAACCGTAGCGCGCAGCATGTATTCGCGCGTAAAGCCGATGGGGTGCTGAAAAAGGCGGAGCGGGTAGGCCACCTTCCCCTTGCGTGCGCCCTTCTGAGTCGCGGCGCGCGTCCACTCGTCAGCTTCCTGCATGTCGCCGCCGACTTCGGCGCCGTACGTCTCCTGTCGCTCCGTCGTCTCCGTCGCCAGTTCCTGCAACATGCCGGTTACGGCGGTGTTGTGCGCGGTGAGCGCATCACGGATGGGCTGGATAAGCTCCGCCTCTCCGTATTCCGCAACGCGCCGCCCCGAGATGTCCCGGTTGGCGAGGAGATCGGCAACAGTATGAGTCCCAGTGGACATTTGTTGTCTCTCCTCTTACTGCTTTGCCATGATTACGATATCGGTCGTGTTGACCGCTCGCGCGATTACAACAGTGCCGCCCGTAGTCGCGGCGGTGTCCAGTCTGCCATCCGTCGCGGCCAAGTAGTAGTTGGCGCCCGGGGTGAGATCGGTTCCATACCCGAACCGCGTGCCGGGTCCGTACAGGGTTACGGGTTGTCCCGACTTGTACGCGTCGGGAGTGAACCCGTCCACCTTGGCCTCCGCGTCAGCCGCAGAGCCGTCAGACATGTAGACCTTGCCGTCCGTGTGGATTCGGCAGGCCGCAGCGATATCCAGATCCTCACCCGCGAACAGTTCACCAGAAATCTGCGGGGCGAACATCGCGGTGGAGGTGTCTGGAGACGCGTCCGTATTTCGATCCAGTAGAGCCATGCTATTCGCTCCCGCAGGAGTTGGGGTATCTGGTTAAGCGCTGTAGTCCAGTTGTCCGGTTACAGCCTTCCTGTGGTCTTCCAGAGTTGCTACCGATGTCTTTCCGCCCGTGGGCTGGATAGGCCAGCGGTTCTCCGGTTCCTTCTTTTCAGTCTCAACGCGCAGGCCCTTCAGGACGGCGTTGCTCTCTCGGTACTCTGAGAACTTTACCGGCTCCTGACCGGGAAGGGTGACGTACGCAACATCGTTCGTCACGTCCTTGCCTGCGTCGTCCTTGCCCTTTTCCTTCTTCACTTCCCACGTCGCTTCGCTCAGAGAGCCAAGGTCAGCAATCGTGTCTACCGATTCTGGCGGCATCTTCTCCGCAGCAACTACGGCTGCGATAGAGTCACGACGAGAACGCTGCGCATCCTTCTTCTTGAACTCGTCTCTCTCAGTCACGATGCCGGGGATGTCGGCCGCCTTCACCTCCAGCGCCTTGAACGCCTCGTATTCCTTGCGCTCGTCTGGAGTGAGCACCAACCCTTCGGCCAGTTCCGCAGGCGTCTTGTTGAGCGCCTTGAAGGCATCGTACTGTTTGGCCTCTTCTCCCGTCAGAACCGTTGCCCCTTCCGCAGGCACCTTCGCTTCAAGGGCACGCTTCTTCTCGCGAAGACCTGCGTTCTCGCCCTTTAGTTTTTCCGCTTCCTTGACTTTGCCGTCAACTTCGTCCGGCGTGCCGAATTGCTGATAACGGCGGTACTCTGCGTGCTGGGCATCGGTAATTTCAGGCATGTAGCTTCCCCTTGGGAAGGAGTGCGCGCCCCTTGGGCTAACGCGTTGGTGAGATGTTGCCGGACCTTGCCCGGCGGCTTAAAACGAAAGAGCGCCCCAACAGACTAAGGTCTGTGGGGCGCTGATTCCCGTAGTGACAGGTGCGCGCTAGGGATCGTTGTCCCCTGCTCTGCCACTGAGCTACCCGTCTAACCTGAACGATGCGGCCTTGCCCAACGGGTAAGGACCGGCAACGAGAACTCGATAATGAGGATGAGCAGACGTCTCCGCTCCGCTATCGTTTCTCTGTCAATCACGCGCATCGTTCAATGGCAGGGGTGGGATTTGAACCCACGATCTTCGGCTTATGAGGCCGACGAGTTTCCAGACTACTCCACCCTGCTACAACGTGCCGCGCTAACAAGAGGTGATTGGCCTCAATGAGTCGGGCACTCAGCGGCACGTCTGCCCGAACAATCGTTGCAACAGATGCGCCGTCTTGTACACTGAGGGTTTGCGCTCACCCTCTCGTCGCACTGTGCGCTTTCAAATCTGAATGAGTGAAGGCGGCCACGGAGCGGGATTCGAACCCGCACGGCTTTTCCCTCCGAAGAGCGGTAGGCCCCGACTCAATGGTCAGGCGGTTGCCAATTACACCACCCGTGAAACCGCCCTCACTCGCCCTTGTGTCCAGAATCTAAACTGTCTACCTGCGCACGCGCAAGAGGCGTGCTTAGAAGTCATCGTATCGCAAACTGCCATCGGTGTGCAGCATATTCGTTGCGTCCGTAGGTCGGGGTCTGTCGTCACTCCAATCGTATATCTCTTGGGCCTCAGCCTCAGTGAGGCCGGACACACGCTCCAGTAGCAGTTCCCACCCTAGTTCATACAGGTCCCCGTTCGTCTCCATCCCTGCCTTACGTAGACGCGCGTAGTGCGGAGTATGGGGATGTAGCGGGTCCTCCAAAAACAAGTTCTGCGTCACCATTACTCGGTTTGTTTGGTTGGTCCGGGCAACTTGGGCGGCGGTCCTCCGTATGACGGTGGACGCTCAAATTCGTCAGCCATGTTTGATCTCCAGTTCAGGGATGCGCGGCGGCGACCTGCGCGTGAAGTTAGGATCAACGGCGTCAACGATTCTCTCCATTCGTTGAGCGATGTCTAACGCATCCTGTGCCTTCATATAGGTGTCCATCGCGTGGTAGTCGCCGGGGTTCTCTGCCTCATACTCCCGTGCGCTAGCAATCCAGCCTAGGTACTCCTCTCTGTACCCTTGTATTTGGCGCTCAAAGGCGGCGCGAGTTGCTGGGTCCATCAGTTCATCCCCCTATCCTGCGTCCTCGCATCGTTCTGCTGAGCACCCGACATGTACACCCTGCCGTCAGCACCTATCCTGCATAGTACGG
>WUUC01188368.1_pt1 | contig 16136 bp, 13 predicted proteins | sample 6278441 | NCBI WGS metagenome assembly WUUC01 (sample SAMN13675441, study PRJNA597444) | soil metagenome | isolation source: soil | place: USA: Washington | collected 2017-10
TCGACCCGCGCGATAGCGTCCGTAGGTATGGAGGGTCCGGCGCGAGCCGGAGCCATCGTACGTAGTGTCCGGCTTCAGCCGGACTTTTGATAGAGTCCGCGAAGGTATATATGGCCGCCAAACGCAGGAGCCGCATTTCGCGCCGCCGGTTCATCAAAGGCACCGGCGGGGCACTGGCCGCCGCCGCGGCCGCTGCGCCGGCCGTTGGCGCGAGCGCGCCGCAAACTCCTCCCGGGGCGAGGCAGCCGCAGCCGGCCGCGCGCACCACGATCAACGTCACCGTGAACGGCACGCGCCGGAGGGTCGCTGTCGACGATCGCTGGACGCTGGTGGAACTGCTCCGCGATCGTCTCGAGCTGACGGGCACAAAGATCGGCTGCGATCGGGGAGAGTGCGGCGCCTGCACGGTGCTGCTCGACGGCGTCGCGGTCTATTCCTGCAGTCAGCTGGCGGTCTGGGCGGACGGGCGCACCGTGGAGACGGTCGAAGGTCTGGCCAGAGGCGGCCGGCTCGATCCGCTGCAGCAGGCATTCATTGACAACGACGCGCCTCAATGCGGATTCTGCACGTCGGGCCAGTTGATGGCAGCGAAAGCGCTGCTCGCCAGCAACCCCGCGCCCACGCCGCAGGAGGTGCGCGCCGGGATGGTCGGCAACTTATGCCGGTGCGCGAACTACAACTCGTATGTCGAAGCGGTGCTGGCCGCTGCGGCCGCAGCGCCGCGTCCCACCAGCAGCGCCGACGGCTCGCCGCTTCCGAGCGGTTCGACCAGTGGAGGCGCGCGATGACCCAGCAGCCGAACGGGTCGACCCCTGCCAGGAAGATCGTCGGCCGGAAGACGGCGCGCCTCGACGGCGTCGAGCGCGTCACCGGCAAGGCCGCCTATACCGGCGACGTGCGCCTGCCGGGCATGCTGTACGCCCTGGTGCTTCGCAGCCCTCACCCCCACGCGCGCATCCGCAACATCGACACGAGCAGAGCCGCCGCTCTTTCGGGCGTGCGTGCGGTGATCACGCACGAAAACGCCTCGGTCTGGTGGGGAGCGGGGTCGATTGCCGGCGGCGGGCAGTACAACGACGAGCTGAAGAAGATCACCATCCAACGCCGCTATACCTTCAACAACCCGGTCCGCTTCGTCGGGGAGCCGGTCGCCGCCGTCGCCGCGATCGATCGGCACGTCGCGGAAGAGGCGCTGCAGCTAATCGCCGTCGACTACGAAGTCCTGCCGTTTGTCATCGACCCCGAAGAAGCGTTGAAGCCGGACGCCGTGAAGATCTGGCCCGAAGGCAACCTGTCGCTGAACACGCGCAACGAAGCGGCGCCGAACGTCAGCCGGCGGGGCACCGTCGGCGAAGGCCTGCGCGTCGCCGACGTGATTTTCGAAGACCGGTACACCACGCAGTTCGTGCACAACGCTCAGATGGAGCCTCGGGCGTGCGTGGCGCTGTGGGAAGGCGAGAAGCTCACGCTCTACACGCCCACCGGAGGCATTTCGAACTGCCGGCACGACACGGCGCGGGATCTGGGAATCCCCGACGAGAACGTCCGGATCGTCTGCCACTACATGGGCGGCAACTTCGGGAACAAGAACCAGAACCAGGATGCCGACCTGATTGCCGCGATGCTGGCGAAACATGCCGGCGCCCCGGTGAAGCTCGAATTCTCACGGCGCGACGACTGGCTGGGCGTTCACGGACGCTGGCACACGGTGCAGTACTACAGGGTCGGCGCGATGCGCGACGGCACCATCACCGCCATCCAGCTGCGGAACTACAGCGGCATGGGCGGGTACCGAAAGAACAGCGGCGGCGTCAGCGGTGTGGAGCTGTATGACTGCCCGAATACGGAAGTCACCACGTATCCGGTCTATACGAACCGGACCGTGTCGGGGAATTACCGTGGGCCCTCGGATCCGCAGGGGTTCTTCGGCGTCCAGTGCATGCTGGACGACGTGGCGTACAAGCTGAAGATGGACCCGGTGGAATTCGTCGTGAAGAACATGGCGCGGCCGACGCCGGAGCGTCAGTACACGAACTTTTCACTGGAGGACTGCATCAGACGCGGCGCGACGCTCTTCGACTGGAAGAAGCGGTGGCGGCCGGTGCCCGGGTCCGACCCGGGTCCGGTCAAACGCGGCGCGGGAATGTCCTTCATGGCCTTCCGCGCCGGCCTCGGCCGGAGCAGCGCCATCCTCCGCGTCGACGCGAACGCGCGCTACACGTTGTTTGTCGGCGTGACCGACGTCGGCGCGGGCGCGAAGACCACCATGGGTCTGATCGCCGCCGAGGAGCTTGGCATCCCGTTGTCGCAGCTCGAGGTCGTCTGGGGAGATACCGATCGCTGCCCGTTTTCGGTCGGCGAATCGGGGAGCCGCACCACCTGCATGACCGGCTACGCCGTCATCGAGGCGGCCCGCGATCTGAAGCGTCAGATCGCGGAGAAGGGCATGCCGAAGGGCGCCGACGTGCTGATCGCGTCCACGTCGCCCAATCCGGGCACCGACGGCAAGATTCGGAACTGCTTCGGCGCCCACTTCGTGGAAGCGGAAGTCGACACGCAGCTCGGCACGGTCCGCATCGTGAAATACACGACCGTTCACGAATCGGGACGCATCATCAATCCGGGCATGGCCCGGGACCAGATCCGGGGCGCTGCGCTGCAGGGCATCGGCATGGCGCTCCACGAAGACCTCGTGTACGACCGCCGCAACGGGCAGCCGCTCACGCCGGGATATTACGGCGCGCGCCACATGACGCATCTCGACGCGCCGGAGATCGAAGTCGATTTCATCGAGGTCGACGACGGCTACGGGCCGTACGGAGCCAAGACGATCGGCGAAGCGGGAATCATTCTCGGCCCGGCCGCCGTCGGCAATGCCGTCTTCAACGCGCTCGGCCGCCGCATGAAGGATCTTCCGATCACGCGCGACAAGATACTGGGAGCGCTCGCATGAGAAGCTTCGTGAACGCCAACGCCCGTGATGCGCAACAGGCCGCGGCGCTGTCGCAGCAGTCGGCGCGCGAGGGCCGCAAGGCAGCCTTCGCCGGAGGCGGCAGCGATCTGCTCGCGCTCGTGAAGGGCCGCATCGCGACGCCGGACGTCGTCGTGAACCTGAAGACCGTGAAAGACCTCGACCGGGTCGCGGTCGCCCGCGATCAGACGACCATCGGCGGGCTGATCACGCTGGCCGCGCTCAGCCGCCACGCCGAGATCCGGACCAGCTATGCCGTGCTCGCGGAAGCCGCCGCCACGGTCGCGACACCACAGATCCGCAACGTCGGTACGCTCGCGGGGAATGTCTGCCAGCGGCCCTGGTGCTGGTACTATCGCAACGGGTTCCCGTGCTTCAAGGCCGGCGGGAATCAGTGCTTCTCGTTTGCCGGCGAGAATCAGTTCAACGCGATCTTCGGCGGCGGGCCCAGCTACATCGTCCATCCCTCCGACACGGCTCCTGCGCTGGTCGCTCTCGAGGCCCGGTTCCGAATCGTGCAGCCGGCTGGCGAGCGAACCGCGGCCGCGGCCGATTTCTTCACGCTGCCTCGTGAGAACGCGGCGCGCGAGAATGTGCTCGCCGACGACGAGGTGCTCGTGTCGATCTCGCTGCCGCCGGCACGTCCCACCTCTCGCAGCGGGTACGACAAAGTGATGGACCGCGCCGCCTGGACCCACGCGGTCGTCAGCGCCGCGGTCGTGCTCGACGTCGAAGAGGACATCTGTCAATCCGCGCGGATCGTGCTCGGCGGCGTCGCGCCGATACCATGGCGCGTGCCGGAAGCCGAGCGCGTGCTCGTGGGGCAGCGCATCACCCCTGAGCTCGCCGCGCGCGCCGGCGAGGCCGCGGTGGCCGGTGCCCGGCCGCTGTCGAAGAATGCCTACAAGGTGCCGCTCACGAGAGGCGTCGTTGAGCGGGCCGTGTTGCGCGTGGCCGCCCCAAGGTAGAGGTGTTCGTGTGAAGAAACCGGCCGTTGCGGTCTGCCTGTCGATCGTGCTGGCGTGCGCGTGCGCCGAGGCTCTGCGAGCCGCGGGGGCTCAAGCCGCGCAGAAGGAATCGACGTCCGCCAGAACCGCCGATCGGGCGCTTCAGGCGCGCGTGCAGTCCGCCTTGTCGAGTGCGGCCGATCTCCAGGGCCATGAAATCGTCGCCGAGGTGCGCGGCGGAGTCCTCAGCCTGACGGGCGAAGTGGCGACGCCCTCCGAGCTCCAGACCGTCGGCGCGGTCGCTCGCGCGGTTCCCGGCGTAAAGACGATTCGCTTCGCGGTTCGTGTCGTGGAGCCTCCTCCGACCCCGGTCGGCCGGGGTCCGGAACCCGGCGGACGCGGCAGCGGACCGTCGGGATCGAGCCCGCCGCCCGCCGGCCGCGGCGCCGCGCCGAACCAGCAGCGGTGACATGAACAGGCGCGACTTCCTGTTGGTCCGGCGGCAGGCCCGCGAGGTTGTGGCGGAGCTTTCGTGCGAACGGCTGTACATGCAGTTCGCGGAAGCGCAGCTGATGGCCGATCAGCGCCGCGAGCACGCCGCCGAGGCCGATCCCGTTCCGGGCGAGCCGCCGCCCGTCTTCGATCAACCGACGGTCGACCAGTTGTTCGGCGGGCTCGCCGAGCGCCTGGGCGGCGTCGACGTCGTGCGAATCGTGGATGTTCAGTGGCTCGCATGCGCCGGCTTCCGGGAACGGATGCAGGCGCTGTGTGCTGCGGTGCAGGCGAAGGGCGCACGCGTCGAAAATGCCGTCGGGTAGATTTCCGGACCGGCGCACACATCTACCCATCCCACCGACACAGAAGTCCCCGGCCAGCCGGACCGGCGGACAACGTATACTGGCCGTGTCAGCCCGGCCCGGGCCAACAGCGGTTCGCTTAAACGGGGACGGATACCGCGGAGGAGAGCATGTTCATTCCACGCCCTGCGCGCGTGAGCGTCGTCGCGATCGTTGTCGGCGTTTGCGTCTTGGCCGTGTCCGCTGGCTCCCAGGGCCGGTCGGCACCGCAACGCACTCCGTGGAACGCGCCTGACTTGCGCGGCACGTGGTCGTTTGCGACGGTCACGCCGCTCGAACGCCCGCAGGGTGTGACGAAGGAGTTCCTGACCGCTTCCGAGATCGCCGAGATCGAGCGCAAGGCGATCGTCGCCGCGACCGACGAAGCGCGCGGCACGAACGCGACGGCCGACGTCGCCGGCGCGTACAACGACTTCTGGTGGGACCGGGGAACCCGGGTCGCCGGCGGCCGCACCTCCCTCATCGTCGATCCGCCGGACGGAAGAATGCCGCCGCTGACGCCGGCGGCGCAGAAGTTCGCCGACTCGCAGGAAGCGAGGATCATTCAGGAGACGCGGCGAGGGGATCTTCCGGCGGCAGGACCCGAAGACACCGACTTGTGGGATCGCTGCCTCACGCGCGGCCTGCCGATCGTGCCGGGCCCGTATAACAACAACATCCAAATCATCCAGACGCCGACCCACGTCGTCATCCTTCACGAAATGATTCACGACGCGCGGATCGTGCCGCTCGGAAAGCCTCAGGCGGCGCCTTTCAACGTCAGGCAGTGGTTCGGAACCGCTCACGGGTACTGGGAGGGCGACACGCTGGTCGTCGAGACCCGCAACATCAGCGCTACACAGGAGTTGCCGTTCGCACCACGTATGCCGGCGGACGGCATGAAGCTGACCGAACGGTTCTCCCGCTCTGGCGAGGGCACGCTCCGGTACCAGTTCACCGTGGACAATCCGGACGTCTACACACGACCGTGGACCGCCGTGCTCGAGATGACGCCCAGCGACGGCGAGATCTTCGAGTACGCGTGCCACGAGGGGAATCGCGCGATGGAGGGCATCCTCAAGGGTTCGCGGCTGCGCGAGAAGATGACCGACAGCGCGGGACGCTAGCGAGGACCTCTGTGCGTGAATGCCGGCCCAGGTCGCGGGCGGCATCTACAAAGGGACTTTCCGCCCGGAACGTCCTTCGCTGATGGGTTGTGATATTCTCCCGCCTGCTATAGGCTTCGGGAGCGCGAGAACTGTATCGTTTCCACGCGGAGGCCAGTAATGGCGAGTTTATTCATCCGTCGAGCCCTGCCGTCAGTCGTCGGCATCCTTCTGCTGGCCGCATTCGTCGCGGCACAGCAGGTGCCCCGTCTCGACTCCTATAACGGGGTCGCGGTAAGGATCCTTCAGAGCAACAACGCCGGCAACGTCCACCACATCATCGATCCCACTGTGAACAAGGTAGTGGGCCTTATCCGCGGCTGCCCGCACGCCCACAACCTGACCACTCACCCGGACGGGCTGTACTATTACTGTGCGAACGAGCAGGAGCACACGATCGACGTCTTCGATACGAAGACCCTCCAGCCCGTCCAGCAGATCAAGCTGTCGTCGCGGCCCAACAAGATCGTCGTCAACAAGAAGCAGCGGAAAATCTACGCGGCGATCTCGCAGCGGACCGCCAAGGTGATCGGCCCGGGGTTCGTGGCCCCCGAAGGTGGCGGGCTTCCCTCGGTTATCGATGTGATCGATATCGCCACCCACAAAGTGGTCAAGAGCATCCCGGTCCACTTTCCGGTCCACAACACCTACGTGACACCGGACGACAAATACGTCGTTGCCGGCCTCAGGGGCGATCCCGAGCCCGGTGAGCCGGCGATCCAGGTGATCGACGCCGCAACGGACAAGGTCGTCTGGGGCATCGAGTTGACCGGTCACACTCAGTACGGCCGCAGCAATCACGAGGTGCGGCCCATGGCGTTCGAAGCGAACCCGGACGGCTCGACCAAGCGGATGTACGCCCAGGCGACCGCCATCAACGGCATCTTCGTCGTCGATTGGAACACACGTAAGGTCGTGCAGATGCTGTGGCCGCCGAAGCTGCCGCTGTGGAAACAGAACGCGGACGGGATTCAGTCCGGCGACATGCACGGCCTCGAAGTGCTCCCCGACAAGTCGGCGCTGTGGGCATCGAGCCGACTGGACAGCCGGATCTACGGGTGGACCCTGCCGGATCTCAAATACATCGGCGCCGTGGAAGTCGGCCCGACGGCCAACTGGATGACGTCGACGCCGGACAGCAAGTTCATGTACGTCGCCGTATCGGGCAGCGATCACACACTGGCGGTAGATCTAAAGAAATTGGAGATCGTGGCCAAGATCAAGACGGGTGCACGGCCGGCCCGGATCAGCACGGCGGTGCTGCCCCTCGACCGCGTCAACAACCCATCAGCGACCGGCGCGCAACCCTAGGGAGTAGCAACCATGGCTGGAGAAAAGCACATCATGTCGCCCCGAATCGGATGGGCGATCGGGGTACTGACGGCGTCGTGCGTCGCCTTGGCGTTCGGCTTTGCAACATTGGAGAGCCTGTCGGCGGCACCGCATCCCGCGCAGGCCCCGGCATCGGCGCAGGGCTCCGCTTTCCCGAGCGCCGCGGATATCGAGACGTACCGGAACACCGTCGAGCGGCTGTTTCTCACCGATCGGGGCGGCACGACTCCCGGAATGGCCGCGTGTGTCATGTGTCACACGTGGCAGACGAGGCCGATGCGCTTCAGCCTGGAGACGCCGGCGACCGACGCCGGGTGGACCCCCGAGCAGTCGCGCCGCAACTTCGACGTAGTGACCAAGCTGGTGAACACGGGAAACCCCGATACCAGCCGGCTGCTGCTCAAGCCGCTCGCTTCGCAGGCGGGCGGTCTCGGACACACGGGCGGCACGTACTGGACCTCGCGCGAACAGCCGGAATACCAGGCGCTCCTCAAGTGGATTCGCAGTCTTCCGGCAGACAAGTACGTCGCGGCGCCCGGCCCGTCGCTCGATTTCACGTTCTTCCGGTCCTGCGTCCAGCAGGTCTTCGCGACGCCGCGCGAAGGCCACATCCGGTGCAGCAACTGCCATTCGGGTGGTCTCGTCGGATTCGCGCCGCCGCCCCAGAACGGCAAGTCGTGGAGCGACGAGGAGGCAAAGCGGGCGTTTCAGTCGATCTCGCGATTGATCATTCCCGGCAACCCCGAGCAGAGCCGCTTCATGTTGAAGCCGCTTCATCCTGACGGCGGCGGAAGCTATACGCACAACGGCGTACGGCGCTGGCAGTCGCGCGACGATCCGGAGTGGCAGATGCTCGCCGGTTGGGTGCGCGGCCAAAAAACCGGCGCGACCTGTTCTTGAAGTAAAACCCTGCTCTTGAAGTAAAACGCCGGAGAGGATCGCTCCAATCCTCTCCGGCGTTTTGTTTACGCCCGCCTCGAATGTCCCCCGGTGTCTTACGCGTCCGTGGTGTCCGGCTCCAGCCGGACTTCGCGAGGTCCGCCTGAAGGCGCCGACACTACATACAAATCAAAACTGCTCTAGCGCCGCCGTTTCGGCTGGCCGCGTGCCCCCACGCGGAAGCACGACATCCGGATCGGCGCGGACACCGATCTCGGACAGGGTGATACGCACGTTGTCCACGGCCGGGGTCGTGCACTCGGTTGTGGGACTGAGAAATGTGAGGGTGGTGGTCCTGTCCGTCGCGGTAAAGATCCAGAATCTTGCCTCCCACCCCATATCGCCGGCAGTGTGACCGGTGGTGTCGAAGGTAAACGCGCTGTTCTCCTCGCCTGCCGACACCGTGAGTCTCTTCAACGACGGCGGTGCGGTCGGGTCCCCGGCGATATTGAACCGGATTTCGTAATCCTGATCCGCCTCCGTCGCGAACGTCTGGCTGATTCCGCCGCCGCACGGCAGGCCGACGCTGCGGAGCCCCTGGGCGTGTTTCCACTTGCCGCCGACGTACCACACGCTTTTGCCGACGACGGTCCAGCCGTCAATCGTCGTGCTTCCCGGCTGAAGCACCATCATTTCCCCGGGGTCCGCTCCGTTCTCGAAGCTGCGATTGACGAGGTCTACCTGGGCGCCTGCTGTCGACAAGAAGCACACCGCTGCAATCACGACTGCACCCGACCACCTGCTGGAACATGCCATCCTGCCTCCTCGCACGGCGCGACGCCACGGCAACGCCGGAACGATGACCGATGAACGCGCGACCGGAGCCCGTCGCGTTCGCAAAAAGTATCGCATATCCGACGCGACCCACCCGACCTACGGCAGAGACATCCGGATCCCGGCCCGGACAGCCCGCGGCAGACCCGTCGTGAGCACGGGTGTGCGCCCGACGTCGTACTCGCTGTCGAACAGATTCTCCACAGCCACGAAAACGTCCATCCTGCCGGCGAAATGCCGGCTCCCGTACACGTCCAGCACGGTCGCGCGGCCCAGCGCGAACAGGTTCTGGTCGTCCTCGAACTGGGGTCCGGTGACGCGCCATTGACCGGACGCCGTCCAGAGCGCGCTGGTGTAGCGGGCGGTGATGCCGACGTTGTATCTCGCCACCTGCGGCACGCGCTTGTCGCGCAGGCTCGTATCGCCCTTGAAGTGCGAGTTCACGAGTCCGCTCGTGAAGCCGACGCTCAAAGAGCGGAGAAGCCGCACGTCGCTTTCGAACTCGACGCCGGCGGCCCTCACGGTATCGGCATTCGCCCGCTGCTTGACGATCAGCTGCGGCGTCGTCTGCAGCGTGATGTTCGTGATCGCATCGTGCAGCACGTTCCAGAACGCCGTGGCGCGCACCGACACGCGCCCGCGCGCGATCGACAGGCCCGCGTCGCCCCCGGTGAGCCTCTCTGGCTCGAGCGCCTCGTTGGGCCTCGTGTCGGTATTGCCGGCGCGAAAGCCGCGATAGAGCTCGTTCAGCGTCGGCGCACGGAATCCTCGGTATGCCGAACCGCGAATCGCCAGCCCCGTGGCGCCCAGCCGGTAGGCGAACGACGCGCGCGGGTTGAACGACGCGAGCGTCCTGCTGTAGTTCGTGTTCCGCGATTCAGAGTGCCATCCGTCGCCGTGCGCGCCGCCGGCGATCGTCAGCCGATCGGTGAGGTTGAAGGTGGCGTGCATGAACGCCGATCCGACTCGCTGCGTTCCGCTCGCTTCAGCCGTCGCGAGCGGCCGCCCCTGAGCGTAGGGCGTCTCGATCGTGCTGCCCTCGATGAAGCGTCCTTCGGCGCCGAACAGGAAACTGTGCTTCCTCCACGGGCGGACCCACTGGCCGCCGACGCCGCCGACGCGCGTTGGAACGCGCTGCACTCGATTCAACGTCTCAGAGCGCCGGTCGGCAGCCACGGCCGAGAAGGCTTGATCGTAACCCTGCGATCCGCCGAACGCGCGCATCGAGAAGAGGCCGCCGCCAAGGCCGCCGGCGACGTCGGCGACGCCCTGGCGCGCGTCGGTGTCGTTCACCACTGCCGGCGTGCCGTTCTCCCGGTCTTCCGAGAACACGCTCCAGCGCCCCTCGACACGCCAGCCGTTCGCCAGCTGATAGCCGATCGACGCGAGCGCGGAACGGTGTGCGGAACCCGCCTTCGTGTCGACCGGCCCTCTCGGCGCGATCCCGGGATCCTGCTTCGTCGCCACCGTGATGTAGCCTTCCGTCGTGAACCACTGGCCGGCGGCGCTGTAGCTCCAGCCGCGGCTCGTGCCACCGCCGAACATCGACACGCGCCCGGTCCCGAGGCTTCCGCCCTCCGCCAGGCCGCGCAGCGATCGGCGGCGCGGCCGGATCATCAGGATCTGGACGACGCCGCCCACCGCATCCGCGCCGTACAGATCGCTGCCGCTGCCCCGCAGGACCTCGACGCGCTCGATCGCGACCTGCGGCACCTTGTCCCAGTAGACCCACCCGCCAAACGCGTCGTTCAACGGGACCCCGTCCACGAGCACGAGCGACCGGCTGGAGCCGGTGCCGCCAAGCCCGCGCAGCGTGAACCCCTGGGCCGTCGGGTTCGACACCCGTGACGACGTCCGACGGAACAGCGTGAACCCGGGAACAACCTTCAACGCATCGTCCAGGGTGACGGGCGCGCTCGCCAATAGATCGGTCGACGGAAAAACGGTGACCGTCGCCGTCGGATCGGTCCGCGGCACCTCGGTGCGGGACGAAGTGACGTTGATGGCTTCGAAGAAAGGCGCCGGCTGCAGCACGATTCTGAGGCCCGCGCCGTCGGGCGTCACCGGCTCGGTCGCCGGACTGAAGCCGGCTGCCGTGATCACGACCCGCGCGTCGCGCGAGACGTCGGCGTCGAGCTCGAAACGGCCGTCATCGGCCGTGTAGATCTCGCTGGTTTTCACCCTGCCTACCTCGACGCGGACCGACGCGCCGGCGACCGGCGCCCCCGTCGAATCGACGACCGTGCCCGTGACTCGTCCGCTCGCCTGTCCGACGAGGCCGAGGGTCGCGAGCAGGGCCAGGGCCAACGTCTGCATAGAATCCGAACCCTTTCAGCCCGCCACCGTGCTGACGTGCAGCGGTATTCTCGCTCACCTTATGTGTTGTGGGCGCTGCGGGGATTGGCTAGAATGCCGGGCGTCCCTCACGCGCCGTTCACAAGCCCGGAGGTCAGCATGCGGCCGATTTCGAGAGCGATGATCCTGGTCGTGCTCAGTGCGGCGACCGCCGTCGCGGCGTCCGGCGCGGGATTGGCCGCCGGCCTTCAGTCCGCACCCGCAGCTTCGCCGAACCTGATTCTCTACGGCGACATGGTGACGTTCTACGGACGCGGCAAACCGGGGAACTGCATTCTGCAGAGCCGCTACAAACGAGGCGAGCCGGTCGGGTTCCGCATGTTCGCCGCCGATCCCGCGACCGGCAAGAGAGAGACCTCGGCGGACCTCGTCGTCCACCTCGATTACGGGGGCAAGACGGTGGACGTGCCAATGCGCTACCGCGGCACCGAGAAAGAGCCGCAGCTCGACTTCTATGTCGCCAAGTGGATCGTTCCCGCGGACGCGCCGGTTGGAATCATCCGCTACACGGTCACGGCGAAGGACAGCAAAGGCCGCACCGGCTCCTTCAAACCGTTCGACAACGATCAATCGCAGTTGACGATCGTGGAGGGCGCCTTCGTCGCCCCGTGACGCCGGCAAGCGACGCCGCGGCACTTCGATGACACATCTCCTCAGGGTTCCGCGGCGCACAATAACCACCATGGCGACGACAGCGCCGCTCGTCCTTGCGCTGCTGGCCTCTTTCACTGCGGTCTCATGCGAGTCTCGAGGCACGGCGCCGCTTCACGCTGACGATTCCCCCACATCGGCGAATCAGCCGTCCGCCGCCTCTCTGAAGACACTGACCCTGCAGTACACCGATGCGAAGCCTGTCGTGGGCACGCGCGTCGCCGCGACCGCCGATGGACTGGCGCCGGGCCGCACCGTCGATCTGGTGTGGGCGACGGTCGACGGGGGCTGGATAGTGGAAAACGGCTATCAGTTCCGCGGGAAACGCTATGACGAGACGACGCTGCCGCTGGGGCAGTCCCGGATCGGAGCGGACGGCCGCCTGTCGGCGACGTTTATCATTCCTGAAGACTACGGCGGGGTCCATGAGGTGAAGGTCGTGGACGCCGGCGTCGTCGTCGCACAGGGCGGAATCGAAGTAAGCCAGACCTTCGACATGCACCCGAAGGAAGGTCCGGTCGGCACCGCGATCGAACTTCGCGTGAAAGGTCTCGGCTGGCGGACCATGGAAAGCACATGGGTGATCAACTGGGACAACCGCGAAGTGGGCTGGGTATCGGCCGCCGGCACACGCGGCAGCGCCGTGGCGCGGTTCCGGGCCGCTGGACCCGCCGGCCGTCACGACGTGAAGGTTTACACCGGCTACATGGGGCAGCCTTATCTGAACTACGAACAGGCGCCCAACGCGTACCTGCCGCGCCCCGAGTTCGTGTTCAACGTGACGCCCGGGAACGCCGCCGCACCCACGGCATATGCCGAGCCGTACCAGCAGCAGCCGGTGCCGCCGGACGAATCGATCGGCGGCGGCGCGCGGGTGATCATGACGCCGAAGCAGGGCCCCGTGCTGACGGCTGCGAAACTCGAGGCGGCTGGCCTTCCGCCCGGGAGCACGGTTTCGTTGATGTGGGGCACTCAGGCTGGCAGCCGCGTGACCGATGCGGGGTTTGCGCCGCAGGAGATTGAGCTCGCGAAGCTCGAGGTGGACGCAAGCGGACGGCTGGCTGCTCGGGTCACCATCCCGGACGACCTCGGCGGGTTGCACACGCTGACGCTCAAGGCCGGCGACAAACCGCTCGCGCGCACGTTCTTCGTTGTCGAGACGAGCATCGTGAGCATCTCGCCGACATCAGGTCCGCCGGGAACGCCAGTGACGATTCACCTCAAAGGCGTCGGCTGGACCGACTACGACAATATTTACGTGCTCACGTACGACAACGCCTACATGGGCTACGCGTGCGGCTTCAACAGCCAGGGAGACGTCGTCGTCAATTTCACGGCGTCAGGCTCCCCGGGCGTGCACCTGATCGATTTCTATCCCGGCATTTATCAGGGACCCGGCGCCGGACAGCAGCTCTATCGTCTGCCTCAGCTCACCTATGCCGACGATCACCCGGGAAACAAGATCCCGGCGCTGCGGTTTGCGTTCGAGATTACGCCGCCGCCCCGCAACACGGCGCCCCCGCGGACGACAAGCGGCTAGACGCGTTCTTAGCCACGATTATCTGTTTCGTGATCTTCGTGGGCCGTGGCGGTTTCGTGATTTGGTGGTTCCGGTTTTTTCAGGGCGCCGTTTCACACTATCCGCCGAGAAGCCGCTCTCCGCCCGCTTCGCGGAACGCCGTCAGCGCTCGTTGCTGCCCCGCTTCCGCGTCTGCCAGTAGCGCCTGGAAAACGGGATTGCGCCGCAGCGCGTGGAAGGCGGGGCTGCTGGAGAGCGTCGGCGAGGGGAAGTACCCCTTGGCGACTGCGCGGCGGATGTGGTCGAGTCCGGCTTGGTGCTCGCCGACGTCGCAGAGGAGCCATCCCTCCTGAAATATGGCCTCGGGATCCTCCTGAATCTTCAGGCCCTCGAGAGCGGAGAGATCGACCATCATGTCCGCGGGGCGCCGATCGATCCACGCCATCAGGTAGTCGGTCCACAACTGAAACGCCGGAATGCGTGGCACCTTCCGCATGTCGTGCAGGGCCTCGCGCGCTTCGTCGAGCCGCCCGGCAAGTCCAAGGCCGCTGACGCGGATGCCGTCGTCGGCGCCCGCGACAAGTCGCGACGGCTCTACCGCGAGAAGCCGCTCGAGGTCGCCCGTCATCAGCAGCGTCTGTTCGAGCCCCGTGGGAACGTTCGGGTCGAGCCGCCGTGCCTCGGCGTGCGCGGCGATGGACTGGTCGTACAGCCCGCAATACCGGCAGGCGTGGACGAGTCCGGCGAAGAGCTCGGCGTCGTTGCCGTGCCGGTTGGCCTGGCCCAGCAGGCGTACGAGCGCCCGCGGCGCCTGGCCGATGTCTGCTTCGAGATTCGCGTAGAACTTGTGCGCGACGGAGAGCCGCGGATTGAGGTCGAGCGCGCGGCGAAACGCGTCTTCGGCCCGCGCCTGGCTGTCGGGTGAACTGTCGATGTATTTGCCGATTACGCGGTGGCAGCGTCCGAGATGAGCCCAGGCCGGCGCGAACGCCGGATCGAGATCCAGGCACCGCTGATACAGATCGCGCGCACGCGCGAGCCCGTCATAGGTGCGCGCCAGCTCGTTGGCGCGCAGGTAGAACTCGTAGGCGCGCGCGTTGTGCGGCGTGTCGCGTGCCGCCGATCCGATCGTGCCGCCGAGCGGCAGCGAAAGCGCCTCCACGACGCGGCGCGCGATGTCATCCTGCAGGCGGAATAGATCGCCGAGCGACGACTGCACCGTGTGCGAGCTGAGGAGCGTGCCGCCCGGCGCCTCGACGAGCTGGGCCGCCGCGCGCAGCTCGTCGCCTGCCCGCAGCAGTGTTCCCATTACGACGCGATCGACGTCGGCTTCCGCGGCCAGCGACTTGAGGTCTGGCGCCTCCCCCGCGAAGCGCGCGGCAATGGCGCTCGAGCGCACGACAAGCGAACCGATGCCCGACAGCGATGTCGCGATCGCATCCGACAGGCTGAAAGCGAGAAAGTCCGTGTCTGGATCTGGACGAAGGATGCGGAACGGCAGGACCACGAGCCGCGTGAGCGCCTGCGCCGCGGCCGGTGTGTCGTCGCCGTCCACGAAGCGAACGGCGCGGAGCTCCTCGGCCATTGCGTCGGCTGACGCCGGCCGATCCGCCGGGGACTTGGCGAGCGCCCGGCGGATCACGCGGTCGACGGCGGTGACGGAAGGGGAGCCGCTGAGCGCCGGCGGCTGTTCGTACACCGTCGCGTGGAGGACCTCGAGAACGGTGCGCCCTTTGAACGCCGGCTGGCCCGTGAGCATCTCGAAGAGAATGGCCCCGGCTGCAAAGAGGTCCGTACGCGCGTCGATGGATTCCCCGGTCACCTGTTCGGGCGCCATGTACCGCGGCGTGCCCACCACGATGCCGCTGCGCGTCAGGCCCGTCATGGATGCCGGCGAACGCTCCTCGTCGGGCCGCGCGAGGCCGAAGTCGAGCAGCTTCACCCCATGCGCCGTGAGGAAGACATTCGACGGCTTGAGATCGCGATGGACGACGCCGCGCGCGTGCAGCGCCGAGAGCGCGGACAGCATTCCGAGGCCGATCGGCACCGCCTCAGACACGTTCATCGGTCCGCGGAGCAGACGGTCGGAGAGCGCCTCGCCCTCGAGGAGCTCCATCGCGATGAACAGCTCGCCGGCGTCCTCCCCGATTTCGTAGATCTGGCAGACGTTTGGATGGTTGACGCTCGCCGCCGCCCGCGCCTCGCGCCAGAACCGCCTGCGCGCCGTCTCGTCGTCAGCCACGGAGGACATGGTCTTCAGGGCGACCGTGCGTTTCAGCCGCTCGTCGTGCGCCGCGTACACGACGCCCATTCCGCCTTCGCCGAGCTTTTTCTCGATCGCGTAGTGACCGATGCGAGCGGGCAGGCCCCCCTCGACAGAAGAGCTCGGGGGCCTGGAGGAGAGGGGCGGCGACGCCGCCCCGGTGATCCACTCGAACAGGGCGCGGAATCGTCCGCGCGACGTGTGGTCGACCGGCTCGTCGGCCATGCGAAGGTCGATCATACCTCCGGCTGGACAAACATCACGGCGTCGGGGAAACTACGTCGTACGGCGGGCGTTGCCGCCTTTGATGCCGGGAGGTAGCCGTGAGAACGTTTGGAGCCCTTCTCGCAGCAGCAGGATTGGCCACGGTGTCGGTCCTCGCA
>WUUC01202756.1_pt1 | contig 16134 bp, 15 predicted proteins | sample 6278441 | NCBI WGS metagenome assembly WUUC01 (sample SAMN13675441, study PRJNA597444) | soil metagenome | isolation source: soil | place: USA: Washington | collected 2017-10
CTCACTCCTTCACTTCCACGAGCGCAAATTTTCTACGACCGATTTTCATCTGGCAGGACCGTCCGGGGACGAGTGCCAAGGCCGCATTCGCATCGGTGAGTTTCTTTCCGTCCACTTCCAACCCGCCTTGAATGACCAGCCGGCGGGCTTCGCTCTTGCTCGGCACGAGACCGGTCCTGGCGACAACATCCATGAGAGCGATCGTGCCGTCCGCTTTCAGGTCGGCCTTCGTCAAACTCAAGCGTACGTCTGGCTCGCTCGGAAATCCTCTTTCTTGGAACTTCTGTTGAAAGGCTTCGGCCGCCTGACGCCCAGCATTCTCGCCGTGATAGCGGTCGACCAAGAGACGAGCCAATCGCTGCTTCGCTTCCATCGGATGCGTGCTTTTGACTGCGGCAAGGTCCTCGGTTGTCAGCAGCTCATAATAGCGGATCATGAGATCGTCGCTGACGGACATGACTTTGCCGAACATTTCAGCCGCAGGATCCTCGAGCGCCACGTAGTTGCCGACGCTTTTGCTCATTTTCTTGACGCCGTCCGTCCCTTCAAGCAACGGCATGGTGATCACGACCTGTGGCTCCTGTCCATAATCTCGCTGGAGCTCCCGCCCGACTAACAGGTTGAACTTTTGGTCGGTCCCTCCTAATTCGACGTCGGACTGTAATGCGACAGAATCGTACCCCTGCACGAGCGGATAGAGGAACTCATGGATACTGATAGGTTTCTGCTCCTGATGGCGCTTGCGAAAATCGTCCCGCTCCAGCATACGCGCCACTCGATAATGAGCAGCCAGTTCAATGAGGCCGCCGGCCGTCATCGGCCCCATCCACCGGCTGTTGAATTCAGTCACCGTCTTCCGGGGATCGAGAATCTTGAAGATTTGCCGCTGATAGGTCGTGGCGTTTTCCTGTACCTGCTCCTTTGTCAGGACGCGTCTGGTTTCAGAAACGCCAGTCGGATCACCGATCATGCCGGTAAAATCGCCGATCAAAAAGATGACGTGGTGTCCGAGATCCTGAAAATGCTTCAACTTGTGAATCAGCACCGTATGGCCCAGATGGAGATCGGGCGCCGTCGGATCAAATCCTGCCTTGATGCGCAGCGGCCGATGCTCCTTGAATGAGCGGATGAGCTTGGATTCCAGCTCCGTCTGCTGAATCACCTCAACGGCGCCGCGAAGGATCAGATCGAGTTGACGGGAGAGCTCGCTCATGCGGCTTTCCCTGCCGGCGCCGCCCCCGTCGTGGTCACACCGACCAACTGACGAATCCGGTCTAAGATCTTCTGTCCAATGCCCTTGACCTGGCGCAGCTGTTCCACGTCTCGAAAGACGCCGCGCGCCTCGCGGTACTCAACGATGCGCCCGGCTAGGACGGGACCGATGCCAGGGAGCCCTTCAAGATCGCGCTTCGTCGCCACATTCAGGTCCAGTGTTCGTGGCACTGACTTTGGGGAAAATTCATCAGCCGGTTTGCGGAGCACCTGCGGCGCCGCCTCGGCCGACGTGACGGTTGTCGGACTGGGACCTGCCTGCGGCCTGTTGAATTCTGAGGCATGCTCTGTCTCTGTGTACCGGGATGTGGGCAGCGACCAGCCGATCCAAAACACCGTTCCCATGGTCAGCGCAAGCATCGCCAGCTTGATGAGCAGCGAGTACAGCATCACCGGGCCTTCCCACCCAATTGATGCATTGCCTCTCCTGCGTTCCACTTCACGGGCGGACTGGGTTGCGGAGCCCGAAATCCCGCGCCGCCTGGCCCTGCTCCCACACCCAAGATGACAATATAGAGTTGTTCCGGCATAACGAGAATGCGGGCGGAGTCGACGATCATCTGAACAGGCCGGCCGTCACCGGACGGATGGCAGCCTAACTGTTCTTCTGGTTGGCAAGAAAGGCTTCGTATTGGGCCGCCGTCATCAGCGCGTTGACTTCATCGGCGTTGGAGAGATCTATGACGACCATCCAGCCTTGGCCATACGGATCACTGTTGACGACTTCCGGGTGATCTTTGAGTGCAGCATTGACCTGCACGATCGTCCCGCTGACCGGCGAATACAGGGTCGAAGTCGTTTTCGTCGATTCCAGTTCACCGATTTGCTGGCCGGCCTTGACGACCGCTCCGGTCTTCGGCAACTCGATGAACACGATATCACCCAAGGCGTCCTGGGCGAAATGACTGATCCCTACGGTCGCCTGAGACCCGTTTACGCGCGTCCATTCATGTTCTTGATGATACCGAAGATCCGCTGGAATCATAGTCCCCACATCGTCGCCCCGACCGTTCAGCCGTATATTTCCATGCCCGGGAAAAAAAATCCAATTTCAAACTGAGCCGTTTCTGGCGAGTCCGAACCATGCACCGCATTGAATTCAATGTTGGTCCCGTGGGCGGCGCGAATGGTCCCCTTCTCGGCCTTTGCAGGATCGGTGGCACCCATCAGTTCACGATTCTTCTTGATGGCGTTATCGCCCTGCAGCACAAGAATGACGGAGGGCCCGGACGACATGAAGGTGCAGAGGCTGTCAAAAAACGGCCGAGCTTTGTGTACGGCGTAAAATCCTTCAGCGACCGGCTTCGCCATTTGCACCAGCTTCATCGCAACCGGCTTCAAACCGGCCTTTTCATATCGGCCGACGATGTCGCCGACCGCTTGCTTCTTGACGGCGTCCGGCTTGATGATTGCGAGCGTACGTTCACTCATTGCTTGATCGATCCTTCCGACCTAAAACCAACTATCGTATAAATATCGAGGCATTATAGGGGCGGACGTGCGGACTTTCAATCCCCGCCAATCCTCGGACGCGATGCACTTGCAGCGCTCAAGGGGGGCTCAGTCATTTGTGCAGCGGTTTCTGACTCGGAAGGTTTGCGGTGCGAACGATAATCACGGATGCGTGGACTGCGAGCCTGCTCACTGAAGCAGGCATTGACGACCCGCTACGTGAACCGCTTCGCAAGTTCCTGCGGAGTGAATACTCCGCGCTCCGTGATGATGCCGGAAATCAGTTCCGCGGGCGTCACGTCAAACGCCGGATTGTACACGTTCACGCCTGCTGGAGCGACGGGATGACTGCCGTGGATTGTCGTCACCTCAAGCCGGTCACGCTGTTCGATCGGAATATCCGCTCCCGATTTCGTATGTAAGTCAATCGTCGAATAGGGTGCCGCGACGTAAAACGGTATGCCATGCGCTTTCGCCAATACGGCCACGGAATAGGTGCCGATTTTATTGGCCACATCGCCGTTGGCCGCGATGCGATCGGCTCCGACGACACAGAGATGGATTTTTCCCTGCCGCATCAACGACCCGGCCATATTGTCGGTAATCAGTGTCACCGGAATGTTGTCCTGCATGAGTTCCCATGCCGTCAGGCGCGCTCCCTGCAAGACCGGTCGCGTCTCGTCGGCAATGACCTCGATTTTTTTCCCTTGTTCCCAAGCGGCGCGGATCACGCCGAGTGCTGTGCCGTATCCCGCCGTCGCCAGCGCGCCGGCATTGCAGTGAGTCAGAACCGTCTGGCCTGCCTGGATGAGGTCCGCTCCATGCCGACCCATGGCTTTACACAGCGCAATGTCCTCCTCAAGGATGGCTTGCGACTCCTTGAACAACGCCGCCTTGATGGCGTCAACCGGCTCCGAGTGCAGGGCCGCCAACTTCCGTTTCATCCGGTCGATGGCCCAAAAGAGATTGACGGCAGTCGGTCTCGTGTCGGCCAGCAGATCGCAGATCGGCACGAGAGCTTTCTCAAACGCATCGTAGGTGGTTGCCGTTATGGATTGCGCTCCGAGCGCCACGCCCATAGCAGCCGTGACGCCGATCGCGGGCGCGCCGCGCACTTTCAACTCTCGGATGGCCGTGGCCACGGCTTCGGCGTCTCGGCAGTCCAGGAAGACGATCGCCCCCGGCAGCCGACTCTGGTCGAGCAGGCGTACCGCCCCGTCATGCCACTGAACAGTAGGGACCATAGCAACTCTTGTAACGGGATTCACCTGGGAGCGCAAGGGCTAGTCGGCGAAAGGGAACGAAACGGAAGGAAGCAGAAAAGAAGTTAGCGGATGTTGGCTCGCTTGACCGGGGGCACCAGCGTCAACGATTTCTGTTCGAGATCCGGCTGATCGATTTTGGCTAACTCACGTTCCAACATGGCTCGAATGAACCCGCTGGTGGTATAGCCTTGCTGCTTTAAGCCGTCCAGTCGGGTTTTCAAATCTAACGGCAGCTGGATCACAATGCGCACGAGCTTCGCCATGTGCAACTCCTTTAGGCAAGCTGATTCGACGGTTGTGATTGCACACGTTATGCCTTGCTAGCATGAAAAAGGCGTTTGAGTAGAATTAAGGGCTTAGCCCAGGACGAGCCGTGTGATGGCGACCGGTTTGCCTATTTTCGGCTGCACTTGCCCTCAAATGTACAGCCGCTTTACGACCTGACGTCATTCCCTCCAGCGATCGACCAGCCGGACCCAGTTCGATCGTTCGCAGGTCCAGAAACGGTCCCGCAAGGCACACGTCTTGTAAACTTCCTCGGTCGTCCGATGCAGGTTCAGCGTTGGCTCCGTGCGCCTGCCGGTGACCCATACGCCGCCGTCCCGGTCCGTTCGGTAGACGGAGATTCCTCGAGACGCATACGCCTGAAGCACGGCAGAAGCCGGATGTCCGTAGGGATTGTGCCGCCCGACCGAAATGACCGCATACCGTGGATTCACGCGCTCGAGCCACTCATGCTGCAGCGAACCTCCCGCTCCGTGATGCGGCACTTTCACGAGATCCACCGCTTCCGACCCATGCTCCCGACTCAGGCGAGACAATGCCTCCTGCTCCACATCTGCCATGAACAGTAGTTTGTGCTCTCCGCACGTCAACTGCGTCACGATAGATCGATTGTTGAGGGAACGCCCTTCGAGGCGGCGCCCTGACGCCGATTGCTGCACGGGCATGCGAGAGGGATTTAACACCGCCATGTCGCAGTCGCCGAACGTCACCGAGTCCTGTCCGTCCGCTGGGATATCCTCCGTCAATCCTTGCTGTGCAAGCGCCTGCTGGAGCCGCTGATAGAACACCTCCGTGCGCGCCTCCCCGAGTCCCCAGAAATGCCGCACTGTGAAATGCCGCAGCACATAGGTCAAGCCTCCGACATGGTCAAGTTGCGGATGCGTCGCAATGACATAATCAATGCTTCTGATCCCTCGATTCCACAGATACGGAGCCACGACGCCGCGTCCCATGTCGAACCTCTCATAACTGGCTCCGCCGTCGATCAACACGACCTCGCCGCCTGGCAACTCGATCACCGCGCTGTCGCCTTGCGACACATCCAAGAACATGATGCGAAACCGGTCTGCGTCGAGCCACAACCGTGGCGACCAGACCCACCAGGACAGAAGAACAACGAGTCCCACCCCGACGGTCCATTTGAGGCGTGGTCGAAGGAATCCGACCGACATGGCCGCAAGGCATCCATAAAAGAGCAACATGGAGGCAACGGACGGTGCGGCCACATGCCATTCACCGCCAGGGAGGAGTGAGACGGCATGAAGCGCAAACACCAGCGCGTCCATGGACCATTGAATCACCCCAGCGAACGGTAAACCGTCTCCGCCAAACCCGCTGTGCCACAGGGCTGCAATAAGCCCGATTGGAACCAGCAGGCCTCCCATGACCGGAACAGCGACGAGATTCGTCACGAGCCCAAGCCACGGCAGCTGGTTGAAGTAGTACATGACCAGTGGAATCGTGGTCAGTGTGACGACGCCGCTCATGACCAGAGCCTCCCGGACCCACTCCTTACCGCGTGACAGCGCAGACGACGACTGAGCCGTCCGATCCGAATCCTCCGAAGACCGGGTGAGCCGCCAAGCGACCGCACAGACCGACAGAAAGGATAACTGAAACGAAATGTCGTAGATCGCCTGCGGATCATGCAAGAGGATTGTCAACGCTGCAGCAGCCAACGCATGGAACATCCGGTGGTCATAGCCGAGCCATTTCGCCATCAAGGCCACGAGAATCATGAGAAGCGACCGAATGGTCGCTAACTCGGCTCCCGCCAGACAGGCATAAACGGTCACTGGCATCACGGTTGTGATGGCCGCGATTCTTGTTGGGGTGATGCGACGGGAGAGGGCCAATAAACCACCAGCCGGAAGACACAGCAGGCCCCGTCGCACCGCCACGAAGGAGAGCATCGCTACTAATCCAAGGTGGCTTCCCGAAATAGACAATAGGTGAACGGTTCCCGTGACCATAAATTGGTCGCGCACGTCGGCGTCGAGGTATCCGCGGTCTCCGATGATGACTCCAAGGTAGAGTCCCAAAGCCGGCTGGCTCAAACTCTGCACGGCCGACCGGCGGATTGCCCCTCGCCATCGGTCGAAGCGATTCCAGATCTTCCAACGGAAACTGTCCTGTCCGGACTCCAACACTTCCACCGCTTCAATGCCGTTGACCGTCGCGACCGCATCAATCCCTTGACGCTCCAAATACGCGGCATAGTCGAAGCCGCCCGGGTTCAACGAGCCGCTCGGCGCGCGCAACTTGGCGCGAATGGCAATGCGGTCGCCTTCGAAGAGCAGCCGGTCAGGCGTTCGCCATGTCAGTCGAATCACGATCGGCTGTTCGCGGTCCGGCGTCTGCTCACACCGGATGAGAGCGCTCATGCGATCCGGCGCGAGCTGCACGGGTGCAATGATTCGTCCCGTGCAGGGTTGAAAGACTTCCGGCTGGTCGTCTTGGATGTGAGGGTGGACAGGCGCTTCCACAGTCATGAACCAATAGATAATTCCCAGGAGAACACACCCGAACCAGGCCGTCCCTCGGCCGGCTGGCAGGCGGCGGCTGGCATCCGCCGCGCTCAACGCGAACGCCGTCAGCGTCAACGCAACCGCAGTTGAGATGGGAGCGTATGGAATGAGAGAGCCCAGGGCGAGACCGCAGATGAAGGCGAGCGTGAGAGACGGCAGCATCGTTTCCGAGCCGACGAGTGTGATGACTGCAATGTGACCGGGACGAGGAAACTCAGCTGAGGTGGGCCGTGACGATTCGTGCCAACCGATCGGCCTCTTCTCGAATGAGAGTGTCGTCTTCGCCTTCAATCATGATGCGAAGCACGGGTTCGGTCCCGGAGTACCGGACCAGGATGCGGCCGCTGCCGTTGAATCGGCGCTCACTGTCCGTAATGGCCTGTTGTAAGTCCGGGATGCTGTCCAAGTGGGGTTTCTTCGAGACCTTGACGTTCAACAGCACTTGAGGGACGGCCGTCATCGCCTTTGCCAACTCAGAAAGCGGTTGATCGGTCCGTTTCATGAGCGATAACACCTGGAGCGCAGAAATCAGGCCGTCGCCGGTCGTATTATGGTCCAGAAAGATAAAATGACCCGACTGTTCTCCGCCGAAGTTGTATCCCCCCGCCAACATCCGCTCCAGCAAATACCGGTCGCCGACGGCCGTCCGGACTAAATTTACGCCGGCCCGATTCAACGCCAATTCCAACCCAAAATTGCTCATGACGGTCCCGACCACCGTCTGTTTCGCCAGCAATCCGTTGCGGTGCAGGTCGAGGCCCAGTGCGGCCATAATGTGATCGCCGTCGACGACGTTTCCTTGCTCACAAATGAAGATGGCGCGGTCGGCATCGCCATCGAGCGCAATGCCCAAGTGCGCACCATATTCCTTCACGGCACGTTGGAGCTCTGTGGGATGCACGGCGCCGCATCCGGCATTGATGTTCATGCCGTCCGGTTTATTGCCGATCACCTCGACCTTGGCGCCCAATTCGCGAAGCACGGTCGGCGCCACTTTGTAGGCGGCCCCGTTGGCGCAATCCACGACGAGCTTGATGCCTTGGAAGTCCAGTTCTTTGGGGAGTGACCGTTTCACGAATTCGATGTATCGTCCTTCAGCATCATCGATGCGAAAGGCTTTGCCAATGGCGTCGGCCGTGGGACGGAGATGGGCAATCTCATTCGAAAGGATCAGCTCTTCAATTCGAGCTTCGATGTCATCCGGCAACTTCAGACCGTCGTTTGAAAAGAATTTGATACCGTTGTCTTGATACGGATTGTGAGAGGCGGAAATCATCACGCCCGCATCCGCCCGCAGACTTCTCGCCAGGAACGCAATGGCGGGGGTCGGCAGTGGGCCGACCAGGAGTACGTCCACCCCCATCGAACAAATGCCTGACAGTAAGGCCGCTTCCAGCATATAGCCTGAAACGCGAGTGTCCTTTCCAATGACGATCTGGTGGCGGCCGGCCCTTCGCATGAAGATGTGAGCGGCAGCTCGCCCCAACTGCATGGCCGTCTCGCTGGTCATCGGCTCGAGGTTCGCAGTTCCCCGTACGCCGTCTGTTCCAAAAAGTTTACGCATGTTGTTCCCGCCGTGTAGCCTGCATTCGCCGGGCAATCGCCGTGGCCACCGTCGCAACGTCACGCATCGCCCCGACATCATGCACCCGGAGAATGTTCGCCCCGTGTTCCACCGCCAAGGCTACGATGCCGGCAGTTCCCCAGGCACGTCCTTCGACCGGTTGCTTCGTCAGTTGGCCGATAAACCCTTTTCTCGATGGACCGACCAGCACGGGGAATCCCAATCCGGTGAAAGCGCGCAACTGCGCAAGGAGATCAAGGTTATGCACAAGGACTTTACCAAACCCGATGCCAGGATCAAGGACGATCCGGATTTTTGACACGCCGCGCGCCATTGCGAACTGCGCCCGTTCGGCCAAAAATTCAGACACCTCGTGAACCACGTCCTCATAGGCGGGCCCGCGCTGCATCGTTTCGGGGATACCCTGCATATGCATGAGCACGAGACCGACCCCCGTTTCAGCCACGACATCCGCCATCGCGGAATCCCCCCGCAAGGCGGTGACATCGTTTACCATGACGGCGCCAGCCTCGACCGCTGCCCTCGCGACGGCGGCCTTTGATGTATCGATTGAAATTGGAACTGACACTACCTTCGCGAGAGCCGCGACGACAGGTATCAGTCGCCGGTGCTCCTCCTCTTCCGTCACGGGCAATGACCCGGGCCGGGTCGACTCCGCGCCGATGTCCAGTATGTCCGCGCCTTCCTCGACCAACCGTAGCGCGTGCGACACGGCCGAATCAGCATCATTGAAACGCCCGCCGTCGAAAAACGAATCCGGTGTGACGTTCACGATGCCCATGAGCAGGGGGCGGTCAATGGGAAGGCATCTTGCTTTGAGGTGCAATTCCATCGGCGTGGTTCTAGGCTGCGGCAGTGAAGCTGTTGTATTCAAGTCGATACAATACTGCATTCGATTGCCGGCTACGAGGTCTCTATCCCATTGAAACATCGCGGAAGAGCCGTAGACAAAATCTATTGTTCACATTCAGAATGAACCTCTGCAACTCCAGTGCCCTGAGGTCGCAGAGTTGGAATTGCAGATATTTTAGGCAGGCACGGTCTGCGGTGAGGTCTGCATCAAAATCTGGTCGATCTCCGGGGCATCCAAGACCTCTTTCTCCAACAGGGCTTCCGCCAGAGCCTTGAGGCTTCTCATGTGCTCGGTGAGGAGCCGCTTCGCCCGATCGTAATTTTCAGTTACCAGGCGCTTGACCTCCAGGTCGATTTCCAGCGCAACTTGATCGCTGAAGTCCCGCTTGGTAGTCAACTCCCGGCCAAGGAAAATCTCCTCTTCCTTCCGTCCAAAGGTCAACGGGCCGAGCTTTTCGCTCATGCCCCATTCGCACACCATTTTTCTCGCAAGATCCGTCGCGCGCTCGATATCGTTCCCTGCGCCGGTCGTGATGTGCTTCAACACCAGTTCTTCGGCCACGCGTCCGCCCATGAGAATGGCGAGATTGTTATAGAGAAATTCCTTCGAATAGTTGTGACGATCGTCCGTCGGCAACTGCATCGTGACGCCGAGCGCCCGCCCGCGCGGGATGATCGTCACCTTGTGCACCGGATCGGTGCCCGGCAGCAGCTTGGCCATCAACGCATGCCCTGCCTCGTGGTACGCCGTCGTCCGTTTTTCCTCATCGCTGAGGATCATGCTCTTGCGCTCTGCGCCCATCAGGACTTTGTCTTTCGCCATCTCGAAATCGATGACTTCAACTTCCTTCTTGTTCTGTCTGGCCGCCCAGAGCGCCGCTTCATTCACCAGGTTTTCCAGATCGGCCCCAGAGAAGCCGGGGGTGCCGCGCGCAATCTTTTCCAGTTCGACGTTCGTCGCAATCGGTACTTTTTTGGTGTGCACTTTGAGAATTTCGGAGCGCCCGCGGAGATCTGGCCGATTGACAACCACTTGGCGGTCGAAGCGTCCTGGCCTGAGTAACGCAGGATCGAGGACGTCCGGACGATTGGTCGCCGCAATCAGGATTACGCCTTCTGTCGTATCGAACCCGTCCATCTCGACCAGCAATTGGTTAAGGGTTTGTTCGCGTTCGTCATGACCGCCGCCCAACCCCGCTCCTCGCAACCGGCCGACGGCGTCGATCTCATCGATAAAGATGATGCACGGGGCATGCTTTTTCCCCTGCTCGAAGAGATCGCGCACACGGGAGGCGCCCACTCCCACGAACATCTCGACGAAATCCGATCCGCTGATACTGAAGAACGGCACCCCGGCTTCCCCGGCGATGGCTTTGGCCAACAGCGTTTTCCCAGTCCCAGGAGGGCCGACGATCAGCACGCCTTTCGGAATGCGTCCACCCAATTTTTGAAACTTCCGCGGATCCTTTAAGAACTCGATGATTTCCAAAACTTCTTCCTTGGCTTCATCGATGCCCGCGACGTCCGAGAAGGTCACCTTTTTCCGTTCCTCGGTCAACATGCGCGCGCGGCTCTTGCCGAAGGAAAGGGCCTTGTTGCCGCCGATCTGCATCTGGCGCATCAAGAAGAACCAGAGCCCCAGGAAGAGCACGAATGGGCCCCACGTGACCAGGAAGGTGATGTACCAAGGACTTTCGTCTGGAGGCTTCGCTTCGATTTGCACGCCTTTTTCGCGTAAGACTTTGACAAAATCGGGATATTCGGCGGTAAAGGTCCGTATGCGGGTCTTGTCTTTCAGAACCGCACTGACGTGACTGGACTTGATAATGACTTTTTCGATGTCGCCTTTGTCGAGCTTCGCCATGAAGTCGCTGAAAATCACTTCTTCCTCTGGCGCATGGGTCGGCACACTGAACAGATTGAACAGCAAAATCATAAACAGGCCGACAACGACCCAGAAGAGCAAATTTTTCGCCCTGGAATTCATCCAGTTCTCCTTACGGGTGGTTCCGTCAACTCGCCAAGAAATCCGCGAGCTTGAGTGATGTTACCACAGGGCTCTTCAGACTGACAACCGTCCGACACCTTTTATTCTTCCTGCCCTTCCATATCGAGTTCGGCGAGGTACGGAAGGTTCCGGTATTTCTGTTGATAATCAAGCCCGTATCCCACCACGTATTTGTTGGGAATTTTGAATCCCACGTAATCCAGCGGGACATCGATCGTCCGGCGCTCCGGTTTACTCAAGAGCGTGCAGACCTTGATGGATTTCGGCTTATCCTTAGCCAGCGTCTTGATCAGATATTGGACGGTCAGTCCGGAATCAACGATGTCTTCGACCAGCAACACGTCCTTGCCTTTGATGTCTTCGGTCAACTCGGTCACCACCTTCACCTTCCCAGACGTCTTGGATTGGCCGCCGTAACTCGTCACGATCAAAAAGTCGACCCGCATCGGGATGCGAATGGCACGCGCGAGATCCGCGTAAAACGCATAGGCGCCCTTGAGCACGCCGACCAGGACCAGGTCTTTTCCGAGATAGTCGTTCGCGATCTGTTTGCCGAGTTCCTTGATGCGTGCGCGCATTTCCTCCTGCGTCACGATCGGGCGTCCGAAGATGCGCTCCATGCTATCCCGCTCCTTCGTTCCTGGTCTTCGATTCAACCGTGGCGACAAGACAGCGGGAAGTATCCTTACCAGGCAGAAACCGCTCATCCTCTCGACGCCCAACCACCCACAAAATACCTTGCGGAGCGACAAGAAGAGGGATACGACTACGTTGTTGCCGGCTGATCTTCATGTCCGTGAACAGGTCTTGAAGCTTCTTGCGTTTCCCGCCCATGCCCCGTGGATGGATGCGATCGCCTGCCTGCCATGGCCGGACGATCAGCGGCGTCGTCAGACGATCGCCGTCAAAGACCGCGCACTCTCGGGTCCGCTGCTTCAACCATGGCTCCGCCGCCCGTTTTGGCATCACTTGTACATGAATTTCCTGGCCCGTGCCAGGCCAATAAATCGTCGCCGGCATCGTGGTCGGCACATGGACGACAGGCAAAGATGATGATGACGACGCTTGCACTCGTTTCCGCCGAAACGCCCGACTGACGACCACCCCATCATGATCTCTGAACACCTGAGCGCTTCGGATCGACACCTGCGTTCCTTTGGAGTTCGCCGACGCGAGCCGCAGGACCTGTTCGACTGCATGCAAGCGCGGAGCTCGGCCGTCGGGATCGCTTGTCCGGAGCATCCATCGCACCACGCGACGCTGCAACGCCACCGGTAGACGCATAAGAGCGGCGCGCTCTATCCGTTGCTCTCCATCTGAATCCACGATGACGAGGGCCCGATACAGCTCACTCACCACCGATTCGAGATAGTCCTCATCCGCCCGCAGGAGTTCCGATTGCCGCTCGAGTAAGCGAACGATAGCAGGCGTGATTCGCTCGATCACCGGCAACAACTCGTGACGGACGCGATTGCGTCGGTACAGGCCCAGGCTGTTGCTGCTGTCCCGGCGAAACGGCAAGCCCTCTCGCTTTAAATAGTCCAACACCTCGTCGCGGGTCGTCCTCAACAGCGGACGTATGATGCGCTGTTCACGGATGAATGGCATTCCGGAAAGACCCGTTAACCCGGCTCCCCGCATCATCCATAGGAGCATCGTTTCTGCCTGGTCGTTCGCCGTATGACCCGTCGCAATCCGATCCGCATGCAGGTCATCGGCAAGCGATGCCATCGCCCGGTACCGGGCGTCCCGCGCTCGCGCCTGGAGGGAAGACGCTCGGCGGCGCTTGGTCAGCACCGGCCGCTGCACGATGAGGGGAATACCCCGTTCGCGGCAAAAGATAGTTACAAAGGCTTCGTCGTCGTCGGATTCGGTTCGCCGCAACGCATAGTTGAAATGGACGGCGGTCAGCCGCAGGCGCCATGCCGACGCAAGCATGGCAAGCAGGGATAACATCGCAATCGAATCCGGGCCGCCGGAGACCGCCACCAGGACATGCTGACCCTTCTGCAGCAAGTGCCGCTCTCTGATCGTCCGGACCATCCGGTGGAATAAGGCTGGGCGTGCACGCGCGGCCGTTCCGCTCGTCATGTTCAACGAACTCCCTCCGCATGGCGGCGAAGGCTCGCCTTTGCGCGATCGACGTCGCGAGCGATCTGGGCGGAGAGCTCGGCGGGCGATGGGAACGCATGATCGCCGCGCAGCCGTTCGATGAACTCGACCGTCAGCTCCTTGCCGTACAGATTTTCACGACGGTCCAACAGATTCACCTCGATCAATCGTTCGCGGCCTCCAAACGTCGGCCGGCTGCCGATGTACGCGATTGCGTCATAAGTCGTTGCCGCGCAGCGCGCTCGTGCGGCATACACGCCGTCGGGCGGAATCACGCGTTCCGGCGGAATCCGCAGATTCGCTGTCGGCCAACCGAGCTCATGTCCCTGCTGCGTCCCCGCGACAACAATCCCCGTAAGGCCGTACGCCCGCCCCAGCAACGTCGCAGCCTCGTCCACCTGTCCGGCTTGAATCAAATTTCGGATTCTGGTTGAACTCACGACCGCGCCATTCAGCATCACCGGACGAACAGGATGCACTGCAAACCCCATGGAGGCGCCGAATCGTTCCAAGTCTGCAATCCGGCCGGCACGCGCTTTTCCGAAGGCAAAATGCTCCCCGACAAAAAGTTCGGCGACCTGCAAGTGCCGATGGAGGATTGTCTCAGCAAATTCCTCGGGCGTCATCGCGGCTAAAGCGGGGGTAAAGTCGAGGAACACGACTTCATCGATGCCCGCCTCCTTGAAATGGGCGAGTTTCTCTTCGAGAGTCGTGAGAAACCGCAACTCGACGTGAGGCGCGAGCACTCTGACCGGATGGGGATCGAACGTCAGGACGATGGCGGTGCCATGGACCAAGCGGGCCCCTTCGACGACGGTGTCTAATAGCGCATGATGACCACGGTGATGGCCATCGAAATTCCCAATCGTGACCACCGGATGAGGTCTGAACCGGACGTCGCCGAGGCCGCGCGTCACCGTGAAGGTCATCGGGTGCGGAGGTACTCCGCGGCGTCCTTCGCGAAATAGGTCAAGATCATGTCCGCGCCGGCGCGCTTGATCGACACCAGCGATTCGAGCATGGCCCGTGATTCGTCCAACCAGCCGGCGTTGGCGGCCGCTTTGATCATGCTGTACTCGCCGCTCACCTGATACGCCGCGATGGGCACGTCGGTGCGGGCTCGCGCGGAGGCAATGACGTCAAGATAGGGCATCGCAGGTTTGACCATCACGATGTCGGCTCCCTCTTCCACATCGAGCGCAATCTCGCGCATCGCTTCACGCAGGTTCGCGGAATCCATTTGGTAGGACTGTCGATCGCCAAACTGCGGCGCGGAGCCGGCGGCGTCTCGAAACGGCGCGTAAAAACAGGACGCGAATTTGGCCGCGTATGCCATGATCGGCAAGTCCGGATAACCCGCCTGATCAAGCTCGGACCTGATGGCTGCCACCCGTCCGTCCATCATATCCGAAGGTGCGACCATGTCGGCGCCGGCCCGCGCATGGGTTCGCGCCATGGCGCGCAGGCATTCCAACGTCTCGTCGTTGAGGATTCGACCATCCTTCACAATCCCGCAGTGGCCGTGGCTCGTGTATTCATCGATACAGACGTCCGTGACGACAAGCAGGCCGGGCACGTAATCTTTCACCGCCTTGATCGCACGCTGGACAATGCCGTTTGGATCATAGCCAGTGGTGCCGCGTTCGTCTTTGCGGTCGGGCACACCGAATAAGATAATCGCCGGAATGCCCAAGCCAGCCACTTCGGCAGCTTCCTTCACCAGCAGATCGATCGATACCCTGAACTGTCCCGGCATCGACGGAATCTCGCTCCGTCGATCCTTCCCTTCGGTGACAAACATCGGGTAAATGAGATCCGAGGACGCGAGACGCGTTTCCCGCACCATGCGGCGAAGCCCCTCATGCTGCCGGAGCCGTCTGAGCCGTTGTATCGGAAAGGCCATCGTCGTTTATTTCCTGGGGAGATTCGTTAAGAACACGACCAGGTCTCGGACTGAAATCATCCCGACCAGTTTCGAGTCCCGCGTCACGCCCAAATGCCGGACATGCGCCTGCGCCATCAAATCGTTCGCATCCAGCAGCGTCTTGTTCTCCTCGATCGTGAGGATGGGCGCGGACATGATCTGTTCCACCGTCGTCTTGTTTGGATCACTTCCGGACGCCACCACGCGCCGCATCATATCCGTGTCGGTCAATATGCCAATGATCTCTTTCTGGTTTGTCACGAACAAACTGCCGATGCCGCGGTCTCGCATGATGCGCGCCGCAGCCTGCGCGTTCGTGTCGCGCTCCACCGTGACGAATTTCTCCCTCGGAACCATAAACGATTTCACCGGAACCATGAAGACCTCCCCTGTTGATCAACGCCGCCTATCGAGAAATGGGAACCGCTACGCGCGCGCCTTCGCGGTAGTACCGCACAATGGCCTCTGCAAGAGCCGGCACGGTGTTCTCGGCCGGCAGGATGCCGACCGTCAATCCATAGTCCTCGGCCGTACGGGCCGTGATAGGCCCGATCGAGGCAATCGTTGTCTTCGCTGCTAGCCGGCGAGCCTCTTCGTCGCCGCCCATCATCTTCACGAAATTCGTCACCGTTGAGGAACTCGTGAACGTGACGACATCAATGGCGCCGGCCTGCATCTGCTCCTTGAGCGCACTGCAGTCGGCGGTCGGCGCAATGGTCCGATAAACGGGAATCACATCAACCAACGCGCCCTTGAGTCTCAATTGGTCAGGCAGGATTTTTCGTGCGATTTCCGCCCGCGGGATCAACACGTTCTTTCCGCGAAGATCGTGTTCATTCATCGCCTCCAAT
>WUUC01046779.1_pt1 | contig 16133 bp, 13 predicted proteins | sample 6278441 | NCBI WGS metagenome assembly WUUC01 (sample SAMN13675441, study PRJNA597444) | soil metagenome | isolation source: soil | place: USA: Washington | collected 2017-10
AGAAGAGAGCATGGCAGAACTAGGGCACATCATTGAAGAAGGCGGCCTCTTCATGCAGCTCAACATTTTCTTTTTGATCGTCGCGATCGCTTGCATCGTCGATCGCGTGATCGCCGTGTTCTTCAAGTACAACCTGAATGGAACACGGTTCATGGCACAGATTGAGAAGCTCGTCGTGAGCGACAACATCGATAAGGCCGTGAAGCTGTGTAACGCGGCTCCGAAGGCAGCGCTCGCGCGTGTCTTGCGCGCAGGCCTCACGCGCGCAAATCGCGGCGTGCTCGAGATCGGCAACGCGATCGAAGAAGAGACGCTGTCGGTGACGCCGCAGATCATGAAGCGCGTTCCCGCGCTGTGGTCGCTGGCGAACATCGCGGTGCTCATCGGGTTGCTGGGAACGATCACCGGTCTGATCAAAGCATTCAAAGCGGTCGGTCTCGCCGCGCCGGAACAGAAATCGGCGTTGCTCACCACCGGTATTTCGGAAGCGATGAACAACACCGCCTTCGGACTTTTCATCGCGGTGGTCTGCATCTGCGGCCACTTGGTGATCGGTGCGCAGGCGAGGCACATCGTCGAAGAGATCGAGCTGCACTCGTTGAAGCTCGAGAATATGCTCGGCCGCCGTGCGGTCGCTGAATTACCGGAAGGCCGCTGAGTCGTCGTTCTTCGGAACAACGAAGACGCTGAAGTTGGTTCTTTAGTATGGCGACAGGTAGCTCCTCATCGAAGATCGCGGGAACCGCGGGAACCGCGGGAACAGGTGCCGGCGGCGGCACCGGTGCCTATTCGCAAGAGGACTTCAGGTACGTTCGCCGCAAGCGCAAGCTGCTCGCGGAAGAAGAGACGGGTGAGCTGAACATCGTCCCTTATCTCGACATCTTGGTGAACCTGATCATGTTCTTGTTGGTCACCCAAGCGACGCTCGTGTCGCTCGGTCTGATCGACGTGACCGCGCCGAGTTATTCGGTGGCCGGCCCGGGTCAGGCAAATCCGGACGATTCGCAAGGCAAAAATCTCCGTCTGACGATCGGCATCGCGCAGACCGGCTTCTTCATCGCAGCGAAGGGCGGCGTCCTTCCGGGTGAAGAAAACGGTGCACCGACCGAGCTCACACCAGACGGAGTCACGCGCAGTGCTCCGACGATCGCCAAACGTGCGGACGGCGCCTATGATTTTGCGGGCCTCACTGTTCGTTTGCGGCAGATCAAGACGGCTTTTCCGAAAGCGGAGTCGATCTTCGTCGCCGCCGACGACAACATTTCCTACGAGATCTTGGTGAAGACGCTCGACGCCTCGCGAGAGGACGGCCGTGGGCCGCTCTTCCCGGCCGTCGCCTTCACGCAGATCAACTGAGAGGATCATGGCGACCTCCGATCTGAGCACAGGAAGCAAGGCGATCGAACCGACGTCGACCGCGATGTACGACGCGACGCGGAAGCGCCGCAAAAACAAACGTGTTCGGCGAGAACACAGCGGCGATATCAAAGATCTGAACATCACGCCCATGTTGGACATGATGACGATCCTCCTCGTCTTCTTGTTGAAGAGCTTCGCGTCCTCGTCTCAAGACGTGAACGTGGCCAACATGACGCTGCCGCATTCGACGACCAAGCTGGCGATCGAAGAAGCGCTCACGCTGATGATCACCGAGAACGAGCTCTTGGTGAATCAAAAGCTGGTCACGCCGCTCGACAACGGAAACATCCGGCCCGAGGACCTGCCCGAAGGACCCAACGGTTATCTGGTGAAGCCGCTGTACGACGTGCTCGAAGCGCAAGCCGATCACTTCAAGCGGATCGAAGAATTCGGCGGCACCCAGTTCGTCGGACGCGTCGCGGTCATCGCAGACAAATCGACGACCTACCGCACCCTCTTCCGCGTCCTCTACACGGCGGGACGCGCGGAGTTCGGTCTGTTCAAGATGTTCGTCCAGAAGCCGGCGAGCTGATCGGCGTGCTGCAGCGCTTTCGGTTTGATCGACGCGCTCAGCGTCTTTGATTGATCAGCGCTTCGATCTCCTCAACCACGCGATCGATCGTCATCTTCGTACTGTCCAAAAGGACAGCATCCGGCGCTGGTTTGAGCGGCGCGATCGCCCGTTGGCTGTCTCGTTGATCGCGTTCGATGATCGACGCCAACACCTCATCGTAGTCGGCGCCGGGGAGCTCGCGCACGCGCCGGCCCGCACGTTCCTCGGGCGTGGCGGTCAAAAAGATCTTCACCTCGGCGTCGGGGAAGACGACCGTTCCGATGTCCCGGCCTTCGAGCACCGCGCCGGTTGGGCTCTCGCGCCCGAGACGCCGCTGCAGCTCGAGCAAGGCCGCGCGCACTTTGGGGAGCGCCGATACTTGGGAAGCGCGTTGCGAGATCTTCTCGGTGCGGATCGCGCTCGAGACGTCGCGTTCGCCGAGTATCACCCGTCCGTGCTCGAAAGAGAGCGGCAGCGTCTCGCAACACGCGGCGATCTCGTCTTCGTTCTTTAGGCTCTGCTCTTCCGCCGCAAAGGCGACGGCGCGATAGATCGCACCGGTATCGACGCGCACCAAACCCAAACGTTCCGCCGTCAGTTTGGCGATCGTGCTTTTGCCGGCGCCCGCGGGGCCGTCGATGGCGACGATGAATCCTCGAGTCACGACGAGATAAATACCGCGACCGCTCCCGCAAGCGAAGCGCGCAGGCGGACTTGTTCCGCCGTTACTGGACCAGGTTGACGTCGCGGGTGACTTTCGCGTTCGGCGCGACATCGACCGTCAGCTCTTTTTTCCGGCGCAGCTTCACGTTCTCCACCAAAACGCTGTGGCGTCCCGGGACAACTTTCCGAAACTCGACCGGCAGCTCGACCTTGATTCCGTTGATCTGAACCGTGGTGCCGTCCCGCGGGATCGGATTGATCGTCAGCCAGCCAAAGACGTTCGCCGTCATCGCGGAGACGGAAATTTCCGCGGTGGCGTTCGGGCGGACCGCGATCGCGCGAAACTCCTCCGCGTAGTTGTCGCATTTGACGCGGACGGAGTGCGGGCCCGCTTTCACTTCATACCCGGTGATCGGCGTGCGACCGGCCGCAGCTTCGTCGACCCAAGCGGGACATCCTGTGGGCGAGCTGGAGATGTTGATCTTGCCCGGCGGGATCGCGCGTTCGTCGACGGGGAGCTCGAGCGAGACCACCTGTTCTTGGCCGTCGGCGATCGTCACCTCGGCGCTCCGCGAGACGCGGCCCCCTTTCGACACCGTCACCTTGACCGAACGATCCGCGGCGAGCTCGGTCAACGTCATCGGCGTCGAGCCTTCGAGCTGTTTGCCGCCGATGGAGACGCGCGCACCCGGCGGATCGGACTCGATGCGCAGCGAACCGAGCATCTTGTCGAGCTTCACTGTGTACGTCTGCGTTCCGCTGTTCGGAAAGAGCGTGATCTTTTCGATCTTCGGTCGATAACCCGCGAGCTTCAGCTCCACGGAGTGCGTCTTTTGCATCTCCAAGGTGTCGAGCTCGAGCGGCGTCGTTCCGCCCATGCCGAAACCGTTGATGGCGATCGACGCTCCCGGTGGATCGGTCAACAAACGAAGGACCGTAGGGAAGGTACCCGCGTCGGGGGTGGCGTTGAGGCCCGACTGTTGTTTCAGCTCGCGCGCTGCATCCGCGGTCTTTGAAGCCAAATTGAGGATACTGCCCAAAAGGCCAGCTGCCCAAAGGACCACAAACAAAAAGACACCTGTTCCAGCGGACAGTCCGAGGATCCACTTCCTCCGCTTGGCGCGCCAACTGACGCGGAGATCCTGCGCAAACGCCGCGAGAAATCGCGCCAGCTTCACGCGCGCCGGAACGACCGGCTCCGGGACGTGCGCGTCTTTGATCAGGTTGAGGTCGAGGATCGGCGTGCCTTCGCTGGTGACTTCCAGCTTCGCCGGCGAGATGCGCGAAACTCGCGAGGGCAACGCTTCGCGCGCTGCGTTCAGCATGCGCGTTTCGTCGTCGCCGATGACCTCCGCTTTCGCCGAAGATTTTTTGGCGATCACCGAGCGGTGACCGACTGCGAGCTCCGACTTCTCCGGTTCGGGCTCGGGGCTCATCTCCCCTTTTTTGCGCACCGAAGCGCCGCGCACGATTTCGCCGGTATGCGCCGGGACGTTCGCCGGTGTCGGCGCGACCACCGCGCGCGCCGCTTCGATGACCTTCGCGCTGTCGGGATCGCCGAAGAGATCGTGCACCAGATCTTTGAGGCGATTTTTGCCCGGCGTGGGCTTCTCTTTTTTCGCGAAACGCTGGAGTGCGTCGCGCATCTCTTCCGCGGACTGCCAGCGGCGATCGACGTCTTTGTCGAGCGCGCGCATACAGATCTGCTCGAGCTCTTTTGGATAGTCTTTCGACCGCAGTGACGGCGGCGGGATCGGATCGTTGACGATCGCGCCGAGGATTCCGCCCGGGCCCTCTTTGTTGAAGAGGCGGCCACCGGTGGTGATCTCGTGGAGCACGATGCCGACCGAGAAGAGATCGGAGCGCGAGTCGAGCTCTTCACCGCGCGCTTGTTCCGGCGACATGTACGAGAGCTTGCCTTTGGTGAAGCCGGCTTCCGTCTGCGTCAAACGCGCGCGCGCTTTGGCGACACCGAAGTCGATCAGCTTCACTTCGCCGTCGTAAGAGATGAGGACGTTTTGCGGCGTGACGTCGCGGTGCACGATGCCGAGGTGGCGGCCTTTCGCGTCGCGCGCGGAGTGCGCCGAGCCGAGCCCGCCGAGCAGCTCCGCGACGATGTGCGCCAGCAACCCGCGCGGCAGCGGGATCTTCATCGACTTCGCACGTTCGGAGAGCGCGAGCAGGGAGTGGCCCTGCACGAACTCCATGGCGATGTAGTAATAGCCGCTCGCTTTGCCTTGGTCGTAAACCTGCGCGACGTTCCCGTGTTGGATGTGCGAGACGATCCGCGCCTCGTCGATGAACATGCGGATGAACGACTCTTCGTGCGCCAGATGCGGCAAGATTCGTTTGATCGCGCAGATCCCGCCCTTTTGGTCTTGGGCGAGGAAGATCTCCGCCATGCCGCCTTGCGCGAGCTTGCGGAGAAGGCGGTAGTCGCCGAACTCGATCGGATAATTTTCCGCCACGGTCGGGAGGAAGATTAGCGCATGCGGACGCTCGCGCCGAGATGCGTGAGGTTGTCCGCGAAGTTGGGGAATGAGACCTCGATGTGCTCCGCGCCGCGGATCTCCGTTTCGCCCGGAATTCCCAGCGCCATCACCGCCGCCGACATCGCGATGCGGTGATCGCCCTGCCCGTCCACCACCGCGGGATGAAGGGGCCGGCCCCCTTCGATCACCAGGCCGTCCGGCCGTTCCTCGACCGCCGCACCAAAAGCCTGGAGCATCGCACGCGTGGCCGAGAGGCGATCCGACTCCTTCACGCGCAGCTCCTCGGCGCCGGAGATGATCGTCGTGCCGGGCGCAAAAGCGGCGAGCGCGGCCAGCAACGGAACTTCGTCGATCGCCCGCAAAGTATGGGCGCCTGCCAGCTGAAACGGGGCGAGCGTTCCCTGCACGCGCAGCTCGGCGACCGGCTCACCGCCCCGCGAGGGCAGCTCGCGCCGCAACAGGTTCTTCGCCAACACCTCGAGCACACCCGACCTGGTCGGATTGACACCTGTCACGATGGACAGGTCGCTTTTGGTGACCAACGCGGCCCCGAGAAAAAATGCCGCGCTGGAGAGATCCGGCGGCACCTCGAAGTGAGATCCCGCCCAAGATTTCTCCAGCGGCTCGACGACGATCGTCGTGTCTTCGAGCTCGGGCAGCTCCACGCCGAGCGCGCGCAACATCCGTTCGGTATGATCGCGGGAGCGGTGCGGCTCGTGGATCGTCGACGGTCCTTTCGCCCACAGCCCCGCGAAGATCAGCGCCGTCTTCACCTGTGCGCTGGCGATCACCAGGCGGTGCGCACGGCCCAAAAGAGCGCGCCCCTCGACCAACAGCGGTGGATAGATCTTTTCGCCCTCGAAGCGCCCTTGGATCTTCGCGCCCATCTCCACCAGCGGCGCGAGCCGGGACATCGGCCGCGCCATCAGCGAGTCGTCGCCGAACAAGGTGGTGCGCGTCCCCGAGCTCGCGAGGATACCCGCGAGCACCCGCATCGTGGTCCCGCTGTTCGAACAATCGATGGGACCCGAAGCCCGAAGCCCGCGCGGCGAGCCCACACCTTCGACGTTCGCCGTCTCCCTGGACAGCTCGATTTCGACTCCGAGGGAGCGCAGAGCTTCGAGCGTGGCGCGGTTGTCGCGGCCTCCGCCGAGCGGCGCGATGGTCGATGATCCTTTGGCCAGGGCGGCCAAAAACAGCGCGCGGTGGGTGATCGATTTGTCGGGGGGAGCGGTCACCTGACCTGCCAGCGGCCGCCCGCCATCGATAAAGAGCGACGTCATGGCTGGGTCCCTACGTTCGCTTCGCTCACTGCGGCGCTCCGCTTGCGCTCAACGCAAGGTGAAGGTGAACTTCCCCGCGTACTCTTTTTTCTCGGGGATGGCGAACTTGAAGGGCCGCTGTTCGCCGGGCGCGAGACGTTTATTGCCGACGACGTCGTGAAAATACGTGCCGATCACTTTGCCGGAAGCATCGAGCACCGAGACGGTGATCTGCGCGTTTTTCACCGCACGTTCACCTTTGTTCGTCACCAAACCCGCGACTTTGAACAGACCGCCGACGTTGACCACACCGCCGTCATCTCCCGGCTTGAGGTCCGGACCGACGTCGAGGCCGGTGACCTCCAAGTTCGCGGAGACGTATTTCTCGCGCTCCGATTCGTCGGAGATCGTGTCCAGCGGAACGCCGCTGTCCTTGGGAACAGCTGCCGCCGCGGCATCCGCTTTGGTCTCGCTCGCCTTGTTCGAACACCCCGCCAACACCAGCACCAACGCGATCGCCCACCGTTTCATAAAGCCTCGCTCATCGCTTCGATCACACGCTGATTCATGGCGCGCGTCCCCACCGTGATGCGCACGGTCTCCGGCATGTCGTAGCCCCGCATGTCGCGGACGAAGATTCCTTGTACGCGCAGCTTCTCGACCAACGCAGACGTATCTTTGCCGAGCCTCGCCAGCACGAAGTTCGTCTGACTCGGCACCGTCTTCACGCCGAGCTCCAAGAGCGCTTTTTCGAGCTGCACGCGCCCCTCGCTCACCAGACGTTGGCTCTTCTTCACGTGGTCGTCGTCCGAGAGCGCAGCCAACGCCGCCGCTTGTCCCACGCTGTTCGTGTTGTACGGCTGCCGCACACAATCCATATACGCGACCAGCGCCGGATCCATCACACCGTAACCGATGCGCAGGCCGGCGAGCCCGTAGATCTTGGAGAAGGTCCGCAGGACCACCATCCGCGGGCGATCGAAGAACTCCTGGACCCCGTCCGGATAGTCGGGTGCGTTCGCGTATTCGAAGTACGCTTCGTCGAGCACCACGATCACCGAACGCGGGATACGGTCGAGAAATGCCGCGAGCGCGCGTTTCGGGAGATAGGTACCCGTCGGGTTGTTGGGGTTCGCGATGAACACCAACTTCGTGCGGCGATCGACCAGCGCCGACATGGCCGCGAGATCGTAACGATCGTCGCGGAGCGGCGCGATCAACATCTCGCGCCCGTGCGCCTGGGTGATCAATCGGTAGACCACGAACGAAGGCCACGCGGTCACCACCGTCTCGCCGGGCCCGACGAAGGTCCGCACGAGCAGCTCGATGATCTCGTTCGAACCGTTTCCGACCGCGATGTGTTCGAGTGAAACGCCGTGCCGCCTCGCGAGCGCACGTTTGAGCGCCGTCGCGCCGCCGTCGGGGTAAAGATGCGCTTCCTCCATCGCCGCGCGCGCCGCAGCGACCGCTTTTTCGCTCGGGCCGAGCACGTTCTCGTTCGCCGCGAGCATCATCATCTCGCCTTCTTTGATGCCGAGCTCGACCGCCAATTCACGCCACGGTTTACCGGCGCGATACGGCGAAAGTTGCGCGATGTCTTGGCTGACCAGCGTCGGATCGTCGGAGATCAACCCGCCCGCGACCGCAGCCGCACGGGAGATCTCGCGCTTCGCATGCTCCTCGGTGATGTGGCGATCGCGCGAACCCATTTAGGCCTCCTGCGGCGCCGGTGCGTCGAGCGCCACGTCGATCGTGTCGCGAAGCGCGAGCGACTTCGCCGCTTCACCCGAACCGAGAAAACGAAAGCGCCGGTATCGATCATCGCGCAGCTCTTCGCGCGAGAGCTTCTTCAGCTCCATGAGGTGCCGCCACACGGCTTCTTGCACCCGCTGGCCCGTGCGCTCCGTGTCGCGGTGCGCGCCGCCGAGACCTTCTTTGATCACTTCGTCGATTACGCCGAGCTCCAGCAGATCGGGCGCCGAGAGCTTCAACGCATCCGCAGCGCGCTCCGCGTAGGCTGCGTCCTTGAAGAGGATCGACGCACATCCTTCGGGCGAGATCACCGAATAGATCGAGTATTCGAGCATCAACACGCGATTCGCCACGCCGATGGCCAACGCGCCTCCGCTGCCGCCTTCCCCGATCACCACCGACACGACCGGGACCGTCAGCGAGGCCATGCCTTCGAGCGCTTCGGCGATCGCCCGCGCTTGTCCGCGTTCTTCGGCGTCGATGCCGGGATACGCACCGGGCGTGTCGATCAACGTGATGATCGGTTTGTTGAATTGGTTCGCCAGGCGCATCAGCCGGAGCGCCTTGTGATAACCCTCGGGTCGCGGCATGCCGAAGTTGCGCGTCAGATTCTCGTTGGTCGTCCGGCCTTTTTGATGGCCGATGACCATCACCGCTTCACCGCGGAGTCGCGCGAGCCCACCGACGATCGCCGAGTCGTCGGAGAGGTGCCGATCGCCCTTCAGCTCGATGAAATCGGAGAACGCGGTCTTCAAGTAGTCGAGCGTGTACGGGCGCTGCGGGTGGCGCGCCACCTGGACGATCTGCCAGCGCGAGAGGTTCGAGAAGATCTGCTCTTTCAGCTTTTTCGCGCGATCCTCGAGCGCGTCGATCTGTTTCTTCAACGCCGCACTGTCCGGAAGATCAGTGTCCGCTTTTTTGGCCTTCTTCGGACGTGAAGATTTCTTCGCTCCGCTCGCTTTTTCGTCCTCGTCCTCCTCGAGGGATGAGGAAGCCATGCCCGCGAGGCGGTCGCGCCCGGCCAAAAGCCTGCGCAGCTCTTCGATCTTCACTTCCAGCTCGAGCACCGGCCGCTCGAAGTCGAGATCGCGGGACATGCGGGCGTCTTATGATCGGGTTCTGAGGAAGTCGAGAACAGCCGAGAGATTTTCGGGTTTCGCGGCCTCGGGCTCGATCCACGTGAGACTTTTTTCGCCGCGAAACCAGTTACGCTGCCGCTTCGCATACTGGCGTGTGGCGATCGTCGTCGCTTCGATCGCCTCCTCCTCGGAGAGCTCACCGAAGACGCAGCGCACCGCGTCGCGATACCCGATGATCGACAGCCCGGGCGCGTCGCGCGGGATCCCGCGCGCAAGACAAGCCGCTGTCTCCGCGATCAGTCCCGCGCGGTACATCACTTTCGTCCGTTCGGCGATGCGTGCGGCCAACTGATCTTTTGGCCAGGTGATGCCCAGCGCGGTGAGCGCGTAACGATCCTCTTTGAAGCCGTGCGCTGCTTGCAGCTTGGAGATCGGTGTTCCGACCTGCCGGTAGACCTCGAGCGCGCGCCCGATCCGCTGCGGATCGTTTGGTTGAATACGCGCCGCCGCTTCCGGATCGACCGCCGCCAGCTCCGCGTGCATCGCCGGCGCCCCGCGCTCCACCAGCTCTCTGCGCACCTCGGCGCGCAGCTCGGGATCGATGTCCGGCGCATCGAAGATCCCGTGCACCAGCGCCCGCAACCATAGACCTGTACCACCGGCCAGGATGGGAGTTTTTTTCCGCGCGCGGATCTCGGCGATGGCTGCGTCCGCCGCCCGTGCGTAATCCGCCGCGCTCCACTGTTTATTCGGCTCGATGACGTCGATCAGATGGTGCACCGCGCGCGCACGTTCCTCTTCGTTCGGCTTCGCCGTACCGATGTCCAATCCGCGGAAGACGACCGCCGAATCGACGCTGACGATCTCCCCGCCGAGCGCCTCCGCGAGCGCGATGGAGAGCGCGGTTTTTCCGGACGCTGTCGGACCGACGACCGCGAGCAGCTCCCCATGCTGGCTCATGAGCGGTGAAACATGGCCGCGAGCTTTTGTTCGCTCCACTCGACGAACACCGGGCGGCCATGCGGGCAATGCGCGCCGAAATCGATCTCGTCCATCGAGAGCAGCAGCGCTTTGATCTCCGGATTGCTCAGACGATCACCCGCGCGAACGACTGTGTGGCAGGCCGCGCAGGACAACAACGACTCGAGCTTGTCTTTCATCGGCGTCGTCTCGCCGACCTCTTTCAGCTCGTCGAGCAGATCGATCACCAGGGATTCGAGGTTCGCCGAGCCGATCGCCGCCGGACGCGACTTCACCAAAAATGTATTGCCGCCGAACGGCTCCAGCTCCAGGCCGAGCAGCCGCAGACGCTCGATCGCATCGTGGGCGATCGAAGCGCGCACCGCATCGAGCTCGAGCGACAACGGAACCAAGAGCGGCTGCTCCTGCACAGCTTTGTTCGCGCACTCGCGTTTCATCCGTTCGAAAGCGATCCGTTCGTGCGCCGCGTGTTGATCGATCACCACCATGCGGCCCGGTGCTTGGCAGACGAGATACGTTCCCATCACCTGCCCCACCGGCTCGAGCGAGCCGAAACGCCCGGCGAGCTCCGCCTCGAGCTGCGGTGGCTGCGACGACGGCTCGTAATGCCGGGGCTCTGTTTCCATCGCGAAGCTCGGCCGCGTGCCGATCGGGGAGAGGGCGTAGCGCCGCGCTTCCGGCATCGGCGGGAGGCTCGGCGTGGGCAAGATCGATCGTTGTGCAGGGAGCAACCACGGCTCCGCCGCCAAGGTCCGCGAGAGCGCGCCGCTCACCGCGCGGTGCACGCTGCCGCTGTCTTGAAAACGGACCTCGATCTTCTGCGGATGGACGTTGACGTCGACCAGCGCGGGATCGATCGCGATAGAGAGCAACACCACCGGATAACGCCCGCGCTCCAGCATGGTGCGGTAGCCGTCTTGGATCGCGTGATGGATCGTCCGGTCGCGCACGTACCGTCCATTGACGAAGACGTGAAGTGAGCGCGCTGTCCTTTCGGACAGGTCAGGCGCGGAGAGAAATCCGCCGATCTCGATGGTGTGCTCGCGATCCGCCGGCGACACGGGAAAAAGACGCTCCGCGACCGCGCGCCCCAAAATGCGGCCCAAACGCCCGCGCGGGTCACCGTCGCTGGTCTTCGCCGCATCGAGCACCACGCGCCCGTTGTTCGTCAGCTTGAAGCCCGCGTGGGGCCGAGCCAAGGCGAGCCGGGAGATCGCTTCGCTGACGTGCGAAACCTCGGTCTGCTCCGTCTTCAAAAACTTTCGGCGCGCCGGGACATTGTAGAAAAGATCGCGCACCTCGATCGATGTTCCCGGTGCGGCACCCGCGGCGGAGACCTCTTTCAAGATCCCGCCCTCGACGACGATCCGCGTGGCTTCCGCTTCTTCGCGGACGCGCGTCACCAAAGTGAAACGTGAGACGGAAGCGATCGAGGGCAACGCTTCGCCGCGAAAACCGAGCGTGCCGATCGAATGGAGATCGGACGCTTCGCGGATCTTGGAGGTCGCGTGGCGTTCCAGCGCGAGCACGGCATCTTCGCGCGACATGCCGTGTCCGTCGTCGGTGACACGGATGAGCGTGAGCCCTCCGCCTTCGATCTCCACTTCGATCTTCGTCGCTTCCGCGTCGAGCGCATTTTCCGCAAGCTCTTTGACGACCGAAGCCGGACGTTCGACGACCTCACCTGCGGCGATCTGATTTGCGACCGCTTCCGGGAGGCGTGCTACGCGACGGCGCACGCGGACAGCGAATCACGGTTTTTCCAACTTCTCCAGCTGCTTCCGGATCGATTCGCGGCTCGGCGACTTTGGGTCGAGCTCCAGGAAACGTCTCAGATCGCGCTGGGCTTCGACCTTTCGATCGAGCTTTGCGTATGCCAGGCCGCGCCTGAGGTACGAGCTCGCGTGTTTGGGATCTTTTTGGAGCGCGCGGTCGAAGTCGTCGACGGCCGCTTGCGCGCGACCCAGCTCGAGCTGCGAACGACCGCGCCGGTAGTAGACCTCCGCGCGCGCGTCGAGCTTCAGCGCGCGATCGAGATCGGCGATCGCCTTCTCGTGCTCCGCTGCTTCCTGGAGCGCGATCCCTCGGTAAAAATGGGCCCGTACTTCACCTTTTTCGATCGCTTTGGTGAAGTCGGCGACCGCCGGCACACGATCGTTTTTGGCGAGCGCCGTCTGCCCGCGGTGGAGATAAAACAGCGCTTCCGACGGCTGAAGCTCGATGGCGCGGTTCAGATCCTCGATCGCGCTCGCCGTCTCGCCGCGCGCTTTTTTTGCCAGCGCACGGTTGTTGTAAAGCGACGCGTTCCCCGGCTCGAGGCGGATCGCCTGCGTAAAATCGGCGATCGCCTCCTCGAGCTTGTTGTTCGCCTGATGCAACAAACCGCGCGTGTTGTAGGCGGCGACGAAGTCCGGCGACAGCGCGATCGCTTCTCCGAGCGCGCGGATCGCCGCCGCGTTGTCGCCGCGCTTTTTCGCGGCCAACGCCCGTTCGTACGCTTGTTTGCCGGACTTCTTCGGCGGTTCGACCGGGGCAACTTTCGGCGGCTCCACCGGGGGATCTTTCGGCGGCTCCTGCACCGCAGCGGCCACTGATCTTTCGACCAGGGTGATCGTCTTCGGCTCCTCTTTCACCTGCGGCGGAGGTTCCGGGATGAAGACCGGTTTGAGGACGATCGTCGAGGTGGGCACCGGGGGCGCCTTCTTCACCTCGATCAGCTCGGCGAGCGGCGCGGTCGTCGGCCCGAACAACAACCACGCCGAAACACCGATCGCCCCCAGGCCGATTCCGGTGAATGCCAGGATCGCGCGCTCCCCTTCGTTCGTCTCGACAACTTGCGGCGGAAGCGGAGAAATTTTCGCGCGCGAGCCCTCGGCGCGTTGCGGCGCGTGTTGCGCGGAGTGGAGCGCGCGCAAGAAACCGTCCATGTCTTGCGGGCGATCTTGAGCCTCGACGACGATCGCCCGTTCGATCGCTTCACACAACGCCACCGGGATCCCTGGCGCAGCTTTGTGCAGCGGCTTGATGCGACCTGTACCAATGGCCGTCATTACCGCCACGGCGCTGTCGCCGCTGAAGGCGTACTGTCCGGAGAGACAGCGGTAGAGGACGACACCCACGGCCCAGACATCGGTGGCGGTGGAGATCGATCCGCCGCCCACCTGCTCCGGTGCGAGGTAGTGCGGCGCACCGGCGATCGTCCCGTCCTTCGCGAGCAGACCTGCGGGACCGATCTCTTTGGCGATGCCTAGGTCGAGGAGCTTCGGCACCAAACGATCTTTCGGATCGCGGTGGAGATAGATGTTCGCCGGTTTGATGTCGCGGTGGATGATCCCTTGCCGGTGAAACGCGGCGACGGCGTTCAGCACCGGCATCAACACGTTGAACGTTTCTTCGGGGACCAAGGTTCCCGCTTTGGCGAGCACCATCTCCAGCGTCTCGCCGTTCAACAGCTCGAGGATGAGATAGGTCGAACCGTCCGCTTCCACGCCCGCGTCGAGCACCTCGACCAAATTTTTGTGACGGAGGCGCGTCGCGCTCCGCGCTTCTTCCACCAAACGTGCGGCGACCGCTTGATCGGCGGCGGCTTCGATCACCTTCACCGCGACCGGTTTTCCGGTGAGCACGTGCGTCGCCGAATAAACGGTGCTCATCGCGCCGCGGCCGATCTCCGCGTCGAGCACGTAACATTCGGCGATCGTGCTCCCGACGCGCGAGGTGAGCTCTGCTTCGCCGCGCATTCCTAAGGGGGAGAATCGAGGCTTCACGGATTTGCGTCAACTTGGTGCTAAGCTTTGCCCTCTGTGCTGCGCCCTTTGTGGATCCTCGCCGACCCGCACGGCGGGCAAGACGCCGACGCCGACCGCGCCTTGGTCCTCCTGCTCGATCGGGCGATCGAGGAGCGCGCGGATCTTTTCGTCCTCGGCGATCTCTTCACCGGATGGCTCGCGCCGGACCGTTTTTTGGGCGAGCTGGAGCGCACCGTGCTCGCCCGTTTTCGTGCGCTGCGGCAGCGTGGTGCGCGCGTCGACTTCGTGGTCGGCAATCGCGACTACCTGGTCAAAGAGACCCTCGAAGGCGACGCCTTCGACGCGGTTTACGAGGACGCACAGGTGATCGACCTGGCCGGAAGGCCAACGCTGGTGGTGCACGGCGATCGCGCGAACCCCGACGACCGCGCCTATCGCCTGTGGTACGCGCTCTCGCGAAGCCGGCCGGCGACGAAGCTCTTGAAGTCGCTGCCCGGTGCGCTCGGCCGGCGCTTGGTCTCACGCACCGAACGCGGGCTCTCGAAGACCAACACCTCGTACAAGACCGGCGTGCTCCCCATTCGCGCGCTCGAGGCGCTGGGCCGCGAAGGTGCACGACGCGGTGCGTCTCGCGTGTTGGTGGGCCACTTCCACCACGATCGGACCATCGACGTGCCCGACGGCGTTCCGGTGGTGATCGCGCCCGGCTGGTTCGAGCACCGCCGTGTGCTCGCGGCACGTGCCGACGGATCGCTCGTCTCCACGCCGCTCGTCCGTTGACTGCGGGTCGGGCTGCTCGTTACGTGGGCACCCATGAAGGTTCTTTTGCGCGTGCTGCCTTTGGCGGCGATCGCCTTTTCGTTCTCTTGTTCGGACAACAACGGCGACATGCCGCCGGACACCTGCACCAACATCACCGGCTCGGTCACCGAAGACGGCCTCAGCATCCGCCGTCCGGAAGAGGACGCCGCGGGCTGCATCGAAACCGTGAGCACCACACCCGGCGCGCCACCGCTGGTCTGTGAGAAGAAGGAGCCGGACCTTTCTTGCAAAGGTATGGTCGAACCGCTCGGGACCTCGCACCGCGTGACGTTCACCGGTTGCGTGACCTCTTTCGGTTTGTCGGCGCAGTCCGACGCGCTCACGGTGACCGCGTTCTACGAGATAAATCCTTCCGGTGGACAACCGACGGATCCGGGCTACGACCTCTTCGGCGTCCCCGGCATGCAAGACGAAAAGACGCAGAGCGCGTTCATCGCCAAGACCGTCTCGCGATTGGTCGACGCTTCGGAGTGCCCCGACCTCGGCGCGTTCACGCTGGAGAACGTGCCCACGGAGACGCCGATGATCATCCGCGTCACCGATCAACAGTTCGCTGCGGAAGAGCGCCGCTACGTCGATACCTATCAATACAACATGGTGCTGCGAAACAGCGCGATCCGCACCGGTGCTTCGGTGAGCTCACCGCTGGTCACCGATCCCGCGACGACCTGCATGGCGGCGGGCTCGTGTTTCGTCAACGACGAGGTGAACACCATCTTCACCACCACCTTCCGTTCGATCCCACCGGCGGCCGGCGTGTCGTTCATCCCCGGCGCGGACGACCTGTACGATGGTACAGGTGAAGGTCATCTCGCCGGTGAAGTGCAAGACTGCACCTCGACTGACAAGGTTCAAAACGCGGTGGTGGCGCTGGATCTGATGCCGCGCAAAGTGGCCTATTTCAACGTCGGTTTCCCGCCGGATCCGGACGATCTCGACGATCCGAAGGTGGAAGGCACGCGCACCCGCACCAACGGCGACGGCCTCTACGCGGCGATCGGCATCGGCGTCACCGAAGGTGGACAAGCGGTGAAGGTCGGCGCGGCGGTCACGGCTTCGGTGTGCGGTCCGGACGGCATCTGCAAGTGTGAGGGTTCGGCGGCGAACCCGGCTTATACGGCAGCGGACGAAGGCGAAGGTGAATCGACCATCCTGGCCACAAGGACAGTGTACGTGTATCCGGATTCGATCACCATCATGACCTTCGATCGAAACCTCTACACCACGCCGTAAATCTTGGGCCGATAGCGGCGAGGCAAGCGAAGCGCGCAGCGAGCGCAGCGAACGAAGTGCCGCAGGCGGACTTGCTCCGCCGATAACGGCCAGGCAAGCGAAGCGCGCAGTGAGCGCAGCGAACGAAG
>WUUC01077305.1_pt1 | contig 16125 bp, 12 predicted proteins | sample 6278441 | NCBI WGS metagenome assembly WUUC01 (sample SAMN13675441, study PRJNA597444) | soil metagenome | isolation source: soil | place: USA: Washington | collected 2017-10
ACCCGTCGTGCGCCTACGACCCCCGCTGGTCGTGTCCTCTCGCGCCTCCCGCCAACCTCCTCGACGTGGCGGTAGAAGCGGGTGAGAAGACACCCCGAACGGGGGCCGCAGGCTGACGATCCGACGACCTAGAGCAGCCCCTCCTCTTCGAGGAACTCCGCCGCGACGTCCGCGGGGTCCTCCTGGTCGACGCCGACGCGCGTGTTGAGCTCGGTGACGATCTCGGTCGTCAGCGCCGCGCTCACGGAGTTCAGCAACTCCGTGACCTCGTCGTCGAGCACCTCTTCGTTCACCAAGGGAGTGATGTTGTCCGCGGCCTGGAGACCCCGGTCGTCTTCGAGCACGACGAGGCCCTCCTTGCCGATCGTCCCGTCGGTCGAGAAGAGGAGCGCGACGTCGACCGCTTCCTGCTTCAGTGCCTGGACGGTTGCCGGCCCGTACTCGAGCGGCTCGAAGTTGCCGAACTCGATCCCGTAGACCTCTTCCAGCCCGGGGATGCAGTAGGGCCTGGTCGGACACTCTGCCGGACCGCCGAGCGTCAGGTCGCCCGCGTCGGGCGCGAGGTCGCTCAACGTCGTGTACTGCTCCGCGAGCTCCGGTGTCACGACGAACACGTTGGTGTCCACCGCCTCGGACGCTTCGAGGACCGTCAGGCCCCTGTCGGCCAATAGGTCACCGTTGAGTATCTCGGTCGCCTCGCCGGGATCGCTCACGCGTCCTGCATCCGGGTCGAGCACCGATATCAGCGTTGCCAGGTACTCGGGAGCGACGTCGATCTCGCCGCTCTCCATTGCCGGCAGGCGCACCTCGCGCGACCTCGTGCTCTTGCGGTCCACGTCGTAGCCCGCGTTCTCGAGCACCTGTGCATACATCTCGGCCACGATCTGGCTCTCGGCGAAGCTGTCGTCGCCGACGGTGATCTGGCCCTTCTCTTCGCCGCCATCCCCGGCGGCCGGCTCGTCGTCGTCCCCACCCGACCCGCAGGCGCCGAGCAACAGCCCGAGTGCCAGCAGAGCCGCCCCGAGGACGTAGCTGCGGGGTCTCCGCATGGGTTCTCCTTCCTTTCGTCCGCCGGAGCACTCTTTTGGCCCCGGCCCGCGTGGGGGGAACCCTAAGGTGAAAAGCCCCTTAACCGACCCAACCAGCTTCACCCGGATGGGGGGAATCGATGCGCCGGGTCCGCGTGGTGAAGAGGCCGCGGCGAGCGTGCTTCGGCGCGGTCAAGCGCTCGAGCTGTCCGAACCCGATCTCCGTGACGACCGCGAGCGTCGCGACGAGCACGGCCCCTCCCAGGATCATGCCGTCGTTGCCCTGCGCGAAGCCGTCGATGATGAACCTGCCGAGCCCACCGCCCGCGACGAGTGCGGCAAGGGTCGCCGTCGCGACCACCTGGACCGCAGAGATCCTCAAACCGGCAACGATCAATGGAGCCGCCAGGGGGATCTCGATCGAACGCAGGATCTCGCGCTCCGACATGCCCATCCCGCGCGCGGCCTCGAGCGTGTCCGCGTCGACGCCCTTAACTGCGACGTACGAGTTCGTGAGGATAGGCGGGATGGCGAGGAGGAACAACGCCGCTACGGTCGGCCAGATGCTGAAACCCAGCCCGAGCTGCAACGACAACGGGAACGCCAGCGCGAGGATGGCGAACGAGGGGATGGCGCGCCCGAGGTTTGCCACCGAGACCGCAAGGACCTCGCCGCGGCGCGTATGTCCGATGTAGAGGCCGATCGGGAGCGCAACGGCCGCAGCCGCGACGAGGGCGATGGCCGACATCTGGAGGTGCTCGAGGATCCGCACCGGGATCCCCGCCGCCCCCGACCAGTTCACGGGATCGGTCAACCAGGTGCCGAGCTCGGCCAGAACGCTCATACCTTCGCCTTCCGGGCCCACGGCGTCAGCAACCTCTCGCCGAGCGCGAGCAGGCGGTCTGCGACGATCGCCAGCACGACCGAGAGCACTGCGCCGAGGATCGCCGCCGTCGAGAAGAAGCGGTCGAGGCCGAGCAGGATGAAGTAACCGAGGCCGCCCTTTCCGATGAGGGCCGTGACGGTGACGAGCCCGATCACCGTCACCGTCGCGATCCGCAGACCCGCGACGATCACCGGGAGCGCCAGCGGCAGCTCGACCTTCCACAGGAGCTGGCGCCGGCTGTAGCCCATCCCCAGCGCCGCCTCCTTCGCGTCGTCCGGTACTCCCTGCAGGCCCGCGACCGTGTTGCGGATCAAGATCAACAGCGTGTACCCGACGAGACCTATCTCGGCCGTCGTCGTCGACAACCCGGTGAACGTCACGAGCATCGCGAACAGCGCGAGGCTCGGGATCGTGTAGAGGATCCCGGCGGCCGCCGCGATCGGTCCGTACACGCGCCGGTGCCGGTACGCGTAGACGCCGAGCGGGAACGAGATCGCAAAGCCGATGGACACCGCCAGGACGGTCAGGAACACGTGCTCCCACGCGCGCGCGTAGATCTCGTCGAGGTTGTCGACCACCCAGCTCCAGCGGAACAGCTCGTTCATCCGAGCTCCGACCTGATCGCGTCGATGGTGAGGATGCCCGCATACGTCTGTCCTTCGGTCGCGACGACGGCAACCTCGGTCTTCGACGTCACGACCGCGTCGAGCGCCTGGAGCACCGAGCTCTCGCGCGTGACGTACGCCGCGAACTTCTGCGGCGATGCTTCCCCGACGGTGTCACGGCCGGCGAGGTCCTCGCGTGACGCCCATCCGAGGACCTCCCCGTCCTCGACGACGCAGACCCACGAGTACCCGAGCCGTTCCATCACCGCCAGCGCGTCCGCGGTCGAGGTCGACGGTGTCACGACGGGGCCTTCCTCGAGCTCGACGTCCCCTACCTTCAGCAACCTCAGCCGCTTCAGCGCGCGCTCCTGACCGATGAAGCGCCGCACGAAGTCGTTGGCGGGCTCGCGCAGGATGTCCGCGGGGGCCGCGTACTGCTCGACGATCCCCCCGCGGTTGAGGATCGCGATGCGATCGGCCATCTTGATCGCCTCGTCGACGTCGTGCGTGACGAACACCGTCGTCTTCTTGAGCTCCGCCTGGATGCGCAGGAACTGGTCCTGCAGCCGCTCCCTGACGATGGGGTCGACCGCGCCGAACGGCTCGTCCATCAGCATGACCGGTGGATCCACGGCGAGGGCGCGCGCGACCCCGACCCGCTGACGCTGGCCCCCCGACAGCTCGTTCGGGTAGCGCCCCAGCAGATCGGGGTCGAGCTCGAGCATCTCGGCGAGCTCGCCGACGCGCGCTCTCGTGCGCGTCTCCTCCCAGCCGACGAGCTTCGGAACCGTCCCGACGTTCTCCGCGACCGTGCGATGCGGCATGAGCCCGATGCTCTGGATCACGTAGCCGATCCCGCGGCGCAGCTCCACCGGGTCCTGCTTCATCACGTCGGTACCGTCGACGAGGATCGTCCCGGACGTCGGCTCGATGAGCCGGTTGATCATCTTCATCGTCGTCGTCTTGCCGCAGCCCGAGGGGCCGACTAGCACCACGGTCTCGCCGGAGGCGACTTCGAGGGAGAGCGACGACACCGCGGGTGCCCCCGATCCCGGAAAGGTCTTGGTGACCTCCCTCATCGAGATCATGACGTGCGTCTCGCTCACGCGGTTCTACGTGTCGCGTTCGACGAACGTGAGCTCCAGCCCACCGATGAGGTCCGCCGCGACGTTGTAGAGGAACGCGAGGAAGACGTTCACGAGCGTCGTGATGATCGCGAACGTGATCCCGATCAGAAAGGCCCACTTCTCGACGAGACCGAGCGTGATGTCGAGCTTGCCCCACCCGAGCGCGAAGCCGTCGTTGACGTCCTCGAGCACGTCGAAGAAGCCAGCCGACTCGACGATCGAGTAGAGGATCGCGACGATCACCAGCCACACCACGAGGAAGACGGCCCAGTAGAAGCCGGAGAGCTTCAGGACCGTGAGCGGGTCGATGTGGCGAAGCGTCCTCTTGACGCGGCGGACGGGGACGCGGCGGCGAACCGTCCTCTTCACCGGCGGCGCCTCGCGATTGCCGCGCAGGCTCTGCTCCGACGGCGGGAACATGTCGGTGCGAGCCTGCGCGCTCACCGATCCCATCGCGCGGTCGAGCTCGGGACGCGCGGAGCGCGCGCTCTCTCTTTCGAGTCTCTCGAGCTCCGATGGAAGCGGCGCCGTCAGCGGGTCCGCCCAGGGGTCGGCCGGAACGGACTCGGGCGTCAGGTGACCACCCGAGGCCGTGCCCGCCTCGGGATTGGTGTGCCAGCCTCTCTCGCGTTCTTCACTAGAGGACAACGTTCCCCCTGCGTTCGGATGCAGCCTTCAGTATGGGCCAAACGACTGCCAGGCGCCGGAAGGCGTCACTCGACGAGCTTCGACTGACCGTCGTCGTCCGGCTCGTACACGACCGGTGCAACAGCAGAGACGGACGTTCCTCCCGAAACGTTCATCACGCGGACGCCGGTCGCGGGGCGACCTTGGCGGGAGATCGAGCTGACCGGCATGCGGATCACCTGGCCGTCGTCGGAGATCAGGAACACCTCGTCGTCCGAGTTGACGACGGTCGCGCCGATCAGGGGGCCGCGCGGCTTCGTGAGCTTTGCGGCGATGACGCCCTTGCCCCCGCGGCCCTTGCGCGGGAACTCGGAGATCTTCGTGCGTTTGCCGAATCCGAACTGCGTGACGATCAAGAGCTCGCCGGTCGGCTCCGCGCCGTCGACCACGTCGCACGCGACGACCTCGTCGTCCTCGTCGAGCCTGATGCCGATGACGCCGGTCGCGGTGCGGCCCATCGACCTCACGGCCGACTCCGAGAAGCGGATGGCCTTGCCCTTCCTGGTGATGAGCAGGACGTCGTCGCGCCCAGAAGTGGGCCTCACCCGCACGACCTCGTCGCCCTCCTTGAGGTTGATCGCGATGATGCCCTCGCGGCGCGAGGAGTCGTACTCGCGGAACAGGGTCTTCTTGACCATCCCGCCCTTCGTCGCGATCAAGAGGTAGCGGTAGCTCTCGTAGTCGCGCGTGTCGATGACCGCGGCGACCTTGTCCTCGGGCCGCATCGGCACGACGTTGACGACCGCGGTCCCGCGGGCGGTGCGGTCGCGTTTCGGGATCTCGTGCGCCTTGAGCCGGTAGACGCGTCCGTTGCTCGAGAACAGCAGCAGGTACGCGTGCGCGGTCGTCGTCAGCAGGTGGTCGACGATGTCGCCCTCCTTGAGGGCCGCGCCCTTCACGCCGCGGCCCCCGCGTCCCTGCCGGCGGTAGGTGTCGAGCGGAACGCTCTTCACGTACCCGTCGCGCGACACCGACACCACGAGGTCCTCGTCGGCGATCAGGTCCTCTATGTCGAACTCGCCCTCGTCCGGCACGAGCCGCGTGCGGCGCGGGTCGGCGAAGCGCTTGCGGATCTCCGCGAGCTCGGTCGCGATGATCTCGCGCACGCGCGCCGGGTTGGCGAGGACGTCCTTCAGGTCGGCGATCGTCTTCTGCAGCTCGGCGTGCTCGTCGCGGATCTTGTCCTGCTCGAGTGCCGTCAGCCGGCGCAGCGGCATGTCGAGGATGTGGTTCGCCTGGATCTCGGTGAGGCCGAAACGCACGATGAGGCCGCCCCTAGCTTCCTCCGCGTGCGCGGCGGCGCGGATGAGCGCGACGATCTCGTCGATGTTGTCGAGGGCGATGATGAGGCCCTCGAGGATGTGCGAGCGTTCCTCGGCCTTGCGCAGCCGGTAACGGGTCCGGCGCACGACGACGTCGATCTGGTGCGTGACGTAGGCCTCGACGACCTCGGCGATGTTCAGCGTGCGGGGCACGCCGTCGACCAGCGCCAGCATGTTCACGCCGAAGTTGTCCTGGAGCTGGGTCCTCTTGTAGAGCGTGTTGAGCACGACCTGGGGGACCGCGTTCTTCTTGAGCTCGATGACGAGGCGCATGCCCCCGCGCTCGGAGGACTCGTCGCGGAGGTCGGCGATCCCCTCGAGCCGGTTCTCCTTCGCGTTCACGAGCTCGGCGATCTTCAGCGCGAGCCGCGCCTTGTTCACCTGATAGGGGATCTCGGTGACGACGATGCGGGGGTTGCCGCGGGGACCCTCTTCGACCTCGCACACCGCGCGCATCTTGATCGAGCCGCGGCCCGTCGTGTACGCGTCGTAGATGCCCTGACGCCCGAGCACGAGCGCGCCGGTCGGGAAGTCGGGCCCCTTGATGTGCTTCATGAGGGCCGGGAGCATCTTCTCCCGGTCCTGCCCGAGCTCCGGGTTCTCGAGGACCTCCACGACCGCGTCGATGACCTCGCCGAGGTTGTGCGGCGGGATGTTCGTCGCCATGCCGACCGCGATGCCCCCGGACCCGTTGACGAGGAGGTTCGGGAAGCGCGCGGGCAGGACCTTTGGCTGGATCTCGTACCCGTCGTAGTTGGGCTCGAAGTCGACCGTCTCTTCGTCGATGTCCCGCACCATCTCCATCGACAGCTTCGAGAGCCGGCACTCGGTATTGTGGCTCACGAACCCGTTCGAGAGGAACGAGTGGTCCTCGGAGTCGACCCTGATCGAGTAGACGGGCCGGATGCCGGCGGGCTCCACGGAAGCGACACGGGCGTAGTAATACCGGCCCTGTACCAGCGGCTCGATGACCTGCTTGACCTCGTCCGATGCGATCTCGTCGAGGATGAGGTCGCGATCACGCTCCCAGCGCTCGATCCGATCGATGTTGTGCTTCACCAGCCAGCCCGACGCGCATTCCGCGCGTACGTACTGCGCGAGGAACGGGACGTGGTCGCCGGACAGCGCCCGGCTCGTCTCGGGAATCGTTGCGAGGTCCCGGACGAGCTTCGCCTGCTTCCTGCCGAGGAACCCGACCCGCGCTGCGAACAGCCGCGCGTCGCGCCTGTTCGTGATCACGACCTTGATCTCGCCGCGCTGCGAGAGCGACTGGCGCGAGACGATACCGAACTCGAGGAGGAGCTTTTGCACGTCGCCGGCGAGCTCGGGGCTGCGCGTGGAGTAGCAGACCTGGATCGTGTTCCGCCCCAGGAGGGCGGAACAGCCATCGCCCTCGAACAGGGACTGCAGGAACGTGCGTTTGAACGCGGGCGAAGCCGTCCAGACGAACGACGGGACGCGTTTCGCCGCGCTGCGGTCCCCGATCAGCTCGCCCATCGGGCTGCTCGCGAACGCGCTCATGTCCTGGACGTCGATCTCGTAGATCCGGCTGCCGGACTTGATCACGCGGTCGTAGACGTATCTGGCACCGCCGACAAGCGCGTCGAACGCCGTCAGCACCCGGTCGAAGTAGTCCTGGTCGATGTTGTTGAACCCGGCGCGTCTCGCTGAGGCCCATCCTTCGGCGACCCAGGCTCCGGCGAGCAATGCCAGGTCGCGATCGCGCTCGGACAGGACACCCTCCTCCGCCGCTGCGGCCCGCTGGATCACGACACGATCGTCGGGACGGATCTCGGACAGGAGCTTCCACAGCAGCATGGGCACGCCGGCGACACTCGCGAGGCAGAGAACCGGGTGGTTCGACGTGCCGGTCAGCTCGAAGCCTTCGACCGTGCGCAGCCTCAGCGTCTCGTGGTCTCCGCTGTGGAAGAGCTTCGTGGCCCGGACCGGCTCACCGTTGCGACCGAGGACCTTCAGGTCGATGTCCATCTCGGAGTTCGGGGCGGCGGCGGCGAGCTCACCGATGCGCCGCGTTCCATCGTCCGTCCGAACGAGCGCGTCTCCCGTCAGGCAGTAGCGCATCGCCGCCGGGGCGTCGCCGTCTATCGAGCCGAAGTTGCCCTGGCCGTCGATCAACAGGTTGCGCGTCGAGAAGTCTTGCGCCAGACGGGCCAGCGCGTCGTAGATCGACTGGTCGCCGTGGGGGTGGTACTTCTTCATCACGTCACCGACGAGGGCCGCGCACTTCCGGAACGGACGGTCCGGGCGCAGGCCGGCCTCCAGCGCCGCGTAGAGGATGCGCCGGTGCACCGGCTTCAGTCCGTCGCGCACGTCGGGGAGCGCGCGCGACACGATCACCGACATCGCGTACTCGAGGAAGGAGTACTGGACCTCCTCCTCGATGGTTATGTCGGTTATCGACGGGTCGTCGCCGTTGCCGCCGGGGAACCTGGACTGGATTGGATCGTCAGCCATAGCCTCTTAGATGTCTAGGAAACGGATGTCTTTGGAATTCTTCTGGATGAACTCCTTGCGCGCCTCCACGTCGTCACCCATGAGCCTCGAGAACATGTCGGCCGCGAGGGAGCTCTCTTCCAGCGTCACCCTCAGCAGCGTCCGTCGCTCCGGGTCGAGTGTCGTATCCCACAGCTCGGACGGGTTCATCTCGCCGAGGCCCTTGAAGCGAGAGGCTTCGATCTTCGAGCCGTTGTTGGCGGCCTTGAACGCGTCCAGCTCCTCGTCGTTCCGGAAGTAATGGACCTTCCCTTTGAAGGGGACCCGGTAGAGAGGCGGCTGTGCGACGTAGACGTACCCGTTCTCGATCAACGGGCGCATGTGCCGGAAGAAGAACGTCAGGAGCAACGTCTTGATGTGCGCACCGTCGACGTCGGCGTCCGCCATCGAGACGATCTTGTGGTAGCGGCACTTGTCGAGATCGAACTCCTCCCCGATCCCCGTCCCTATGGCGGTGATGATGGCCTGGATCTCCTTGTTCTCCAGCATCTTCGCCAGGCGCGCGCGCTCGACGTTGAGGATCTTCCCCCGCAACGGGAGGATCGCCTGGAACTCCCGCTGTCGCGCCTGCTTCGCGCTGCCGCCTGCGGAGTCGCCCTCGACGATCAGCAGCTCGGCCTCGTCGGGATTCCTCGTCTGGCAGTCGGCGAGCTTCCCGGGCAGCGTCGACGACTCGAGGAGCGACTTCCTCCGAACGAGGTCGCGCGCCTTCCGCGCCTCCAACCGGGCGCGCTGCGCGCTGAGCGTCTTGTTGCAGATCGCACGCGCTTCGGCGGGATGCTCCTCCATGAACTCGGCGAAGCGCTGGTTCATCGAGGTCTCCACAAACGAGCGGATCTCGGTGTTGCCGAGCTTCGTCTTGGTCTGACCCTCGAATTGCGGGTCCCGCAGCTTCACGGAGATGATCGCGGTCAGACCTTCCCGGCAATCCTCGCCGGTGAGGTTGTCGTCTTTCTCCTTCAGGATGGCCTTGTCGCGCGCGTACTTGGAGACGACGCGCGTGAGCGCTCTGCGGAATCCCTCTTCGTGCATCCCGCCTTCGTGCGTGTTGATGTTGTTCGCGAACGTGAAGATGTCTTCGTTGAACAAGGTCGTCCACTGCATCGCGACCTCGACCTCGTGCCCTTCGGCCTTCGACTCGAAGTACACCGGTAGCTTGTTGACCGCGTCGCGGGCCGAGTTCAGGTGCTTGACGAAGTCGACGATCCCGCCGGTGTAGCGGAACGTCTCCTCGACGGCCGGCTCGACGCGCCGGTCGATCAGCCTGATCTCGAGGCCGCGGTTGAGGAACGCCATCTCGCGCAGCCGCTGCGCGAGCGTCTCGAGCTTGAACTCCCGCTCCTCCGTGAAGACCAGCGGGTCCGGCCAGAACGCGACGGTCGTCCCCGTGCGCTTCGCCGGCTTCACGACCTTCAGCGGCGAGAGCGGGCGGCCCCGCTCGTACTCCTGGCGGTGCAGCGACCCGTTGCGGACGATCTCGAGCTCGAGGCGCTCGGAGAGCGCGTTGACGACCGAGACGCCGACGCCGTGGAGGCCTCCCGATACCTGGTAGCCCTTGCCCTCGAACTTCCCGCCTGCGTGCAGCGTGGTGAGCACGACCTCGGCCGCGGGGATCTTCTTGCCCTTCACGGAGATCTTGTCGACCGGGATGCCGCGACCGTTGTCGGAGACGCGGCAGCCGCCGTCGGCGAGCAGCTCGACGACGATCCGGTCGCAGTACCCCGCCATGGCTTCGTCGACGGCGTTGTCGACCACCTCGTAGACCAGGTGATGGAGGCCGCGGACGCCTGTGGAGCCGATGTACATGGCCGGGCGCTTCCGGACCGGGTCGAGGCCCTCGAGGACGGTGATGTCCTGGCCGGTGTACTCGCCGTCGCGTCGGTTCCTGGACCGCTTCGATCCGTCGTTCGGTACGGTCATGTTCCTCTATTCGATACGGTCGAGCCCCTGCCGGAAGTGGCCGCCGCTACACCCGCTTGCAGCGCTCCTCACGGGCGGATCTGCGCGCGCCCGGGAGAGGGATCGAGGGGTGGGTTCACAGACCGAAATCTTACCATCTACCAGGGTATTTAGGGGATTCCAGGGTGGGGTCGCGGGGTCGTCAGGAGCGGCGTTTCTCCCACGCTCGGCGGGCTCTCTCCAGGGCCTCGGCCGGGTCCTTCGCGGGCTCGCGGTCCTGACCTTCCGGGGCGGCCGCCGGCGCGCTTGCCGGGGCCCCCGGACCGGGGCCCCGGGAGGGCGCCGGGCCCGTCCATACCCGGACCTCGGAGACCAGCGCTCCGCCCGTCAGCGCGTTCACGCGGCTGCGGATCTCGTCCGCCAGGTAGCCGATCTCCGTCGCCCACGCCGGCGAGTCGGCACGCACGCGCAGCACGCCGCCCTTCAACGACGTCGGCTCCGCGTGCGCCGCGACCGCGGGACCCACGACGTCCTTCCACCGCGCCCACACTCGGCCCGTCGCCTCGGGGGCCGGGATCCCCAGACCGGCGGTCGCCCCTCGAAGCAGGTCCTTCAGACGGAGCGGGTCGTCGGTCACAGTTGTCGCACCGTCCCCGCCACGACCTCGATCGTCGCGTCGGGCGACAGGGCCTCGACGCCTTCCGGCTCCGCCGTCGAGACGAGCGTCTGGCCGATGGACCTCACCGCGTCCGCAAGCCACGCGCGGCGCGAGGGGTCGAGCTCGGAGAAGACGTCGTCGAGCAGCAGGACCGGCTCCTCTCCCAGCGCGTCCGACAGGAGATCGTGCTCGCCGAGCTTCAGCGCGAGCGCGCACGTCCGCTGGTCTCCCTGCGACGCGAACACCCGTGCGTCCACCGCGGGGCCGTCACCGGACAGCAGCACGGTCACGTCATCGCGTTGGGGGCCGACGAGGCTCACGCCCCTCTCCATCTCGCGCGGACGCGTCTCTTCGATCGCCGCGCGCAGACGCTCTTCCAACGACGTCGCGTCGACAGCGTCTCCCGTCCACGAGCTCGAGTACTCGAGCGCGAGCGTCCCCGCGCCGGCGACCTCCTCGTAGCGCTTCGCAGCCAGAGGAGCCAGGCCGCCCAAGGCTTCGAGACGCGCCGCGGTCAAGCCCGCACCCGCACGCGCGAGCGCCGCGTCCCACACGTCGAGGGTCGACGATACCGATGCAGAACCACCGCGCGGCGCCGACTTCAGCAGCGCGTTCCGTTGCTTGAGCGTGCGTTCGAGCTCGCGCCGCAAACCGTCGCGCGCGGGCCGCAGCTTCACCACTAGCTCGTCGAGGAACCGGCGGCGGCCGTCCGGCGACCCCTTGATCAACGACAGCTCGTCCGGCCCGAAGAACACGCTCACGCACACGTCGCCGAGAAGCCGCGGCTGGACCGGCGTCTTGTTCAACAGCGCGCGCGAACCCTTCCCCGGCCGTATCTCCAGGTCGACACGGACCTCGCGGCCGCGTCGCCGCGCGAGACCGTGCAACAGCGCGCGTTCGCAGCCGTGCCGGACGAGGGCGGCGTCCGCAGAGCGCGGCGATCCGAACCCTCCCAGACAGTGAACGGCCTCGAGCAGGTTCGTCTTCCCCTGCGCGTTCAGGCCCACCACGAGGTTCAGCCCCGGCGCCAGCTCGAGTGACTCGCGCTCGTAGTTCCGCCAGTCCTCGAGGCCCAGGGCATCTACACGCACGCGCCTACGATAGGCGCACCGGCATCAGCAGGTACGTGAAGTCCTCGTCGCTCTCGCCGCGCAGGATCGCCGGCTTGAGGCCGTCGGAGACCTCGATCACGATCTTCTCCGCCTGGATCGCCGAAGCGCCGTCGTGCAGGAACTGCGGGTTGAACGCGATGACGAGAGGCTCGCCCTGGTACTCCGCGTCGATGACCTCCTGGCCCTCGCCGACGTCGGGCGTGTGCGCGGACACCTCGAGCTCGGCCCCCAGCTGCAGCTTCACCGGCAGGTTGTTCTGCGCGAGCAGACCTACTCTCTTCGTCACCTCGAGCAACGCCTCGCGCTCGACCGTCAGCGTATTCGGGTATCCCTGCGGGATCAGCTGGCGGTAGTTCGGGAACTCGCCCTCGATGAACCGGCTGCCGATCACCGACTCGCCCCCACCGGAGCCCTCGCCGGCGGCCGGGATCGCAAACGCGACGAGGTTCTCCTTCACGGTCGCCTTCACGGACCCGCCGCCTCCCTGGAGCGCACGTGCGAGCTCGTGGAGCGCACGCGCCGGGAGGATCACCTTCCTGAGCTCCGCCGGTCCTCCGTCGACCTTCAGCGTCCGCACGCCGAGCCGGTACGAGTCGGTTGCCGCGAGAGTGAGGCTCCCGGACTCGATCTCCCACAGCACGCCGGTGAGGACCTGACGGCTCTCGTCGCCGGAGGCACTCCGAACGACCTGCGACAGAGACGTCGCAAGCGCCGGACCGTCGATCTCCACGACGACACCTTCCGCGGAGGTCTCGTCGCGTCCCTCGATCGGGAGCGCGGGATAGTCGTCCGGCGCCAGCGACTTCACGCGGAAGTTCCCCCGGCCGGACCCGATCTCGACCTCACCTTCGCCGCCACCGACCGTGACCTGCCCGGTCGACAGGCTCCTGCTCATCTCGCCGAACAACCGGCCCGGCACGATCGTCTTGCCCGGCTCGTCGACGCCCGCCTGGAACGACGTCTCCATCGTGAGCTCAAGGTCTGTTGCCGCGACGGTCACGACACCTCGCTCGGCCGCTTCGAGCCGCAGACCCGACAGCACGGGCAAGGTGGCACGGTTGGAGATCGCCCGCGACGCAAACTGCACGGCCTCGAGCAAGTCGTCACGCTCGCAACGGAACTTCATCGTGGTCCTCCCATCTCATCCCACTCGAACGTGCTCACCTTAGAGAGGTGCTGTGACAAGAACTTCGATGCTCCCGGTTTTGGTGTTGTGGTAATTGATATAGATCTTCTAGTAGCTCGTCGTAGGGCGTGTTGGGTGTGGGGATAACGACGGTCGTGCCTGCTCAAGGACGTCGCGGTGCTACGCGTTCGGTGTGGGCCGGAAACCGCACAACTCGTACAACTCGCCGAGCGGGCCTTCGAGATGCGTTTTGGTCCACAGTCCGCGCAGCCCAGGTTGGTGTTATCCACGCGCGGCCTGTTGGCGTATGCGCGTGGTGAGCTCTTCGACCTGCTGGTAGCAGCTCTGCCGCTCCTTCATCTGCTGTCGGACCTTGTGCATTGCGTAGAGGACCGTGGAGTGGTCGCGGCCCCCGAAGCGCTCTCCGATCTTCGGCAGAGAGAGGTCGGTGAGCTCGCGGCAGAGGTACATCGCCATCTGTCTGGCGGTTACGAGCGGCCGGGAGCGGCTCGAAGAGCAGATCTCCTCGGCCGTGACGTCGTAGTACTCCGCGGCGACGGAGACGACGAGATCGGAGGTGACGCGCGCCTCGCGGGTGTCCGGGAGCAAGGTCTGCAGTACCTGTTGCGCGAGCTCGAGCGAGAGGTCGGCCCGCGTGAGCGACGCGTATGCGGCGACGCGGATGAGCGCGCCTTCGAGCTCCCGGATGTTCGTCTGGATCCGGCTGGCGATGAACGACAGGACGTCGTAGCCGACGCTGAAGTCCTCGGTCTCGGCCTTCTTCTGGAGGATCGCAAGGCGCGTCTCGAGGTCCGGAGGCTGGATGTCGGTGATGAGGCCCCACTCGAAGCGCGTACGAAGCCGTTCCTCGAGCGTCGAGATCTTCTTCGGGGGCCGGTCCGACGTGATGACGATCTGGCTCTTCGGATGCAGCGCGTTGAACGTGTGGAAGAACTCCTCCTGCGTGCGCTCCTTGCCCTCGAGGAACTGGATGTCGTCGATCAGCAGCAGGTCGCCCTGCCGGTAGCGCCGGTGGAAGGTCGGGATGTTGCGGCGTTGCAGGGCGACGATGAAGTCGTTCATGAACTGCTCGGTGGAGACGTACCTCACAACGGTGCCGGGGTGCCATTGCTGTGCATAGCGACCGATCGCATGGAGGAGGTGCGTCTTGCCGAGTCCGGCACCGCCGTAGATGAACAGCGGGTTGTAGGCCTGCGCGGGTGCCTCGGCCACCGCGAGCGCGGCCGCGTGCGCGAAGCGGTTCGACGAGCCGATGACGAACGAGTCGAAGGTGTAGTTGGGATGGAAGACGTCTTCGACGGGGGCCGGTCCTCCTTCGAGGACCGGGATCGCGTCCGGGGCCGGGGCGGTCGCCGGCGAAACCTCCTCCGTAGGATAAGAGGCGTCCGCGAGGATCGCGACCTCCAGAGGCCGCCCCGCCGCGGAGGTCACCGCAGCGAGGAGCGGCTCGAGGAAACGTCCTTCGATCCAATCCTTCGTGAAGTGGTTGGGAACCCCGAGCACGAGCGTGTCGCCGTCGAGGCCCACCGGCTGGGCCCGTCCGAACCATGCCGAGAAGTTGCTCTCGGTAAGCGCGAGCTTGAGGTCTTGCGCGGCGCGTTCCCAGATGGTCGCGGCTGCAGATTCCCCGGCCGTGTCGGGCGAGACCGGCGCGGGCGAACCTTCGCTAAGCGAGCTGTGCATCCATGCCCTCCCCTTCACCGATGCTCGGTTTTCCACATCTCCCCGCCGATGCTCGGTTTTCCACATCTCCCCGCGATGCGCGCGGTCACAGCACCCGAGGCCACGACGCGCCGGCACAGTGACGGGGCCGACGAATGTGGGTCTGAGCAGGGAAGACGCAGCGACTAACAGGACTATCCACAGGTGTGGACTAAGAACCTGTGCGCCGCTGCGGCCGGTTGCTCAGCCGGTGAATCCGAGGGGAAGTCCACGAGCTCGCCGCCCGACCTTCGAGGCTGGAGACCGCTGCGTATCCTATGCAGGCGGCGTAGCGCGGCGTCAAGGTGACTAGGCCCGGAGCGCGACGAAATCGACGACGCAGCCTTTGACGTGGACAAACGCGCCTCCGCTATACTCGCCCGGCTCCTCGTAAGGCCATGCGGAATTCGCGACCACGCGTGTGCACCGCGTTACACGGCCTCGTAGACCACCATCGGAACGGAAGATGTCCAGATGACGAAGAGAACGTTTCAACCGAACACGCGCCGCCGGAAGCGCAAGCACGGTTTCCGTGCCCGGATGAAGACCCGAGCGGGCCGCGCGATCCTCAAGGCTCGCCGTGCCAAGGGTCGCGAGCGGCTTTCTGCGTAAAGCGCAACCGCCACCGAACATGTCCTCGATCGAAGCGCTTTCCGGAAAGGTCGCCTTCCGCCGTGTCTACGCGGGCGGACGGCGCTGCACCCGCGACGGTGTTACGGCGATCGCGCGCCCCCGCGCGGAGGGGCCGCCGCGGCTGGGGCTGTCGGTGGGAAGGTCGAGCGGCAATGCCGTGGTCCGGAACAAGATCCGCCGGCGGTTGAGGGAAGCCTTCCGCTCCTACGGTCCGGGCCCCGCCGACGTGATCCTCGTGGGCCGAGCCCCGCTGTACGGGGCTCCCTTCTCGGCGGTGGAAGAATATGTAAGTGAGTGCCTGACGGCGGCGGGTGTTCCTCGGAGCGCTTCGTGAGCCCCCTGGGCCGGATCCTGCTGTTGCTCGTCGCCTTCTACCGCCGCGCCGTTTCCCCATTGCTGGGCCCCCATTGCCGGTACGCCCCCACCTGCTCGGAGTACGGCGCGGAGGCGATCCGGACGCACGGAGCTCTGCGCGGGGGCTGGATGGCGCTGAAGCGGGTGGGCCGCTGCCATCCCTGGGCGGCCGGAGGCATCGACCGCGTGCCACCCGTCCCGGCCGCTCGCCGAGGCGACCGGTCGTCTGTCCCGGCCGCTCGCCGAGGCGACCGGTCGAAAAGGACAGTCGCGTAGATGGGTTTCTTCGAGCTCTTCTCCACTGCGCTCGCTGGGTTCTACGCGGTCATCCCGAGCTACGGCCTCGCGATCATCCTGCTCACGCTCGCGGTGCGGCTCCTGTTGCTCCCGCTGTCGATCAAGCAGACGAAGTCGATGCGCGAGATGCAGGCGATCCAGCCCGAGATCAAGCG
>WUUC01195321.1_pt1 | contig 16123 bp, 16 predicted proteins | sample 6278441 | NCBI WGS metagenome assembly WUUC01 (sample SAMN13675441, study PRJNA597444) | soil metagenome | isolation source: soil | place: USA: Washington | collected 2017-10
CCGCGCCGCTCAACCTGTTCCTCATGGTTTCCCTGTCCTTCACCAGGAACGTACTGTTCGCCTTTCTGCTCGCGTGCCCCGTAGCGTGGTACATGATGAACGAGCGGCTAGTGCTTTCGGGAACAAGACACAGTTGAGTCCCGGAGCATTCGTGCTGGCTGGAATTTTCGTGCTCCTGCTTGCCCTGGTCCAATTTGTATTTGTCTCCATTATTTATAATTTTGTATAACATACAATGTATAACTAATGGAGAACAAAGGATTGGGGGAATTTGAAGAGCTCGTGCTTTTGGCAGTTTGCATCCTGGAGGGAGAAGCCTATGGCATATCGGTGAAGAAAGAAGTCGAAAAGCACTCCGGCCGGTCGATCCTCCTTGGCGCCGTGCATATCACCTTGTACCGGTTACAGGACAAAGGCCTTCTCAAATCCGAGATGGGTGGAAATACAGAAAAACGAGGCGACCGAAGGAAAAGACTTTTCAAGATCACACCAGGTGGCCTGAAGCAATTACGTGCCTCCCAGGATGTTCGTCAAAAGATGTGGAGGTTAATCCCAAAGATGAATTTAGGCTAGCAGGTCATGGACAAAAAACGTGAAACTCCTGCGCTGGCCAATTGGCTTATTTCAAAATTCGTCAATGAAAAACTCTCAGAGGAATTGCTTGGAGACCTCGAAGAGATGCATGAGCATAGATCGTCAAGAAGTGCAGCATATGCCAACCTGATGTATTGGGTCGATGTGCTGCATTTACTCATAGGCTTTGGCGTTTTTAAAAGATCAGCAAAATCAAATAACCTTGTTATGTACACTCACTACTTAACTATTGCTGCAAGGAACCTTAACCGGGCCAAAGTTTACTCTATTATAAACATAACGAGCCTGGCAGTGGGTATGGGTGTGTGCCTGACCATTTGTCAATACGTCTACTTCGAATTGAGCTACGATAAATTCCACGGCAATTACCAGAACATCTATCGTGTCAGCATAGATGAAGTAAAGGCAAGCGGTGAGCCGTATCCTTATCTCTATGAGACCGGGTACGCGCTTGGCGTCGCCGCCAAAGAGGAAACAGCGGACGTTAAGCAGTTTGCAAGATTGCATAAATACAGCGGCGGTGCAGTCATAACCACACCAGACAAGAGCAAGCTATTTACTGAGGACGCCACTGACATATTGTTTACCGACAACGCATTCTTTCAGTTGTTCTCATTCCCGTTCAAACAAGGCAACAAGGAATCAGCTTTCCATGACAAGTACAGCATCGTTCTTACGGAGGCTACTGCAGCAAAATATTTCGGAGGTGCTGACCCAATTGGGAAGACCCTAACTGTCAGCGGCGGCATCTCTCCCGGCGAGTATTTAGTAACAGGCGTTCTCGAGCTCCCGGCCAATAGCCATCTTCAGTTCGGCTTCTTAATGCCATTTGAAAACTACATTCAGTTAGGATGGGGCGGCGCGGCCACGAAGGACGACAATGGATGGGAAAGTCCCGACTGTACCACTTACATGGCACTGGATCAATCGTCCGGTCCAGATGTGGTTGCGACGAAACTTGAGCAACTAATCGATCGCCATAATGGGCAAAGAAACAGACACGAGGGTATCACCGCAAAGGTCAAGCTGCAACCCGTTGCCGATATCCATTTAAGATCCGATCAGGGTGTTGACCAGGGCCTGGCGAGGAACAACGGAAACATTGATGACATCCGGTTCTTTTCGATTATCGCGTTTTTCATTCTCCTTATTCCCTGGATCAACTACATCAACCTGTCAACTGCCCGTTCGATGCACCGCGCCAAAGAAGTGGGAATAAGAAAATCGATTGGAGCATTCCGCAGGCAGCTGATCACTCAATTTATCACCGAGTCGATTGTAGTCAACTTGATCGCCGCGTTGGTTTCAATAGGAATTGCCATTCTGATACTTCCGGTACTAAATGGCATTGTAGGACGCCAACTTGACTTGGACCTTTTGACAACACCGCTCTTCTGGATGGCATTGCTGGGAGTTACTATCTGCGGGGCCCTCCTTTCCGGTTTATACCCAGCGTTCATTTTATCCTCTTTCAAACCGGTAAGCATGTTGAAAGCTAACAAGAATGCTAAGGCGGGTAGTTTCAGTTTACGAAGAGGTCTCATAACATTTCAATTCCTCACTTCCTTGCTTCTTATATCAGGCACCTATTTGGTGTATAACCAGATAACCTTCATGAAGAGCCAGGAGTTGGGGATGGATCTCGAAAAAGTACTGGTTGTAAAGGGACCTGAAGTAAATCTCGATAGAGCGGTACTTGAGTCTACCCTTCAATCTTTCAGGGAAAAGGTGGCTCAGCATCATTCAATAGCGTCCGTAGCAGCATCGAGCAGTGTGCCTGGTAAAGGTTACAATACAGGTCTTGTTATTCGGAAATTGGGTCAATCCGGAAGTGCCGATCAATTTGGCCGCGTGGTATTCGCAGGGCCCGGGCTGCCGGAAACATACGATCTGCAATTCGTTGCGGGTAAATCACCGACTACGGAAATAGTATCCAGGGAGGTTGTTGTTGTCATAAACGAGGAAGCTGTCCGCACCTTTGGATTGGGCTCGCCTGAAACTGCCATGCAGGAAAAACTCTATTATAAAGAAGATACCTTCAGGGTTGTAGGTGTTGTAAAAGATTTCCACTGGCATTCGCTGAGGGAAGCTCACACACCCTACCTGTTTGAGTTCTATCCGGATTGCCGGAGCTATCTGTCATTCAAGATCAATCTCTCTAATCTCCCTGAGTCCATGAAGCACATAGAGTCCACCTATAATTCATTTTTCCCGGGCAATGCATTCGATTACTTTTTCCTTGTAGATGAATTCAACAAGCAGTATCAGTCTGATGTACGGTTCGGAAAACTCTTTTTTGCTTTCACGATCCTGGCAATTTTTATCGCTTGTATCGGTCTCTTTGCGTTGGTTTCCTATTCGGCAACGTTAAGAGTAAAAGAAATCGGGATAAGGAAGACCCTGGGGGCGACGGTCAGCAACATCATGCTGCTGCTGTCGAAAGAATATCTTATTCTTTTGCTCGTTGCAAACGTGTTGGCTGTTCCGATAATTATTTACTGGGGAGGTCTATGGCTCAGCAACTATGCATTCAGGATCGGAATCGGAATAGGTCTTTTCGTCCTTCCGGGATTGGCGCTTATCCTCGTGTCGTTCCTGACCACTGGTTACCGAACGTACGTTGTAGCGCGGACAAACCCGGTCGAATCTCTCAGGTCGGAATAGCAGTTTACCTAAGTCTGCTGATTACCTCAGTCGAAACCCAATAAACATCTCCCCTGCTCGCGTAAAATAAGTATTTACCATCGGGACTTACATACGGACAAAAATCGTCTGTACTTGTATTGATGGTATTACCCAGACTGCGTGAAGTCGTCCACGCGCCATCAGTCCCGCGGAAGCTTACGTACAGATCGCCGCTTCCGAGACCGCCAGGGCGATTTGCCGCAAACACGACATAGGATTCGTCCGGTGCCACAAATACATCCGCTTCATAACCGGTAGAATTTACCCCGGCTCCAAGCTTGACCGCAGGCATAAAAGCATCAGAACGAAATTCCGAAGAATAGATATCGAAATTATTCCGGTCAGCTTTGTCTCCTATGTTGGAAGAAAAATACATTTTACCATTCTTCGTAAATGAAATGTAGTATTCGTTCTTCTCCGTATTGATATTCTTTCCGGCATTGATCGGCGCCGACCATTTTCCGGACTGACGCTCGACGTACCAGATATCATAATCCTTCTTTTGCCCCTGACCATTGAGCGGCCGGTCCGAAATAAAGAAAAGCCTCTTTTCATCGGGTGTCAGAAATGGATCGTTGAAGCTATAAACATCGTGAATCAGGATGGGAACAGGCGACGTCCAGCTACCGTTTTCGAACTCCATCGAACGCGTTTCGGCTTTGCCGTTGATTTCGACTCCGTAATAAAACTCAGTCCGGTCCTTTGAATAAACAGCTCCGAATTCGAATTGACCGGGCATGGAGACCTTGCCGGGTGCGAATACAGCCGGCGTCGCCCCTGGAGCTACCTCGTTGAAATATTTCGGGTCGGGCTTTTGTGCATTTAATTCCGAAGTGCAAATGAGCAACAGAACAAATGAAGGGAGAATATTTTTCTTCATGCCGCCATGCTGTCAACAACCATACCACTTGCAATACGCGTAACAAACGCAATACATGAGATATCCAAAAACATGATCGTTCGGATATGGTAATAGTTGACCGGGGATGAACATCGTTGTGCCTTGTTTTTTAACTTTCCTTTACAAATACACCAAGCATGTTCAAGCATCTGCTCCTATTTATCCTTCTGATCGCCATCTCTACCGTGAATTAATATACAACGCACAACGATAATCCGACATTCGTTATCTCTCACTTACTTGAGTGCAATCCTAATTTATTCCCCTCCGTATCGGTAAACATGGCGTAGAACCCCATGTCCGGGCCGATCCCAGTCTTGGGTACAATGATCTTCCCTCCGTTCTTTGTGATTTTGTCGGCGACTTTCTGCAGGTCCTCTCCACCTTTCAGATAGACAAGCACCCCGTCGGCAGAAGGTCTGTAATCGTTCCCCCGGATCAGCTGCAAATGCACACCTTGACCAGAGTCAGGAAACATTCCCATTCTTATTCCATCCATGTCCATGTCTTCGATGCCGATGTCCAAAATTGCCTGATAAAATGCTTTTGCCCGGGCGAAATCAGCTGTAGGGATTTCAACAATTGCGATCATTTTTTGCTGGTTATGTTCTTCACAGCAAAATTACGATACACGTCGGGGCAGAATTGTAAAAATGCGACACCTCAATCTTTTCGATAGATCAGGGCGGAGAGGGTCATTTCCTCGTCCCCGAGAAATTCCTTGGGGTTTGTCCCGGTAAATTCCTTGAAGTCTTTACTGAAATGTGATTGATCGTAGTAGTAGCTTTCATAAGCGATCCTGGTCAGGTTTTCAGATTGCCTGTTGAGCACCATTTTTAATGCGGCCTGCAGCCTGATCACTTTACCCAGTTGCTTCGGGCTAATGCCTATCTGTTTCAGAAACTTTCTCTCGAGCTGCCGCCTTTTTGACACATCGCCTTTCAGGAGCCTGGTAATCGACGTACTTCCGTTTGTCAATAGTATTGCGTCGATGGTTTCTTTCACGATGCTGTCAATGGTGACTTTTTCATTAAGCTTATCCAAAAGGAAACTCTCTACAACCTCTATTCGTGTCTGAGAATCGGCTGCCTGAATAATTTTTTGTTCCAGTTCCCTTGATGCGGTCTCTCCAAATAGCTCATGGATCGGCGTTTCCTTATCAGCCAGATCTTTAATAGGTGTCGATACGAAGTTTGCAAAGCCGTAAGGATAAAACCTGACAGCGAACGAATTGACGTATCCGACGGGCTGGATGTAAAGAGGCTCTGTGATCTGACCAAGAACCATGGCACGAGGCTGGATAATGAACATATCACCCGACGTGTATCGCTTTATGTCATCTCCGAGGATGAAGATCATTTCCATGCACCCATCGGGAATGATTCGCTGCCTCTTTGATTCGACATCGGCCGGAACCTCCAGGGTCCAGTAACATTTTACCAGAGACTCTAAATGCGATTGAGGTTGGAATGTTCGATAGTCCATTTGCCTGAAAAGGTATTTGATAATCGCTTCCTTATGGTTTCAACAAACGCAACAACGGTTGATTAATATACAACCGATATTAGTGATATATTGCAAAAATTGGCCCCATGTATACCAAAACCTGGCAAATCATAAAAGACGATTCCAAAAGGACCTTCGAAGTCTGTGGCCAGACAACAAATGCGAATGCCTTCACAAACGAAGTTTATGGCATGCAAAGAGCCGGTATGAATGTAAGCTGCACAACACCACCAATAACAAATAAAGCGTCAAGCAAAGACCTCGTAAAAGTCACGGGTTATGCCAAAGAGGATGGCTTGTACAACAGACTGAAGTCAGAGTATAAGGCTATCGTCATGAAGTCTGATGACCATTATTAGTCATATCGAGCTGCGGACATCCTCAATTATAATTGACCGCTATCCCATACGTAACCACCAAATTTTCCCTTTGAGTCCGGGTAAGCTTATTATAGGTTAGTGAAGAAGTCAAGCTCAGCCATTTTCTAAGTCTTACTGAGAGGGTTGTCGTATAACGCAAAATATTATCGTGCTTGCGCGAGAGTGACGGTTGAATGAATCCGGTGCCATCGAACGTAACGATGTCGCCGATAAGCCAGTGATATTTTAATCTGAATGAGTTACGCCAGGTGCTGTATTTGATCCGACCGATCTCCGGATCCGTAACATCACCTTGTTCGAATATAATTCCATCGCTCACCACCACCGATACCTTGCTTTTGCGCACCAGGTAATAACCGGGGCCAGCGCCTACCTGGTAACGATAGTTGATCTTTAACGAGTAGCTCTTGTCGAATGTACCAAGACCCCAGAAGTAAAACCTGCTGACCTTCTTCATCCAGTCCCCATCGATCACGGAAGAGAAATCATTGTTGATCCTCACGCCGGATTGTTCGCCGTAGATCCATCCTTCCGAGTTCGATAACGAAAAGTTTCCCGTAGTCATGCCGAGCTTCAAAACATTGTTAAATAAAAACGACTTCTGTTCATTGGTCTTGCTGAAAGACCCCGTGGAGCTGGCATGCGCAGAATAAACGACGGAATCCGGGGGGATGGTCTGTGCCTGAAGTACCCCGATGGAAAAAAGAAGCAAAAGAGATACGGGTATCTTCATTACACAAAAAGCGTGTTCAGCACAGGACCGGCGCAAGTATTATGCCGCCGTATGATAAATTCATAGCTTTGTCGCCTTCTCCGGCTTTGCAATGACACTCGACGAAAAAATCACCATTCTTCGCAAAAGCAAAGGCATCTCCCAGGAACTGCTGGCTGAGAATTCACGCCTGTCTCTCCGCACTATCCAGCGGATCGAAAGCGGAGAGTCTATTCCGCGCCCCTATACGCTGAAAACCCTCGCTAACGCATTGCAAGTCCCCATTGAAGAATTGACTTCAGTTGCATATGGCGTACGCACCACAATACCGGATGAAAAAGACCAGGCCAACCTGCCGCTGATGAACTTCTCAGCCCTGATGGTTTTAATTTGCCCAGGGCTCAATATCCTTTTGCCATACTTGATATGGAAGCGCCACCGCGGCGCTGGGTTGATAGATTCGACGGGAAGAAGGATCATCAATTTCCAGATCTCGTGGACGGTGATATCCATGCTTGCACTGATCACGCTCCACGTGGGAACGAAAGCGTTGACCGGGCAGTTCGTCGTCGGTCACTCCGCGCCGCCCGCCGTCTTCGGCTATCTCATCCTCATCCTCATAAACTGTGTTTTCATTTTTGGATCCGCCTTACGACTGAGCCGGAGACTGCCAATCTATTCCTTTGTTCCGGAGTTGATCTGATCCATAAATATCCAATGACGTAGTATTGTCGGTCCATTGTCGGGTTCATTCCGGGACTTTTGAACGTAGTTTTGCGTTGAAAAACCCATGAAAAAACTTACGGCTTTACTGCTGTCAGCCATGTTGGCCTCGTCGGTCACCTACATTATTCTTTCCGACCATTTCACCGGAGCTTTTCCGTGGCAAACAATTCACCGGGAAGGCGAGATCCTCACAAAGATCCCTTCGGCCGTCCTGGGTGAGGATCGTGAGCTCATTATCCGTCTGCCGCATCACTACAGTCAAACCGAAACATATCCCGTCATGTACGTCCTGGACGGAGGCTCAGAAGACAAACAGATAGCCGACAAACTGGAAGTACTCTCTGCCATCGGCTACACGCGGCCCGTCATTGTCGTGGGAATTCCAAACATGAGCGCAACCGATCGCCAACAGAACCTGACGCCACCCTTCATGAGAATCGACGTCGATGAGCCGGAGAGTCCATTGGGCCAGGGTGATCGATTCCTGAAATTCATTAAAACCGAACTGATTCCCTTTATCGAAAAAACTACCAGGCAGATGGCTATCGATTGATCGCCGGCCATTCGCGCGGTGGCCTGTTGTCAATGTATTCTCTGTTATACGATCCGGGGTTGTTCCAGGCCCGGTTCTGCTTCAGCACCCCTTTCTGGCGACAAAACAATATTTTGATCTCCAAAGTAGAGGCATTCACTGTCGCACATGACACGCTGCAATCCTTTCTTTTCTTAAGCGCCGGCTCAAATGAAACTGACAACATCAAAAACGGATTGACAAAATTGACGGAGGTACTAGGTAGGCGAGCGCCGTCGGGATTCGTGTGGAGGGCCGATATCACACCCGATGCCAATCATCAAAACAACGTGAGGCTTTCATCTTCAGCGGGATTGGGAAAGTGGTGCGAGTATGTCAGAGATAGCGCCACAAACGACACTAATCAATAGTCTGGAGTCGTCCGGAATCGATGAAGTTTGATCAAATGGTTCGCTCGTCATTTTTTCTGTTTCCCTATTTCATTTGTCTTTATTGGATGGTATGTTTAATCACCTTCTTCTCGCCTAACAGGAAGAGACTCGTTCCTTCCTGTTTGATGCCATACCTGAAGCCTTTCATATACTCATACTTACCTTGTTCCTTACCGTCTTTGAGGTCGATTGTAAAAAGGCCATCGTCGTTTGCAAGAAAATAGGTGCCTCCGAATTGTTCAGAGCTGTTGATAGACGGATCTTTCGCCTTATAGGCAAAGGCCAACGACCCCGAAGCGGTGAATGCAGCAAGGCCGCCTTCGGCAAACACGTAAGGTTTTTTATCCCAGGCGAATAGATAGACGGGCTTTCCGGCGCGGGACTCCTTCATTGCAGACGAGAAATTATTTTTGCCAGTCTTTACGTCCACCGAATACAGGCTGGATGCATCGGCAACATACAGGGCGTTGTCTACCGGCAACACGTTGGTGATCCGGTCGTCAAATTTTTCGGTTTCCCAAAGCAATTTGCCCGTTTCACTGTCGAAGCCTTTGAGTCCGAACGGGCCTTCCCATTCCCATTTGCTAAAAACAGAGCCGTTCGCTTCACCCTGAAGATTGACATAACCACCGATCCGCGCTACCAGCACACTATTTACCAGTGCCAGGCTTGGAATAATCACCTTGCGGCCGGGGACGGGGGTTTCCCAGATCATCTTCCCCGTTTCCATATCGTACTTCTTTATAGATTTATCACGGCCTGCTTCAAATGAAGCAACATACACGTGTTTCTCGGTGAAGAACGGGTCAGCAACTGCACCGTACATCTGTGCAGATCCCGCGAGTCCGCGGTTAAGGGACACATCATACTCGACTTCCCATACCTTGTTGCCGGTGCCCAGCTCAAACACTTTCAGTCCGTTGTAGACTACAACAAGCTTGTTGTTGTAAGTATAAACGTCAACCAGCACGTTGGACGACCCAATCCCTTTCTCGACACCAGACAACACCCAGTCGAAGCCTGTGAAGGTACGCGACGCATAGCGCTTGATTTCCACAACACCTTTGAAGGTCGTCTTCCATACCGTGGAAACCTTCTCCGTGTCAATACAGAGAATATGATTTTGCAAACCTGACCCAATGGCTTTCAATGAATTCACCTGGTAGCACAAAACGATTAGCTGTTTCTTTTCCGGGAGAAAGACCCACCTGCCTGGAACCCCGGTGATGCCATCAACAGAACCTTTCTCGATGCCTGTCTTCGCGTCGATCAAGACAAGTCCTTTTTTCAGAACGACCATAAAGGAATTGACTTGCGGAAGAAAGATCACGTTGTTGAGATCGATATCGTTGTAATTGGCGTTGTTCCACAATTTTGCGCCGGTCTTAAGATCGACGCAGAATAGTTGATCCTTTTTGTTCTGGCTGCTGATGAACATCAGCATGCCGGCATCCTCCAGTACTTGCTGGCTTCCGGCTTTTTCAACACCGGTAAGGTCCTTGAAGGTCTTACTCCAAAGTTGTTTACCGGTTTTTCCATCGAGTACACAGACGTTCTGCTTTGTTGTGCCAATGACATACTCCCCATTCAGCGTCGTGTACTTCAGGTAGTCGGCATCGTTATCGAACTTCGATTCCCATGCCTTGGGAAAGGTCGACTGCGCCAGCAGTTGCGTAACCGCGGCGAATAACAGGAAGATAAAGACCACACTTTTTTTCATAACGATAGGTTTTTGAGGGCGTGAAATGATGTTCCAAATCTCGGTGGAGCCGCGAGCCTTGGCAATAACACTTTAGTAGTAAAGTCTATGAAACAGACTCGCACTTTGATGTCGTCGGGGTCGCGCCGCACTCTATCAAAGCCCATCGGCTGTAGCCAGGGCCGCGATGACATTTCATAGTAGGTCGTGCCAGGTGTTACTATGGAAAGCGTCGTCGCAGCCTGGGACAGCTATTCCTTCTGACCGAATACTTTGTTGAGCGCTTCGATCGCAGAATTCACCTGCAGCTTTTCATAAATGTTGCGAATATGCTTCCGGACGGTTTCGGTGCTGAGGAAAAGACTGTCAGCAATTTCCTTATAGCGCAATCCCTTCGATAAATGATCAAGGATCTCCCGCTCGCGTACAGAAAGTTTCTGCAGCTCAGCGTTGCTGTCCGGCTCCTGGGGCTGGAATGACTGAACGACCTTTCGCGCGATGTGACTGCTCATCGGGGAGCCGCCGTTGTGCGCTTCTGTTATAGCGTCAAGCAGCTTGGAGGGCTGTATGGTCTTGGTGACATAACCGCTCGCCCCTGCTTTCAAGGCGTTGAAAATCGACGTGCTGTCTTCATAGGACGTGCACATCAGGAATTGGGTTTGTTTGCAGGCCGGCTTTACCCGTGCAACGCAGTCGATACCCGTCAGCCCTGTCAGATTAATGTCGACCAGGACAACGTCCAGGTTTAGGGATGGAAGCTCCCGGATTGCGTCTTCTGCGGACTCGAATGTATGTTTGCAGCTGAATCCTTCGCTACCGTTGATGAGAATGGTCAGACTTTCCCGGATCTGCTTTTCGTCTTCAATAATGCCGACCCGGATGTCCATGTGGTAAAAGTACGTTGTATTGCTATCCGGCTACTACTACTAAAGTAGTATTTGTGATTTCACGATCTGACTCAAACTGAAGACAAGGGCGATCCGGGTTCCCGTTCCTTCACTGGTGATACTCTGTGTTCCACCGATCGCGAGTATGCGACTTTTGATGTTATTAAGCCCGTTTCCGCCGGAGATAGCGCCGCTGTCAAATCCGACGCCATCGTCATGAATAGAGATGCTGAGCTGATCGTGGGTTAGTCCGACAGTGATGTGAACCTGGTTGGCTTTGGAATGCTTAACAATGTTGTTGAGGATCTCCTTGACCGTCATGAAAATATTCCGATAAACAACCTTTCCCAGTGGAACATCCGGGATCGATGCCGGATAGTTCGAAATCACACCGATGGAAGTATCCTCGAGATAATCCGTGCTGTATTCCCTTATGCTCGCGATGAGATTATGGAGTGTGGTATTTTCGGCGTTGAGCTCCCATACCAGGTCACGCATATTGTCAATCAGGGTTCCCGATATTTCAATAACCGAGCTCATATTTTTTTTATTGGCCTCACCGGTATCCTTGTAGAGTAGCTCCTGTGAAAGAAAATAGATCTTTGATAGTCCTGATCCGAGGTCGTCGTGGATGTCTTTTGCGATGCGGAGGCGTTCGCTCTCTTCAGTTTCTTTGATCGTTCGCTCGTGCGTGAGGGCGTTCTTTAATCGCTGCTGTCTGTAAAATATAACTCCTGTTACCGATAGAAGGACCAGAAAGGCAACAACCGCTAAAAGGATGTAGTTTCGTGTCACTTGTTCCTGTTGGAGTGATCTTATCTTGCCTTCATTCACTTCAGTCTCATAGCGGATCTGGAGCTCGCTGATCTGCTTCGACCTGGTTTCGTTGAAAAGGCTATCATTGATCTGAGTATGCGCGGTCTGATAACGATACGCGTCTTTGAAATTACCTGTGATCTGATAGCACTTCGAAAGGTATTCATAGGACCTTCTCTCATAGTCCTTGAAATTGATCTTCCGGCACAAACCGGAGCATTCTAAGAAATAGCCGATCGCCGCTTTATAATTTTCCTGCTTAAAGTGGATCTCTCCTATCGTCATGAGGCTTTGGGCTATGGCATAAGTGTTGCCAAGCTCTCTTCTTAATGCTAATGATCGATTTCCATGATAAAATGCCGAATCGAACTGACGAAGAATATTGAATGTCCCCGCCATGTAATCGAGGGAGTAGGAGATGCAAAGTTTGCATTTATATGCAGTGTAAAGCGACAGGGCCTGGCGGTAGTAGTCGAGAGCAAGTTCCGGGTTGCCTTCGATCTCATTGGTTATCCCCAGGTTGTTCAGTGTCGTTGCCAATCCATTGGTATCGTAGGCAATTTTATAGAGCTCGAGCGCAGCGTTGATATATGATTTTGCCTGCTGCATGTTCTTGTTCTTCCGGTGCAAGACCGCTATTTCGTTGTAGAGAGATGCTTCCCTTGCGGAGTTATTCATTCTTTTATAAATGTCTGCCGACTCCAGGTAAAGCTTCAACGCTTCCTCATGATTACCATAGGTGTATTCAGTCTGACCGATGCGCATGAGAAAATCCGCAAGACGCTCCGCTGGCTGCCGTCGCATGAGGGGCATTACCTTGTACCCCGCTGTGCGGGCTCTCATGTAATTAGTTACGCTGTACTTGTTATATACGGCGATCAAAGTCCCGAGCTGAATTGAATCCGGTCGGTTCTTTAGCGCAACGTCAAGACTGTCTGAAAAGGCCGTTTGAGCCGTTACCGGGAATGACAGGAGCCACAGCAAAGAGGAAACGAGCATTACCCGGAAATACATTAGCGATGGGAGGAGGAGTTACCTAAAGCTAGAAGTTAATTTGATGTAGTTCGGTTATTTTCTGAACACTCGTTGTTCAATTATGAACATTGATGCAAGGGAATAATCCCAAATAATCCCCGGTTTGCGCTGGCATAGAACTTGACCCTCCGCGAAACACACTAACCTCCTACCATGAAGAATATTTCTTTCTTCTTATCCCTCGCCGCCCTCACCCTGCTCATCTTTATGGGCTTCACGACAAGATCCCTTACGCCTGCCGAACAAGATCAGAAATCGTTATATGACAGTATTGCAACCATGGACGCTCAATGGGAGGATGCTTATAATAACTGTAAGCTCGACGTTATGGAGGAGATCATCAGCGAGGATCTGGAGTTTTATCATGACCAGAGCGGTTTAATGACGTCGAAGCAAAAATTGAACGAGGCGCTGAAAGTCAATATCTGCGGAAAAGTAAACAGAACACTGAAGAAAGGAACACTTGAAGTCTATCAGATCAACGGATATGGGGCTGTTGAAATGGGCCTGCATGCATTTTACAACAGCAAAGATCAGCCTGTGGACCTTCATTATTCAAAATTTGTTCACATCTGGAAAAAAGAGAATGGCAAATGGAGAATAACGAGAGTTATCAGCCTGCATTAGTTAAAAAGGCTAAAATAACTTTGCTTATTTTTAGGGTGACATGGTCCGGCGTCAGGATAATGGGACCCGTGTACATTATTTCAAAGTAATTCCACTCCGCTCGGGTACCCTTCATGAAAAATCTCATCCTATTCACTCTCGTCGCATCACTGGCATTTTCATGTCATCGTCCGCGGCCTGAGCAGAAAGAGCAGCGTATTTCCATAGGAAAAAGCGATACGCTTCATTCGAATATCCTTAATGAAGACAGACCGTTCTGGGTGTACGTTCCCCCATACAATCCGAATTCAGGCAAGAAGTTTTCAGTTCTATATCTCCTTGACGGCGATGCTCACTTTCATTCCGTCAGCGGACTGATACAGATATTGGGAACCGGCGTCAACGGAACAACTGTGCTCCCTGAAATGATCGTCGTTGCGATCCCGAATACCGACCGTACCCGCGACCTGACACCGTCGCATTCAGAATTGATCGACGGTGAAGTCGCCGCGTTCCTGAAGGTCAGCGGCGGAGGAAATAAATTTCTGGAGTTCCTTAAGACGGAGCTCATTCCGCACATCGAGTCCTCCTACCCCACTCATCCCTATCGTGTGCTTGTTGGTCATTCGTTCGGAGGCATTGCTGCGATCCAGGCCTTGTACACAATGCCGGAAACTTTCGACTCCTATATCGCGATCGATCCGAGCCTCTGGTGGGACCGGCAGCTACTGCTGAAAGAAGCCGACTCCGTTTTCAGCAAACAAAAGCTGGAGAGCAAATATCTCTTCCTCGCCCAGGCCAATACACTCGGTCCCGGCGAGGATACCAATGATCACTTCGGCTCGATCAAAGAATATGTCAAAGTCCTGGAATCACCGGCAAACAAATCCGGTATCCGGTGGTCATACAAATACTACCCCGACGACTCACACGGATCGGTGCCTTTCATCTCCGAATACGACGGACTGCGATTTATCTTTCGCGATTTCAATCCACCGTACGAAAAAATCGGAATGGATCCTGATCTATTGATAAAGCATTTCTCACAATATCGCATGCCTCCGCCCGAAGGAGTTGTCAATCGGTTCGGCTATCAGGCGCTCGGCCGGAAAGATCTCGAGCTCGCAAAACGGTATTTCCAAATGAACGTCGAGGCTTATCCCAAAAGCTCGAATGTGTACGACAGCATGGGAGAGCTCTTGCTGCACCAGGGTGATACGTCGCAAGCCGTGAAGCAGTACGAAAAATCACTGGAGCTCGATCCCGGCAACGATAATGCAAGAAAAGTTGTCAGGGACGTACTTGCGCAGCGGAAATAACACCGGATAGAAGATATAACACCTGAAATCGGCCTTCCTCAGGAATTCGGCACTCGCCCCAACAACCTTCCTCCAGCTTTCCCGTATATTACTGACAATATACAATTTAATCAATGGGTAGGACTTATCTTGGAGAATTCGAGGAACTAGTCTTGTTAATAGCCGGCGTTCTCTACGAGGACGCCTACGCCGTGGCGATCGCCAAAGAAATCGCAAGCCGGTCGGGCCGCTCCGTGGATGTGAGCGCCGTACACAAATCACTTTACAGACTCGAAGAGAAAGGAATGCTCAAGTCAAAGCTTGGGGAGCCGGAAGCCAGGAGAGGCGGTAAAAGAAAACGGCTGTTTTTCATCACACCTTACGGCAAAAAAGCATTGGACGAGAGCATGGAGCTTCGCGTGAGCCTGCGAAGCCAGATACAACAGTTTGCCTTTAAAATACAGGGCATCTAAATGAATAACCGGATCCCAAAAATACCCCAGGCCTTCTTCCGGTGGTACTGTCGCCCGGAACGCTACGAAGAGCTGCACGGCGACCTCGAAGAGCTATTCTACGAAAGGCTGGAAAGCTCGGGCCCGCGAAAAGCCAGGTTCTATTATTATCTCGACGTCATCCGGTGTTGTAAACCGTACGCATGGAAACAAATATCTCAGTCCATCATCGCAAGCAACAACGGAATGTTCAGAAACTACTTTAAGGTCTCGTTGAGAAGTCTGATGAAGAACCCGGCGAGCTCTTTCATCAATGTGTTCGGATTGGCCGTCGCCATCGGCATCAGTCTGCTGGTGTACACCTTCATGGAGTACGACTACAGCATCGACCAGTTTCATAAAAATAAGCACGAAGTATACTTGGCAACCTTCTTTGCGAACCGCGATGGTCAAACGCGGCAATTTGGAAAGACACCACGGCCGCTAGGCGAAATGCTGAAAGCCGACTTCACACAAATCCACCGGGTATGCCGCGTCGAAGACCGGCGCGTGGTGCTCAAGCAGGAAGACAATGTATTTCATGAGAAAGTGCGTTTCGCCGATGCCGGATTTCTCGACATGTTCACTTTCCCCCTGAAGTGGGGTACGGCAAGCTCGCTGGCAGGACTGCACAACATCATCCTGAGCGAAGATATGTCGATCAAGTATTTCGGGAACGACAATCCCGTGGGGCGCGAAATGATGATGATCTTCAACGATACTACGAAGAAGGTTCTTACTGTTTCAGGTGTAGCGTCAGCGTTTCCCAAATCACATGATATCGACTTCAACTTTCTCGTCAACTTTGAAAACGTGCTCGTGGC
>WUUC01134233.1_pt1 | contig 16116 bp, 12 predicted proteins | sample 6278441 | NCBI WGS metagenome assembly WUUC01 (sample SAMN13675441, study PRJNA597444) | soil metagenome | isolation source: soil | place: USA: Washington | collected 2017-10
CAGCGCGTGCGAGGACACCTCCATCGAGACGGTGTCCAGGCCACGCTCACGCATCACCGCCAGCAGCGCTTGCAGCTGCGGCGCCTCCGGCGTGGTGAAGGGCGTCTTGACGGTCTGCTCGTCGAGGAACACCCCGACCGTTCCGATCAGGCCCGACCTGCGATTGGCCGCGGCCAGGCCGGCCCGCACCAGAAAGGTGGTGGTGGTCTTGCCACTGGTCCCGGTGACGCCGAAGACCGGCAGCGCGCGCGACGGGTGCCCGTACACCTCCGCCGACAACGGGCCTAGCGCCGCCCGCGGGTCCGGGGTCACCAGCACCGGCGGGGCCGTGCTCGACCCGGCCAGCTCAGCGGCGCCGGCCGGATCGGTGAGCACCGCCACCGCACCGGCCGCCAGCGCCTGGTCAAGGTAAGCCACCCCGTGCCGGCTGGCGCCAGGCAGCGCCGCGAACAGGTCACCCGGACGCACCTGCGCCGAGCTGACGCTCACCCCGGACACCGCCGGCGGCGAGGCCGACGCCTGATGGCCGATAACGGTGGCCCCTACCAGCGCCGCCAGCTCGCCGAGTTGCCGGGGTGCGACCTTGCTCGGACGGGGACCGGCCCCGTCCGGCTGCTGACCTCGCTGCGGTGGTGCCACGCTTGACCACGTTACCGATGCGCTCATGGGCTCACTCCAGCGCTCACCTTCACTACCGTCCACCCCGGCCCGACGGCAGTCAGTCGAGGGTCAGCGGTACGAGCACGGACTGCGATCCGCTGGGCGCGATCTTGGCCGCGGACAGCTGGTAGGAGGCGATCTGGCGGAACAGCGGAGCGGCCACGTCACCGCCCTCTAAGCCCTCATCCGGGCCGTCGATCATGACCGCGATGGTGAACCGGGGGTTGTCGGCCGGAGCCACGCCGGCGAAGGTGAGCCAGTAATTCGAGTCCGAGTACCGGCCGGTGACCGGGTCGGGCTGCTGAGCCGTTCCGGTCTTTCCCGCGACCCGGTAGCCGGGAACGGCCGCCTTCGTGCCGGTGCCGCCCTTGAGCGTCACCGATTCCAGCATCGTGCGCAGCGTCCGGGCGGTCTCGGTGGACAGCACCCGGATGCCGGCCGGCCGCGCGGCGGGGCTCACCGAACCGTCGGCGTTGGTCACCGAGTCGACGATCCGCGGCGGGACCCGGACCCCGTCGTTGGCCACCGTCTGGTACATCGAGGCTAGCTGCAGCGACGTCATCGCCACCCCCTGCCCGATCGGCAGGTTGGCGAAGGTGGAGTCAGACCAGCTACTGATGCTGGGCAGCAGCCCGGCGCTCTCGCCGGGCAGTTCCACGCCGGTCTTCTGCCCGACGCCGAAGCGTTGCAGGTACTCGTTGAAGCTCTGCTTGCCGACCTGGTCGGCGATGGCCAGGGTGCCGACGTTCGAGGACTCGGCCAGCACGCCGGTGGCGGTGAACTTCTGCTCCGGGTGCCACCAGGCGTCGTGCACGGTGATCCCGCCGGTACGGACGGTGTGCGGAACGGTGAGCACCGTGCGCGGGGTGATCAGGCCCTTCTCCAGGGCGGCCGCGATGGTGACGATCTTGTTCACCGAGCCGGGCTCGAAGACCTGTTGGATGTTGGGGTTCAGCGACTGGCCGGCCTTGATGCTGGCGGGGTTCTGCGGGTCGAAGGAGCCGCTGGAGGCCAGCGCCAGGACCTGCCCGGTCCGCGCGTCCAGAACCGTCACCTGGCCGCCCTTGGCCTTGGTCCGCTTGATCGAGTTCTCCAGGTAGGACTGGCTCATGTACTGCAAATCCTGGTCGATCGTGAGCCGCACCGTGCCGCCGTCGATCGCCGCCTTGCGCTTGATCGGGCCGGCTGGGTTGACGTTGCCGACCGAGTCCTTCTGGTAGCTGACCGAGCCGTCGGCGCCCTTGAGCAGCGAGTCGTAGCTGTACTCGATGCCGGCTGCCCCGTCGCCGTCGGACTTGATCAGGCCGATGACGTTCGCGCCGGTGCTCTTGCCGGGATAGAGCCGCTGCGAGGTGGCCTGGGCGAAGATCCCCGGCAGCGGCTTGCCGTCCAGCCGCAGGTCCTCGATCTGCTGGGCGGCCGCCGGCGAGAGCGCGGTGGCCAGCAGCGCGTAGTGGGAGTTGGCGGTGAGCTGGTCAGCGATTGCCACCACCGACTTGCCGATCAACGGCGAGAGCATCGAGGCGTACTCCAGCCGGTTGGCCGCGGGCACCATGGTCGGGTCGGCGACGATGTCCTTGGCGTCGGCGGTGTAGGCCAGCGGCACGCCGTTGCGGTCCACGATCGAACCGCGGGCCGCCTGCAGGGTGACGAACTCACGCTTCTCATCAGAGGCCGCCAGCGCGTAGCCGCCGGCGTCCATGCCCTGCAGCCACACCAGCCGGACGAACACCACCGACAGCAGCAGGGCGACCGCCGCCACACCCGCCCAGAGCCGTCGCATCGACTTGCCCAGCCGCATCCCGCCAGGCCGTCGGGCCGAGCGGGTGTTGGCGGGCCGGCGCAGGGCAGCCGGGCGCTGGGCCGGACGCTGCCGCTGGGCCGGCGGTGGCCGGCGGCCTGGCTCTCGCTGCGAGGCCGGAGCGGGTGGGGTCTGTGCCGACCGCTGGGCGGGCGCCGGCCGGGCGCCGACCGGCCGGGAGGGCCCGGGAGCTTGCCGCGCTGGCTGCCGCGGCCCGGGGGTCTGCGGCCGCGCTGGCTGCCGCGGCCCGGGAGTCTGCTGACGCGCCGGCTGACGTGCTGGCTGACGGAGCCCGGGTGCGGCGGCGCCGGTCCGGTGCGGCTCGCGCACCCCGGCAGCAGGCTGCCGGGCCGGGGCTCGCAGCCGGTCGGAAGCCGGTTGAACCGGCTGCCGGCTGGGACGCTGGGCACGGGACCGCGCAGGGGTGACCGGCGGCTGCTGTGGTGGTCGAGTCATCACTGCCCTCCGGGCGCTGTGGAGTTCGCCGTGCTGGCAGCCGCTGACGGGGTCGGCGCCGCGGCGGGCCGGGTCACCGTCACGGTCACCACCGGCGCCGGCGGCCGACTGCTGGCGGGCCGGCTGGCAGAACCGGTGGGGGCCGGCCGGCTGGAAGCGGTCCGGCTGGGGGCCGGCGAGCTTGCTGCTGACCCAGGTCGGGCGGAGGTGCTGGGCGCCGGTTTGGTCGGCGTCGCACGGGAAGTGGCAGCGGGGTGGGCAGCAGCGGGCGGCGCTGCCGGGGGCGGCGCGACGCTGGCAGCCGCCGGCGAGCCCAGCACCGTGACCGAGCCGTCGGCATTGAGCCGCAAGAACGCCGGGTTCGGATTGGGCACCAGACCTTGCGCCGCCGCAGCCGCGGCCAGCGCGGCGGGCGCCTGCTTGGCGGCCAGGTCGCGCATCAGTTGCTGCTCCAGGTCTGACAGCGCGGTGTTGCTGTCGTTGAGGGAGCGCTGCTTGAGCTCCTGGGCGGCCGAGGCGGTGTTCAACGCCAGCAGCGCGCACAGCCCTGCGACCAGCATGATTGCCAGCAGCACCGGCAGCGGCAGTCTGCTCAGCCGGACGTGCAGCGCGACACCTGGCTGGGCCGGCGGGCGGGTGGTCACGCTGCCTCCCGGATTCGTTCGGCGGCCCGCAGCCGTACCGAGGCGGCTCGTGGATTGGCCGCGATCTCGGCCTCGGTGGCAGGCTCAGATCCCCGGCTCAACAGTCTGATCTGCGGACCGGCCGCGGCCAGCGGCACCGGAAGGTCCGGCGGCGTCTGGTCCAGGGCCAGTTCGGCGAAGCTGCGCTTGACGATCCGGTCCTCCAGCGAGTGATAGGCCAGCACGACGATGCGTCCCCCTACGGTCAGTGCCTGCAACGCGGCGGGAATCGCGGCCTGGACCGCGGCCAGTTCTGAGTTGACCTCGATCCGCAAGGCCTGGAAGGTGCGCTTGGCGGGGTGACCGCCGGTCCGGCGGGTCGCCGCGGGAATCGCCTGGCGCACCAGTTCGGCCAGCTCGGCGGTAGAGGTCAGCCGGTGCTCGGCGCGGCGGCGCCCGATCGCCTGGGCGATCCGGAGCGCGAACCGCTCCTCGCCGAACTCGCGCAACACCCGGGCCAGCCGCGGCACCGGGTAGCTGTTGACGACCTCTTCGGCGGTCAGCGGCTCCCCTGCGTCCATGCGCATGTCCAGCGGCGCGTCCTGGGCGTAGGAGAAGCCGCGCTCGACCAGGTCGAGCTGCATCGAGGAGACCCCGAGGTCGAACAGCGCCCCGTCGATCCTGGCGAAGCCGAGCTCGTCGAGCACCTCGGGAAGCTGGTCATAGACCGCGTGCACCAGGTGGGTGCGATCGGCGTGGGCGGCCAGCCGTCGAGCGCTGATCTCCAACGCCTGCCGGTCGCGGTCCAGGCCGATGAGGATCAGCTCGGGATGGGCCTGTAACAGCGCCGCGCTGTGGCCGCCGAGGCCGAGGGTGGCGTCGACCAGCACGGCGCCGGGCCGGGTCAGCGCCGGGGCAAGCAGCTCGAGCACCCGGTTCATCAACACCGGGACGTGCCCAGCCGGGGCCGGTGGCTCCGGTTCGCCCATGCGGTGACTCCTGAAGATCTCGGGTGGTGCCTGTAGCTGTCGAGCCGGCGGTGTCTGTCGCGGCTGGTTCTGCAGATGACCCTTCGTCTGTGCTGGTGGTGGCTCGCAACTCGCGTGCCGTCTCATGCCGACTGGTCCCCGCCCGCCTGCCGAACCCGTTCCGCCTGGCGCTGGGGAAGTGCGTCAGGTGGCTCGGAGGTGGCGGGAGGAGGCCGATCCGCATGCGCCGGACCCGGCGTGCCGCAAGGTGTGTCGAGGTAGCCAGTTCTAGAGCGGGCTCTAGAGCAGGCCGGGCAGCACCTCCTCGGCGTCGGCGAAGGACTGCTCGGTGCTGTCGAGGTAGTTCTGCCAGGCTGCCGAGTCCCAGACCTCGACCCGGCTGTTCGCGCCGATCACCACGCAGTCCTTGGACAGCCCGGCGTACTCCCGCAGTTGACCGGGAACCGTGATCCGCCCCTGGCCATCAGGCACCTCGTGCGAGGCGCTGGCGAAGAACACCCGGCTGTAGTCCCGGACGCTGCGCTGGGTGACCGGCGCCGAGCGCAGCAGTTCGGTGATGCGGCTGAACTCGGCCATCGGAAACACGAAGAGGCAGCGCTCCTGACCTTTGGTGATCACCAGCCCCCCTTCCAGCTCGGTACGGAACTTCGCGGGCAAGGCGAGCCGGCCCTTGTCGTCCAGCCGGGGGGTGTGCGTGCCGAGAAACATCGCCCACCTCCTGACCTAGACTTAACACTATCCCCACTACGGCCCACCATACCCCACTGTTCACCACCGTTTCGTGGAAATGTCAGCGAAATTGGCGGCTGGCCGCCGCAGAAGGCTGACAAATAGGGACAGACGGCTGGCGTGCCGCGGTGGGGAATCCCCACCAGGAGTTCGCGGCCTTACCCGCGAGCCGGAGCAGGCCCAGCCCCGAGCGAATGCAGCCGGCGGCGTCGCCGGCCGGCTCGCCGCCTGTGAAGCGACTTTGATGTGCCCAGAGACTCACTCCTGACCACAAGAGCAACTACCCTGGAGCCGGAACGGCCCACGGCTGACGTCGGCCCTCGAGCAGTGCCCGCTTCTCGACAACCCTGAAGGTGTCGCCAGACAGTTCCACGCTGTCTCGTCGGCTCGGAGCAACAGGACGGATTCGCAGTGACACATGCAGCAGCGCAGGCCGATCAATTGGCGGCCGGTTCCACGCAGCAGAACGGTCACAGCTCGCCACCGGGCTACAACGGCGTGGTGGACTCCTCAGCGGCGCAGTCCGCGCTCTCGATCGCCGATGTGGGCACAGCCGCTCAGCGCATCATCGCCAATATCGAGAAGGTGATCGCCGGTAAGAACGACGTGATCCGGCTCGGGGTCACCGTGCTGCTGGCAGAAGGGCACCTGCTGATCGAGGACGTGCCCGGCGTCGGCAAGACCACCTTCGCCAAGGCGCTGGCCCGATCCATCGACTGCTCGGTCCGGCGAATCCAGTTCACCCCCGACCTGCTGCCCAGCGACGTCACCGGCGTCTCGATCTTCAACGCCGAGTCCAGCGACTTCGAGTTCAAGCCGGGCCCGGTCTTCGCCAACATCCTGCTCGGCGACGAGATCAACCGCGCCTCCCCCAAGACCCAGGCGGCGCTGCTGGAGTGCATGGCCGAGCGGCAGGTGACCGTCGACGGCGTGCGTTATGAGCTGCAGTCGCCGTTTTTGGTGCTCGCCACCCAGAACCCGGTCGAGATGGAGGGCACCTACGCCCTGCCCGAAGCCCAGCGCGACCGGTTCACCGCCAAGATCTCGCTGGGTTACCCGGACCGCAGCGCCGAGATCGCCATGCTCAGCGACCAGACCACCATCGATCCGCTGTCGCTGCTGCAGTCGGTCTCCGACGCCGCCCAGATCCGCGGCCTGATCGAGACCGTCCGGACCGTGCACGTCGTGGAGTCGGTGAAGGACTACGTGGTCACGCTGGCCGAGACCAGCCGCAACCATCCCGAGATCCGGCTCGGGGCCTCGCCGCGTGCCTCGCTGCATCTGCTGCGCACCGCCAAGGCCGCGGCGGCGCTGGCCGGGCGGGACTACGTGCTGCCCGACGACGTGCAGAAACTGGCCGTGCCGGTGCTGGCCCACCGGTTGATCCCGGCGGCCACCGCCACCGTGGCCGGCCGCTCCCCCGAAGACCTGCTGGCAGAGATCGTGGCGAAGGTCCCGATTCCGGTAGCCAGCCCACGCGGATAGGGCACTACTCGTGGCGACGAACCGAACCGGCGGTGGCTCCTCGGCGGCACCGCCGCTGATCGACACCACCTCGATCGGAACCCAGCGGGTGGCGCTGTCCAACCGTGGCCGCACCTTCATCACCGTGGGGCTGATCTCACTGGCGACCGGGATGCTGCTGGGCGTGCTGGACCTGCAACGCCTGGGCGTGCTGTTGCTGGTGTTGCCGGTGCCGGCCTGGCTCGCCGTCCGGCAAGCCCGCTCCGGGCTGCGGGTGGGGCACGCGGTGACGCCGTCGCGGGTGGTGGTCGGCGAGCAGGCCCAGGTCCGGCTGGTGCTGGGCAACCCGCACAGCTTCGGCACCGGCCCACTCCGGATCACCGAGACGGTGCCGGGCGGGCGGCCGCTGCGGTTCAGCGTGGCCGGGGTCCGCGGCCGGCAGCGCCGCACGGTGGCCTATCCGCTGCCGGCTCTGCGCCGGGGCCGCTACACGGTCGGGCCGACCACCGTGATGGCCAGTGATCCCTTCGGCCTGGTCACCGCCGACACCCGATCCACGGACGTAGGCGAGTTGATCGTGCGACCGGCGACCACCCGGCTGGCACGGCTGGCGCTGCCGATCGCCTGGCGAGACGGCGCCGCCACCCTCAGCCATTCGGTCGGCGTCGGAGGTTCGGACGACGCCTCGGTGCGCGAGTACCGCCACGGCGACGACCTGCGCAAGATTCACTGGCGGAGCACCGCCCGCTCCGGAGCGTTCATGGTGCGGCAGGAAGAGCGTCCCTGGCACGGAGAGTCCCTGGTGCTGCTGGATCACCGGGCGATGGCCTATCCGACCACGCCGTCCCAGCCGGATTCGGCGGCCTTGGAATGGGCCATCTCGGCCGCCGCCAGCATCGGCTGCCACCTGGCCGAGCGGGGCCGGCGGGTAGCGGTGGTGACCGGCGACGGTCAGGTCGCCCACGACACCCCCGCGGCGATCCTGGACCTGCTCGCCGAGGTCAAGCCTGCCCTGCGCGCCGACCTCGATCCGCTGGCGGCGGCGTTGAGCGGGCTGGGCCGTGACGCCGCGGTGTTCGCCGTGCTGGCGGCCACCCCCAAGAGTTCCATCAGCGGGCTGTTGAGCCGGTCCCAGATGCCCGGCTCGGCCGTGGCGCTGCTGCTGCGCCCCTGGACCTGGAACAGCGACGTGCCCGATCAACTGGCCGAGGCCGCCTGGCAGGCCAGCGCCGAGGCCTTGCGGGCCAGCGGCTGGAGGGTGGTGCCGGCCGAGGCCGGCGACGAGGTCGGCGAGCTGTGGCCGAGCCTGCTCTCCGCCCGCGTTGCGAGCGCCCGATGAACGCCGCAGCCAAGTACCAGGCCGGGCCGGACCCGGTCATCGCGGCCGCCACCGGCACCGTCGCCGCCGGCGTGCTGCTGACCACCCTGCCGTTGCGCTCGGTCTTCACCGACTGGTCCTGGCTGATAGTCAGCGTGGGCTGCGTGCTGCCCTACCTGGCCGTCGTCGCCCTGTTCCGGTTGCGCTCGACGCCCCGCTGGTGGCACAGCCTGGTGGGGCTGCTGGCATCGGTGCTGATGCTGCTGTGGGTCTTCGTTCCGCAGCACCTGCTGCTGGGCGTGCTGCCCACCCCCTCCTCGTTGTCAGACATCGGCGACCTGGTCGCGGCAGCGGGCACCTCGATCCAGCAGGAGCACGCGCCGCTGGCTTCCACCGCCGCGCTGCGGCTGCTGGTGGCCGCGGCGCTGGTGGCGCTGATCGCGTTGACCGACGTCCTCGCGGTGCTGCTGCGCCGTCCCCTGCTGGCCTCCGCGCCGCTGCTGGAGGTGCTGGCGATCGCCTCGGCGACCTCCTCAGACGCCGCTCACCCGGTCTGGTTCGCCGCCGCCGCCGGTGGTTTCCTGCTCATCCTGCTGTCGGGCACCCGGCTGCAGGACCGGGCCTGGGGCCCGTCGGTGGACGGTTCTGCCGGCCGGCTCGGTGGCGCCCGCCGGATGGCGGTCACCGGGGTGGTGGCTGCCCTGCTCGTTCCGCTGCTGCTTCCCTCCGTGTCGGTGAACATCCTGGCTCGGGCCACCCACCACAACGGCGACGGCTCGGGCTCGGGCAGCGGCCAGATCGTGCTGAACAGGCTGGCCTTGCTGCAAGGATCGCTGCAGCGGCCCAAGCCGGCGCAGCTGTTCCGGGTGAAGGCAGAGATCGCCAAGCCGTTCTACGTCCGCCAAGAGGTTTTGGACCGGTTCTCGAACGACGGCTGGCGTCCTACCGAAGGGCTGGGCCTCAACAACAGCCTGACCTCGCTCGTCGGCCAGGGCTCGTTCCCGATCAGCCCCGACGTAGACCGCAGCGACCAACCAAGGACGCTGGACTACGACGCCGAGTTCACCATCCAGGCGCTCGGCGGCACGACGCTGCCGATCCTGTCGAACCCCCGGGCCCTGCGCACCTCCGGCAGCGGCGCCTGGAGCGACGCCACCGCCAGCGTGGTGAACACCAAGCTGCGGCGGGGGATGACCTACACCGAGCGGGTCAGCCAACCGAACCCGTCACCGGACGCCCTGCAGAAGGCGCCCGCCTGGAACAGCGACACCGTTGATGAAGAAACCCGCGAACGGCTGCTCGGCCTTCCGCAGGACGTGCGCGACTCGATCCGGGACGAGGCCGACGCGATCGTCGCCGGCAAGACCAGCCCGTACGACAAGGCGAAGGCGATCTCGGACTACTTCACCAAGGCCGGTAGCGGCTTCACGTACTCCCTCACCACCAAGGCCAACGACGGCCGAACCGCTCTGGAGTCCTTCCTGGAGAACAAGGAAGGCTTCTGCCAGCAGTATGCCGCGGCCGCCGCGGTGCTGATGCGCCAGGCCGGCCTGCCCAGCCGGGTCGTCATCGGCTACACCCACCGCGACCCGGACTCCAACGGCTACTTCACCGTCACGACCTCCGACGCGCACGCCTGGGTAGAGGTGTACTTCCCCACGATCGGTTGGATCCCGTTCGACCCGACCCCGCTGGCCGGTGCGGATGCCGGCCGAGCGGTCCCGTTGGCGTGGGCTCCCCATCCCGGGACCGTGGCCGAGCCGAGCGCCGAGGACACCGCCAACCGGCCGTCAGCCGCCTCTGGCGCCTCGGCTTCTGGGGAGGCGAGCCAGGTCGCGGCGCCCGAGGACGGTTCTGGGCCGTCCGCCGCTGTGCTGGGGATCGTGCTGCTGGTGCTGCTGGTGCTGCTGATGATCGTCGCGGTGATCTTCGGGCCGCAGTGGATACGGCAGCGCCAACGTCGGAAACGGCTGGAACGAGCCCGGACCACCGGCAACCCTGAGCCGCTGTGGCTGGAACTGGCAGCCACGGCCACCGACCGGGACGCCTTGTGGCCCAGCACCATCACCGTCGGCCAGGTCGCCGGCTGGCTGTCCCGGCACGGCGTCGACGAGCGTGGCCGAGCCGCGGTCACGGCGGTGGCCGACCGGGTTGAGCGCGACCGGTTCAGCGCGCAGCTGGTCGATGAGCTGCCGCCGGAGTCCATCGCCGCTCTCGACCAGGCGCTCACCCGGTGGGCCCGACGGACCGATCGTCGGCTGAGCCTGATGCACCGCTGGATACCCCGGTCGCTGATGGGCCAGCCGCGCTGGCGACGCTGAGTCTCCTCACCCCGCTGGCACCGGGCTTCTCACCGCTGTCACCGGTCTTCTCACCGCTGTCACCGGGCTTCTGACTGCTGTCACGCCGGGCTTCTCACCGCTGTGATCGCGCGTTAAGCCCTCACCGCCGCTATCGCGGGGTGTTAGGTGACGGGACCGACGCCTGGCAGCGAGGCTGCCGTGACTGGCTCGCCTACACAGCCATCGACCCCGGTCCGCTGACTGGTCTTACAGCAGTCAGCGAGCCGGGGCCGATGGGTGGCCTGTCAGCTTTCGTCGAACCGCTTGCGCATCCGGTCTTCCATCTTGGTGCGCAGAGTGCTCGATTTAGGGTTGCGAGCCTGGCCGGCCTGAGCGGCCAGCGATGTCGTGCCGTTCTGCCGCGGGCCCCGCAGGGCACTGGCGGCAGCCACACATGATCCGACGATCAGAACGAACCCGAGCACGCCTAACAAGATCAGGTTGGCCGTCAAGCCAACCAACACCACAGCAAGCCCAAGCAGGACACCCACCACGGACAACGCGAGCATCGTGCGCGCACGGTTGCGGGGGCGGGCAGACCTGACAGAGGACGCGAACTTCGGGTCCTCCGCGTACAGGGCTTGTTCAATTTCGTCGAGCAGCCTCTGCTCATGCTCGGAGAGCGGCATGATGCCCTCCAATCCCTGTCGCTATGTAGTGAACCATTACCAGAGCTTGTCCATCAGCGCCAGAAGTGCTCTGCGGCGGGTGAAGGGACACACCTTCGAGCATACGAGCCGAAATGTGAGTGCGAAAGTTGTCTGCAGCTATTGCTGTCCCGGCGGGGATCATTCGTTACCTCCAGGGTGCTCCAACGGCCCCGATCGGTCGACAGAGCGGTTGAAACCACCCGCTGACCGCTGGCCGAGCAGTGACGCAGGCCCCACCACGGACTTGCCGAACCGGGCAGCCAGCGCGTCGACCACCCGATCGGTGGGCGCGTTGGCCGGCTGCCGGTCGCTGAAAAGGTCCAACGCGAGCTGAACGGCCTCACCTGCCGGGCGCAGGTTCTCAGCTTTGACGCCGACCAATCTGATCCGCGGCTGGTCCAGCCTCAAGGACCGGTACAGCTTCACCGTCTCGGCGTACACCACTGCCGCCGCATCGGTCGGCTCGGCCAGGGTGTGCACCCGGGTGACGGTGGTGAAGTCGGCGAACCGGATCTTGATTCCGATGGTGCGAGCCAGCCAGCCGGCCTGGCGTAACCGCTCGGCCACCTCGCCCGAGCCCCGCAGCAGCTCGCGGCACACCTCGGCCTCGGTGAGCAGGTCGGCGGCCAGCGTCCGGTCGGTGGAGATCGACTTCTCCACCTGGGCCGGGTTGACCGCGCGCTCGTCATGGCCGTTCGCCAGCGCGTGCAAGTGATCGGCCGAGGCAGTGCCCACCGCCCGGCGCAGGGTGTCCAGCGGGGTGACCGCCAGGTCGCCGACGGTGCGGATTCCCAGCCTGCGCAGCGTCTCGGCGGTGCGCTGGCCCACCCCCCACAGCGCGTTCGCCGGCAACGGATGCAGAAAGTCCAGCACGCCGGCCTTGCTGACCACTCGCAGGCCGTCCGGCTTGCAACTTCCCGAAGCCAGCTTCGCCACCGACTTGATCGAGGCGATTCCGACCGAGCAGGTCAGCTGGTGCTCCTGCGACACCCGGCGCCGGATGTGGCGGGCGATGTCGGCCGGCCGGCCGAACAGCCCGACCGCCCCGGACACGTCAAGGAACGCCTCGTCCAGCGACAGGGGCTCCACCAGCGGCGTGACGTCGGCAAAGATCCCCATGATCGCGCTCGAGGCCTCGGTATAGGCCTTGCGATTGGGCGTCACCACCACCAGTTGCGGGCACAGCCGCAGCGCCTGGCCCATCGACATCGCGCTCCGGACCCCGAACACGCGGGCCGGGTAGGAGGCCGCCATCACCACTCCCCGGCCTTCGGTGCCGCCGACCACCACCGGCAGGCCACGCAATTCCGGCCGGGCCCTGATCTCGACGCTGGCGAAAAAGGCGTCCATGTCCACGTGCAGCACATGACAGCCGGTGTCATCGCCGTCGACCTCGCCTGACGAGCGGGGCAGGTCCGCGCTTCGCCCCATGGCTATCCTCCGCCCGGCCTAGCCAGCGCCCGGCCGGTGCGCCAGCACGTGCAGCCGGGAGGCGATGTCACGGTAGGGCGGTTGGCCGGCGACCGCCGACTCCAGCTCCGACAGCGCGGCGATGGCGCCCGGACGATCGAGCTCGATGCCCGGCACCAGGTCGGTGAACACCCCCAGGCCCTCGACGGACTGGACCCGCAGACCGGCCGCCACGCACAGGTCGGCCAGCGACTCGGCGTCATAGGCCTGCTGGGCCGGCCGGTGATAAGCCGACAGGGCGCCGGCCACGTCCCCGGCCAGCACCCTGGCGAGCACGCCGGCCACCGGATTGGCCACCACCACGCTCAGCACACCGTCAGGCCGGAGCGCGCCGGCGATCTGGCGCATCACCTGGACGGGGTTCTGCACGTCCTCGAGCACGTCATGGGCAAGCACCAGGTCAAAGGTGTCGGCGGGAACCAGCTCGGCAAGAGACTCGGCCTCGCCCTGGACAGCGGTGACCCGATCGGACACGCCGGCTTCGGCCGCCCGGCGCATCAAGGTCGCCAGCGCGTCGATGCTGACGTCGACCACGGTCACCACCGCGCCGTGCGCCGCCAGCGGCACAGCCAGGCTGCCCGAGCCGCCGCCGCAGTCGAGCACCCGCGGCCCGCTCAGGGACTGGTTGCCCTGCGAAGTGCCCTGCGAGTCCGGCCCGCCGTGCAGGATCTGCAGCAGGCTGGCCCACAGCAGCGGCGAGCGGCCGCGCGGTGACCGGTCGGCCGTAGCCGAGCCGGATAGTCCGACGCCTCCGGCCGCCTGGTTCGGCGCATCACTAGCCACGAGAACAGACATTAGCGCTGCGCACCGCTCAACTGGCGACGCCGAGGACGAGCCCGCCGACCATGCGCTCGACAATTCCGATGAACTCACCCGTCGCCCGCAGCAGGTCATCAGCGTCGCGTTCGGAGACCACCGTCATCACGCCCGCCTCGATGGCCGCCCGGCGCTGCGCGCTGTCAGCGAAATAAACCGCCCAGTCGGTCAGCTCGGGCGCCACCGACTCGAGCAACACCCAGGCGCTGGTCGGGCGGCGGCGGCTGGCCGCGACCGGACGCGCTCGTAACGCCAGCACCGCGGCAGCGGCCCGCAGGGCTGCGACGTGGGCGCTGCGGTACTTCTCGGTCGCTCGGGGTTCCATGACCGCCGCAGCCCAGGTGGTCTTGGCCTGGGACAGCAACGACCCGACACTGGCTGGCAGCGGACTCGTCATGCGACTCTCCTCGACGATGCACTGAATCGAAAGTATGTTCGAACAGTAGCACGACCGGAGGCCTTGTCCAGGGAGGCTTGAGGCGGGTGGCACTGCTGATCTGCGGGCATGTCCTGCAGGCTAGACACAGGCTCTGACAAGACCCGCTCAGTCGAGGCCGAGGGCCGCCACCGCTCCGATCACGACCACCGACGGAGCCCCCACTCCCGCGCGCTGGACCTCGGCCGCCAGCTCCGCCAGCGTCGAGCGCACCACCTGCTGGTCGGGCAGGGTGGCCCGGTGAATGGCGGCCGCCGGGGTGTCAGCCGGACGGCCGTGCTCGATCAGCTCAGCGGCGATGCCGGCCAGGCTCTCCATGCCCATCAGCACCACCAGGGTCGCCGGTCCCACCGCCAGCTCCGGCCAGTTCCAGCCTGCCTCGGCCCGGCCCGGGTCGCGATGGCCTGAGACCACGGCGAAGTCGGCCGCCAGGCCGCGATGGGTCACCGGTATGCCGGCCGCGGCCGGCGCGGCGATCGCCGAGGTGATGCCCGGCACGACCTGGACGGCGACTCCGGCGGCGAGGCAGGCCGCCATCTCCTCTCCGCCGCGGCCGAAGACGAACGGGTCCCCGCCCTTGAGCCGGACCACCCGCTTGCCCTGGCGGGCCCGGTCGACGATCACGGCGTTGATCTCGTCCTGAGTCAGGTTGTGCCGGTGCGCCGACTTGCCGCAGTCGATGATCTCGACGTCGGGGTCAAGGGCCTCCAGCAGTGACCGGGGCGCCAGCCGGTCGGTGACGACCACGTCGGCCTCCAGCAGCAGCCGTCGGCCCCGGACGGTGATCAGCTCCGGGTCACCGGGCCCGCCGCCGACCAGGGCCACGCTGCCGGCGCTGGCCGGGCGTACCGGGCGGCTGGCCAGTTCCCCGGTCTGCAGCGCCGCGGCGATCAGGTTGCGCAGCTCGACCGCCCGACGCGGGTCGTCACCGGCGTTGACCGAGACGGTCAGCTCTCCGCTGTGCAGGATGGCCGGCACCCGGGCGGTTCCGGCGGCTGCGGTGTCGGCCCGGACGCAGAAGATCTGACTGGCGGCGGCCTCGGCGGCGACCGCGGTGTTGATGGCCTCGTCATCGGTGGCCGTCACCGCCAGCCAGGCCTGGGACAGGTCCCCGGCCTGGTAACGCCGGCGCAGCAGCTGGACTCCGGAGGCGGCCAGCTCAGGCACCACGGCGGGCGCGATCACCAGCACCTCGGCGCCGGCCTCGGTGAAGGTCTTGGCCCGGCGGGCTGCCACGCCGCCGCCGCCGACGATCACCACCCGGCGCCCGAGCAGATCCAGGAGGATGGGCACACCGGTCACTGGTGCAGTCTCCCCTGCCGGCCTGCAGGCGCGAAATCGGGCCGATCAGCGAACCATGCCGGCCGCGACGGTGGCCCCGCTGGCCTGGTCCACCAGCAGGAACGCCCCGGTGGAGCGGTTGACCGAGTACGGGTCGGTGGCCACTGGCTCGGCCAGCCGGATCCGCACCGCGCCGATGTCGTTGAGGCCGAGCTCGGTGGCGGGCAGGTCGCCGACACTGGCGACGTCGAGCTTGGAGCGGACCTCCTCGACCACGGCTCGGACGTCCCGGGTGGTGTGGCGCACCTGGTACCGGTCACCGGAGCGCAGCGGCCGGTCGGTCAGCCAGCACACGGTGGCCAGCAGCTCGCGGGTGGTGACCGGCTGCGGATCGCCCTCGACGACGATCAGGTCCCCGCGCGAGACGTCCAGGTCATCGTCGAGCCGGACGGTCACCGATCGCCCGAACGCCGCCTCGGCCAGCTCGCCGTCCGGGGTGTCGATGCCCTCGACCGTGGAGGTGAGCCCCGAGGGCAGCACCCGGATCTTGTCGCCGCGGCGCAGAACGCCCGCCTCCACCCGCCCGGCGTAACCGCGGTAGTCCGGATGCTCGGCTGACCGCGGCCGAATCACCACCTGCACCGGAAACCGCGCCGGCAGCGCCACCGGGATCTCCGGCTCGACCTGCTCCAGAAAGCTCAGCAGCGGCAGGCCGCCGTACCAGGGCATGCGCGCCGACACCTCGACCACGTTGTCACCGGCCAGGGCGGCCACCGGAATGGGCGTGAAGTGATCCACACCCAGCTTGCCGGCGGCGCCGGCGAAGTCGGCGACGATGGCGTCGAAGACCGACTCGTCATAACCGACGAGGTCCATCTTGTTGACCGCCAGCACCACCTCGCCGACTCCCAGCAAGGAGGTGACCGCCAGGTGGCGCTTGGTCTGCTCCACCACGCCGGAACGGGCGTCGACCAGGATCACCGCCACGTCAGCGGTCGAAGCGCCGGTGACGGTGTTGCGGGTGTACTGCACATGCCCGGGGGTGTCGGCCAGGATGAAGGTGCGTCGCGCGGTCGCGAAG
>WUUC01209123.1_pt1 | contig 16112 bp, 17 predicted proteins | sample 6278441 | NCBI WGS metagenome assembly WUUC01 (sample SAMN13675441, study PRJNA597444) | soil metagenome | isolation source: soil | place: USA: Washington | collected 2017-10
AGTCGAGCGGTCTGTCGTCGGAGAAGTTCGCCGCGCGTGAGATGGATAGCTCCGATAAAGCGAGGGCAGCCGCTTTCCGAAGCACTACTTCAGCGCAATTGACACCGCCCCGAGCCGTTCGGCGGCAGCTGGCCGAGGGACTGCGAGCGCGCTTCGAACGGCGCGCGCGCGACGCTTGCTCGCCGCGCGCGCGTCTGTACGCCTTCCTCGACGCGCATGTCGCGCTCGGAGACGCGCCAATCGCGCGCCGTCGCCTACTGGGTGACGATCGGCGCGGAGGCGGTGCGCCAGCCGGAGGTGCAGGCTGCGTATCGCCGGGCCACGCGCCGCGCGCTCGAGCAGCTCGAGCAGCTGGTCGCGCAGGTGTTCGAAGACGAGGGGCGCAGCGTCGCCGGCGGCAAGCAGATCGCGGCGCGCTGATGGCTGCTATCTATGGCTGCTATCAGCTCGCGAGCGCCGCGCAGGCGGCGCCACGCGGCTTCGCGCCGATGTTGCGCCGCATGGTGGACGGGCTGCTCGGCGCGCAGGCGGAGGCGGGCGCATGAGGCCTGCACTGCAGCTTCAAGTGGCCGAGCTGCGCCTCGCCAGCGGACGTCGCTGCACACTCGGCGAGCCGGACGTGCCGGGGCTCACGGGTTACTACGTGCTCGCTGTCGCCGATCGAGGCCAGCGCCCTGCGCTGCGGAGCTGGACGAGCTCACGCTGCTCGCGCACCGAGTCGGCAGGGAGCTGGCCAGCGCGTCGCTCGGCGACCCCGAGTGTTACAGCGTGCTCTACAACGCCGCACGCACGCGCCGCAAGCCGTGGGCCTCAGTTCCACATCCTGCTGGCGGCGTCCACGTCTCAGAAGCGCCGCGCGTTCGCGCTACTCCAGCTCAAGCACGTGCTGCGCTGGTTCGGCCGCCGGAGGCGGGGCACCGCGGACTGGGCAGAAAGTGGGCCTGACAAGCGGTGAACCACCCGTTTGTTCAGCCTATGGCCTCGCGAACCTCGGTGACGGCACGCCTCGCGCCTGGGCGTCGCTGAATGGTCGCGAAGTGAAGCGGCTCGAGAGCGACGAGCGCAACGCCAAGCTGGGGCTGGCCGCGTTTACTACGACCTCCTTCCATCGCGCGGTCACCATGACACGCGGTTCCGAGCGTCATGGAGTGCGTGTGCCGGCGTGTGCCAGCCCGTTCACTCGAACACGCGTGTTCGGTCGAGCAACGAGCGGGCATGCGGGTTGCTATGATTGCGAGCCAGGCAAGCCGGCGCCGTGGGGGCGCGGAGGTCGCATGAACTATTTCACTGGAATTGCGTCACGTACAGCGCTGCTTGCTGTGCTTGGCATTGTGGGCTGTTCGACCGAGGACAACGGCCAGGATGGCGGTCCCGAAGCGGGTGGCGACCGTGACGCTACCGAGCCGCCGAACGACGCCGGCGCAGACGACCCCGACGCAGACGACCCCGATGCCGGGGACGAGCGCGACGCAGCAGACGATGCCGGAGATCCACGGCAGTCGTATTGCCGCTGGGAGGAAGAGTGCCCCCCGGGGGATGCTGGGCCGTGCGCGTGGGGCTGGCGCTGCGGCTGTCCTCGCAGTCAGCCTCTCGGGGAGTGTCTGGATTGGCTGTCCAACGTCATGTGTGGAACGGCCAGCGACTGCGCCGCGGATGAGTTCTGCTCGGAGCGTGCGGCGTGCGGCGTGCGCTGCGACAAGCCGGAGGGTTGCGCGGGCGAGCCATGCCTCGGAGACGAAGCGTGCGCCGATCACGAGTATTGCGCGAGCGGGGCGAGCGGGGAGGTCTGCGCAGTGCGCTGCGCGGACGCCGGGGGCTGCCCGGACCAGCCCTGTGCCGGCGACCTCTCGTGCGGGACCGACGAATACTGCTCGAAGGCCAAGCGCTGCGCGCCACGCTGCTCGGACGAGCTCGGGTGTGCGGGGCCTGAGCTGCTGCGAGGCCACCAGGACCGTGCGTTTCAGCCACCCTCCTGGCCCATCGTTAGCGACGGCCAGCAGGTCTACTACCACCGGCGCTACGCCTCGAGCACGGACGACGAAAAGCGGCCAAACGAGGATCCGAAGGACGTGTTGACGGCTTGGGATCTGCAGGGCGAGGTGCAGGACCTCTTTACGTACAACCGCGCTATCTACCGGCTCGACGTGCGGGACGGCATTGCGTACATGTTTCTGGCGGATCCTCTGTCCGACGATTATCTCGCTCGCCGCCAGGTCTCCGGCAGTGCTGCAAGCCCTCAAACGTCCCCTGCGCTCGAGGCTGGGCTAGAGGCCCTGTGGTTCACGGACGAAGCCGTGTGGTGGTCGAAGCGCGAAAGTAGCGATAGCGACGCGCCCAAGGAATTGTGGCGCGCCTCTCGGACGGGCGATTTCACGCCCGTGGGCATCGCCGGTGCCGAACGCGGCCGCTGGCTCGCTGGCAATGAGTCCGTGGCGCTGCGCGGTGTCGATGGGGATCTCATCCAGGACACGCTGCCCGATTTGACGCCATCGCAGAGCATCGGAACCTATTGGTCCGCCGACTACAATCCCTGGTGGAGCCCCAACGGGGATTGGTCCCGCGCCGTGGTGCTGGTCGACGGCCAAGCGCTGTTCGTCACGCAGGGCGCGGACGGAACCGCGCTGGTGCGCATCATGCTCGACAGCTCGAGCGCCACCGCACCCGTGGCTGCTGCGGAGCAGCCAACGCGCAACGTGTTCCTGGCGGGCGACTGGGTGTACTGGGGCGCGGAGCTCGAGGCGGGTCTGGCGAGCATCAACCGCAGGCCGCGCGACCTCTCGAGCGAGCCCGAGGAGCTCCTGCGCGGCGACCTCGATCCCACGCTGTTCACCGTCACGGCAGATTCACTGGTCTACTTCGACGGCGAGCGCTTCTTCGTCATGCCGCTGCCTTGAGCTGACTTTTGAGCTTGATTTTTTCTCGCCGTATCGGTGACCACATGTGCTGGATGCTGAGCGCCGCGTCCACCACGAAGGGCGGCAGACCTGCGGCCACCAGGCCCTCATGAAACGCGTCCATGCTCACGCTCTCGAACCCGAAGCTCTTGCCCGTCACCTTCGCGACCAACGCGGCGCGTGCCGCGCCGACACCGGGGCAGGGTCGGTCGTGGGAATGATCAGCAGCCGGTCGAGCCCATCGAACGCCGCGCCGAGCGCGTCGGGCTGATCGAACTCGCCGGACCGGGCCTCGACACCGAGCGCCTTCACCTCCTTCGGGCGTGCGCGAACTACCGACGATCTGCGCGCTCCGCGCACGCGCCTTCAGCCCGGCGATCGTCGCCCTGCCGAGCTGCCCGCTCGCTCCACTGATCACCAGCGGCGAACCGCGATGGACAGGCCGGCGCACGCGTCTGCGTGCATCAGCACCGAGCTTCGTGAACCGCCACTTTTGGCGGGTAATCTCCGTCATATTGGACGGGTAACCGCCATTTTTCGGCGGGCCGGCGATGTCCGTGTTTGGTGCTCGTAGCCGGGGCCTTCCGCACCGCGATTCACGCTCGCCAAGCAAGAGGGGGCGAGCAACCAATGGTACGAAAGCTGCTGAGCGCCATCTCCGTGCCGCGCCTCGGACTTCTGCTCCCACGATGAATGGTTCGGCCGCGGGTCACGTGAGTCGCGGCGGGAGAGAGGTCGTCCAAGCGACGTTCACGTCGTTGAGAACGCGTTTCCTGGGAGTGAATGCCCTGAAAGAGGATCGCAAAGAGTCCGAATTAAACACTCAGGTCGATGGGTGCCGCCGGAACCTCGCGCTTCAGCCAGCGGTCAGCGAGGATACGTACAAGCCGATGATCCATCTCGGTAAGGTGCGGCCACTTGGGCCGGGCCGCACCGGGATCGTCGCCAGCGAACGACTCGTCGTGCGTGTCGCCGGGTGCGCAGGCAGACGCCGTCGTCAGCGCGGCGGAGCAGCATACGGAGAGAACCAAGGATTCATGCATCCCTCCTTCCCGCAGACGGCGGCCCAATCGACATTGCGAAGTGAACAGATGTGGGGCTGCCCGCCCCTCGCTGATATCGCATCGTTTGCCTTCTTGGTTCGAGTATCGAACGAGCCCATGACGTGCCGACTGCGGCATCACCCGGAAAGCCTGTCGCGACCGTCGGAAACGACTCGACACATGCCTAGCAGCCCGTATCAGGCCGAATGTCAGCGTTTCGTTAGCTCTGTGTCAGCTGCGTTGACGTTTACAGAGTTGCTCAATATCGTCCGGATATCGCCGTTGCTCAATGTGATCAGACAGCATCGGCTAGAAGGAGAGTCTTATGGAAAACATTAGGAGAAGGTCGATCATCGGCTTCGCCACCGTCGCCGTCGCTTTTGGCATTGGGTGCGGGGAACCATCTCAGGCAGATGAGCCGAATTCGGAAGGAGCAGAATCCTCCGACGTGGTCAGCCTCTACTACACGAAAGCCGTGGATGGAAAAACCGTCGTAAAGGAAACAAAGATCACTCGTGCGCAGGCTGATGAAATTATTCGTGCTCGCGCGGAGCATCGCCCGATCGAAAAGACGATTGGGTCAACTGACCCAGCCATTTGCGCGAGTTGGAACTGGACGTTGGTCACTTCGGAGTCCAATGGAGCTGGCAGCATTTTCTGTGCTACGAACGACGGCTCAGACAGCATGACCATGATTCCGTTTGTCCCTCGTTGGATCTCATTTAGCGTCAACTATGACACAAAGCTGTGTTGGAACACGTCTGCATGCACAAGCACCTGTACTTCCGTCGGATCGGGAGTATGGGGGCGATGGCATCCGAGACCCGACATGAATATCTCGCCACCTAGCAGTGTCAGGTACCTAGACGTTTATCCCATGCAGTTTTGTTGAGTGTGCGTACCTCCGCAAGTCGGGTAGACGCCAGATGGCTGACTCTCCTCTGGCGCGCTGAACCATGGAAGCGAGGAGCTGATGAGCGGGCATGTAGAGCACCTCGTAGCCGACGAGGCAGCCGCGCGATCTTCGTCGAGATCGTCCAGCGCCGAGCCGACGTGATGGTCACCGACGACGTGGAGGTGGCGCTGCAAACGAGGCTTCAGCCCCAGCTTTGCCGAACCTCCGGCGAGCTCTTCGCAGCTTCCGACAAGGCGTGGCTGGTGCAGCCCGACGACGACTTCGCACGAGACGTGAATGCGTAGCTGAGCGCGGAGCTGCAAAGCGGAAGAGCCGCGAAAGATCTACAGCGGGCACTGTCGACAACGGTGCAACGCTGAAGCCGTGCAAGACCTGTGAGGTTGAATGTCACCAGCTATGAGAGTCGCGCTTGGTTCGATGGTGTGCTTGTTTTCCTGTCACTCGCCGCCAGCTGCTATCCTTCGTCCAAGACAGGAACCCCGCGCCGCGTCGCCGGCTGTTGGCCGCGCGGCTGTCCAGCTGGCAGCTACTGCAGCGAGAAGACTGGCTACTGCGAGGTGCAAAGCTGCGCCGGCGGCTGTCCCGCTGGCAGCAGCTGCAATCGAGGCCTCGATCCTTGCGAGGGGCCGCCTGCCAGGAACCTGTCGCACCCACCGGTCGAGAACTCGGGTCCGGCCAACGGAGAGAAGTGGGCGCCACCACCGTGAGCTCTCCCCGTCATGCCGCAGCGCTGCCCATCCGTGTCGCGGCGCTCGCCGTGCGCCAATCCTCTGCCACCGAGCGGTGGATAGCTCCGATAAAGCGGGGGCAGTCGCTTTCCGAAGCACTACTTCAGCGCAATTGACACCGCCCCGAGCCGTTCGACGGGCGCGGACATCTTCCGGCTCGACGAGCACGGCAAGATCGTGGAGCACTGGGACGTGATCCAGCAGATCCCGGAGACCTCCGCAAACGACAACGGCATGTTCTGATCGGCGTAAGGTCGCGCCGCGGGCCGCCGAAGTGATGTCGGCCCGATCCTGTTGGCTGCGGCCCACAAGCCGGTTTCGCGCGGACTTTGCTGCACTTTCTGAGCTCGCGATCGAAGTCGGCCCAACACAGTAAGGTTTGCGCGAAAAGAGGTTTGCGCGCGGGTTTGCGCAACTTCTATAGTGAGCAGAGGCGCCAGCTCTGAGCGTCTAGCGAGCGCTCCGCTTCTATTCTTTTTTTCTCGCCGCTTTCGCGGCGCCGAGGTAGTACACATGGCAAGAGCAAGTGCGTGGCTGATCGCGGTGTTGAGCGCCGGCTTCGGCTGCACGGCGGCGCCAGACTCCCTGGTCTCGAACGCGCTCCCGGCCGCGCCGAGCCCCGCCACCCCGGTCGACGAGGCGGGTCCGCCATTCGAAGCGCCCTTCGACGCGGGCAAGCCGATCGTTGGCAGCGTCCCGCTCAACGACAACTGTGGTCAACAGAGCTTCCGTACCCGCGAGGTCGTGCCCGACATGATGATCGTGCTCGATCGCTCCGCCAGCATGCAGTCGCGCGGCATCGATCGCTGGACGCCGGTGGTGTCGGCGATCAAGTCGCTCACCGCCACGTTCGACCACGGCATCAGCTTTGGTCTCTTGCTTTTTCCGGGCCTCGAAACCTCCTGCACACCGGGCGCTGTCAAGGTGCCGGTGGCCGCCGGCAACGCCGCCTTGGTCGAGCGCGCGCTGGTCAGCACCGCGCCGTTCGGCTTCACGCCCACGGGCGAGAGCCTGCACAACGCGCTCTTGGCCTTTCGCGCTTCAGCCGCTGCGCGCGCTCAAGGCAGCCCGGCCCCGCCCCGCTACGTGCTCTTGGTCACCGACGGGGAGCCGAGCTGCCCCAGCGCCGAAGGAGCGGGCGGCCGCACCGCCGAGCTCGCGCTGGACAAGGAGCTCACGCTGCAGGAGATCGATGCGCTGCGCGCCGAGGGCATCGACACCTTCGTGTTGGGCTGCGACGCCGGTATGGACGCGCGCCTGGCCAGCGCGCTCGCGGAGTTCGCGCTGCACGGAGGTACGGGCAGCTACTACGACGTGCGTGACGAGAAGACCTTACTCGCGGCGTTCAATAACATCGCCCAGGCCGTGATCAACTGCAGCTTCCAGCTCGACACGCGCGTGCTCGACCCGGCGCTGGTCCACGTCTCGCTCGATCAAGCCGCGCTGCCGCAGGACGACCCGAACGGCTGGACCCTGAGTGGGCAGACCGTGACCGTGCACGGCGCGGCCTGCACCAAGTTGCAGGAGGAGCAGAACCAACAGATCGACATCACGCTCGACTGCGTCCCGACCATGCTGCTTTGATCGGCATTCGCCGGTCGCGTTTTGTTTCGCGGTCGTGCGATCTCCCCTCGGGCGTCGCGCAAGGTCGCGGCTACATTCGACTCGCTGGAGCGCACGGGATCGATGCGCAGAAATGGACGATGAAGCTCACCACGTTCGCCGTCGCCTCGCTGCTCGTGCTCTGGGCCTGCGGCCCGCGCCCCGCGTACGCGCAGGCCGCGCCCGAACCGCCTGCGAACGGCGGCGCTGCGGGCACGGCTAGCGGCGCTCAAGCCGCCCATAACGAGCGGATAGGTACGATAAACGCTCACCCCGCCCGCTCAATCGAAGTATGCAACCCTTAATAATACGGCTTCAGCGCAGCCGTGCGCCGCGTCGCGCCGCGAGAGCCGAAGAGGATAGCTCCGATAAAGCGGGGGCGGCCGCTTTCCGAAGCATCACTTCTGCGAAATCGGCGCCGCGGCACCCGGCGAGGCCTGCGTCCACGCCTGGTCGCTACACATCGACATCGCGCGCAAGGTGTTCAGCCCGCCAGTCGACGAGGTGAAGTGGGCGCTGCGCGTGATCGAAGCCATGGGCGACGGCACCGGCGCGACCATGATCGACGGCAAAATGCAGGACGACGCGAGCTTCAAGAAGTGCAAGGTGATGGTGGGCCTGGCGCGGCTGCTCGCGGAGAAGGACCCGGCACCGAAAGGCGGCGCACGGCTCTAGTCGAGTCCGGAGGATCCGAATCCGAGGCGCGATGGAGCCCGCGCGGTCGAGCGCGCCGATCAATGCTGCGCGCAACGCGCGCCTTTGGATGTGGGCCAGAACACCTCATCGAGCTCTATCCATGTCAGATAGATTCCTAGACTGGCCCACCCGATCGCGCGGTGATCGCGAAAAATCGTCAGAGCCAGGGCCGACTTTGTCGTTACGATCTTTCAATGCGCATTCGGTTTGAGGTGGGCCCGGCAGGCGTCATCAAGCAGGTGGCCGGGCAGTCGATCTGTACTCGAGTCTTCAGGGTCATGAGCCTCCCTATCGTCCCACTCGGGATGATGTTCGTGACCGATGATGTCGGCGGGAAGCAGAGCGGCTACAAGGTGCCCTTCTTCTCCAGGGTCGGCCTGACAAGTCTGACCGCCGCGTACGCGCGTGCCTATCTATTCGTGCTCGCGGCGATCGCGGTAATAGCCTTGATGAAGGGCAGTGGCGGTTGGGGGATGACTGCCTTTGCAGCGGTGACCGGCGCGCTCTTGCTCTACTTCATGAACATGGGCTCTTCCAACGGCGAAGCGCGCTACCGGCAGCTGCTGCTCGGCTTTGCAACGGGCGCGGCGGCGGAGCCCGAGTGGCTCGAGCGCGAGGCGGCGACGAGTCTGACAGCACAGATCGAGGCCACGCTAAAGCAGCTCTCCGGCCAGTCCGAGCTCGGCGAGCTCATTCGGAAGCGCGAGGGAGACATCCGCCTGGCCGCGGTCAGCTACGCTGTGGCACGCTATCGCACGCTGAGGGACCCCGGAGCCAAGGCACTTGCGCTCGAAGCGCTGGCGTGGGCCCAAGCGCTGCTGACGCTCGAGGCCCTCGAGCAACGTGTCGTGACTCCCGCAAGACGCATCCGTGGTCTTAGCGTCGAGGTCTCCAACAGCGGCGTCATGGTCGGCGGCAAGCGTGTGTTCGCCAACCCGGACGGTGCCAGCGCTGGCGCTGGCGCCTCCCTGGTCCTGCTCTCCGACGCGGAGCTGGAGCTCGGTTTTTTGGATCGCGCAGGAGTCGAGCTGGCGATGAAGCAGCTCTTGGCCGGCGCGAACGCGCTTCAGGTGCTCGGCACAGGTGCGCGGCGCATCACACTCACGGACGTGCTGCGCGTCGAGGCCCGGGAGTATTTGGCGAGCCTGACCATCTGCTATCGCAGCGGCGGCAAGGAGGAGTCCTGCACCGTGGCGGCCGCCGACCTGGAACAACGCGCGGGCTTGCTGGAAGCATTGAAGGGCCTCCTGGGCAGCCGTTTCGCCGAAGTGCAAAAGCCCGTGAGCTTGAACGAAGTGGTGCTCGCAGGCGGATTAATGCTGCTGGTCGTCGGACTTTTGGGGCTCTTGTTTTGGAGCTACGGGATCGGCAAGGCGGTGACGCTGCTGGGCCTTGGTGCGTCGCTCTACTGGATCGTCAGGCACGTGCGCAATCCGCCGCTGGTCACCTGCGTCGAACGTCGCAACACGCCCTCGATCGCACCCACGGGGTGAACCTGACGGTCGCGTCGGGACCTCCAGAAGGTCTTGACGGCTTGTCCCAGACCGTCGCGCGCCGGGGCGTGAGCCTTCAGCGCTTGTCATATTCGTCGCGGCGGCGGAACCATGGGCGGCCAGTTTCGTTGCGTCCCTTGCGGGCTCGGTCGAGCCAGTGGTAGACGCCGAAGAACGGATCCACGCCGCGGGCATGGGTTCGAATAGGTGTGGTAGACGACGCCCTCCTCGAGCGCGAAGGCGCCCATGCCCTCCCGCTCGCGTGTGTACGTGCCCACGTCGGTCCCCGTCATGGCCGCGAGCTCGGCAGGTCCAGCGGCCGGCGTTCCCTCTTTGACGAGGTTCATCACAGGGTCGTCGCGGCGGAAGTTGTACTCGGCGCCCTTGCGCACTTGCTGGCTCGTGAACGAGGCGTTGAAGTCGAAGTCGAAGCCGCTGCCAGACGAAGATGCCCAGGGAAACGCCCAGCCCATGCGCCCCTTGTATGCGAGCAGCTTGCCGAGCGGCGCCCGCGACACCGCCCACAGCATCACGTCGTGGTTGGCGAGGTGGACGAAAGAGCCATTGACCGCGTCCGCGATCATCGAGCACGAGGGACAGCCCGCCTTGAAGTCGGGCCCGAACATGAAGCGGTAGATGAGAAGCTGGGTGCGCGTGCGGAAGAGATCTGCGAGCGAGGCGCTTCCATCCTCAGTCTCGAAGCGATATTCCTTGTCGACGGGGCGCCAACCACTATCACTACTGGTGGCCAACATTCGCGCGACCAAGTAGCAGTGACAAGGAAGCTCAACCACGCGCCTGGTGTGAGCGAGGGCGATTGCCTCCAGCAGCCGAGAGAGCAGAGGCGGACTCGCCCAGCGCTCTCGATGCTCAGCCCGCTGGCAGCCCGAGTTGCTGGAACAAATCCGAGGCGCCCCATGCAGTATTTGCGATGGCGGCACGCAGCGTCGGAAAGGAGGGTTGTCCGGCAGGCGAGAGGCTGGTGTCGGAGACATCGCGGTTGAAAGCGACGGCGAAAGACAGCGCGTTCTTGGCGATACTGAAGCTCGCGCTGGTGCCTGCGAAGCCGCCTCCCTTGAAGCCGTTGATAGGTCCGCCCGGCGTGTTGTCACCACCATCGAATCCGAAGCGCTGCGTCAGCATCATGTCGATGTTGGCTTGCGAGAGAATTAGCCCTGGCTTGCTGAAGATGGACGCTACTTTGGCGAAGTCTGCCATCGCGCCGGTCAGACAAGCCCCAGCCGTCCAGATGGGCGGACCTCCCCCTGCGTAAGGAGACGGAGCAGGCGTGCCGCTGAAATTGATCACATTGGGCACGACCTCTAGCAGGCGCGCCTCGTATAGCGCTTCGGTCAAAGGTTGGCTGGAGTAGCCGGGTGGGTACTCGTCCAGGCGCGTGATGCCGAGCGGTGTCAGCAGCTTTTCGCGCAGCACTTGCATGTACGGCTTGCTGTAGAGCTTCTCCAGCACCAGGCCCAGCCAGAGGAATGCGGTGTTGGAGTAGCCTGCCGTCGCCATCAGCGGCTGCGTGAACGTATAGCGTGCCGTTTGCAAGGCCGTCACGGTTGGCGGCGGCGAGGGCGCGACGATGTTGAGACGCACCAGTTCATCGCGCACTGTCCAGGGATTGGCGTCGCGCACGATGCGAGTCTGGGCCATGAGCGCCTGCCGCACGGTGAAGTTGAGGATTGCGGGATCTGGATTGGGCGCCGTTGCGGCCGGGTCCAGCTTGGTTAGCTGCAGGATATCTTGAAGCTTGCGATCCACCAGGCTGACCGCTCCGCTCTGCCCCAGGCCCTCTTGCATGGCGCGCATGATGAGGATGGCCGTGAGCGTCTTCGAGACGCTGGCCACACGAAAGCGCATGGTGTTGGTGGTGATGCGTGAGCCGCTCTCGGCGATGGTGAAACCGCGTGCGTACACCAGCTTGGAGCCCTTGGTTACTGCCAACGAGGCTTGCCTGACGCCGTTGTTGCGCATGATGGCCAACATCGCGTCGTCCACCGCGGTGGCGGTGGTTGGGTCTCCTCTCTTGGTGGTGGAGCGCGTCAGCACGTTCTCGGCCTGGGCGTAGACCAGCGCGTAGCGCCGGGAGGCACCGCTGCCCACCACGGAAAGCTGGGTCGGGTAGTAGCCGAGAGGTACGAGATTCTGATTGTTCGAGTTGAAGGCGCTCTCGGTCATGTCGTGGCGCATCTCCACGCCGCCGCCGAGTACGTCGTCGCGATAAAGCGTGACGTAGCGCTTGTCGGTGGACACCTGGAGCAGGGCGGGTCTGATCTTGAGGCCGAAGTACACCTGATGGCGGCCGCTCAGCGAGCTTGCGGTCTCGTTCACGCCGTCGATGTTCCAGCGTATCGAGTTCGGGTTCGGGTGAAGCACCATCGCATAGCGAGGGTCACCAGCGCCGCCGTAGATCGTGAGCGCGGTCGGCATCCAGTCGTTCTTCAGCGCCCAGTCTTTCCAGTATTCGAGTGTGACATCGCTCAGCGCGTCGTTGGCGTTGATCGCGTGGCGCAGCGCAGGCAGTACGTACTGCTGGGTGGCGTCGCCGCTCTGCTCGACCAGCATTGCGAAGCGCGGGTCGCCCAGGCTGCCCGTCGCCGACAGCTGCGTCACTCGATAGCCAAAGAACGCCCAGAGTTCCGCCACCGACTCGACGTCGGCAAGCGGCATGTCTACGCCCAGGTCCCACGCCACACCGGTGCGCTGTACCCAGACCATGTTGACGCGCGGTGCGCTCGAAGCGCCCATCATCGACACGCTCAGCGGTCGATAGCCCTGACCGGACCACTGCGCACGCAAGGTCTCGTGGGCGGCTGGGGTGGTGTCCCAGTACCAGGTCCAGGCGGGCGCCGCAGCGGCCGCCTTGAACGGGAGCAGACTCGCGCCAATGGCGCCGGCGCCCATGCACACGAAATGACGTCGCGTCACTGAAAGTTTGGTCATCTGCGTCCTCGGGTAAGACGGCCGCGCAGTGCGGCCACCCCGTTAGTGTCGGCAGACGGAAGAAGTGGAACCTCTTTCTTCTGGCGCGCTGACCAGCGTCCGCTTTACTTCAGCTCCGTTTGACGAGGCGGGCTGGCAACGGGCCATGAAGTCACCGCGTCGGTTCTCGGCCCTACCGGTCAGGGGCACGCGGAAACCTGCTCGGGTCAACCCGGGTAACGCGCCGCGTGCCCACTCTACCCCCCTCGGGCGGCCGAGCGGCGACTGCCGTTGCGAAGCGCAGGAAGGCCGCAACGTGCGGCTGCACGGCGGCTTGTTCCAGCGCCGCGCCCTAGACCCTGGTGACCTCCAGTACCTCGCCCGCGGAGATCTTCGCGGTGCGTGCACGGATTTCTCCGCTGTCCGTACCAATAGACCACCGTCCTGGCGCATTCGCTCGGGCCTGGCTTGGTCCGGGGCCTCGGCTGCGCGCGGCCACTCTGGAGGAACATGAGATCCACTCGGGTGACGAGGTGCACGGCGCGCTCATTTGGGGGGCTTCGTGGATCAACTTCAGACACCAGATTTCAGGTCGTTCTACGCAGAGCACGCGGCCTTCGTGCGCCGCGCGCTGGCGCGACGCGGCGTGCGTGCGGCCGATCTCGATGACACGCTGCAGGAAACGTTCGTCACCGTCTACCGACGACTGCCCGAGTTCGAAGGCCGCTCGAGCCTGCAGACCTGGCTGCACGCCATCGCGTGGCGCACGGCTTCCAGCTACCACAAGCGATCGCGGCGCCAGCGCCATCCATCGCCCGGCATCGCGGCCGTGCACCAGGCCAGCGTGTTTGACGCGAGCGCTGACTTCGAAGCCGGTGAACCGGCGATGGACTGGGCGACGCACGACCCGGAGCTGCGCGACTTGCTCCTCTTGCGCGAAGTCGGCGAGCTTTCGATCTCGCAGCTCTCGAGCCTCACCGGGTTGGCGCGCGCGACGATCCGAAAGCGCCTCGAGAATCGCTCGCGGCTCGAGCGTCGCGCCGCGCGGCAAACCGACGTCGTATTCGATCCGGACGCGACGCTCGAGCCAGCCGCTGCGCAGCACGCACCTAGCCTCAGCTCGCCGCCATCGCGACCTCGCCTACTTCCCGGCAAGCAGGCCTGCGCTTGGACACTCGGTAACCTCGTCATCAACGTCAGGCGTGGGCCGACGACCGCCGAGGCGCTGCGCGCTGGGGGCGAGGTGATGGAAGCGACGCTCGCTGCGCACCCCGACGGCTTTCGCTACCTGAACGTCCTCGAACCGAGCTCGATGCCACCGAACCGTGAAGCGCGGCAGGTGAACGTCGAGCTCGCTCGGCGCTTCGGCCGCAAGATCCTCGCTGCCAGCTTCGCGGTCGAGTCCCCGGCGCTGAAGCTCCTTGTCGTGCCGATCCTGACCTCGTCGTTCGTGCTCGCCCGCATTCCGGTCAACGTTCGGTTCTTCGACGATGTCTCGACGGCAACCGCTTGGCTCGGGCGGTATGGCCCGGTCGATCCCATACGCATCCTGGCCTCGGTGGCTACGATGCGCGCACACATCGATGACGCGTGCGCCGATTGAGCGCGTTCGCGCCCCACAGCATCGGTGCTCACTCTCGAGCTTCGAGCTGGTTCTGTCCTTGAGCGCTACGACTTTCAGCGATCGTTTGCGGAATACGTGTCGGCTCGGAGGCCCAAGTTCCTCGGCCGCGCAGCGCATGGCGCAGAGATCGGACTGCGACTAGGCATCGATCTGGCGCACGTATCGATGGTTCTCGAAGTAACGGGAGGACTGATGGGAGGACGACCGTTCGGTGGCGAGGAGAGGTCCCTCGCGTATCCTATCGGCATCAATCTTTGCTTCGATGCCCTGATAGATACGAGCCAAGGGGATGTCTGGGAAGGGCGCTGAGCGCGATGGCAGCGCCGACCGATTCCTGCCGGGCCCTCCAACTCTACGCCTTGGTCCGCGCGAGCCTCCCGCCGGGCGCCAAGGCCTGCCAGGCAGCCCACGGGCTGCGCGCCTACGCCGAGACCTTCCCGTTCATCGAAGCCGCCTGGTGGCGCGCCAGCAACACGCTGGTGCTGCTTGAGACCGAGCGGCTCGAAGAGCTCGAAGCGCGAGCCGTCGAGCAGGGCATCACGTGCGTGCGCTTCGTCCAGCCCGCCTGGGCGCCGGAGGGCACGCTGACAGCACTCGTTGCTCGGGCCCGACGCGCGCAAGCTGGTGCGCGGCCAGCCGCTGACGCTGGCGTTAAGCGGGAGTTCAACCGGTTCGTGATGGACGTTTTGCCGATGTGCCCGCGTTCGACTGAGCATCTCCAGCAATCCATTGCTGCACCCGCTGATGCGACGTGCCCACGAGCTCGGCTATGTCTCGCATGCTGAGCCCTCGCTTGTGGAGCTCTCGCGCCTCTCGCGCGGTGTCGTCCGCAAGCTCCCTCACCTGTGCTTCCACTTTCTCTCGTCGCGCACGAAGCCCCTTGAGCCCCTTTGCATTGGGAAGCTGAAACTCTTCGTGCAGCACGGCCTTCTCGGCTGCCTTCTCGTCCTCGAGTGCAACCGCAAGAGCCTCTCGAAACATGAGTGCGCGCCTCTCGAAGAGAGCGCCCCCACGTGCCGCAGCCCGTGCCGTTCACCTTCTCTTTGACGCGCGCGTTCCAGCGCACGCCGTCTGCATCCTGCGTATAAATGACGTGATATTCCATGGTCTACATCCATGACGACAAGGCCACCCCCAAGTCCACGAGCGGGCTGCCACTGCCCTACTTCCCTAGCCAGCCCTTCCAGACTGGCGCCGACGTGTACCTGCCGGCCGCGCTGCCGACCAACGGCGTGATCAGCGTGACCAACCTGCCCCGCGGAGACGCGAGCAAGCCGCAGGTGCTCAACTTTCCGAACTGGCCCTCGGACAATCACACGATCATGCTGATGTTCAGCGACTACCCACAGTAGCCGCGCATAACAGGCTCAAGGCCCGTGACACGGTCCGGCGCTCATGCTGCCGAGCTGCCTGCGCTCTACAGCACGAGCAGCAGCGGAAGCATCAGATAGCCCGGCACCGCAAAGACGGCGCCCACCAGGTTTACGCGGCGGTACCAGACTTCGTCGCCGAGTGCGTGGAGCAGCGGGCCAATGAAGAAGGCGCAGCTGGCGGCCGCGACGCCCAGCGCGCAGGCGGCCGCGAGCAGCGGCGGACATGAGGCCGTGAGTTGGCTCCAGACCGCCGCGAGCGCGATCAGCTGCACTGCGCCCGTGGCGCCGCCCGCGTGCACCACGCGCCAGCGAGCCGCGGCGACGCTGCCCGGATGGGCGCGCGCCTGCATGAATCCGAGTAGTGCGGCACTAGCGAGTAGCACCACGCCGAGGACGAGTAGGAGATGATCGATGTGTGCGGTCATGCACGCTTCTTAGTGTAACTGCGCCAGTAGTTACTGTCATCATCGCGTCACAACCTGGATCTTCGCTACCAGAGCGCCAACTGCTTCTTGGGCCGGGCAAAGGTGGAGCCGCTCGTCGCTTCGCCGATGCGCTCCGGGTTGAGGCCCAGGCGCCTGCACTGCAGAGCAGTGGGCCGACCGCATTGCCGCTCGACAAGGAAAACGCATTGCTGCCGTCGCCCTCGCCCGAAAGCTCGCGGGCATCCTGTTCGCAATGACCAAATATGCTGGCTCGTTCGAGCCAGACAGACTCAGGCGCACCAACACGCTCGTAGCCGCTAAGCTCGCTCCATCCCCACTACCGGAGAACAACCTGCCCCGCGAACAGATCAACCCACCTGCAGAAGCACG
>WUUC01165114.1_pt1 | contig 16105 bp, 10 predicted proteins | sample 6278441 | NCBI WGS metagenome assembly WUUC01 (sample SAMN13675441, study PRJNA597444) | soil metagenome | isolation source: soil | place: USA: Washington | collected 2017-10
CGGTACTGGTCGAGAACATGGGCCACAACGACGACTGGATCGCCAACGACATGCGGTTCAAGCAGCCGCGCGGGCTAATCGGTGCATCGGTCGTCGGGTTGCCGTCGCCGATCGCCTGGCGTATTCAGGGCACCCGCGGCGGCCGTGACCTCGTCGACACGATGCGTGGCCCGCTCAACAACGGTGGCTTGTTCGGTGAGCGGACCGGCTGGCACCTGCCGGAGGCGGGCGACCGGTTCTGGCAGCCGGTGCGATCGCCGGACGCCAATCCGCTCAGCCCAGGGATTTCCTGGTACCGCGACACTTTCCGGCTCGACCTGCCGCGCAACCAGGACGTGTCGGTAGGCCTGCGGTTCGGCGGGGACACCAGCCGGGCCTACCGAGTGCTGATCTTCCTCAACGGCTGGAACATCGGCAAATACGTCAACAATCTCGACCCGCAGCGTGACTTCGTGCTCCCCGCGGGCTTGCTGCGCGAGCACGGTGAGAACACGCTCGCGCTCGCGGTGATCTCCACCGGTGCCGAGCCCGGTGGAGCCGGACCGGTAAGCCTTGTGGCGCTGGGTAACCATCGAGGAGGTGCGCACCAATGAACCCGTTGAGCCGCCGCGGTTTCCTCACCACGGCAGGTGCGGCGACGGCCGCTCTCACGCTCCCAACGGCGGCCGTCGCGACCCACGCGTTGCGCGGCAACCGCTACGAGTTGCAGAAACGGTTCGTCGACTGGCGTTTCGGCATGTTCATCCACTTCAACATGGGCACGTTCCATGACATGGAGTGGGTCAACCCGAACCAGGATCCCTTGTCCTTCAACCCAACCGCCCTCGACTGCGGCCAGTGGGCCGACGCCGCGAAAGCCGCGGGCATGCGCTTCGCCGTACTCACCGCCAAGCACCACGACGGCTTCTGCCTCTGGCCGTCCCGGTACACCAACTACGACGTGATGAGCAGCTCATACCGCCACGACGTGGTCCGCGAGTACGTCGAAGCGTTTCGATCCCGCGGCATCACGCCGTGCCTCTACTTCTCCATCTGGGACCGAACCAACGGCGTCGGCCCGCCCATCTGGGACGAACCCGCCCCGATCGACGTGGACCTCATCAAGGGCCAGCTCACCGAACTCCTCACCCGCTACGGCCCCATCCCTCTGCTGATCTTCGATGGCTGGGCCTGGCACCCCAAGCTCGGCCACAACACCATTTCCTTCGCCGACATCCGCGCCCATGTCGCGCGGATCCAACCCGACTGCCTCCTCCTCGACCTCAACGGCCTCACCGTCCCGTGGGACTCCGACCTCCTCTTCATCGAAGAGCCCAAGGGCGGCGTCTTCTGCCCAGAGGACAACACCTACGCCGCCAGCCAAGGCCAGACCATCTCCCCGGCCGGCTGGTTCTGGCACCCCGCCACCCCCTCCGCCGTCCTCACCCCATCCCAGATCGTCGACGGCCACCTATCCATCCTGGAACCCCGCTACTGCACCTTCATCCTCAACTGCCCACCTAATCCCCAGGGCCTGCTCGACGCCAGCATCGTCTCCACCCTCCACGAAGTCGGCCGCACCTGGCACCCCGACCGCACCCGCCCAGTCCTCCCATCCCAGCCCGACCAGCTCCTGCACCCCATAACACCCGTGTCGGCCACCGCCACCAGCGGCAACCCCGCCCCCCTCATCGACGGCCACAGCGACTTCGGCTGGAACGGCCAAGCCGACCAAACCCTCTGGACCTCCACCACCCCTCTCCCACAGTCACTCACCCTCGACCTGGGCACCATTCACAAACGCATCGACACCCTCACCTACCTCCCCCGCCAAGACACCGCCACCAACTACGCCTACGACTACCTAACCGAAGGCAACATCACCTCCTACCAAGTCGCCGTGAGCATCGACGGCACCCGGTTCCACCGCGTCGCCCGAGGCTCGTGGTCGCCGGACCACACCCTCAAACACGCCCGGTTCCGCCCCTCCGCGGCCCGGTTCATCCGCCTTACAGCGGAGTCCGCCGTCGGTCCCACCGCGATAGCCAGCGAGATCGGCTGCGGCGCCACTGGACGGTGACCCAGCAGTAGCCTTGGTGGTCAACCTCTTGTGGGCAAGTGGATCCACGCCTGCTCGACAAATTGTTTGCCCGGCAGTCTTGCGGTGACTTTGTCGAACGTCCGGGGATTCAGCCCACCGAAGTGGTGTGCGATGACATCGCGATAGAGCGTGTCCGGGACGATAAGCGCGAAATCCGCGGCGGGATTGGCCCGCAACGCGCTTCGGATGGCGGAACAGTCGAGAAGGCGGTGAACCGCGATCGTCGAGTCACCGATCCACCCGTTTACGCCCCAGCTCACATGGCCCCTATGGAGGGCAACCCGGAGCCGCAATCGGGCATGGTCATTGAGGTCGACGTTGCTCTCGGCTAGATAGAGTGCCAGACCATCGACGAGCTTCGGTATGACGATCGATTCGTCGAGCGCCGGCGGGAGAACCGCGAATTGGCCATCGCCCGCCTGCTGCAGTTCAACCTGCGCTTCGTCGAGATCCGCGTGCCGCCGCGCACGGACGAGCACATCGAGGAAGCGTTGTTGGGCGCGAGCCGCCTCCGGGTTGTGGAACCGGCTGAACCCTTCAATGTCGGCCGCAAGGCAAAGTCGAACCGTCGACTGTGGAACCTGGACTCTCGGCGTCGCCGCCGACGGTTTGTTGGGCCGGCCGTTCGGCATTCCAATCGTGAACTTTGTCGGTCTTTCGGCGCGTATGTGTTCGCATCTGAATGCAGTGGGCCTGGCCGCGATCGAAGCCTCGGCGCGGGCCAGGATGGACAGCTCGGCGACATCGTCCGGGATTTCGACAACGACCTGGGACGTGCATCTCCACGACCCGCCAGTGACGCGTTTCAAGGGGCCGACGAAACAGCCAACACCATTCCTGTTGATGCTGGAGACCCACACGGGTAGCTTGTCGCTTGCCGGCTCTTCGGTCAGCTGTGCGCTGCCAGTGACGTCAACGGTGTCGATGCCGGCCACGCCGAAATTGAGGTGAAAGAATAGCTCGCGATACCACCATCGGCTCGGCAGCGGTCCGAACAGTATGGCGAGATCGATCTTGACGCGCTTCGTGCGTTGCGGCCGGGTCCGCGGTTCGGCCGGCGGAGCCGCGGGCATCGAGTCGACCAGCGAGCAGTCGATCCGGAGGACGGCCAGCTGGTCCTGCGTCGAGGTGGAGCCGTCTGCGGCACGTGCGCTGACGAGGTTCACTCCAATAGCCGAATCCTCCACGAGCGTCACCGCCTACAACACGGCTGGCAGATCCGGCAGATACCTACGGGTGCCCATGAGGAAGGCCGATTGCGGGGCGATCAGCGCCGAACCACTTCGCCCGTACACGATCTCGTCGGCCGTTGCCCATAAAATGCCAGGAACGGTCAGATTCTGGCCAAGTTCGATTAATCGGCGCCGGAGCCGCATGGCCGCGGTACTGGTGTTGGCGATGTCGTACACCTCGAATCGGCGTAGCTGGCGGAATTGCCTGTTCGGGACCGCGTGCGGACCTTCCATGACGACCCGTACCGGTACGAATTCGACGTCGTACAGCTCGGCGGGCTGGCATGGATGACCCACCTGACCCAGCTCTTCGACCAGCTCACGGTGGAGGCATTCGGTCGCGTCCTCGCGATACGCCCCGCTCGCGAACCATCGGCGGAACTCCCGCACGGCCCCGGTTGGCAGAAGTCCCCGGAGATCCGATCGCATCTGCTCGCTACGCGTTCGGGACCGGTCCTCCCGAAAGCCAAGCCTGCCCAAAGTTCGCAACGCTGGTTCGAAATACTTGATCACGCCACCCGGTGGCCCGTATGAAGCGGGCCGTGACGGCGTGTCGAAGAGCAGGTAGCGGTCGTCCTCCTTCACCCGAAGCAGCGCGCTGAAGGAAATTCTCACCAACCGGGACTCCGGTACGTCGGCCCGCCACTCCCTTGTTGGGAATCGGGTTCGCGGCGATCGTGTGATCATGTTTTCTCCTCGGACCGTGCCGAGATAAGGTCATACAAGCTCACCGTCGCATATCGCGGAATGCTGGTCCAGAGGCCGGTGCAAGATGTCTGGTCTGGGCCTGCGACGGTAATTGTGTTGGTGTGGATCAAGCGCAGGGAGCAGCCGACGAGTGACAGTTGAAGTGCGCTTCGAGCCAAGTTGCGGGATCGATGTCGACGCACAGGTCGAGATCGAGGCCGTGCTGCGTCGCGTGCCCGTCGGTTCGGAACCCGGGCATTGGCCAAAGTCCGTGCACGCGGTTGAGGTGGTGGACCGGCTCACGGGCGGCCGCTCGGGTTCGGATGTGCTTGAGTTGCGCGTTCGTCGGGACCGACCGGAGATCACCGAACGCTATGTGGCCAAGCTCGGACCCGCTGAGGCCGCTCGGGCCGAGTGGGCGGCCTTCCTGCGCCACCTTGCCAGCAAGGACAACGTGCTGTTGCTCAAGATCAAGGCGGTTACCGCGGGCGTGCTCGGCTCGCCGAGCGGCGGGCTGCCTGGTGATCGCGAAGCCGTTATCTACCAACACATCACCGACTTCGCCGCCGAGCCCCGTGCGTTGGTGCGAACGCTGGAGGACATTGTCGCGGCCGGATTCCGAGGTGGGCCCGCCGACACCACGCACGCGATACGAGCGATCAGCAGGCTCATGCGTCAGGCCGGAATCGTGCTGTATGCCCACGCGCGCCCGGAGACCCAACGCGTCCAGCTACGGTGGCTCAACCGCACCCTCGGACCCGACCTGGTGGTCGAGGTCGACAACGTCACGCCGGCGGGGGAGCTTCGGTACCAGACACCACTTCCCCCGCACCTTGACCAGCAGCGGGTGTATCCACGCGACGTGATGATGGCCGCCTGCTTGCCGGCTGGCCGGTCGACGCGGCAATACATCGGTGTCGGCTCGCTGCTGCGGCTTCACCTCGACGAGATCGCGCAACGCGCGGACGGTGTACTGCTGGGTCGCGCCGACGACGTCTCGGTAGAGATCCGGATCGCGGACAGCGCAACCGGAACTCTGCGGCCGGAGGAGCTGGCCGGCCGGGACAACGTCGACCTGCATGCGCGGGTGGTCGCCATTCGAGCTCATGATTGGTGGTCGCGGTTGACCCGGTTGCTGCCGGTGCTTGGCACCGACGGAGACCGGGTGACGATGGACGGGATTCGGATGCACCACCCGTTCGAGCAGTTGGGTCGCCTGCTGTCGGATCCCGCGCCTGGCTGGGTGGCCTCGTTGGTGCATGGTGATCTCAACCCGCGCAATGTGCTTATGGTGGGGGAGCAGGTCTGCCTCATCGATTATTCCGAGACGAAGGACGGCCAACCGCTGCTGGGCGACCCGGCCTGGCTGGAGGTTGGCTTGCTGCGGGACGTCGTGGCCGGCGAGCTGTCCCTGCGGGAACTCGTACAGCTGCAACGTTTGCTCGGAGTGGCGTGCCGGCTGAGCTCCGGGCCGGCAGAGCGAACGGGTGAGGACATCGAGCCGCCGGCGCAGATCGCGGCGATGTTGGACGGCACGTCGGCCGCGTTCGATCGGGCCTTCCGCATCCTGTGGGCGGTGCGCGAAGGCGCTCGCGACGCCTATCCCGATTCAGCTCAGGTTCCGTGGTGGCGTGACTACCTCGGAGCGTTGACCCTGGCCGCGTGCCGCACCCTCAAATGGCCGGACGAGGTGCAGACCGCGCACACCGTCGCGGCGGCGGTCGTGGTCGCGGGCACGGCCGCCGAGCTGCTCGAACCGGCCGGCCGGGAGAGCCCGTTCCGGAACTGGAGCATCGCTGAGCTGGAAACGTTGATCGGTACGTTCGCACGTCCACGGGACGGTTGGGATCCCGGCGAGGAGTCCTTGCTTGCCGACCTGGTGACGGCGATCGACCAGCTCGGTGTGGACGCGGAACCGCCTGGTCTGGCGCGTTCGCTCGAGGACGCGCGAGCCGCGATGATCATGGCGCGCTGCGGGGAGGCCGCCAGCCGGCTCTTGCCCGAACTGAGGCGTAGACGCGGACCGTTCATCCGGCTCCGCGGGCAGGTGGGTGCGGCATCGGCGGCTGACGGAACCCTACGACCCGACGTCGACGCGCTGTCAACGATCGCCGGCATGCCGGCGGGCGTTCTGCTGGGCGCCGCGGGCTCCGGTAAGAGCACGGTGTTGCGCGAACTCCAGTACCAGCTGGTCGCTACTGTCGCCGGCGACCGTGACGGCACCATGTCGCCGGTCCGCATGGCAGTGCTGCTGCGTGCTTCCGCGGTGGTGCGTGAGCTCGCCCGGCTTCGCGCGGAGCAGACAAATGGCTTCGACTGGGTACCACCCGGCCCGGGAGACGTCGTCTGGCGGCTGTGTGGGTTTGACGACCTGATGGGCATCGAATGCTTCACCGCCTTGCTCACGATCGGTGCTTTCCACGTTCTCCTCGACGGTTTCGACGAGCTGACATCGGACGATCGCGCTCAGGTGGTGAGTTGGCTGAAAGCGTTGCGCGACCGGCATCCGAGATCACCGCTCGTGGTGTGCCACCGGTCTTTCGGGCACCGGCCCGAGGTCCTCGGGTTCCCGTCGGTCACCCTGCGCGAGGTCGCTCCTGACGATGCCGTCGGCTATCTCCGCGACGCGTTGCGCGCGAAGGGGAATTCGCGGCCGGATGACTGTGTGCGGGAACTGGCCGACGCACTCAACAGCCCGGACTACCGCCGGTTGCGGGAGCTGACCCGTACGCCACTGTTTCTCTGGATGATTGTCGAGTGGCACGCGGGCGCCGGCCGGGTACCCGCCTTTGCCGGCGAACTGTTCGCCGAGTTCACCGCCTGGTTCCTGAACGAACGGCACCACGCCGAGCATGATGAGCAGCGGCGCGGATGCTACGAGCTGGCGATCAAACATGATGTGCTGCAAGCGATCGCGTGCCATTTGGTGGAACACGGCAACATCACCGAGCTGCCGGCCAACCGGGTGGGAGAGCTCTGCGCCGGAATGACCGACAGGTCAGGGGGCTCCATCGACGAGGTGCTGGAGGAGATCGTCGGTTCGGAGATGCTCCAACGCGATGGAGACCGGCTGCGCTTTATGCATCAGCTGTTCCAGGAGTACTTCGCGGCGTGCGCGCTCGGGCGTCAGGCCCGCGAGAACCGGGAGGTTCTGGTCGAACGCGTGCTCAGCTTCAACTGGCGTGAGCCCACCCGGATCTTGTTGAGCTCACCGGAAACCAGCCATGAGGTGGTCGTTCTCATTCTGGAACGGGCCATCGACACCGATGCCCGATACGGTGCGTGGTTGCTCCGCGCGGCGCGTAACGTGCCGACCTGGTTGCGGAAGAGGTTCGTTGAGCAGCAGACGCAACGGTTGCGGTCGCCGGCGACCGGGAAATACGGATGTCATTCGGCGGCCCGGGCGCTGGCGGAGGATGGCACCGGCGCGGCGCTCGACGCGCTCGTGCGGGTGGCGTGCGATGCCTCTGTTCCTGACCTTGCTCGCGCCGAGGTGATCGACGTTCTGCTGGGTGCCTGCCGCACAGCCAACTTCGACGCCGTGCGGGAGGTCGGCGTCGCGCTGAACGCCGCGGTGACGGACGTGCTGGTGAACGGCGCTCCCGAGGCCGTGATCCTGCGTGCGTTGCGCGCGACCGCCGAAGCGAAGCTGGTGGACAACATCGGTCTCGCTTGGGAGCTGGTCGATCCTGAGCAGCCATGGCCCGTGGTCAACGCCGCCTATCGCGTGCTGATCGAGGTCGGTGCCGCACTCAGCGCGCCGGTCCGCGGCCGTTACCTTTCGGCGTGCGTGGACCGGCTCGCCGAACTGGAACGGGCGCTATGGTCCACCGTCGAAGCGGAGCGGATCGACCGCCTGCAGAACGAACGGTTCACCATCCTCGAAGTGCTGGCCGAAGCGGGGCACCTGGATATCGTGCTGGTCCGCCGTTTCAGTTTCGGACTGGCCGATCGTCCAGGCTGGGCCGACATGCTGCGCGCGGCCGCGGGCCACGACGGCTGGGTCGGTCACCCATTGGCCAGGCTGATCACCGCGCAACCCACCGCGGACACCCGGTTGGAATGGCTGGCGGTCTTCGCACAGGAGAACGACCTGGCCGCCTGCGCCGCGGCGCACCGTCTGCTAGCCGACGACACCGCGCCACCGGAAGAACTGCTGAACATGGTGACGCCGGATTGCTCGGCGGCGCGGTTGCTGGTTGCCGCCGCTGTCGTGGAATGCCTAGGGCCGCAAGACCTCTGGCCGGCGGAGGAGTTGGTCCGGGGGCTGACCGCCCGGCTGGACGGTGCTCGTCCCGAGCTGCTGGAACCGCTGGCCGCATTGGTATCCGCGCTCGACACGCCAGGGCACGCGCAGCGGATCAGCCTGGCGCATCTGGCATCCTCGGTCCTGCGCGAGCGGGATGTGCGGCAGTCGATGTACTGGCCGTGGGCCACGGTGTGGTGCGACACCGTGCTCGACGAGGCCGACCTGGCTCGGCTGCTTGACCAGGGAACCGAAGGCGCCCTCATTGTCTCGGAGTGCATTAGCAGCGTCGATTTTCTCCTTACCGCCAGTGCGCATCCGCCCGAACTGCACCTCTCGCAGAGCGCTCGCCAGCAACTCCACGCCCTCCGGCCGGAGTCGCCGGATGGGTTGCAGGCGAGTCGGTTCGTGATGACGGTGAGCTATGCCGGCTTGGTAGAGCTGTTGCCCTATGTCGAATCCGTCGCTCTGTCCGAGATCAATCGGCGGACCTTGGCGCGGCACGCCAACGCACAATACGGCGTTCTGGAGGTCGCGCTCGCGAGTCACGCGGTCAGCGCGATCGGATATCTCGGCCGGGTTCTCGCGGAAAATGGGCGAGGTGGTGCGCTGGAGGCATGCCGGCTGCTGCACGACATGGATACCGCGGACCTGCATCCGAGCGTGGAACGGGCGCGCCTGGTCGGCCTGGGGCTTCTCGGGGACTGGCAGAACATTCTCGAGCGGCTCACGCCTGACGATCCGGTGCTTCGCGACGCGGCCGAGAACATCGTGGCGCACTGGGTTCCCGGGCCGTTCACACCGTCGGACCAGGGGCCGGTGGAGATCGCGCGGTGGATCGACCAGCGACTGCTGGAAGAGGCGGAAATCGACCCGCTGGTTCGCTCCGCTCTGGAGCACGTCAAGGCGGGTTTGGAGTCAAGAGTCGGACACTATGTGGCTGGTCGTGTGAACAAGGCCAGCGGTCGACCGCTCAGAGTGGGGAATGCGTGATCGAGAGAGGATCCGCTGAAGCCGGGCGCGGCGCCCAGGAGGCCGGCGACAGAACGGCGATCCTGGCATTGCTCGGCGCTGCGCTAGCTGAGTCCGCCGTGCTGCGGGACCGAACGAGATGCAAACTGCTGCTGAACCTGCTGTCCGCCCGGCTCGGGGTCGCGCTGTCGCAGCCGGCGGGCTGTTCTTCCTTGAGCCTTGTCCACGAGATCGTCAAGATCTGCGCGCGACTTCCAACCGGTTTGAGCGCTCTGGTCGACACGCTGGCCGACGTGGAGGGCGAGAGCACGCCGGTGCGGCGCGCTCGACAGCTTCAGAGCGAGTGGGACGCGCACGATCTGTACGAAGCCGCGGATCTCGCCGAACTGCGAACGATCCTGCGCGGGCTGACCGTGCAGAACCTGGCCGGCTTCTATTTGGCGGCCATCGACTTCCGGTCGCAGAGCCTCCCGTCCCACTGTGACGGTGTGTGGCCGACCTTCGCCCACCTGGCCGGATTGAACGCGGATCGCAACGGCGTGCCACCCAGCATGATCTTTCTCGAGCGGATTGCCGACCGCTCGGCGCGCGACCTCGCGAACAGGCTGCGGGCTTGGAACGACAGAATCGCCGCCACGATGCATCTTGGCCCCGAGCTCAGCGCCGCCCGGGCCGACGCCGTCGCCGTGGACAACACGCCGACCACGACCTACCTCGTCATGCAGTTGCAGCCAGACGGGCTCGATCCGACGGTGTATCACCTGTCGCACTGGTGGCAACCGGGTTCTGGTGGCCTACCCGTACAACGGGGCGAGGTCAGCATGGTCACCCGGGATCAGATTGAGGCGCGGGTGGGTGAACTGGTGCGGCGCGCGGAGCTGAGCCTGCCCGGCACCGAGCTGGCGCTCGAGTTCGTCCTTCCCTTCGAGTTGCTGAACACGCCGGTTGAGCGATGGACGACCGAGCCGGCGTCATCCGCCGGCTCGGAACCATTGGCGCTGCGCTATCAGGTTGTCGTGCGCAGCCTGGAACGCATGCGCAGCCGGCACTGGCACCGGGCATGGCACCAACGGTGGCGGCGATTGCTGACCGGCCCCCAAGCCGAGGTGTTCTGGAACACTCGTTCCACGCGGTCGGGGCATGAGCTGGCGATGACTCTGGCCGGTGATGAGCGGGTAGTGGCGGTCGTGTTGAGCGAGCCCCCGTCGCCAGATTGTCCGCAGGGGAACCGTGAGGCACTGGCCGCACTCAGGTCGGGGGTCCCGGTGATCATCTGGCACCGTCAGGATTGCTCGTCGCGCGAGTTCAAGTCAACCGTGTCGGAACTCACCAGCGGGACCATCGCGGATCTTCCCGCCAGGGTGTGCGCGTTGCGACGGTCGGAGTTGACGAGTGGCATGGGCGGAGCCGTAGACGTGTTCCGGGAGCTGACGGTTCTCTGGGACGACCCGGGACGGCAACCGGGCGTATGGGAGGAGTCCCGCCCAACCGTCGGAGGGCCGGCGTGAGCGGCACCCAGGAAAACTCTGCGTGGATGATCACCCGTCTGCCCAACGGTGCCGACGGGGGTTTCCAGTGGGACGGGCGGTCTACCCGCGCCGCGGTTCAACGCGTCGGTCAGGAGGACTGGCCTTCCGTTGAGCCCTTGGCGGGAATCGATGACATCGCCAAGTCGTTGACCGTGCTGAATGGCTCGTCACGCGGTCACGACTACAACGGCGGCCACACGTCGCGGGTCGACTGGTTCTCCGATCCATTGTGGAACCCGGAACCCCGGCCCACCGGCGAGCACGATTGGGATCTCGTGCTCGCGGTGGACGGCGGCCGGTCCATGTCCATCTGGAACGACGCGGTCGCGGATTTCATCGAGGCACTTCGGCGCCGGCGCTCCTTCCGGGCAATCGATGTGTTCGAACTGGACACGGATGTGCTCGAGCCGGGACGGGTGATTCCTCGCCAGCCCGTGGATCCGCGAATGGCATCCGAGATCGCACTACCCGGCGGAAGCTCGCCGCACCGGATGGCGCTGGTCCTCACCGACGGACTCGGCCCCGCCTGGTCGACCGGAGCGATGCTGCCGCTGTTGCGTCGGTGGGGCAACGGCTCCTCGGTCGCGATCGTTCACCTGTTGCCGGAACACCTCTGGAGCATCACGGGCATCAATCCCGTCCGGACGCAGCTTCGGGCGCGGGCACCCGGCAGTCCCAATGCGGCGTTCGACTGGGTCGATGATCGACCTCCCGCTACCGGGGAGGCCTTTCCGTTGCCGGTGCTGGAACTCGACGTTCGCTGGTTGCGTACCTGGGCGGCGCTTCTGGTGCGATCGCCGAATTGGTGGTCCCTGCCGGTGCTCATGGCTGGTCCGGAGTGGACAGTCGAGGATGTGCTGCGCCGCGTGGGCGACGACGAGCGCACGCCGACGGCGGCCGAGCAGGTGTCGGACTTCCGGTCGTCGGCTTCCGCGATGGCTTTCACCCTCGCTACCTATCTCGCCGCGGCACCGCTGAACATTCCGGTGATGCGTCTGGTTCAGGCCACGCTGCTGCCGCACTCCCGGCCGTTCCACCTGTCCGAAATTCTCGCCAGTGGCCTGTTGACACCAGTCACACCGTCGGCCGGCATCTTCGCCTTCGACCGGATCACCTTTGAGTTTCCGCCGGGGGTTCGGGAGGAGTTGCTCGCGGTGAGCCGCAGGTCGCAGACCCATCAGGTGGCGCGAGTGGTCGTCGAGCATCTTGGTCGGCACGTGCCCGCCGTTCAGGCATTTGGCGACGTGCTGTGGAGTCCGTCCACCGACGAGGTGCCCGTACCGCGGGTTACTCCGGAGAACCTGCCGTATCTGCGGGTGCTTCGTGCCATCCTGGATGCCCTCTCCGGTAGGTACCGGGCGGTCTCCCAGCGGCTTCGTACCGAGTTGGCCGGTTACCGCGACTGAGCACTGCCGCCGGTGCCGGTCAGGCCGGTGTACTGGCGGGCGGGCAGGCCGTGGGCGCCGGGCTTGGTGCGGAAGAGGGCGCCGGCTTCGGGTTGGGTGACACCTTGTTGGGAGGTGGTGATGTAGAGCTCGTCGAGGTTGGGGCCGCCGAAGGTGCAGGCGGTTACTTGGGTTACCGGGAGGGGGAGGTGTTCGGCGAGGTGGCCGGTTGGGGTGTAGCAGCGGACCGCGGAGCCGCCCCAGAGGGCGACCCAGAGGTTGCCGTCGGTGTCGATGGTGAGGCCGTCGGGGGCGCCGTCGGTTTCGGGGATGTGGATCGCGGGGCGGCGGTTGGTGAGGCCGGTCGAGGGGTCGTAGTCGAAGGCGTCGATGCGGTGGGTGGGGGTGTCGACGTAGTAGGCGGTGGTGCCGTCGGGGCTCCAGGTCAGGCCGTTGGAGATGGTCACGTTGGTGAGGACGGCGGTGGTGGTTCCGTTGTGGTCCAGGCGGTACAGGGTGCCGGCGCCGGGGGATTCGTTGTAGGCCATGGATCCGCAGTAGAAGCGGCCGTCGGGATCGCAGTCGCCCTCGTTCATGCGGACACCCGGGTCGGACCACAGGTCGCCGAGGGGTCGGATGTTGCTCAGGTCGGCGTCGGCCAGTGCGAAACCGCGCTCCAGAGCCAAAACTACGCCGCCGGACGAGCAGGGGCGGAGGGCGGCGGCCACGGCGCCGACGTGGCGGCGGCTCACCCGCTGAGTCCGCGGATCGAGTTCGAGCACATCTCCGGCGAGCATGTCCACCCAGCGCAGGCCCGGCCAGCCGGCGTGCCAGACCGGACCCTCGCCGTGGGTGGCGAGGGGATCGGTGACCTGGTCCACAGTGGACGTCATGGGTGCAAGAGTACCTTCACCGCTCCTGCTTGGCGGTCGGCCAGCAGCTGAAACGCTTGCGAGACATCGTCGAGCCCGACCTCGTGGGTGATCAACGGCGTCGGGTCGATGGCGCCGGAGGCGAACGCACGGACCGCGTGGGCCCAGGCTCCTGACGATGCTCCGAAGACGGTGTGCACGGTGATCTGGTTGACCACCAACGTGGTTGGTGACGGTGGGTCGTCGTCCACGCTCGGGATCCCGGTCAGCGCCACTCGTCCGCCGCGGTTGGCGAGCTCGACGGCCAACCGCGCGGCTCCGCTGGTGCCCGCCGCTTCGAGGACGACGTCGAATCCACCGAGACCCGAGCCGGGGGACAGGATCGTGGTCGCGCCGCAGCGGCGCGCGAGCTCCGCACGGTCGGGCCGGCGGGCCACCACGGCCAACTCCGCGACGCCGCTGGCTCGCAACAGTTGTGTTGCCAGCAGGCCGAGCATGCCGGCGCCGACGATGGCGGCGCGCTCGCCGGGGACCGGCGCCAGTTTCAGGCAGGCCGCGGCGATGCACGCGGCCGGTTCGAGGCCCGCGGCGGCGCGGAGGTCGCTGCCTTCGGGGAGGACGTGCAGCAGGCGGGCCGGGAGGGTGAGGTAGTCGGCCCACGCTCCCGGTTGGGTGAAGCCGGTCTCGTCGTAGTCGGCCGCGCAGAGGTTGTTGTCGCCGCGGTGGCAGGCCGCGCACCGGCCGCACGAGCGGAAGCCTTCCCCGACTACGGGTTTCCCCGTGAGCACGCTGTCCACATCGGACCCTACAGAGACCACGGTGCCGGACCATTCGTGGCCGGGTACCAGGGGATAGCGGACGAAGCCTGCCGGGCGGCCGCCGGCGAGCAGCTCGCGATCCGAGCCACAGATGCCGGCCCAGGCGACCCGAACCAGCGCCTCCCCGGCTCCCGGTTGCGTGGGTTCGGCTGGCGCCACTCGGAGTTGGCCGGGTTCGTCGATGTAGACCGCGCGCGTCATTGTTCGACCATATGCCGGACGGCCTCGCTGGTGCTCTCGATCAGCCTTCGCATCGAACGGGCCGCCTGGGTCGGGCGGCGGTTCCGGACGGCGATGAGGACCGCCCGGTGCAGCGGCAGCGTGGTCGCCACCCCGCCGGGCGCGTGTGAGCTGGCTTTCAGACCGTGTTGCAGTCCGGTTTCCAGCAACCGGCCGAGCTGCTCGATCAACTGGTTGCCACTGGCCCGAAGCAGCGTCAGGTGGAAGGTCAGGTCCGCCTGGACGAAGGCATTCTCCTCGTCGGGCAGCCGGGGCGCGTACTCCGCCATGCCGGCGTAGGCCGACTCGAGAACGGCGAGCTGCTCGTCGCTGGCCCGCTCGGCGGCGAGCGACGCGGCGCCCGGCTCGACCATGAGGCGCAGTTCCAGCAGGTCGTTGAGAAACTCGGTGGCGCCGACCCCGCCGTGCCAGCTGATCACCTCGCGGTCCATCAGGTTCCACTCGTTGCGCGGCAGCACCCGGGTGCCGAGGCGGGGTCGGGGCTCGACCAAACCCTTGGCGGCCAAGGCCTTTACCGCTTCGCGCACGCCGCCGCGGCTGACCTGGAGCTGGGCGGCGAGGTCCGCCTCGTTGGGCAGTTGACTGCCGTGCGACAGTTCGCCGGACACGATGCGGCGGCCGAGCCACTCCACCACCTGACCGTGCATCGTCCGGTGCCGCCCAAGTGGGCCCTCTCGCACGTTCACTCTCGAATCATCGAATCATTGATAGATAAAGTCAAACGTCGTAGCCTCCAAGCGGGAGGCTCCGCATGAAGATAACCGGGATCCGCACACATGTCCTCGGCACGCCGTGGCGCAACCTCACCATTGTGGAGGTGCTGACCGACGAGGGGATCAACGGGCTCGGCGAGGTCCGCATGCTCAACCACACCGACGCGCTCATCGCCTTCCTGAACGAGGCCACCCCCCGGCACCTGGTCGGCTCGGATCCGTTCGACGTCGAGAGCCTGGTGCACCGGATGATGCGCCACGACTACGCGCGTCCGGGTGAGATCGCCATGTCCGCGCTGGCGACCGTGGAGATCGCCTGCTGGGACATCATGGGAAAGGCGCTCGGCCAGCCGGTGTACAAGCTGCTCGGCGGTGCGGTGCGGGACCGGATTCCGGCCTACGCCAACGGCTGGTACCAGGTTGAGCGCACGCCGGAAGAGTTCCACGAGGCGGCGAGCAAGGTCGTCGCGCGGGGCTACCGCGGGCTGAAGCTGGACCCGTTCGGAGCCGGCATGTTCGAGCTGGACGCCGGCGAGACGGCCCGCTCCATCGCCCTGGTCGAGGCGGTGCGCGACGCGGTCGGCCCCGATCGAGAGATCTTCATCGAGATGCACGGCCGGTTCAGCGCGGCGACCGCGATCCGGATCGCCGGCCTGCTGACCCCGTTCCGGCCGGCGTGGATCGAGGAGCCGGTGCCACCGGAGAACCTGAAGGCGCTGGCGAAGGTGGCCGAGCACACCGACATCCCGATCGCGACGGGGGAGCGGATGCACACCCGGTTCGACTACCGCGAGCTGTTCGAGCTGCAGGCCGTCGACGTGATCCAGACCGACATCACCCACTCCGGCGGCCTGCTGGAGGCGAAGAAGCTGGCCGGCACGGCCGAGACCCACTACCTGCTGATGGCCCCGCACAACGTGGGTGGCTCGATCTCCACCGCGGCCAACCTGCACCTGGCCGCGACCACGGTCAATTTCAAGGTTCAGGAGTACTTCAACGATTTCGCCGACCCGTACATCCAGGATTGCGTGCCGGGGTTGCCCCAGTTGGAGGACGGCTGTTTCCCGCTGCCGGACGGTCCTGGGCTCGGAGTTCACCTCGAGGCCGACGAGCTGGCCAAACATCCACGGGTGGCGGTGGACTTCAACCTGTTCGCCAAGGGATGGGAGCGGCGTCAGGCCAGCAGCGTGCCGGCGTGACCAAGGTGTGTCCCGTGTTGCTCTTGACTGTATCGGGCAATCATCGAATGATTCGTTCATAATTCGGGTTCCGCCACATAGGAGTGGTCAACGATGAGGGACAACGAGACTTCTCGCAGGTCGGCTCTGAAG